>Ga0079216_10000384_pt1 | contig 10335 bp, 6 predicted proteins | sample NCAS100_FD_77008 | JGI IMG/M metagenome (GOLD analysis project Ga0079216, IMG submission 77008) | Agricultural soil microbial communities from Utah to study Nitrogen management - NC AS100 | ecosystem: Environmental > Terrestrial > Soil > Agricultural land | place: USA: North Logan, Utah...
GGCTTCAGCCCGCTGTTCCAAATGCTTAAGGCAGCAGAACCCGGGCTCAAGGTTACACCGGACTAAAGCCCCGGTGAGAATAAGACTCAGGAGTTCGGCTAACAGCTTTTCCTCAGAGTTAATTGTTAGCGACTTTTCCCTTCGCTGCGCCCGGGTCAGCAAACGCATAGACGTGATTGACGCCCCGTACTATCACTAAACCATCGGAGATCGCCGGCGTCGCCATCAGCACCTCACCCACCGGATTTGTTGACAGCAGCTCATACTTTGGCCCGGTTTTCACGACAAACACTTCGCCGTCTTCGCTCGAGAGGTAGAGTTTGCCGTCCGAGGCAACTGGTGAGGCAGTAAACGCACCGCCCTTGCCACCTAGCCTCTCCTGGTAAATTCGTTCTCCGGTCTTCGCGTTGTAAGCAGTCAAGACTCCCTGATTGGAACAGGTGTAAAGCAGGTCGCCATAAACGACGGGGGTCGGCATATACGGTCCGCCGCGGGTCTTGCTCCAGGCGATGAACTCGTTCTTATCTTTGCCGTCCTTTAATGAAATATCGCCACTGGCGCCGAGCTTGATCGCGTAGATAGGCTGGATGGGACGATAACCACTGGTAACGAAAATGAGGTCATGGGCGACGAAGGGGGTGGGCGTGGTAACTTCCGAATTAGGCGTAAGCCGCCACAACTCTTTGCCGGTTGCAGGATCGTATCCCCGAATCGCGCGCGAACCATTCGTGATTAACTCAGCTCGCGTCTTGCCTACATAGACTGTCGGCGTGCCCCACGAAGAAATCTCGTCACGTGACGTCTTCCAAACGAGCTTGCCATTCTTCAAACTGTAAGCTGCGATGTAAGAATCCTTCTGTACGTCTGCCTGAATAATAACCAGGTCCTTGTAGATCACGGGAGAACTTCCGTACTCCCACTGGTAATCGGGATCATAAAACCAGCCCGCGTCGAAAAGGCCGAGATCCTGTTTCCACAGCAGCTTTCCCTTGAGGTTATACGCGTACATCCCGTGTGAACCGAAAAATGCAATAAGGTACTTGCCATCGGTAACGGGTGTTGAATCGGCGTGCGTAGATTTCGGATGCCGCTTAACCTTGGGAACTCCTTCGTAAGCGACGCGCTCCCAAAGTATTTTCCCCGTCTGTTTGTCGAGCGCATAGACCTTCCAGGTGTGTTTCGGATCATCTTTGACAGGCGCGACGTCACCGTAGAGTCCATAGCGCGTTTCATCCTTTGCTGCGCTGGTCACGGCAGTAGTTATAAAGACTTTGTCGCCCCAAATTACCGGGCTCGAATGCGCCAAACCGGGAATCTTTGTTTTCCAGCGGGTGTTAACGGCTTTCTGGGCGTCCCAGCTTGCGGCCGCCATCCCACCTTCAACGACTCCAGTGGCTCCTGGCCCGCGAAACTGCGGCCAGTTTTGAGCTTGCGCCATCGTTGCGAGAGCAATTACAAAAACTAGAGAGAGGGTAACTTTTTTCATAATTGGATATTTGGAACTTTGGACTTAGGTCTTAGGTCTTTGAACCTCTATTTCCTGCCTATTGCCTCCTGCCTACTGCCTCCTGCCTCCTGCCGCTTGCCCCTGGGTCATTGAACGCGCGTGAACGTCGACTTCGTCGGCCCCTGCTGCAGTTCGAAACTCGTCGCCTTATCGCCCTGCGGCTTGAAAGTAAGCACTATCCCGTCGAATGCTGCGGGCTTGAAGGTAACTTTGTCCGTTGCTATCAGGACAATAGGTGGCTGTCCCGTCACTGTGGCAATGAATTTCTTTTCGTTTCTACTAACAGTGACCTCCGTACCTTGCTCGCTCTTATACTTGCCTACGTACGTATCCAGTGTCGGAGCGTCAACTTCGAGCGGTGGCACCGCGCCCGCTTTCTTAAGAAGATCCACGACCTCATCGTTAACCTTCTCTGCTGCCGTAGCTGCCGCAAGCGCGGATGTCAGGGTCTCCGGTTTCGCGCCCCCAACCTCAAGCCCTATGCGCACCAAAGCCACTTCGTTAGAACGCACCCCCGTCAAAAGTACTTGATCGACACTTTCACGGTCTTTCTCGACAATGGCCCGGACTGTTTCGAAATGGTTGTTCTGCAGGGCCCATGTTAGCGCGGTCGCCTGATAGAAGGTGTCTCTAACTTTCACGTCTGCGCCGCGCGCTAGCAGTATCTTAACGACCTCAGTATGGCCGCGCTCCGCAGCTTTAAAAAGAGCGGTTGAGCCGTAACGAAACTTCGCGTTTACATCCGCTCCCTTGTCGAGCAGCGCCGTTACCGCTGCCGCGTCGCCCTTGCGCACCGCTTCCCACATCTGATCGTTAAGCGATGGGGATGGCGTCGCGACTTGGGCGCTAACAGAAATCGAGGCAATGAGCAGCACCAGCGGTTGCATGAATAGCTTTCGTAACTTCATGAAACTCCTCCACGCTTTTGGGAGTAGAACCTGTAGATGGTAAATTCAAGTAGGTAAAGACGAGAACACGAAAGTAAACTGAATCACTGCAACGCCAATGTACGTATTTTACATCTTTAAGGTTGCAGCCGGCGCAGATACTTTCGAGCTCTCATGATTTTGATATTGATCTCCTGTAGACGATTCTCCCGGACAGACTAAGATGCGATCCAAAATGACCAGACCTTCGTCCATTTATTCGTACCTCTTGCTGATTTTATTCGCACTCCCGGCCCTGGCCAACGACTGGGCTGAGTGGCGCGGGCCGGCTCGCAACGGCATCTCCCTGGAAAAAAATCTGCCCACCAAATGGTCACCGGCGGGGGAGAACCTTGCCTGGAAAGCCCCCTACGGCGGCCGGTCGGCGCCGATCGTGGTCGGCGATCAAGTCTACCTGCAGAACACCGCGGGCAAAGGTGAACTCGAACAAGAGCGGGTGATGTGTTTCAACGCTGATACCGGCAAGCTGCTTTGGGAGCATCGCTTCAATGTCTTTCTTAGCGATGTACCGCCGCATCGAGTCGGCTGGGCCTCGCCCGTCGGCGATCCCCAGACGGGAAACATTTTCGTCTTCGGAGTGGGCGGCACGTTGCTGGGCATGAGCAAAGACGGGAAGGTTCTTTGGGAGCGATCTCTCGGAGAAGACTTTGGTTTACTGACGACCCATGGGGGACGCACAGTCTCTCCCATCATCGACGGCGATCTGGTAATCATTAGTGGCGTAACTTTCCAGTGGGGCCAGCACGGTCGTGGCGCTCATCGCTTCATGGCGTTTGATAAGAAGACCGGAGAGACAATGTGGATCAGCGCCCCCGGTGGTCGACCTTACGACACGACCTATGCGCCACCAATCATTGCCACCGTCAACGGCACGAGGCTGCTGATTCAGGGTGCGAGTGACGGAGTGACTCACGCAATCAAGCCGCAAACCGGTGAACCGGTTTGGAAGTATGAAATCAGCAAGCGCGGCTTGAATACCGGCGTGGTCGTCCATGGCACAACTGCCATTCTCACTCACAGTGAAGAGAATCTTGACTCCAGCGAAATGGGTATGATGGTCGCCGTAGATGCGAGCACGAAAGGTGAGATCAAAAAGGAACAAGCGAAGTGGACAATCTACGGTTGGCAAGGTGGGTTTTCCTCCCCAGTAATCGATGGTGATCGGCTCTATCACATCGACAACGGCGCAAACATAGCGGCGTTCGAGGTGAACACGGGTAAGCGACTGTGGTTGCATAACCTCGGCACGATTCAAAAAGCCTCACCCGTACTCGCCGACGGCAAACTCTACGTCGGTACTGAAAACGGCAAGTTTTTCATTCTCAAACCAAGCGCCACCGGAGTGGAGGTACTCGACCAAGATCAACTGGGAACTGAAGCCGTGCCTGAGATCATCATCGGCTCAGTCGCGGTTTCTAATGGACGCATCTTCGTTGTCAGCGACACTAACCTTTATGCCATTGGTAAAAAGAATCCGCAGCAGGTGGGGCCCGCAAGCAGCGCTTTGGAAACGGCGCCGGCTTCGGCCACAGTGGCTCATGTGCAGGTGGTGCCGACGGAATTGATTCTGAAACCAGGCGCGAAGGCTAACTTTCGAGTGCGTTTGTTTGACGACCGTGGTGTTTTTATTCGCGAGGATCCGGCGGCTTCCTGGTCTCTGGATAATTTGAAAGGCTTAATTGCAAACGGGCAATTGACCGTCGCGGAAGCTGCCCTCGTTCAAGGTGGTTTTGTTAAAGCAACAGTGGGCAGCGTCTCAGGAACAGCAAGTGTCCGCGTGTTTCCACCGTTGCCATGGACGGAGAACTTCGACAGCGTTGCCGTCAATGCGCTACCCCCGAACTGGGTCAACACCACCCTCAAGTTTGTCGTGCGTGAAGTTAATGGCAACAAGGTGCTGGTTAAAACAACGGAAGGCTCTTCACTGCTGAGTCGCGCTCGCGCTTATTTTGGACCTTCGGATTTCTCTAACTACACAGTCGAAGCCGATGTCAGCGCCACGCAAAAGCGCCGGCAACAGGGCGATGCCGGCGTGATTGCGCAACGTTACGTGCTAACGTTGTACGGCAATAGTCAGACGCTGCATATCGAACCCTGGCAGCCGGAAACTGGCCGTACCGTGTCAATGCCCTTTGCCTGGAAGCCCGAAACCTGGTATCGCCTGAAGCTTCAGGTTGAAAACTTACCGGACGGAAAAGCGCGGGCGCGCGGCAAGGTTTGGCTCGCGAGCGAAACGGAGCCGACTGCCTGGATGATTGAACGCATCGATCCGATTCCCAACAAGCAAGGCGCCCCGGGTATCTTTGGGAACGCGCTGGCGGAGCTCTATTTTGATAACCTGAAGGTGTATGCGAATAAGTAGACAGTAGACAGTAGAAGTATGCCGTAGGCAAAGAGTTAGAAGGTAGTAGTTAGAGCAGGAGGAAAATTGTGAAGTATTTGAAGAAATTAATTGGAGTCAATCAGAGTTTAAGTAGGGTTAATCATCGATTCACCACGACAAGTCGCGTATTAGCAGTTCTATTGGCTACTGGCTACTGTCTACTTACTACTGTCTTTACTGCCTCCGCTTCGGATCCGGGCGGGAGCGATTGGCCGATGTGGGGCGGCACGCCCGATCGCAACATGATCTCCAGTATGAAGGGTTTACCCATCGACTGGGACGTGAAATCGAAAAAGAATGTGAAATGGGTGGCACAACTGGGCTCACAAACCTACGGCAACGCCGTTGTTTCGGGCGGCATTGTGTTCGTCGGTACGAATAACGAGGGTCTGCGCGACCCCAAGGTCACTGGCGACAAAGGCATCCTAATGGCTTTTCGCGAAGCCACCGGTGAATTCTTGTGGCAGATGGTGCATGACAAGCTAGCCGCTGGTCGCGTCAACGATTGGCCCTACCAGGGCGTTGCTTCTTCGCCCCTCGTCGAAGGCGATCGGGTTTACTACGTTTCGAATCGCGCCGAGTTGGTGTGTCTTGATGCGGAGGGGTTCCGCGACAAAGAGAACGACGGACCGATCACTGATGAAAAGCTGGCGGGAGAGATGAATGGCGACGTCGTCTGGCGTTTCGACATGATCGAGGAAGTGGGTTCCCTTCCGCATAACCTCGCAAACTCGTCGCCCGTTTCTCATGGTGATCTGATCTTTGTCAGTACCTCCAATGGCCAGGACGAGAGCCATGTGAACGTGCCCTCGCCTAAAGCGCCGGCGATCATCGCCGTCAACAAGAAGACTGGAAAACTTGTTTGGGAAGACAACTCCGTGAACGAGCGCATCCTGCATGGACAGTGGAGCTCGCCTACTGTGGGAACCATCGGCGGCGTCGTGCAGGTGATTCACGGTCAGGGCGATGGCTGGATTCGCGGTTACGAAGCACTCACCGGCAAGAAGCTTTGGGAGTTTGATCTGAATCCGAAAGATTCAGTTTGGCCCAAGACACGGAACGAAGTGATTAGCACGCCGGTGGTTTACGAACAAAAGGTTTACATCGCCAACGGTCAGGATCCGGAACACGGCGAAGGTGTGGGCCACATGTATTGTATTGATCCGACGAAGCGCGGCGACATCACCAAGACCGGAATGGTCTGGCACTACGACAAGATCCGGCGTTCGATCTCCACCCCGGCTATTAAGGACGGCGTCGTTTACCAGGCAGATTTCAGCGGCTTTTTCCATGCGCTTGACGCGAAAACGGGTCAGGTGTTTTGGACTCACGACCTGTTCGCCGCAATCTGGGGTTCACCGATGTTGATTGACGGAAAGGTTTATCTTGGCGATGAAGATGGCGACATTTTGATCATGCAGGAAGGCAAGACCAAAAAAATCATCGCCGAGATCAACATGGGAAGTTCGGTTTACTCGACACCGGTTCCGGCCAACGGCACCTTGTATATCACGAACCGGAACCAGCTATTCGCGCTCGCTGCTCCAGCAGCAGACAAGCCGGCAGCGCAATAATTTGGAAGTCAGTGAATGCTCAGTCAGCGAGGGAACGCTCAGCGACCTTCCTTACTGAGCATTGCCATCTTCTTTGATGAAGCAGTTTGAATTCAAACTAGCCACTAAACTCGTAAGCGGTCCAGGAGCTTTTGATCAACTGGGGACGCGCGCCCGTGAACTGGGATTCAGGCGCGCGTTAATTGTTACCGATCATGATCTCGTGCAGGTGGGCTATTTGGACCGCGCCAACAGCCTGCTTCATAAGCTCAATATTGAGACGTTTTCATTCCATGATTTCGGGGCCGATCCCGATTCAGACACCATCGAGCGCGGCCGCTCGTTCGCGGCCGAACTAAACGTTGACTCAATTATTGGTCTCGGAGGCGGAAGCTCACTCGATTGCGCCAAGGGTATCAACTTCTTACTGACCAATGGCGGACGGATTCAGGACTACTTGGGTTACGGCAAAACTACGCGTCCAATGCTGCCTATGATTGGCATTCCCACAACGTCAGGGACCGGAAGCGAAGTTCAGAGTTATGCGGTAATTTCTGACGCAAAGACTCACGTCAAAATGGCCTGCGGTGATTCCCAGGCGGCGTTTCGCCTGGCGATCCTCGACCCGGAACTGACACTTTCCCAACCGCCTGCCGTTACCGCTGCTTCCGGATTCGATGCTCTCACTCATGCGGTGGAAACCTACGTCTCAACCAGTCGCACGCCGTTTTCAGAATTGTTCTCGCGCGCAGCCTGGCGTCTGCTCGAAGCAAATTACGAAACTCTTTTTCGCGATCCCAAAGACCTCAAGGCGCGCGCCGCCATGCAGCTGGGCGCCTGCTACGCTGGCATAGCTATCGAGAATTCAATGCTTGGCGCCACGCACGCTTGCGCAAACCTGCTGACTGCACGATACGGGACGGTTCATGGCGTGGCCCTCGCGATGTTGTTGCCTACTGTCGTGCGTTGGAACGCGAATGTAGTCACCGAGCGCTACGCGAGTTTGGCTGAGTTATCAAGCAGGCGTCCGGCATTAGAAGCGCTCGGGCAGCCTCAGGGTTACGAAGCTGTTGAAGTTTTGGCACAACGCCTGGAACAACTTGCGGCCGCTGGTGGACTGAAAACAAGCTTGTCGGCCAACGGCATTCCGCATGCTGATCTGCGTTCCCTAGCCGATGAGGCGGCTACGCAGTGGACTGGTCGTTTTAATCCGCGGCCCTTCGATGGAAACGGCGCGTTCGAGATCTATCAGGCAGCGTGGTGAAAAAGTTTCGAGTTCGAGTTCCGAGTTTTAAGTTCGGCGTTCCCTGATGGGAATTCAAGGATCACATTAATGGCATCCCCCTGTTAGGCAATAGCGCATTTATTAAAATGGTCGGATGAAAAATGGTAAATGACAAATGGAAAATGAAGTGGCTGGTCGCTGTGATTGGCCTTCTGCTGGCGGCGGGCTCAGTTCAAATTAGGGCGCAGGACACTGCTCCCGACAATTGGTCGCAATTTCGCGGGAACGCGCATCTCACGGGTGTCTCGCTCGGCGATGTGCCTAATAACCTCAAACAGCTTTGGACTTACGATGCGGGTGATTCAATTGAATCTTCCGCAGCGATTGTCGGCGGCACCGTTTTTGTTGGCTCTCAAAAAAATGAACTGACGGCACTCAGTCTCGACAACGGTGCGGTTTATTGGAAGTACAAAATCGATTCACCAATCGGCGAATCCTCTCCCGCCTATAGTAATGGTGTGGTTTATGTGGGCGACCTTGGGGGCTGGCTGCATGCGGTGAACGCGACCGACGGTAAAAAGATTTGGGCGTTCAAAGCCGGCAATGAGATCAAGTCGTCGCCTGTCGTGGTCGGCGATCGCGTGCTGATTGGATCCTATGATCAGCACTTGTATTGCGTCTCCACTCGCAACGGCACGCAGCTATGGAAAGTCAGAACTAACGGACCTGTGCATGCAACGCCCAGTGTCTCCGGAGGCGTCGCCTATCTCGCCGGCTGCGATGAACTGTTTCGCGCGATCCGCATTGCCGATGGGCGCCAGTTGTTCTCCGTCTCCTCGGATGCTTACACCGGCGCCTCGCCCGCCCTGCGCGGAAATTCTGCTTACTACGGTACGTTCGACAACGAAGTGTTAATGGTAGACCTTACCGCGCACCGAGTCGGCTGGCGCTATCAACATCCCGAACGCAAGTTTCCGTTTTATTCGTCTGCGGCGGTGACGAACGATCGCATCGTAGTCGGCGGTCGCGACAAGTTTGTTCATGGTTTAAGTCCGGATGGAAAGGCTGCCTGGGCTTTTGCCACCAAAGCTCGGGTGGAGTCGTCGCCGGCAATCGCGGGAGGAAGAGTATTTATCGGTTCAAACGACGGCAGGTTTTATGTGCTCAACTTAGGCACCGGGGCACTAATTTGGGAGTTCAACACTGGAGCGCCACTCTCGGCCTCACCAGCGATCGGCCGCGGCCGGATCGTGATCGGCGCCCAGGATGGAAAGCTTTATTGCTTTGGATAATAAGGAAGTCCAACAAAGTCCAAGGTCCAAACGTCCGATAACGACCTCTTCAACATGGCTGAACGGCTAAAGGTGATGTGCGTCCGCTAAGCAGGCTTCGGGCATTGGACTTTGGACTTTCTTTACCTCGGAAAATATCTCGCAATCGTCGCGGCCTTCGGTTTCGCCGTCACTAACGAAACCACTATCATCAATAACGCCGAGATGATCACCATCGGCACCACCGGCATAAAACCGAAAACTGCAGTCCCGCCTGGAGTTCGTGTTATTACCTCAAGACCACCCGGCGCCCAGGCAACTATTGCGGGTCCCGGAGCCGGTGCCGGCACCGCATGCTGAAAGATCGCCACCGCTGCGACTGCTGAGGCGACAAAGACTGTAGACGCGAGAGCACCCCACTTCGTACTTCCCCTCCAGAACAGCGCGGCAATCAGGAGCGGCGACAAAGCGGCAAATCCGGAGAACGCGTACTGAATCGCGAGCTCAAAAATTGTTTCCGGCGCTTGCAGCGCCACCGCGTAAGCGAACAGCGTAATTAGGACGATAAAAATTCGGCCGGTTTGCACCTGCACACGTTCCCCGAATCTGCGTTTACCTCCATAGAAGGCAAACACATCCTCAGTGAACATCGTTGAGAGCGCCAGAATTTGTGAGTCGCTCGCCATCACTGCTGCCATAATTCCAGCGCCAAGCAAACCGGCCAGCCAGAGCGGCGCGTATCTTTTCAGCAGTATCATGATCACGTCGTCGCCTGCCGCTTTTTCCCGCAACTCATCGCGTTGTTCGGGCGCCATGGTCTTTCCCTGCGTGGCCAACACGCGTCGTGCTTCCTGCTTAGCGCGAATTTCCGGCACGTCTGTCACCCGGTTCGCCATCACGCCGAGAAATACACAAGGCAGCCAAATGGCCAGGATGCAGATGGGATAAAAGATTACCGTCTTCTTAAACTGGCCCATCTTGCGCGCGGTCAAACAGAAAATCAGGATATGAGGAAAGGCGATCGCTGAGAGCGGAATAAAGGTGTAGCTGAAGAAGTAAAAAGGCGAGATTCGCTCGCGGGTCATTAAAGGAGCAAACGCAGGTGCCGACAGCATGGACTGCGCGGCATTACGAAAACCTCCCATACCGGTTCCAATCACAATCAGCGCAACGGCACCAAACAAGAGAAACAAAACCGTCTGGAAGGTGTTGACCCAGGCGGTGCCGCGCATGCCGCCGAAGAAGACGTAGCTCATCACCACCATCGCCACAATCGCGCCACCAAACCAGAAAGGCACCACACCGCCGCTGATGGCATTAAGTGTGGTGCCGCCCCCCATGATCCCGATGATGATGTAGGGAACGAGCAACACTGCTTGCACGATAAAGATCACTGTACCGATGTGGCCGCATTCCCAGCGGTCGCGAAACATCTGTACGGGAGTCATA
>Ga0079216_10000386_pt1 | contig 10317 bp, 7 predicted proteins | sample NCAS100_FD_77008 | JGI IMG/M metagenome (GOLD analysis project Ga0079216, IMG submission 77008) | Agricultural soil microbial communities from Utah to study Nitrogen management - NC AS100 | ecosystem: Environmental > Terrestrial > Soil > Agricultural land | place: USA: North Logan, Utah...
CGGGACATTTCTGTGCAGCCGGGAAGCGCTCAAGATCATGCGGCCGCAGGGTGGCGGCGTGATCATCAATATTTCTTCGCCGCAGGGTAAAAGGGGAAAACTCCTGAGAGGTCCCTATACTGCGGCGAAGTTTGGCGTCGAGGGATTGACGCAGGTGCTCGCGTTGGAGAATGAATCTTACAACATTAGAGTAAACTGCCTCGATCCCGGCGGAATTGTGGCCACCGAAGCGATCAGAAGAATTCCCGGTAATCGCGGCGTGCGCATGCTCAGTCCGGAAATCGTCCGGCCTTGCGCCGTCTACTTGGCATCGGATGGGTCGAGCGGGGTGACGGGAAAATCTATCGTCGCTACCGATTGGAACAAGGAGCATGGAATTGAGGTTCCGTACATGGTGGCATAGCGTGTTCTGATAAAATTGTGGTGTGTTGGTCAACGCTCTAAACCAAATCTCCCCTCGAAGAGGGGATCAGAGTTCTCGCATGGCGACCTAGTTTTTAGGTGATTTTAGCGAGTCTGATTGACGGCAGCGAAAAGGAGCATAGGTTCATGTTGGAAAAATGGAAATTGGCAACTCTTCTGTGCTTGATTACGGTCATTTCGCCGTTTGCAAGAACAGAGGCTCGCACCGTGAACATCGCCGTGCCGACCCTCAGCATGGTCGTGATCGCTTTCACCGCCGCGAAGGAGAAGGGCTACTACCAGGATGAAGGCTTGGACGTCAATCTGGTTGTGATGCGAGATACGCTCGGCATTTCGGCCCTGATCGGCGGCAACGCTGATTTTGCCTCCATGAGCGGAGCCGGATTCACCGCTATTTTAGGCGGCGTGCCGCTGCGCTTCGCTTTCAGCAGTTTTTTTCGCCCGATGTTCTGGCTCTACGCCAAACCCGAGATTCAGGACGTCAAGGCCCTTCGGGGAAAACGAGTTGGTGTGACGGGTTTGGGCAGCGGCCCGGATAACCTTCTGCGCGAGACTCTTAAGCGCAACGGCCTGGAAGGCGGCCGGGATGTGACAATCCTGGCGTTGGGATTGCCGGCGACCCTTGCCGCGGCACTTCGAGCCGGCACCGTGGATGCGGGGACGGTCAGCCCGCCGTTTAATTTTGCCGTGAGAGACGCCGGGTTTCGTGAATTGGTTTCCTTTCTGAAAGAAGATTTTGTCGAGCTGCAAGGCAGTATTCTGGCGCATGAAAGGATCTTACAATCCGATCCTGGACTCGTCGAAAAGTTCGTCCGCGGTACGCTGAAAGGACTGCGCTACGCGAGAGAAAACAAAGCCGGAACGATTCCGGTCTTGCTCCGCTACATGAAGCTCAAAGACGATCTGGCCGGACAATACTACGATCTGGTGCGGCCGATCATGACCGCCGACGGTACCGTCAACGCAGAATTTCAGAAGAAATATCTCGACCAAGCGCTCAAGGTTTTGTCGCCCAAAGAGTCTCCTGGCGTGGAGCGGATCTACAATTATTCCTTAGCGCGCAAAATCAACGCTGAGTTGGATGCATCAGGGTGGAAGCCGGGAAAATAGCCGGATAGATTTCCACTTTGCTAGATAATTTGTTCCGACGCTCGTTTACAAGCCTAAAAACATTCCTCTGTTCTACAGAATGGTCGCGGTCGTAAATTGAAAGCGAAAGACCTGTATTTAGAATACTAACGTTTGCTGGTTTCGTCGTTGCCTGGCGAAACCAGCTCAAAATCGATCTCGCTGCGAAACGCGTTGATGCGCGTGACTTTCACACGGATGTTGTCGCCGAGGCGAAATTTTCTTCCGTGGCGGCGGCCTTTGATGACGTACTCTTTCTCGTAGTAGTCGTAGTCATCATCGCTCAGTGAAGAGAGTTTTACCAAGCCCTCGACGAAATAGTCGTCCAATTCGACGAAGAAGCCGAAGTTGGCCAAGGTCGTGATGAAGCCGGTGAACTCCTCGCCGATTTTGTTCATCATAAACTGGGCTTTTTTGAGACTGACCATCTCACGCTCGGCGTCCATGGCGTGGCGCTCGCGCTCGGAGGTGTGCTTGCCGGCTTCTTGAAGGTAGCGGACCAAGTCTTCGCGCTCGTTGGGCTTGAGCTTGTCGCCGCGCAGCGCTCTGTCGAACATGCGGTGCACGACCAGGTCCGGGTAACGGCGGATCGGCGAGGTGAAATGAGTGTAGCAGACCGACGCCAAACCGAAGTGGCCGATGTTTTCCGGTTGATAGACGGCCTGCTTCATCGAGCGCAGCAGCACGCGGTTGAGCACGCGCTCTTCGGGTTTGCCGCGCGCCGATTCCAGGAGTTTCTGAATTTCCAACGGCGCAACTCTCTCTTGCTTGAGCGGTAGACGATAGCCGAGCGAGAGCAGAAAGGGCGCGAGCGCTTCCAGCGCCTCGCGATCGGGGCCTTCGTGCACGCGGTAGAGCAGGGGCAGGTTTTTTTCCGTCAACTGGCGCGCCACCGCTTCGTTGGCCGCGATCATGAATTCCTCAATGATCCGGTGCGCGACGTTGCGCTCGGCGCGCACGATGTTTTCCGGCACGCCCTGAAGGTCGAGAATGATCTCGGCCTCGGGCAGATCGAAGTCCAGATTGCCGCGCGCTTTGCGCTGCTCGTAGATCAGGAGCGCGAGCTCTTCCATAAGCTTGAATTGGTCGATGAGTTCTTTGTAGCGTTCGAGAACTTCGGCATCGCGGTCGACCAGGATGCGCCGCACGTTGGTGTACGTCATGCGCTCCTGGCTGCGAATGACGGAATTGAAAAACCGGCTGCGAATCACCCGGCCCTTGGCGTCGCATTCGATACAGGCGGTTTTCGTCAGCCGGTCTTCATTAGGGTTCAAGCTACAGATACCGTTCGATAACGCCTCGGGCAGCATCGGAATGGCGCGATCCGGAAAATAAACGCTGGTGGCGCGGGCATAAGCTTCCTGGTCGAGGGCGCTTCCCGCCGCAACGTAAGCCGCGACGTCGGCGATCGAGACGTGGAGCTCGTAGCCGGCGCCTTGCCTGCGCACGTAAACCGCATCGTCAAAATCGCGCGCGTTCTCGCCGTCGATGGTGACGATCGGCAAACCGCGCAAGTCGGTGCGCGCGGCGATCTCTTCCGCGGCGATAGCGTAAGAACTTTTATTTATCTCCTGATGGACTTCGGCGGGAAAACTGGTGGAGAGTCCGTAGCGAAATAGGATGGACTGCGCCTGCACCTGGGGATCGTCTGGATCGCCGATGATGCTCACGACATGCGCTTCGGGCGCCGACATGGCCGTGCCGTAACGCGAGATCTCGGCGGCGATGACCTTGCCTTCATCCGGCTTCTTGCCGGCCGTGTTGAGGCGCACGGGAGCGATCCGCGCGTCCATCGGAATCAAATAGCCCTGGCGATCGATCTCGTTATAGGTTCCGACCAGGCGCTTTTGGGCGCGCTCCAGGACTTGCGCGATATGGGCTTCGCTGCCGCCGCGGGGTTTGCGTTCGTTTCGCGCCATGACCCGATCGCCGTGCATGACGCGTCGCATCTCGCGCCGGTTGATATAAAGGTCGTCCGCGTCGTTATCGTCGGGAATCAAAAAGCCGTAGCCGTCGGGGTGGGCGTGTATCCGTCCGGTCACCAGATTTTGCCGGTCCGGCAACGCATGATGGTTTTTCTTGAGCCGGACCAAACGGCCTTGGCGGCATAATTCGCGCAGCGCGTCGATAACCTGTTGCAGATCATCGCCGGAAAAACCCGCGCGCCGGTGAATTTCAATGGGCGTGAGCCGCGCCCGCGGATTGTTGGCGAATAAGCCGAGAATCTTTTGCTGGGTGCCGGTCACTGAGGATGAATCGGTAGGAGATCGTCGCGCCATTTTTACAATTGAGCATAGCCGGAATGGATGGCATTGCAATCGGCCCTAGCGATCGAGCCTCTACAACAGAGTTAAGACAAAAGAATCTCACAGCGCCCCGACATGCAGGGGAGAAGTGTCTGCTGATTAAAGGATTTCTTGCCCGGCTGGGGAGATTGTTCGCCCGCGGCGCGCCACGATAAGTTTCACAATTACGCCTGCGCTTTGGTGGATCCGGCGAGCAGTTCGGCCATGAACCAATCGTCTTTCATATCGGCGGGCCGCGGGATTTCCCGCATAGGGATATCGTTTGCGACCGATTTTAAAATTTCGCGGGCGGCGTCGAGGAAATCATGCATAGCCAACAGAACGATGATCGCCCTCGCGTTGTCGACTGTGCGGATGATGCCGACTTCTTCATAGGATTCGAAAATAAACTTGATGTAGGCGATGTGAGCCGGAGATAATTCCAGATAGATGTCGTGTATGTCCATCGTAGCCGCCATCATCGTTTAAGAAAGCGCTCGAGCGCGTCAGGCAGCCAGTTCTTGCTTTCTTTGGACGTTTCGCCGTCCTGATCGTCCGCGCCGCCGCCTTTTGGCACGGTGCCCGTGCGCAGAGCCTGGGCAAGGGCGCGATTCTCGAGCCTGATGGTGACATTCGGTATCTGGCCGTCGATGCGGAACCCAATTGCGAGCCTGCCGCGCCGATCGAGCAGATAGCGAATGATGCGATAGTCGCGTTGCACTTCCTGGGTGAGCCGCGGCGAAAGAACGAGCAAGCCGTTCCAGCGGGTCGCGCGATCGAAGCCGACCCAGCCGGCTCCGGTGATCGTGTAATCGGGAGTCGTGAGGACCAGATTTTCCGTAGAAACGCGCTTTTGATCGATGATGAAATCGGCCTTCAAAGAATCGATAGGCGTATCGGGACGGTTAAATAGAGCGGCGAACCCAGGCGGCACTCGGGACATTGCCGCGGCGGAGACCGCGCTGCCGCTGCCTTTAAGCAATAACTGGCTCACCAAATTAAAATCTTTGATCGTGCCCTGTTGAAGCGAAGCCGCGGCGGAACCTTTCAGCGGGTCTTTTCTACCCGCACGGTCCGAGCCATTGGCGTGAAATTCCGCCCGGCCGTTTAGCCGTCCTTCGAAGCGATCCCTCAGCGGCGGGAACAGCTGGGTGAAAAGGGCGCGCACGTCCAGGGCGTCGATCTGAGAGGAAAATTCGAGGGTTTGCCCAGGTGCGCCATTGGCGGGCCAGAAGCCCTCTGAGCGCAGGTGGCCGTTCAACAGTTGAGCCCGAAGGTTGCGGAAAGTTAAACCCGCCGGCGCCAAGGCAATATCGGCACGAAGCTCGCGCAACGGCCAGTCGTTTAGGTTCCCCTGTGGAGCGGCCAGCGACCCGACGAGGACCCACTGGTTGTGTTCGAAAAAAATCTCGGCTTGGCCGAGTACGTCTTTAAGACGAACGGCTGGGTTAGGGCTGAGCATCGGAAGATCGGCCAGAACCAGCTCCGGCGAACGAATGGTCGAAATCAACCGCGGCGCGAAGATGTTGGCGGTCGTGCCGTTGAGAAAGATTATCGAATTGCCCAGGCGAAATCGGCCGTTTTCCAGGCGCGCCCGCATGCCCTCGAAAACAATTGCCGCCTGCAAATTCTCGACGTTGCGGCCGCTCACGCGATGCCTAAACACAGCGTCGTTTAGCTTAAGCCCGCCCACCAGGGCCCACCGCGCATCGACTCCGATCAAACTTTTTTCCAGCGAGACATCGAAATCGACCTTGCCGGCTACCGCTTCAAATGCCGGGAATGCGAACAAATTGCTCCATGCCGCCACAGGGCCCGCTGGGCTACGCAGAGTGAGGCGCAGCCGCGGTTCCGGTTTATGATCGATGCTGCCGAAAAATTTCATTTTATTGGCGCCTAAGTCGAGTTCCGACTCATGAAAAACCAATTTTTGTTTTTCTCTCGAAATTTGCGCGCGAATCGTGGCCGGGGCGTCCGCCGGTTTATGGAGCCAGCTTTTGTAACGAAGGTCGGCTTTGTCGGCACGCACGAGAGCGCCGATGCGGAGATTTTCCCATGTTCCCGCAAAGCGGCTGGAGATCGTGACGCTGCCTTCGCTGACGAGCGCGTCCGGCACAGTTTGCTCGAAAATCCTAAATTTGCGCAGGCGTGCAAGCGATAACGGATCGATGGCTAGCTTGCCTTCGAGCTCGGCCTCTTCCCAGGCGCGCCGCTCGGTAAATTTGATACTGCCGGTGACGACCGCGTTATATTCCGACGAACCCAATAATGGAATTTTAAGCGTGATGTCTTCCAAACGCGGCCGCTCGGGCGTGCCCCGCACTCTCACTTGCAGCGCCATCGGTCCGGTCACATCGAGTTGGCTTGGGATCTTATCTCTCAAGGCGGCGATCGCGCGGGCGACCACCGGAACATGGAGCGAATCAAACTGAACGCTGAGGTCGATGCCGCGCTGGAGCCAGGATAGAGTCTCTCCCGGCGGCGTGAGCTCGCCGCGGATTCTCACATCCTGCCCCAATCCTTCGGCCAGCGAGGCGGCGATGCGAATCTGGGTTGTCTGGCTCGGCTGGAAACCTTTCACGCTCATGGAAAGGTTGCGAATGCGCAGCTCCGCGGGCTGCCGCACCGAACGGTCGACATATTCGATGCGGCCTTGTTTGATAGCGATCTCGTCGATGGAGAAGTTTACCGGAGCCTGTTTTCGTTGGGACGCCGACGACCGCAGCCTGGGAAATTTTCGCAATTCGTTTTTACGGCTGAGCAAGGCCGTAAGATTCATAGTGCCGCTTTCGTCGGTAATGATCTGAAATTCGGGCTCATCGAATATCAGCGAGGTAATGACCAGCCGCCGCCGCAACAGATTCCATAAACTCACCCCGAGAATCAGCTCGCGAGCGCGTACCGCCGGGGTTGCGGCGAAGCGAGTGTCATCGGCGATGCGGAATTCCGTGGCGATGAATCCCGGCCTACCAAAGATGTTGACTTCCAGAGTTTCAAAGCTGACGTCCTGGCCGAGGACTTTTCGCAGTTCCTGAATTACGTGATCGCGGTGTCTAGCGGCGAGCAAATTGAACGATTCGATGAGACCGGCGCCGGCGAGCGCGACGGTCACCACAATGATCAAGGAAATTTTTCGCAGGCTTTTCATCGCGCCAGCGATGGCAGGCCGAAGGCAACACGATGCGCAACGGTTAGTTGCGGATATCGAATCGGAGTGACATCGGCACGAATCCTATCCAATGCCGCGTTTCGGGACCTGGTCGCGCGGCATCGCTTCGGTTCATTGCACTCTTTCAACGATGGTCGCAATCCCTTGCCCGACGCCGATGCACATGGTTGCCAAACCGTATCGGCTGCCGCGCTTTTTCATCTCATGCACCAACGTCGCCATCATCCGGGCGCCGCTACAGCCCAGCGGATGGCCAAGGGCGATGGCGCCGCCGTTGACGTTGAGCTTGTTCAAATCGACGCCGAGCTCGCGCGCGCAGGCGAGCACCTGCGAGGCGAAGGCCTCGTTAAGTTCGACCAGATCGATCTGTTCGATCGTGAGCCCGGCGCGCTTGAGCGCCTTCTGCGTTGCCGGAATCGGTCCGATGCCCATGTAGTTTGGATGAACTCCCGCGGTGGCGGAAGCGACGATGCGCGCCAGCGGTTTGCGCTTCATCTGCTCGGCCTTTTGCGGTGTCGTGATGAGTAGAGCGCTGGCGCCGTCCGACAGCGGCGAGGAGTTGCCGGCCGTGACTGTGCCGCCTTTCTTAAACGCGGGTTGCAGGCCAGCGAGGATTTCCAGAGTTGTATCCGCCCGCGGGCCTTCGTCTTTGTCGTGGACGAGCGGCGCGCCTTTGCGCTGGGCGATTTCCACCGGGATGATTTCATCCTTAAGACGTCCGTCTTTTTGCGCTTGCAAAGCCTTCTGGTGGCTGGCGAGCGCGAGCTTGTCCTGGTCTTCGCGGCTGATGTGGTATTTTTCCGCGACGTTTTCCGCGGTCTCGCCGTTGTTGATCAGCGAGTAAAGCTCGGCCATGCGCTTGTTCGGAAAGCGCCATCCGAGAGAGCTGTCGTACATCTGCACGTCGCCGCGTTGAAATGCGTTGGTGGGTTTGGCCATCACCCACGGCCCGCGGGTCATGCTCTCGACGCCGCCGGCGACGAACAGATCGCCGTGATCGGTTGCGACGGCGCGCCCGGCCTGGTTGATCGCTTCGAGACCGGAACCGCACAGGCGGTTCACCGTCGCGCCGGGAATCGTGTAGGGCAAGCCGGCGAGCAACGAGGCGTTGCGCGCCACGTTGCGCGAGTCTTCGCCGGCCTGGTTGGTGCAGCCGAAATAGACGTCTTCGATCGCTTCCTTGTCGATGCCGGTTTTTTCGACGAGCTTGGCAATAATGTAAGCGCCCAGATCATCGGTGCGAAAATCTTTCAGTATGCCGCCGTGGCGGCCCATCGGCGTGCGCACGGCTTCGACAATCACGGCTTCTCTCATGGCTTCACCTGTTCTTTGTGATAGGAGTAAAATCCCCGGCCGCTGGTTTCACCGAGGAAACCGGCAACGACGAGTTTTTTCAACAATGGCGCCGGGCGATAGCGGTCATCACCGGTCTCGCGCTGCAAACCTTCGAGCACGGCCAGCACTTCATCTAAACCAATCTGATCGGCCCAGCGCAATGGCCCTTGCGGATAATTGACGCCGAGCCGCATGGCGACGTCGATCTCTTCGGCGCTCGCCACGCCTTCTTCCAGGCTGCGCGCGGCTTCATTGATAATCAAGCTCAAAATGCGCGGAAAGGTCAGCCCGGCGGTGTCTTTGACCCGGACGGTTTCCTTGCCGAGCGATTTAAGCAGCTCTTCGGCCTCCGCCAGGGATTTTTCGCTCGTGCGCAAGCCGCCGGCCAGCTCGATCAGTTTGCGTTCTTTCAATGGAAAAAAGGTCGCGAAGCCGACGATGCGCGCGGGATTTTTTAACCACGACGCCATACGCGTGGTGGCGAATCTCAGACAGCAGGTCATCACCAGGGAAGACGGCGGTAAACTAGCGTCAAGCCGCTGCAGCAGCACGCGCTTGCGATCTTCTGCGCCGCTCTCGGTATCGATCACCCAATTGGGTGTGCCAGCGAGGGACGCGGCATCGCTCAAAGGCGTGGCTTCTACGCCTTTTTCCCTGCAGAGAGCGAGCAGTTCTTCGGCGAGGCGGTTTGTGCCGATGATGGCCAGACTATTTTTTGTCATAGCTGTAAAAGCCGCGGCCGGTCTTGCGACCTAAATTTCCACCCATCACCATGCGTTGTTGGATCGGGCTCGGCCGGAAACGCGGATCTTCGAAGAAAGACCGGTAGAGCGATTCAGTCGCCGCAAAATTGATGTCGTTGCCGATCAAGTCCATGAGCTCGAACGGACCCATGCGAAAATTGCCCGCTTCTTTCATAATGCGGTCGATGGTTTCGACAGCGGCGTCGCCATCGCCGAGAATGCGCAGGCCCTCATTGTAAAATGGCCGGGCGACGCGATTGACGATGAATCCGGGCGTATCTTTGGCGCGCGCTGGAGTTTTGCCCATGGCGCGCATGAGCTCGGTGGCTTTTTCGACGACCGCCGTGCTGGTGCGGTCGCCTTGAATCACTTCGACCAGCGCCATCAGCGGCGGCGGATTGAAAAAATGCAGCCCCAAGACGCGCTCTTGATGTTGCGTGCTCGCGGCGATGGCGGTAACGCTGAACGACGACGTGTTGCTCGCCAGGAGCGTTTCAGGCGCGCAGATCGCATCGAGCTGGTTGAAGATATCGCGCTTCAGATCGAGTCTTTCCGGCGCCGCCTCGATCACCAAGGTCGAGCCTTTGCAGTCTTCCAGCTTGGTCGACGTGCTGAAGCGGTCGAGAATTTCTTTTTCCTGTTCGGCGCTGAGTTTGCCGCGCTCGCGGCTGCCTTTGAGGAAATTTTTGACGCGATTTAGACCCGTGTCGATAAACTCCTGCTTGACATCATAGACGAGAGTCTCAAAGCCCGCTTGGGCGGCGACTTGAGCGATGCCCGCGCCCATGGTGCCGGCGCCGAGGACGGCGATTTTTTCGGGTTTATTGGCCATGCTGATTCCAGTCTGGGGTCTTGGGTCTCGTGTCTAGAGTTGAAAACTCGAGACCCTGGACTCTAGATGCGAGACTATTTTCCGGTAAACACCGGCGGGCGCTTTTCCAAAAACGCCTTTACCCCTTCGTCATAGTCCGAGCTCCGGCCGGCGATTTCTTGCAAGTGCGCCTCGTATTCGAGGTCGTTCTCCAGACTCGGCAAATTTGCATGATTGATCGCGCGCTTGATGAGGCCGACGCCGCGCGGCGCGCGGGCGACTTGCTCGGCAACGGCACGGGCGGACGCGGCGAACTCGGCCGCCGGGAAAACCCGCGCGACCAGGCCGATGCGCTGGGCTTCTTTAGCGTCGACTGTATCCCCGAGCAAGAGCAACTCCAGGGCTTTGCTGACGCCGACGAGC
>Ga0079216_10000389_pt1 | contig 10312 bp, 6 predicted proteins | sample NCAS100_FD_77008 | JGI IMG/M metagenome (GOLD analysis project Ga0079216, IMG submission 77008) | Agricultural soil microbial communities from Utah to study Nitrogen management - NC AS100 | ecosystem: Environmental > Terrestrial > Soil > Agricultural land | place: USA: North Logan, Utah...
CAGGGTGCGCCGGTCAACACGCTGAGCCGGGCGATCAGCGAGGAATTCGGCGCGCTGCTCGACCGGCTCACGGCAGACGGCACGGTGCGCGCCATCGTGCTCATCTCGGGCAAGCCGGATGTCTTCATCGCCGGCGCGGACATCGACGAGTTCGCCGCGCTCGTCACGGCGGCCGACGCAGAGCGGCTGAGCGGCAGGGCGCAGGCGATGATGGATCGGATCGCCGCGTCGCAGAAGCCGATCGTCGCTGCGATCAATGGGGCGTGTCTGGGCGGAGGATTCGAGCTTGCCCTCGCGTGCCATTGGCGCGTGGCGTCCGACAGCCCGAAGACCCAGGTCGGCTTGCCCGAGGTCCAACTCGGCATCATTCCGGGCGCCGGTGGAACGCAGCGGCTCCCGCGGCTGGTCGGCGTGCGCGCAGCACTCGACATGATCCTGGCCGGCAAGAGCGAGCGCGCGGACAAGGCGTTCCGGCTCGGCATGGTGGACGAGCTGGTGTCGCAGAGCATCCTCCGGCAGACAGCGATCGCGGCCGCCACGCGCATCGCCCGCGATGGAGCCCCTCGACGAGAGCCGAAGGGGGGGATCCAGGCCACACTCCTTGACCGCACGCCGTTCGGGCGTCGCATCGTCTACGGGAAGGCGCTGAAGACGGTGCAGGCGAAAACGGGCGGGCACTATCCGGCGCCGCCGGCCGCCATCGACGCGGTGCGGGTCGGGCTCGAGCAGGGGATGTCGGCGGGACTCAAGGAGGAGCGGCGCCGCTTCGGCGAGCTCGCGGTGAGCGACGTGTCGCACCGTCTCGTCGAGATCTTCTTCGCCACGACGGCGCTCAAAAAGGACGACGGCGTACCGGGGGGCTCGGAGCTGCGCGTGCCGCCGGTGAAGCGGCTCGCGGTGGTGGGAGCGGGATTCATGGGCGCGGCCATCGCGGGAACGGCGGTGCTCAACGCAGAAGTGGAAGCCCGGCTCAAGGACGCGGACCTCAAGCGGGTGGGCAAGGGGATCCGCGGCGCGCGCCGGATTCTCGACGACCGGCTCAAGCGGCGCCGGCTCAGGAAGCCGCAGTATGAGCGCCTCGTCGATCTGCTCTCGGGCGCCGTCGATTACAGCGGCTTCTTGCGCGCGGATCTCGTGCTCGAGGCGGTGTTCGAGGATCTCGACGTCAAGCGCAACGTGCTCGCCGAGGTCGAGCGCGAGGTGCGTCCCGGCACCATCTTCGCGACGAACACCTCCACCCTTCCAATCGCCGACATTGCGGAGAACGCGTCGCGTCCCCAGGACGTCATCGGCATGCACTTCTTCTCGCCCGTCGAGAAGATGCCGTTGCTCGAGGTGATCCCTCACGCCGGCACGTCGGGCACGACCGTCGTGCGGGCCGTCAGGTTCGGGCGGAAGATGGGGAAGACGGTGATCGTGGTGGGCGACTCACCGGGATTCTGGGTGAACCGGATCCTGCTCCCGTACATGAACGAGGCCGGAATCCTGGTGAAGGAAGGCGTGCCGATCACGGTGATCGACGATGCCATGACGCGGTTCGGATTTCCCGTCGGCCCGGTCACGCTGCTCGACGAGGTCGGGCTCGACGTCGGCGCCAAGGTCGCCAAGGTGATGCACGCCGCGTATGGCGACCGGTTCGCGCCGTCGGACGCACTGGAACGGATGCTCGAGGACGGGCGGCAGGGGCGGAAGAACGAGCGCGGCTTCTACAAGTACGCCGAGGGGAAGAAGGCGGGCCCCGACGAAAGCGTGAATGCGCTGCTCGGCATCACGCTGCAGCAGGATGCATCCGACGGCGTGGTAGAGAAGCGCCTGGTGTACTCGATGCTCAACGAGGCGGCCCGGGCGGCCGGCGAAGGGGTAGTGCGGTCGCCGCGTGACGGTGATATCGGAGCCGTGTTCGGGATCGGATTCCCGGCGTTTCGCGGCGGACCGCTGCGGATGGTCGACGATCTCGGCGCGGCGCGCCTGGTGGAAACACTGCGGGAGCTGGCCGGCATCTATGGCGACCGGTTCACCCCGGCGCCGTCCCTCGTGGCGATGGCGGAACGCGGTGAGAGGTTCTTTCCGTAGTCGCCAGGTCATCCCGAGCGAGCGCAGCGAGTCGAGGGATCTGCTGATCGGTTCCGGAACTCACCGGGGTAGGTCCCTCGACTCGCTTGCGCTCGCTCGGGATGACCACCGCTTCCGTCCTTCCGTCTTTCCGTCACTCCACCGGACACCCCGTGTCATACACGACGAGCCGGTGCTTCGGATCGTACTCCCCCGCGTCCAGGTCGTAGGCGAGCGCGACGATGAAGCAGCCTCGGCGGGTCGCGGCGAGGGCGAAGCCCTGGCCGATTTCGCGGCCGCGCAGGTAGATCATGCCGCCGAGCCCTTCCACGATGCCGCCTTCGACGGGGATGGTGACGCGTGAGGTGTCCGGCAGAACGGAAATGTCGAGCGTGGGCCCGATGATCCATGCCGGCTCCGCCGCGCCCGAATCGGCGGCGCCGAGCGCGGCGCCGGTGCGCGGGTCGACGGCGATCCATCCGGTGGGCAGCGCATCATCGTCGCTTCGCGTGGGGCCGCGGCCGGCGTAGAGGCGCGCTCCGTCGGGACTCCAGCGGACGCGCCAGCCGGCGAGCAGCGCGAATTCCCGCTCCCGTCCGGTCGCAGCGTCCACCAGGCCGAGCCGGGCGAAGCCGGCGGCACCCATCATGCCGCTCGCCGGAAACTGAGCCGCGCGCGCCGTCTCGACGGAAACCCCGAAGCGTCTCGCTACCGCGACGATCGAATCCTCGGGGAGCCGCTCCGCTTCGCCCGCAAGGATCCGCGTGGCACGAGCGTAGGCGACGCGGCTCCAGTCCGGCGATGGCGCCGCGTCCCAGACGCTGTCCACGCGGATCATTCGCATCGTGCGCTCCGACGCGAGAATGAACCCATCGAAGAAGGGCTCGTTTTCCGTGGAGCTCCAGTCCTCGACGGCCACGATCGCCATTCCATCCGGAGATCGGAGCCAGCGCGCGATTGCCGCCATGCCATGCTGGCCCGGATGCACACGCACCATTCGCGTCGGTCGCAGGGAGTCGACGCCGATGCCGCCGACGGTGCGGGAGGAGTCCCTGTTGCAGGCGACGCCTAGCAATACGAGGACGAGGACGGCGCGTGCGGGCATGGCGGCTCCGGAGCAGGACCTGCGAAATGTATCTTCCCGTCTCATGATCTCTCAGGAGCCAGAGTGATCGAACGCGTGCTCGCCGAGCTGGAGGCGGATGCCACGGAACGCGCGGGAGTCGAATTCGTGCGCATCGCCGCGAGCTTCATGGCGGAGAACGGAACCGGTGCGCCCGCGGTCTCTCCGCTGCCGACACCCGAGGCCATTGCGCACACGTTCGAGGAGCCGATTCCGAGGACGGGAAGGCCACTCGCCGATGTCGTCGCGCGCATTCAGCGCGACGTTCTCAGTAACTCGATGCGGCTTTCCCATCCCATGTATCTGGGCCACCAGGTGAGTGCACCCCTCGCGTCCGCGGTGTGGGCCGAATCGGTCGCCTCGGCGGCGAACAACTCGCTCGCGGTGCGGGAGATGTCTCCGGCGGGCACGGCACTCGAGCAGCGAGTCATCCGCTGGTGCGTGGAGCTGGCGGGCTACGGCGACCGGGCAGGCGGCACGTTCACGTCCGGCGGCACCGAGGCGACGTTCACCGCACTCCTCGCGGCCCGCGCGGCCGCCGTCCCGGACGCCTGGCAGAGCGGCCTCGGCGCAGATCCTCCGGTGATCGTGTGCGGAGAACACGCCCACTATGCCGTGACCCGTGCAGCGGGAGAGCTGGGGCTCGGCATGTCCCGGGCGATTCTGGTGCCGTCCCGCGGGTGGCGGATGGATGCCGGCGCGCTGGAGTCCATCCTCGACGAGCTCGCGCGGTCGGGCCGCCGGGTCATGGCGGTCGCGGCGACCGCGGGTTCGACGGCCACCGGCTCATTCGACGATCTCGAGGAGGTCGGACGAATCTGCGAGTCCCGCGGCATCTGGCTGCACGTGGACGCGGCGCACGGCGCGTCCGCACTTCTCTCCGCACGGCATCGCCCCAGGCTTCGGGGACTCGAGCACGCGCGCTCGATCGCCTGGGACCCGCACAAGATGATGCTGGTGCCGCTCTCGGCTGGCATGGTGCTGGCGCGCGACGAGCGGGACCTGGACCTCGCCTTTGCGCAGCGCGCGCCGTATCTCTTTCATGCGTCGGAAGGGCGGAATCCGGACCAGGGAACCCGGAGCTTCCAGTGCTCGAGACGCTTCGACGCACTCAAGGTGTGGACCGCGCTCCAGAGGTACGGCGCGGACGGCATCGGCGCCTTGTACGATCACCTCTGCGACCTGACGATGGAGCTGTACCGTGTCGTTCAGGAGCATCCGGCGTTCGAGGCCATCCACGAGCCGGAGTCGAACATCTTCTGCTTCCGCGCGAAGGATGTCGACAACGGACGGCTCCGCGAACGCTACAACAGCTCCGGCGCGGGCTGGATCACCTCGACGCTGCTCGCCGGAGAGCGGGTGCTCCGCGTCACGGTGATGAATCCGCGGACCACGACGCGGCATGTGCGCGAACTCGTGGATGGTCTTGCCAGGGCAATCAACTGAAACCGGCTCGCGCGCGGGCCGTCGTGATCTCCACCCCCGTCAGGCATGGAGCAACGATGATTCGTACGTCCGGAACACTCCTGCTGCTCGCCGCGGCTCCCCTCGCTGCACAATCACCTGCCACCAGTCTCGAATCGTATCGACGCGCCCGCACCGCGCTCGACGCAGCCATCGCGGCGCACGGCGGGCTCGAGCGACTCACCGCCATCAAGACGATCAGCGTCCGCCACGAGGGCACGACGCCCTGGCGAAACCAGAGCCCGAAGGTGAACCCGCCGTATGAGCCGTCGCCGACGAGCGGACTTCTCGTCCTCGACCTCGCCGGAGGCCGCCTCATCTGGGAGAACCGGACCCTCTTCCCCGGCGCGACGCAGAACCACACCCGGCTCGTCTATGCGGGCCGCGAAGGGTGGCAGGCGTCACTTCCCGAACGTCGCTGGTTCGCGCTGGCGCAGAACGCCCCCTCACCGCTGCCCGGTCTCGCTCGCCGATTGCCTCACCTCGTGGTGCTCGGCGCGCTCGACCGGACGGCGCAGCTGCGGTGGCACGGGCGGGTGACTTATGACCGCAGGCCGCACGACGTGATCACCTATCCTACGGTGGACAACGACCAGCAGCTTGCGCTCTACCTCGATGCGCGCACCCATCTCCTCTCGAAGTATGAGCAGCTGATCACCGACCCGCAGACCGGCGATGCCACGCTCGAAGTGACCTACGGCGACTATCGGCCGGTCAGCGGCATCCCCATTCCGACACGGCGTGTGCTGCGGCGCGCCGGCGTGGTGGTGGAGGACGTCCGCTACGTCGACATCGGAGTCGACGGTCCGGTGCCTGAAGAACTGCTCCGGGTGCCGGACGGCTTCGTCGATGGGACCAGCAGTCCGGCCGCGGATACCACGCTGCTCACGCTCGCTCCCGACGTGTACCTCGTTCAGGGCGTCGCCGGTGGCAACAACTCGCTCGCCGTCGCCTTCAACGATCACATCCTCGTGGCGGAGGCGTACGGCAACGATGCGGCATCGCAGCGCACCATCCGGATCCTGAAGGCGGCTATTCCGAACAAGCCGATCCGATACCTCATTCCCACGCACCATCATGACGACCACACCGGCGGCGTGCGGACGTTCATCGCCGAGGGCACCACCATCGTGACGACGCCGATGAACCGCGGCTATTTCGAGACCATGGCGCGGGGAACTTTCACGATCGCTCCGGACCTTCAGAGCCGTGTGCGCGCGCCGCTCAAGCTCGAGACCATCGAAGGCAAGCGGCGCGTCTTCACGGACGGAACCCACACCGTCGAGGCGATCGATATCGGGCCGAGCCCGCACGCGGACGAGATGGTGGTGATCTACCTGCCGAAGGAGCGGATTCTCATGCAGGGCGATCTGCTCAATCGTACGCCCGACCGCCGCCCGAGGATCGGGACGCCGACCACGAAACATTTCCTCGACTGGCTGGAGCGCTCGGGACTCGCGGTCGAGCGGATCATTCCGGTGCACGGACCCGAGCACACGATCGCGGAGGTCAGGGAGGCGGTGCGGTTGGGTGGGATGTGAGGGGGACGAGGGACGAGGGTCGCGAGAGTCGCGGGAGTCGCGGGAGTCGCGGGAGATTATCGAGTGGGGGTGAAAGTCACGCGTTGTTGAATCACGGTTCGCACCGGGCGCCCAGCGTCGCGGCCTGGGCGGAGGGTGCAGGAGCGGATCGTGGCGATCGCGGGATCGGCGAGGCCTGCGTGACTGGCCTGCAGCACGCGCACGAGTCCGGGCTCCACGTTGCCCGCGGTATCGACGACGTAGGCGACGATTGCCATGCCGTTCACGCCCGTGAGATGGGGCGGCGGACCGACGGTTCCGCAGCGGATGACCGCCGGCCGCTCGGTGAGATCGGCGGCGAGGCGGGGAGCAGGCTGGCCCGATCGAAGCAGGGAATCGAGCACCGCCTGATCGTCGGTGAAGAGCGCCAGCGTATCGAGGCCGCTCCGCATGCGGAGCTCGCGCGCCGAGGCGACCGCCATCCGCGCTTCGGTCGCGGTATCACTGAGCCAGACGGTGAGGATGTCGGCTGCGGTGTCGGCGTTGGCCATCCATGCGCCGCGCCGCCAGCGCCGAGCGCTCCCGACCGCCGTGTCGGGGTTGCCCCACTCGCGGGCGAGTCGATCATAGGCGGCCGGCGTGGTCATGGCCTCGCGCACCGAGATGTACGGAACGCTGCCGCCGGGTGTCACGGCGCCGACCACGTTCACCATGCCCGCCAGGCTGTCGGGCGAGTAGCAGAGCCGATCCACCGACAGCCCCTCGACCACCAGAGGGCGACACTCGAGCTGGGTGCCCGCCGCACCGGCGGCCCCGCGGAGGCCGTCGAGCGACATGCCGGGGGAAAGGCCTCGGAAGCTGTAGGGTGATTCAGCTGCGTCGCTGCACGCGAGTAGCAGGAGGACGGGCAGGACGGGCGCGACGGGCAGGACGGACGAAAGGCGCATGGAGCCTCGCGTTGAGGCGAAAAGGCGTGGGACGCTGATCGGAAAACTATACCCGGAGACGACGCACATGAGATTCGCTGTACTGGCGTTGGCCTGCCTCGCCGCGCCGCTCACGGCGCAGTCCCTTCCCGTGGAGGATGCGACGATGCAGCGCATCTGGACGCTGGGAATGGATAGCTCGGAGACCTGGTCGCTCGCGCAGACGCTGGCCGACTCGATCGGGCCCCGCCTGAATGCGTCGGCGCGGCACAAGGCGGGCAACGACTGGCTGCTCTCCATGTACCGCAAGTGGGGCATCGAGGCCCGGAACGAGCAGTACGGCACGTGGCGCGGATGGGATCGCGGCGTCACGCACCTCGACCTTCTCACGCCACGGGTGCGAACGCTGGAGGCGATGATGCTGGCGTGGAGCCCCGGAACGCCGCGAGGCCGGCCGGTCGAGGCGGGGATCGTCACGCTGCCGGAGGTGACCGATTCCGCATCGTTCCAGCGCTGGCTTCCGAGCGTGCGCGGGAAGTTCGTGCTGACTTCGCAGCCGCTGCTCACCTGCAGGCCGGACACCAACGTCAAGGCGTTCGCGACTCCCGAGAACTACACGCGCTTCCAGCGCGAAGTCACGGCAGCGCGCGATTCCTTCACGCAGCGGCTCCGGCGCACGGGGCTCCAGACGCCGGCTCTGCACGACGCGATCGCGGCGGCCGGTGCGCGCGGAATCCTGACCTCGCTCTGGTCGCAGGGATGGGGAGTCCAGAAGATCTTCGGAACCCGGGTCACGTCGGTGCCTGTCGTGGACATTAGCTGCGAGGACTATGGACTCCTCTGGCGGCTGGCCGAGCGGAATCAGGGGCCGACGGTGCGGCTCACTGCCGTAGCGCGCGCGCTCGGCGAAGTGCCGGTCTTCAATACGATCGCGGTGATTCCGGGGACGGAGAAGCCGAACGAATACGTGATGCTGTCGGCGCACTTCGACTCGTGGGACGGGTCGTCGGGCGCCACCGACAACGCCACGGGCACGGTCACGATGCTCGAGGCGATGCGCATCCTCAAGCAGGCGTATCCCCGTCCCAAGCGGACGATCCTCGTCGGCCACTGGGGCGGTGAAGAGCAGGGCCTCAACGGCTCCCGAGCCTTCATGGCGGATCATGCCGAGATCGTGCGCGGCCTCCAGGCGCTCTTCAACCAGGACAACGGCACCGGTCGCGTCACGACGATCTCGACGTCGGGATTTCCGGGCGCCGGCGAATTCTTCGGCCGGTGGCTCGGCCGCGTGCCCACCGAGATCTCGCAGCTCATCACGCTCCGGGTACCCGGCAACCCGCCCGGCGGCGGCAGCGACATGGCGTCGGCGGTCTGCCACGGCGCTCCCGGCTTCAGCCTGAGCTCGATCGGCTGGGAGTACGGGACCTACACCTGGCACACCAATCGGGACACCTTCGACAAGATCATGTTCGACGAGATCCGGAACAACGCAACGCTGACGGCGATGATGGCCTACCTTGCGTCCGAGGATCCCGAGACCATGCCGCGGGACCGCCGGGTCATGGGCATGGGCCAGAACGGCCAGCGGCAGCAGTGGCCGGAGTGCACGACGCCGGCGAGGAAGTCGGCCGATTCGCAGCGGTAGGGCGGTAGGGCGGTAGGGCGGTAGAGTGGTAGAGCGGTAGAGCGGTAGAGCGGTAGGGCGGTAGAGCGGTAGGGCGGTAGAGCGGTAGGACGGTAGAGCGGTAGGACGGTAGAGCGGTAGGGGACTCGACGGAGCCGACGGAATCGATGGAGACCTACCGCTCTACCGCCCTACCGCCCCAGGTGACGCCCCGCACGGCGCTCCGGCCTGGGATACTCCTAGTTGATCACAACTTCAGCACGAGGTTCTCGTGGAACCGTTTCCGTCGGAAGCCGAGCTGAGGGACCTGTTCGGGGGGGATCCGCTGCTGCTCGACCCGGCGCTGCCGTGGGAGCAGAACGTACTCAACTTCGAGACGGTCACGGGCACCGACCGGATCGAATGCGTCATCGAGCCGCAGTACCACACGCTCACGCTCCGCTGGTCGCGGGATGGGCGGGAGCTGGTGTTTCTCGATCTCACGCGGGTGCGGGGGCTGCAGGTGGATCGCTACCGGGGCCGGATCTCGCTGCTGGCGCTCTTCGAGGAGAACGCGGCGCTGCGCTCCATGCGTCTGCAGCTGAGTCCCGCGGTGCACGTCACCTGGGGCACCCGCGACGACGCCACCGAGAGCGAAAAGGCGACGCAGCAACGCCTCGAGCTGTAGTTACGCCGCACGCTGCTTGAGCAGCTTCATGACGCGCGACTCGAGCCCGCCGAGGCCGGAGCCGCGCGCCTTGCGCCTGGCCCCTTCGAGAATGGTCCCGAGCAGGCCGTCGCCGTAGGCCGCGAGCACTTCCGGGTGGATGTAATACTTGCGGCAGACCGCGCGAGTGTTGTTGAGCTGCTCCGCGACCCGATCGATCGCCCGCAGCACGTTGGCCTTGGTGTCCTTCTTCGTTCGCGCGGCGCCGATCTCGAGCAAAGCCTCGCACGCGAGCATGGTTCCCGCCCAGGTGCGGAAATCCTTCGCGCTGAAGTCGTCGCCGGCGATCTCCCGGATGTAATCGTTCACGTCGCCCGAGCCGATCGTCTGCCGCTCTCCGGCTTCGTCGATGTACTGGAACAGGTCCTCGCCGGGGATGGCCTGGCAGCGCGCCACGATGCGCGCGAGCCGGCGGTCCGCGAGATCCACCGTGTGAAGCTTCCCGCTCTTCCCCTTGAACTCGAAGCGGAGCGTCGATCCGCTGATCTCGACATGGTGGTCGCGCAGCGTGGTGAGTCCGTACGAGTCGTTGTTCCGGGCATACTCGTCGTTGCCGACGCGGATCTGCGTGCACTCGAGCAGCCGCACCACCGTCGCGAGCACCTTCCGGCGCGGAAGCCCGGTGAGCGCGAGATCCGCCTCGATCTTCTTCCTGATGGTGGGCAGTGCCTCGCTGAAGGCGAGCATGCGGCCGAACTTCGTCTCGTGCCGCACTTCATGCCACGCAGGGTGATAGCGATACTGCTTCCGGCCCCGCGCATCGCGACCGGTGGCCTGAATGTGCCCCTTCGCATCCAGACAGATCCACACCTCCGTCCACGCGGGCGGAATGGCGAGCGCGCGGATACGGCCAAGCGTCGCGCGGTCGCGAACGGTCCGACCGTCAGGTCCGACGTA
>Ga0079216_10000390_pt1 | contig 10311 bp, 12 predicted proteins | sample NCAS100_FD_77008 | JGI IMG/M metagenome (GOLD analysis project Ga0079216, IMG submission 77008) | Agricultural soil microbial communities from Utah to study Nitrogen management - NC AS100 | ecosystem: Environmental > Terrestrial > Soil > Agricultural land | place: USA: North Logan, Utah...
AATGGGGGGTACGCTCTCGCAATTGTAGTAACAAGATTATGAACGCAATGTGGCGTGCATTTTTACTATCAGCGGGAGCATTAGCTTTTGTGATTTACTTCTATGTCGGGCCGTTCATTACAAAATGAAGAATTTTTCCAGTACACTACGTATATCGTAGTATTGAAATTAAGCCAGAGCTGGATAGATTTATCGAACAAGCAAAGGCGCTCGACACGATCCCTTATTTCAGCAGCGCGTTTATACGCTAGTCGGATTGGTAATATGTCCCAACCCTCAAGAAAAAATGGGACACGTTTTCTGATAACTAACCAAGGTTTGCAAAGTATATTTGTTGCCCTCACATTCGCCCGCCAGCCGCCTTATATTCCTTGTCTCAGTCTCTAGCAATAGCTACCATGCTCCCACCTCGTACTGTTCCATAACGAACGCCTTGCATCGGAGCAAAAGCCGTGTTTGACAATAGCGATAGCGAGACAGGTGTGGAATATAAAACCAACAAGGAGAGCCTTGTCGAAGATCAAATTGTATTCGGCGCTCTTATGGGTCTGGACGTAATCATTGTCCTTCAGCTTATGACCTTAAATCATTTGGACAAACCTCTTTCAGTTGCCCTTTATTGTTTTGTTGTAGCCATTCCATTATTGGCGATGTACGTGCTCAGTATCCTGACAACAATGAAATATGAATATGACGTATGGGTTTGGTATCACCTTGCCGCCATATTGGCAGGAGGCTTCGCTTCGCTGGTGGGCGTCGGGGCTTTGTTTTTGCACTTTTCTTGGGTTGCTGGAGGCCTGTTTGCACTACTAAGCGTTTTGGGCCTCGGTGCTTATCTTCACTATGACGGGCAACTAAAGAAGTTAAATAAACTCCGTAATTCTCAACGCGGTCAGTGAAGTATGTTATTGCCGTTGGACCGGCCTAAGGACCCAATCGTTGGCCACCTAATCAGCCGTACAACGGCTGGCCTAACAGCCCTGCGGGCCTACCTCGTAAACGAGGCACTTCATTGAGCTTGATGTTGGACTACTTTATGTGCGATGACTGTCAGAGCGATCCTGTCCTCCTTAATGCCGCCTGATCCAGCTGCTCTCAAAATGATTTGGGCAAATGAAACGACTAGCCAACAAAGATGCGACCGGCAAACCCATAAAAGTTGGCGACATTGTTCGCATAATCGGTGTCCCTGATCTCAGCGGTATGTCTCCAGCATGCCGGGCTGAATCACTCCCCGTCTTCAAACATCTTGTCGGAAGCTACAAGCGAGTCTACGAGTTCGATGAGTCTGGCTGCGCCTGGGTCTGTTTCAAGATTCAAAAGGGAGCCAGCGCGGGCCTTCACACAGTCGGTATTGAACCCTACTTGTTGCGAGTGCGACGGAAAGCAAGAAGCCGCGAAGCAGCGGCATAAGGTAGCCAGGTGCAAGCGCGTAGCGCGCAGCTCGTGAACGAATGCAAAACCAAACCCCTGCAAGCGCGATCGTAATATCTCTCCGCGCGATTAGATAAATGAGTTACTATGGCACTGCGCACTCAATGCTGGTCTCACAGTAGAGCAGTCCTTCAACCTCGCCTCGAACCCGATCCAGCAACTTGTTTTCACTGAGGCAGCCTTAAAGCCTCCATCTGCCCAACTGCTCGATCATCCGCAAAAGAGAGGTAAAAAACCATGCCGAGAAAAATGGCTTTTGCGAGCGCCGCGATCTGCGCAGCCCTCGCCGTCTTCGCCATCAGCCTGGCGCAGAATGCGCAACAAGGACGTCAGTACACGCCGCCCAATTATGTCTTCAGTCCAAACGTGCCGAAAGATATGGTTACCCATGACGTTGGTGCCATCGGAATTCAACCCTTCGCCGACATCCTGGCGTGGGACACATTCATTGCCGTCAATTGGCCAGTGCCGAGCCCAATCGTGGAGCGCGGCGTTCCCGACCCGCAGAATGTAATCGGCGGTTTCTTCACCAAAGGCGGCGAAGGAGGGAAGCCGAAAATCAGCCCAACCGGTCCGACGGTTTGGGAGACCTACAAGGATACCAACGACATCTACCTCAGTTCGGGAACGCGGCCGACTTCGTTCGACACTCCGGAAAGTGTTCCCGCGGCCTGCCAGCCACTTGCCGGAGCCAATTCGCTCGCGGCTAAACGCACGCTGATCCTGACCTCCAAATTCGGTGAAATCGTCAGTAGCGACAGGCAAGCTGACACTAATCGCCTGGTAGATCAGAACCAAATGAACGTCTGGTACGAGGTTAAGCTCAACCGCGTCTATTACGATTATGTGGTGTCGAACGGCTTTTACAACAGCAACAATCAGAAGGGAAAAACGATCGTCTTCCCCTCATCGTCCAACAACAGCAGTCGAAATGCGACCATCAAGGTGAAAGCCGCGTGGAAAGTGATGGGCCTTCTGGGCAGTAAGCAGCCCGACGACCCGACCAAGTTTTACACAACCGAAGCGTTGGTGCTTGATCCGGACAGTGGCAAATGCTCGAAGCAGCTACTCGGTCTGGTGGGCCTGCACATCGTGATGAAGACGGCACAACTGCCGCAATGGCTGTGGGCAACTTTTGAGCACGTGGACAATGCGCCCGATAAGGCCACGGGACCAGTCACCGGTAAGCAGTACAACTTCTTCAACCTCAACTGTCCCAGTTGTCCGATCAACCAGCCGCCGGCCGAAGGCGATATGACTCCCACTCAGGTAATGCGCCTGGTGCCGCTTAACAGTACCGCGACGTCCACCAATGGGATTTATCAAACGGCACTGGCAACGTTGCGGACGGACAATGTTTGGAAGAATTACGAACTGATTGATGCGCAATGGGGAGCCTCGGCAACGCCGATCGGTGTGCCCAATCAACCGAAGTTCCTCGCCAACATCACGATGGAAACTTATCTGCAGTCGGAACAAGAACCGCACGGCTGCATCAACTGCCACGGCTTTGCGGCCAAAACTGATCTTGATTTCCAGCTCACCCATGCTTATCCGCAACCTCCGTCACAGAAGAAGTTGCTGGAGAATATTCTCAAGCTGCCGGGCGTGGGCACACCACCGCCCAAATAGCTATTAGGCCCGCAGTTTTGGGAAGGCGGGCATGGGAAGCAATCCGAGCTTCGCGCGTTCGTAAAGGAAAGGGGAATAGAGAAAGAGCGGGGAGCAGTTCGTCTTTTCGCTCGTCTCCGTTCCTCTTTCCCTTGTTATTTGTTTTCACCGCAAGATAGATAAGAGCTGAATCGCAATTAGACCTCAGGATGACTACGCATTTTGCCCCGCGTGGCAGGCTGGCGGTTTGGGTGGCCAAGACCCGGAAACTTTGTTACATAGAACCGAGCAGATAATCTGGCCTAGGGAGAGTCTTAAGATGAAAAGAGTTTTCGCGCTGAGACTCTCAACTCTTGTCCTACTGTTGTGCTTCTTTGTTGAAGCCATCGCTACGCGGCAAACCAACTTTTCGCGCCAGCAATATGAAGAAGACTTTGACCATCTGTGGCAGAACTTCGCCGACGATTACGCTTACCTCGATCAAAAACAAACTGACTGGAACAGGGTACGAGAGATTTACCGCCCCCAAATCAGCGCAGTAAAAACGCGAAACGATTTTGTGGCGTTGCTAGAGTCTGTGCTGGAAGAGCTTTACGACTTTCACACACACTTAAACACCAACACGGCATCCTCTCCGCGACTCGTCCCCTCAGGCGCAGACATCTGGGCCGAATGGATCAAAGAAAGAGCAATCATCAAGGAAGTTAAACCTGAATCAGGTGCGGACAAAGCAGGATTAAAAGTCGGAATGGAGATCGTGTCGATTAATGGTGTTGCCGTGGCCGCAGCTGTCAGCCGGCGCGCTGGCAAGTCCCTGCGCTTTAGAGACAAGGCTGCCAAAGATTGGGCACTGCGAACACTCCTTGCTGGGCGCCATAACGAAAACCGAAGTATTGAGGTCATTAGCAATGGAGCGCGGAAGGTTTTCGAGATCGAGGCTGATTCGCGACAAGCTGAGACAAAACCACTGTTAACTTACCGCCGCTTGGCAAAAGATGTGGGATACATTCGGATCAATAATTCGCTCGGCAACAGCGAACTGGTTAAGCAGTTTGGCCTCGCCCTCGCCGCTTTGCGAGATACGCGCGGGCTGGTCCTTGACCTGCGTGATACGCCAAGTGGAGGCAACACGACTGTCGCGCGCGGAATCATGGGGCGCTTTATCACACGCGATCTGCCTTATCAGAAACACAGTATTCCCGCTGAGGAACGCCAGTATGGAATTAAGCGAAGCTGGATCGAGTTGGTGTCGCCCGGAGCAGGTTTTACATACACAGCTCCGGTCGTAGTTTTAGTTAACCACTGGACCGGAAGTATGGGCGAAGGGATCGCGATCGGAATGGATGGCATGAAACGGGCGACGATTGTCGGCACCGACATGGCGCGCCTGGCTGGAGCAACATCCGGAATCAAGCTGCCGCACACAGGAATCGGCGTGACGTTTCCTACTGAAAAGCTTTTTCATGTTAATGGCACGCCGCGCGAGAAATTCGTGCCGCCTGTCTATGTTGACTTGCTACTTGAGAAAAATGTTGACGGTGATGTAATTCTGCTAAAAGGCTTAACGGTCTTGCGGGCGAGGATCGGCAGTCGCCCCAAGCGTTCGCGCTCTTGACAACTCTACTAAGCTCCGCAGCCATGTTTCATGATCCGCGCCTCTCTCGCATGGCTTTGTTTCTCGGGTCAATCGGCATTGAAATGCGCGCCGGTAGCATCCACGTGCCCACTCTCTTCCCGGGAAGTCTCGTCTCGCGCGGGTCCTTGGTGATTGACGAGTCATTACTCGTTGCGCCCGGCGACGCGCTTCATGAGGCCGCGCACATAGCGCTGGCGCCACCAGCACGCCGCTCAGCTGACTTCGGCTACATTGATAAAGCGACCGGCGGGGAGGAATTAACAACTATCGCCTGGTCGTGGGCCGCTTTGCTTAAACTCGAGATCGAACCTGAAGACATATTCCACGGTACGGCCTACAAGCGTGGGGACTCGGGAATGATTATCGAAAACGCTCGTCAAGGGATCTATATTGGCTTCCCCTTGCTCCAGGCCTGGGAGATGGCTTTCGACGAGCAGAATGCACTCCAACGCGGCGTTAAGCCTTTTCCGCACATGGTGAAATGGATCCGGGACTGAAGCGTCTGTAACGCGATCGCGTTGGACTCTTGCTTCATTCCGGCTAGTTATTCTTTGACTCGGGAAAATTTTGCGAGCCAGTTTGGCTCCCAGGTCTTGCCGCCATCATCCGAGAAAGCCTGCTCGAGTTGAAACGAACTCGCGGTGATGTCTGAGAAGATGAAGCGCACAAAGATGGCGCGACCATTGAAGGGCTCCTGGTTGTAAAACTCACCGCGACCGTTCTTAAACCCACCGATCATCGGCACGCCCACAGTACCCTCTGCACTGTTGACCCAACTAATGTGCCACTGGCGCGATTGAGGGTTATAAGTGCGCAGGCTCAACCCTTCGATGCGCCCGGCCGGCCCCTTCACATCGAGCTCTCCCAAATTCGCGCGGCCATTCCAAACCTTTCGCACGACGGACGTGCCACTGTATTCCCCCCAGTTAGTGGATCCCGTCAGAGGTTTCAGGCGCCGCGAGATGTGAGCTTTCCAGGCACCGAATTCGAAGTCGAAATCGTGCTGCCCGTCGCGTTGTTGTGCGCTGTCCCCAGTCGCGCCTGAATGCGGTTGGGCGAACACCATGGGGGAGTAGATGAGAAAGCAACTGCAAAGGATAAATTGTAAGAAACTGGGTTTGAAATTATTGGCCAAGATATTCCTCCTTGGATCTGTTCTGGTAAGGAGAGTGTTGAAATTTGGAGATATGCGCTCTCATTCCACCGGGCTCACCCCGGTGATAACCGACCCGCTGACTATTCGAATGTTGATTCACCGGGCTTAAGCCCGGTGTGAATCAGACTTCACCCACATCATTCCGACTTCGTCTCAGGCATATCAAACACGCAACCGGGCGATGTCTCGCAAAGAATGACGTCATAACTATCCAGCAACGGCATCGCGAGGGCTTCGAGTTCGTTCTTCCACAAATCGCCCTCGTAAAAAGCGTTTCGCATTCGCTCTCGCTCCTCCAGGGACGGAAAACTGCGCAGCCAAACAAATTTGTTGGGATTCTCAACGTCAAGAAAGGGCCCAACTACCTTCATTCCCTGCGCTCTCAGTGCCAATATGGCTCGCGTTTCGAACAAGTGAATGAACTCGGCGCGACGGCCGGGCTTGATTCGGTAACTGCGGACTTCTACTATCATGGCCGACTCCTCAACACGACGCAGTAATTGGTCTTAGTCTCAAGTGCATGAAATATAGTCTGACCCATGGATTCCCTCAAGAAGGTACCTTCAGGTAACCACGGTCGTTATCCCCGGCGGCGCAATCCGGTCAGCGGCTGTCCGCTCACGGCAGCGCTGGCGGCAGTCGGCGGCAAGTGGAAGTTGATCATCGTATATTGGTTGGCGGAATCGCCGAAGCACTTTGCGGCGTTACGGCAACTGATGCCGGGCATCTCGCAAAAGGTCCTGACACAACAACTCCGTGAACTCGCAAGCGACGAGGTCGTGCAGCGGGATCCGAAGGGTGCGATTCCGGCTCCAGTCGAGTATTCGCTAACCGACTACGGACGCACCCTGTTGCCGCTGCTCGAAAGTATTCGTGGATGGGGGAATACGCACATTGAGCGCATGAGTGCTCCGCCGGATGCGAGGTGAATGTGCATCTGTTCTTTGGAATGCCGGTATTTGGAGTCGCCGGCAAGCGAAGCTACGAAGTCGACCAAACACCGAAGGTGTTGGCTGATTTCAGCCCAGGGCAGCGCTCTGGGTTATCGAGAGGCTTCCTTAATGGCGCGAACGCTGAAAGTGTTCGCGAGCATCCAATTGAACTCTTTCGGGGTTCGCGTTGTTTTGTCCGGCGTGGTTACCCAGGGCGCTGCCCTGGGCCGAATTCGCGAACGCCTTCGGCGTTTTTCTGTTGGCTTTTTTAAAAGGTGGTTCCTATGTCACTTCTTTCTGTCTCTCTAATTCTTCTCAGCTTTCTTCAGGGAGCTCCAACGCCGGCAAGTCAAACAAGTGAGAAGTCGGTAACTGAGATCGAGCAGCGCTTCAACGCAGCACTCCTAAAGAAGGATGCCGTCACCCTGGACGAACTCCTGGCCGATGATATCGTGCACATCGGTTTCGAAGGTCAGCTCGCGGGTAAGGGGGAGTACATGGCCTTTTTCAAACGTGATATCTGGCAGTACCGAAAGTACGAACCGGCCAACGTGGCGATTAAGGTGGTTGGCAATGTGGCCGTCGTCACGGGCCGAGTCGACCGCACGATTGTCATCAATAACGTGGTAACCACCGGCGCGTTTGCGTTCACCCACGTCTGGTCGCGCACAGGAGATCGCTGGCGTATGATCTCTTCCCACGTTACCGGGATACCTAATCCGGCGCCGGCAACATCGGGCGGCTAGCCGACGGCGCTTGGATTGCCGGTGGGCAGCTATACGATTAACTTACTGTCTAAATGTTAGCGAACTGGAGGGAGGGCATATGGAAACTGCAGATCGTGTACGAGCCAATACTTCTGAAGAAATTAACCGCCGGATCGACCAGGAAATAGAGGATCGCGTTCGGGAATATGCCAAGCGCAGCCGGTCCGATATTACTCGCCGAATTGAGGAACTCGATCGGGAATGGGATATGGAGCGACTTCTCGAAACCAACGCCTCAGCAATCGCTTTTACAGGGCTCGCGCTCGGCTTAACCCATAGTAAGAAGTGGCTGATTGTGCCTGGCATAGTGTTGCCGTTTCTATTTCAACATGCAGTGCAGGGTTGGTGTCCTCCAGTCCCAGTATTTCGCCGGCTTGGCGTACGGACCCGTGAAGAAATCGATCGAGAGAGATATGCGCTGAAAGTCTTGCGCGGAGATTTTGGAAAGGTCCAATCTTTACCGCGAGCCGATGCCGCGCTGGAAGCGGTGGAAGCTTAATAACAAGGCTGTAGACAAGGATTCCGCCAGTCTGGATATACTACCGACAGCTTTCTCCTAATCCGAATTACGCGACACTTCCGATTCGTGTGTTGGAATCAGTTCCGGCATAACGGGTCGCGAGCCAGGTGAATGATGACACGCAAGCTTGAAGGCAAAGTAGCGTTAGTCGCAGGCTCAACACGCGGCGCGGGTCGAGGCATTGCGATTGAACTCGGCGCCGCAGGTGCGACGGTTTACTGCACTGGCCGGAGTACGCGCGCGCAACGATCTGAGATCAACCGTCCGGAGACGATTGAAGAAACCGCGGAGCTGGTAAATGAGGCAGGAGCCGGCGGCGGCACGGTGCAGGGTCACGGCAAAGGGATCGCCGTTCAAGTCGATCATTTGGATCTGGCGCAAGTGAAAGCACTCGTGAACCGGATCGAACGTGAGCAAGGCCGGCTTGATATTCTGGTTAACGATATCTGGGGAGGGGACTTTCTAACCGAGTGGCATAAACCTGTCTGGGAGCACTCACTGGAAAATGGCTTGCACCTGATGCGACTCGCGATCGACACACATATCATCACCAGTCACTTCGCACTTCCACTTCTAATTAAGAAGCCCAGCGGCCTGGTCGTCGAGTTAACAGACGGTACCGCGGAGTACAACAACACGCACTACCGTTTGTCCATGTACTATGACCAAGCCAAGACTTCAGTGATTCGCGTCGCGTGGGCACTCGCACAGGAATTGAAGCCGCACCAGTGCACGGCTGTGGCCCTGACTCCGGGCTGGTTGCGCTCCGAGCAGATGTTGGATAACTACGGGGTTACCGAAGCCAACTGGCGCCAGGCGACGAAGAAGCAGCCGCACTTCGTCATCACTGAGACACCGCGTTTTGTTGGACGGGCTGTCGCGGCTCTCGCTGCCGATCCCGAGGTGGCTCGCTGGAACGGCCAGTCGCTTTCGAGTGGCCAGCTCGCGAAGGTTTACGGCTTTACTGATCTAGACGGATCACAACCCGATGCCTGGCCTTACGTGGTTGAAGTTCAGGAGGCCGGCAAACCCGCCGATGCAACGGGATATAGATAAAGCGTCGGTCTCATGTCCAACGTCCAAAGTCCAACGTCCAATGTTCGCCAGGCGGCCATTAGACTGAATCCTGAGACGCTCAGGTTAACAGACATTGAACTTTGAACATTGGACCTTGGATTTCGGCCAGATGAGTCATCAAGGCTAAAATCTTTCTAGAGGGTTATGGCTGATCAAAACAAAAAGATCCGTTGGTGGTTATTGCTTTTGGTAACCACTCTCGCTCTCTATCTTTGCTGGCTCATGGTGAAGCCTTTTGCCGGCGTGTTGGCGTGGGCGACTGTGCTGGTGATCGTCTTCTATCCGGTGCACCAACGACTGGTACGCAAGACGAAGCGGCCCGCCCTAAGTGCCTTGTTGTCGTGCGTACTGGTAATCCTCACGATCCTAATACCGGTAGTCTTAGTGACATTTGCGGTACTTAGGGAACTATCCGGAGCAGCGGCCAGCTTGCAGACCAGCCTCGCAGCTCTAATGGATCCAAATTCACCGCTGACCGGACCCCCGCTGCGGTGGCTCAGCCGCTTTGTAGATGTGCAACAGCTCAGCTCACAAGGGCAAGTCGTCGAGTGGCTGAAAGGGAAGACTGGCGCAATCGCCGGTCAAACTCTGGGTTTTCTTGGCGGCGCATTAGGCATAGTCGTGCAGATGTTTTTCGTCATCTTCACCATGTACTACCTGTTTCGCGACGGCGATCGAATTTTCGGAGTCATAAGAGATGCCTTACCACTTGATAAGAAACAGGCCGAAGATATTTTGGCGCGGACGCGCGACGTGGTGGGTGCCAGCGTTTATGGTCTCTTCAGCATCGCCATCATCCAGGGGGCACTGGGTGGTCTGGCCTTCTGGGTTCTCGGGTTGCCTTCTGCGATCGTCTGGGGCGTGGCAATGATTTTTCTTTCGATGATTCCGATGCTCGGCGCTTTCCTGGTATGGGTTCCGGCAGCAATCTACCTCTTCGCAACCGGCCAGTACCTTAAAGGAATCTTGCTGGTCTTGTGGGGAACTCTGGTCATCGGCATGATCGACAACTTCCTACGGCCGAAGCTGGTTGGCGGCCGCACCAAGCTGCACGAGCTTTTAATCTTTTTTGCCGTGCTCGGAGGCTTGCAGGTCTTTGGTGTTCTGGGAATCGTGCTTGGTCCGGTTGTGCTCGCGATTACGCTCGCCTTAGTAGACGTGTTCCGCGCCGCCGATCG
>Ga0079216_10000393_pt1 | contig 10303 bp, 10 predicted proteins | sample NCAS100_FD_77008 | JGI IMG/M metagenome (GOLD analysis project Ga0079216, IMG submission 77008) | Agricultural soil microbial communities from Utah to study Nitrogen management - NC AS100 | ecosystem: Environmental > Terrestrial > Soil > Agricultural land | place: USA: North Logan, Utah...
AGCAATGATATGTATCTCAACACACCTACTTATAACACCACCGCTTGGAGGAATCTGGTGTCCTGCCAAGAAGTGGGGCGACATGTTAGGGTTGGACCACCAGGAAGAATTTCAACAAAGCGAACTTGGGCACGTGCAGAGATCACACGAACAACCCGTCGACAAACCAGCATCCGAACAAACATGACTACGACGAGTTGTTTCATGTATTCGCACCTCAACAACAGACTCAACCTTCTATGTGGGGTAGCACACAGACGGATCTCCCCAGACAATGTAAACATTCATGGTCTGAGGCCAAACCAAATTTGTCGAACAAAACAACATAGTTATCGAGAGTCCCGATCAGTCACCGCCTATATTGGCAAGCGCCAGCCGATGAAACGACGCCTACGTCTGCAGCGAAGGTGCCGTCTCGATTCTCATGATTCAACGAGACTAGAGTTTCCGATGTCATCATCAGTGAAGCTTTTGCGGGTGAAGGGCGATGATATGTCATGACCGACGATGAGCTGCCCGCCCAAGACCAGACGCAATCACGACTGCTCATTTCAGAACTCCGCTACCGGCGTCTCTTCGAAGCTGCACGCGACGGAATACTCATTCTCGATGTGGTCACTCTGAAGATCACCGACGTAAATCCATTCATGACGGAGTTGTTGGGCTACTCACACGCCGAGTTTTTAGGAAAGGAGCTTTGGGAAATCGGTCTCTTCAGTGATAAGCAGGCGAGCCAGGAGGCCTTTAAAGAATTGCAGAGAACAGGTTATCTCCGCTACGAAGACTTGCCGCTTCAAGCCACAAACGGAAAGCTCAGGGATGTGGAGTTTGTGAGCAACGTATACGCGGAAGATAGTCAGGAAGTTATACAGTGCAACATCCGCGACATCACTGATCGAAAGCGAGCGGAGAAAGAACGGACGCTTCTGTTGGCAGCGGCACAATCAGCACGCGCGGAAGCTGATTTGGCTAACGGCGTCAAGGATGAGTTTCTTGCCATCTTGTCGCATGAATTGCGGACTCCTCTTACCTCGATCCTCGGCTGGTCACATCTGCTCACCGAAGGTAAGCTGGATAAACAGCAGACTGCTCGTGCGATCGAAACCATCGCTCGCAACGCTCAAGCTCAAGGGCGACTCATCGATGAACTGCTCGACATCTCGCGCATCATGACAGGCAAACTCTGCCTCGACCTACGCTCGGTTAAACTCGCGCCGTTGATTCATGCTGTCGTTAACGACGTGCGCCCTGCGGCAGATGCCAGAAGCATTAATCTGGAGGCCGCATTCAACTCAAACATCGGACCCATTTTGGGTGATCCTGACCGTCTTCAGCAGATTGTCTGGAACCTATTAACCAACGCGATCAAGTTCACACCTAAGGGAGGCGACGTGCAGGTACGCCTGGAGCGAAATGACTCGAACGCTCTCATCACTGTTAAAGACAGCGGACAAGGCATCGCCACCGAGCTGATGCCGCACGTCTTCGAGCGCTTTCGCCAAGCCGATTCCTCGAACACACGCAGCAATGGTGGGCTTGGACTAGGGCTCTCAATTGTGCGTCAGTTGGTTGAACTTCATCGAGGGACGGTAACGGTTGAAAGTTCCGGTGAAAATGCAGGTACCACATTCAGAGTCATGCTTCCGCTGCCGAGTCTTCATGAAGTACCTAATGCAGCAGAAAACACGGAACCAAAGAATCAACGGAATAGCTCGACGACAGCGCAACACTCGCTCAGTGGTCTGCGGGTCCTCGTCGTCGATGATGAATGGGATACTCGTGAGGTTGTCGCCGCGGTGCTGACGACGTGCGGAGCCGAAGTGGTCTCAGTAGGCTCTGCCACTGAAGCTCTGGATCAAATGGAGCGACAACGATTCGATCTGCTGATCTCAGACATCGGCATGCCGGAGATGAACGGTTATGATCTGATCAGCAGAATACGTCAGCTCGGCGAAGATCATGGCGGAAGAACTCCTGCTGTGGCATTAACGGCCTATGCTGGAATCGACGACCGAAAGCGCGCGCTGGCCGCTGGATACGGAATGCACATTCCGAAGCCATTCGTTGCCACCGAGTTAATCAGCGCTGCGATTTTTCTTACCGAACGACACAGCGGCTTGGCATGAGCCTTTTATATGCAAGAGTCACCCGCCAGATTTTGTGAAGAAGCGATTTGAGGTCAGCCTTGATGACCTTCCTGAAGTTGAACATCCGTTGTTCAGCCTCTCGGCGAACGCCGGCACATCAGTCGCGACATCAACTTAGAGTTTGAGAAGACGCTAACACTTGGCCAACGACTCGCCGACAGGGTTGCTGCTTTTGGAGGCTCGTGGACCTTCGTCAGTATCTTCGCCGCCATTTTACTTTCCTGGGTGCTGCTCAACACTCTCGCGCGCTATAGCGCTTCATTTGATCCTTACCCCTATATTGCTGAAACTTTTTTTCAATGCTCGATGCCGTCCAGTCGCTGGATGATTGCCCTCTGCGGATAGATGCTCCTTCAACAAACTGCGTCAACAATCGAAGCTGATCTTGCTGCCTAGGGATCAGGGTAATGCCTCAACAGAATAAAGTTCAACCGATGCGGCTCACGATTATGAGGTGAATTTGAAGGCGGAACTTGAGATTCTGAGCCTGCTTGAAAAGCTAGACGAATTGCGCGAGATGGATCCGCGCCGCGTGGCTCGAGGCCGGTGACGGAGACATTGGCGTGGAGTTGGGCGCCTGCATGGAAAAGTGCTTTCGCTGCTGCGTTAGTACGGGGATGGTCCCTGGCGAATTGATCCAGATCGCCGATCTGTTTCAGAATCTGCCCGGGATCCAACATGAGCAGGTCAACCTACGTGAGTAGTGCCGCCTCGGTGCCGTCGTAATCTCGGACGAACTTCGTCAGCCGCTCGGGCCATTTCTCTCTGGCTTGCGCCCCCTCTAACAACTGATCGATTGACAGCAACTCCAGCGCAAGCCGCGCCGCATCCTCACGTGGCAGCTGTGCGATACGAGCGCGCGCGGGCGCGATGGTTTGGCGAATCGTGTCGGGGTAAGGGCGCGTTTGATCGTGCTGAAACGTATACATCGTTTCGCTAAGGGCATGAAGCGCGGCGATCGTCTGCGCGGCATCGCGTGCTTCGAGTATTCGCTTCAATTCGACTAACGCATCGTCGCGCCGTTCAGCGGCGACGAGCCGCCTGAAAGTGTCAACAGACGCGGAGTCCTGCGCGAGGAGACGCTTGCCCTCTTTGGCGTCTGCGCCTCGGCGCAGGTACCACACAAGCGTTTGATCGTATGAGGGAAAGTCGAGCCAGGGATCAGACCTGGACGACTGGCCGCAGAGCGACGGCACACTGAGAACCGTAAGGAATAAAGCGCCAACGACCTGGATTCGCCTAGCGTTCAAGAAACCGTCCCTTGATATTCTGACACCAGTGGATGATACGCTTACGAGCGCATTTGGCAGAACCTAAATGTCAGTACCACTAGCGACGGATTTAGAGTCCACACTTTTCACATTTACGGAACTGGCTAATACTTGGACATTTTGTGGGATTTAGCCTCACTGCCAATATCTAAGTGTCCACGTAACTGCGCAATCGTAAACGCATCGCATCCGGCTTCAGCGAGTCGAGTGCCAAGAGGAACAGCCTATGAGCTTGTCACCTGATTTCAAGCTTGTTGATGACATCGTCGTAAAGATCGCGGCAAAAGAAGAGAATCTCGGCTCTGCGTCTCTAAGCAACGAACAGCAGATAGTGGGCACGGTTTGGCAGGTCTACGGCATCGTTAGCAACGGAGGTATCCAGTATCTTCTTGAGCATATTGCAATCGACATCGAGCAGGTAGCGGGCTACTACGAAGCCGTCGATATGCGTGAATCAGCAGCGCTGTTAAGAAAAGCGATAGCGAAATTTCCAAATGGGAAACGGCCGGCCGACTTCAAGAAGTTTCTTGCCTGCATCGAGCGGCACGAAGACTTCTTTGATGAGCTCAGCAACGAGTTCTGGGCGACTCAAGACAAAGTTGAAAAAGTCCTGGCCGCGTACATCAAACAACACCCCGACGCGTTCAAGGAGTTGGTGGGAAAATGAAAGGTTATCGTTAATTCTGGAAAACTGCCGTCTAACCATTCTAATCAGGGTGACTGGCGCACCTCAGTCCGGTGTCCAAGGATTCTCAAATCTGGGCATTTAGGAATTCACGCTCACTTTGATAAAGGACGCCGAATGTTCCGACTGATAATTCCCGACCAGCTCAGCCGGCGGCCGCGGATCTTCCGAGCAACGGTGCGTGTGCGGTTCAGGTCTGTCATGCGTTCCATTGGTACTCAACCTGTTTGCGAATTTGCAGGTCTTGATTTATTTCGTAGTTCCGCTTTATTGTGCTTGTAGCCCCGCCCTGGACGAAGGTCCAAGTGCAATCTCCTCTCTTCGAGCAAATTCCCAAAATGCCAAAACTCTCTCTCGTTTTACTCTTATCGGCTTGTTCGCTTGCTTGTATGGTCAGAGGTGAAATCACGAAAGAAGCTGAACCTCCGCCCAAACGGCAGCACGCCAAGTTGTTTCCGATCACGGTAGATGATAAGCACGGGTTTATAGACGAAACCGGCAATGTCAAATTCATGCTTCCGGAGGAGGTCTATACGACCTACGCGTTTTCAGAAGGTTTGGCAGTCGCCGGCAAGCGAGTCCCGAATACTAACGGCCGTTGGGGCTTCATTGATGAGACCGGCAAGTATGTGATTGAAGCAAAGTTTATTATGGTAAAACCGTTTTCGGAGGGACTAGCCGCTGTCGTCTTCAAGGAGAATGAAAACGCGGATAGCAAGGTTGGCTATATCAATCAAACTGGTCGCATGGTAATTCCGCCGCGGTTTAGTGGTGAAGGCGGGGGTAGTGAGCGCGGTTTTTCAGAAGGACTTGCCGCAGTCAAGGTCTACGTCGACAGAATCGATAAATGGGGCTACATCGATAAGTCCGGCAAGTTTGTAATTGAGCCAAAGTTCGCGGCTGCTGGTCCATTTTCAGAGGGCCGGGCTATGGTCGGGATCGCCGAGCCTTCCTGGTCGATCGATTACAAATGGGGATTCATTGACACGGAAGGACGGTGGATCGCAAGACCGCAATACGAGAGTGCCAACCAGTTCTCCGAGGGACTGGCGCCGGTACTGGTTAAAGACAAGGTCGGATTTATCGACTTACAAGGCCAGATGGTCATCGAGCCGCAGTTCGAGCCGGATGGTACTGGTGGTTGTGTGTTATTGGGGAGAGTTGGAGCGAGTCGCTTCTCAGAAGGGCTCGCGGCAGTTCAGCAAAAAAGACAAGAGTGGGGAAAAGAGTGGGGTTTCATCGATCGTCTGGGCAATTGGGTGATCAAGCCCGCGTTCGCGTGCGCGGCGCCTTTTAGTGAGGGACTGGCGGTCGTAGGCGTTCGCGACGAACAAGGTCACTGGCTATATGGCTACATCGACAAAACCGGCGCGACAGTGATCAAGCCCCAATTCTCAGGAGCCGGTTCGTTTGTTGGTAAGCTCGCGCTCGTTACGATCAGCATGACGGAGGAGCAAGCCTTCATCAAGGCCCTGGAAGATCAAAAGGCCGGCAAACCGGAAGCGGAAATCGAAAAAGAAGTCAAGAAATTCAAGGAGAAGCACGCCTACATCGATCGCACTGGCAAGCTTGTGTGGCAGAGTCCTGATTAGATGTGTCTACATGAAGATTTCATGTTGCTGATGGACTGGGTCACTGCAGAAGTGTTCTGTCTTCGTCTGTTTTGCGAGCTTTAGACAAGGCCGTGCCGTCAACGCCACAAGAAGCTAAGGCCTAGTCAGTCTCGACACGATGACATTAGGTCAGCGTTTCGTAAAACTTAAACGAGCTCAATAAACTCCGCTCCTAATGGTCACGTACTCTTCTTGCACGGAGAAATTCCTATTCCGGCAGATTCAGTCGCTTGATCAAGGCTTTGAATCGAGGTTCGGAACGTAACCCATCAACCTCAGGCGTTACCGCAAGTGTGCTCGCCCAATAACCGCGTTCGGCGACCTCTTTCTCAAGCATCCGTAGGGCTTCCTCTTTTTCATTCAGCCCGATATGTGCCAGCGCGAAAGCGATGCTCGGTACATCACGCCGCAAGGAGTCTTTTTTTAACTCGTCAAGTAGTTTCCTTGCTTCCTCGCGTTGTCCGGCCCGCCCTAAAACGAGGCTAAGGTAGCCCGTATTGAACGCATCCGGTACCTGTTCACGGGTTTTGCGGCAGATGGTAATTGCCCGATCAAACGCACCCTTTGCATAGTAGCCCCAACATAAACCGGCCGACGCAAGCGCAAAGTCGGGATAGAGCGCAGCAGTACGTTCGAACTCTCTAATCGCCTCATCGTAGTTACGAGCGAGGAAATGTTTCCAGCCTATGTTGAAGCTTACAACCGGCGATAATGGATCGGCTTCTAGCGCCCGTCTCATTTCAGTTTCGCTCTCGTCAAACCTCTTGGTTTGGGCCAGCAGTTCGCCGAGCCATTGGTGAGCCGTGGCATACTTCGGATTGAGTTCGATAGCTCGACGAAGTTCTCTCTCGCCACCCGCCCAGTCGTAGTCGAAGGTAAAGAGGTACCAACCGAGCGCCGTATGTGCCTCAGCCAAGGTATCATCAAGTTCGAGTGCACGGAGCGCGGCTGCCTTGGCCTGCGGCATGGAATCTTTCGACGAAGCAACGTCGTAGTTTGGGAACAGTACGTAGGTCTCGGCCAATCCTGAGTAGGCGAGCGCAAAGGTGGGGTCTCTGCCGATCGCCTGGTTGTAATATTCGACGGCTTGTTTGAGGGATTCGATCGTCCGCTTGTTCCATTGGAAGCGACCTTTGAGATAAAGCTGATAGGCCTCGTTGCTTTCTGTATATTGCTTTGTGATGCCCTTGGCCACTTCTCCAGACAGCTTTACCTGGAGCTTTTGCGTGATCGTGGTCGCGATTTCACGCTGTGTAGTAAGTAAGTCCGACATCTTTCGCTCATATTGTTCGCCCCAAATGATCTTGTTACTCGCCGCGTCGATTAGTTCAACGCTGATGCTGAGATTCTCTCCGCGTTGGGTCATTCTTCCGGACATAACTGCCTGCACACCAAGTTCAGCGGCTATTTTCTGAGCGTCGAATTCCTTGCCTCTGTAACGCATAACGGCACTTGTCGGACTGACCTTCAGATTTGGCAGTTGCGACAGCCTATAGATGAGCGATTCGGCCAAACCGTCCGACAAATATTCGGAGTCAGCATCCGAGCTACGGTTTTGGAACGGCAGCACCGCGATCGAGCTAATCGCGCGTTCGGCATTGCGCGCGCGCATGAACAGACTAAGTGAGACGACACCGGCGACGAGCAATAAGACGACAACGCCAACCCCAAGTTTGTGATGCATTATTCCGCTGACGACGTATTCGGCACTGGATGCAGTTCGCATTTGAGAAGATCCAGCCGTGTCGCCGGTCGTTGTTGCGCGTTGGGTGCTTGCCGCGCCGGCACCCGCACTCGTGCCGCGCTGATTAGGCGCGACCGTGCGTTCGATTTCTGCATCGACGTCTAGTCTTCGTCTAAGGTTGCGGAGATCAATCAATAAGTCCTTGGCGGTTTGATAGCGCTCGTCTTTCTCTTTTGCTAAGCACTTGGTAACGATCTCCTCGAGTCGATCGGGAACGCCTTCGACCAATTGCGACAGCGGGGCAGGGTCGTTCTCCTGGATGGCAATTATTTGCCGGTGAATATCTTTGCCGGGAAAGGGCACTGAGCCGGCCAGCATTTCATAAAGCACGACTCCGAAGCTCCAGATGTCCGTGCGTTGGTCCACACCTTTCCCGACTGACTGCTCAGGAGACATGTAGCTAACCGTTCCCATCACGAGGCCAGGTTCTGTTTGGACCAATACTTTGGTGCCGGCTTCAGAGTCGATCTCTCGGTCGTTAGTCGCGACGGTCAACTTTGCCAACCCAAAGTCCAGCACCTTCACGATCTGATCCTTGCGGATCATCACGTTCTCCGGTTTCAGATCGCGATGCGTAACGCCGGCTTCGTGCGCCGCGTTAAGTGCGGCTGCGATTTGGATCGCGACATCCAGCACGTCAACCAACTTCAACCGGCGATTCGATAAATGCTGTCGGAGCGTGACGCCATCAACAAACTCGGTGGCAATGAACGAAGCGTCATCTGTCTGACCAAATTCATGCACCGTCAGAATGTTGGGATGGTTAAGATTCGAAACCGTGCGTGCTTCCTGGGTGAAGCGTTGCAACCGATCCTTATCTTTGGCTACTTCAGCCGGAAGGATTTTCAGGGCGACGGTGCGAGCAAGTTCGGAAGTATCCTGCGCGAGGTAGACCTCACCCATCCCTCCAGCGCCGAGTTTAGAGACGATGCGGTAACGTCCAATTACGGTGTCGGAGGATATGATTTTGGTCAAATTGTGTTGTCGCTCTCTTGAAGGGCAAGGTCTTGGCTAATTGAAATCATTCCGGCAATCCCATCTGGCGGACAACATCCTTATAGCGCTGGTCGTCGCGGAGGGGCGCAAACGGCGGGTGCCATGTAATTCTCGGAAGATCTCCACTGCGGTCTTGAACCGCCTTTTCCAACCAGGTCACCGCCGTCTCTTTATCGCCAAGTCCTACTGACACTCCGGCGATCTGCATAGCGATCGCTTCGCGTTTAGGGTATTTCTCCTCCAGCTCCTTACCTGCACAGCGATCTTCAGGATCTGATTTAGCGTAAGCGGTTCTTTATGCGACAGATGCTGGCGCAGAGTCGCGCCGTCGATTAACTCGGTCGAGATATAGTTCTTGCCCTCTACTTCACCGATCTCATAAACGGTCAGAATGTTCGGGTGATTGAGTGCCGAAGCTGCCTTTGCTTCCTGGATAAAGCGGTTCAATTTGTCAGCGTCCTCACTGAACTCTTCAAGCAGGAACTTGATCGCGACCTTGCGATCGAGTTTTGTGTCCTGAGCCACATACACTTGGCCCATCCCACCGGCGCCGAGTTTAGAGACGATGCGGTAATGCGACAGTGCGAAACCGGCTGGCAGTTCTTTATTCACCAGTTCAAATTCATTCCGGCAGATTCATACGCTTCAGCAGATCCTTGAACCTTGGATCGGAGCGGAGATTATCCAAGATGGTATCGACCTTTAATTGTGTCATTGCGAATGAACGCGCCTCGTACGCACGCTGAAGCCACTCGAATGCCTGGTCCTTGTCATTAAGTCCGGCATAGATGACGGCTATGTTGTACGGAGAAACGTATCGGCGCTTGGATACTTCCATCAATCCTCCCAAAACCCCGTTCGCATCGACGTCTTTGCCTGCGATTCCGTAGACCGCTGCGACGCCATCTGCGCAACAGAAAACGAGGCTGTCGTCAGCTTCAACGCGATTACATTGGGGGCAACGCTTCATAAGTTGTCGACCAAATTGTTACGTTGCAATCCGCAACTAAAGAGTTCTAACTGTGCAGTTCTTACTGTGGCAAACCCATTCGTCGAAGCAAATTTTTAAAGCGCGGGTCATCGCGAAGAGCGTCAAACTGAAGTTGCCATCGGATTTCCACCACCTTCCAGTTTCTAGCCTCGAGGTCTTTTTCCAACCACTCAAACGCTTTGTCGTAATCGCCCAGCCCAACATACACGGCAGCGATATATTGTCCGATCGCTTCCTTGCGAGCGTATTTAGCTTCGAGTTCTTTAATTACGTTGACTGCTTCGGACCGCCTTCCCGTGGCGGCATAAACATAACCCAGATCTCCAAGTGTGATGCCCGCCCTGTTAGTTAATTCAACTGCCTTTTCAGACGAGGCGATCGCATCTGCGTTCCGTCCCAGCCTTAAATAAGATAGACCCAGGTATTGGTAGGCAGGGCCGAAATTTGGATCGAGTTGGATTATTTTGAGAGAGTTTTGAATGCTCGCTTCATGGTTATTTTGCAATTGGTACATTCTCGACACGTTCACGCCGATCACGCTCGACAGTGGGTCAATTTCCTGGGCCCGTTTGATGATCGCCGCCGCCTCGTCGTTCCTCCCCACGTCCTTTAGAAAAATTGAATACCAGTGATATGCGGTTGCGTAGGTCGGATTCAGCTCGATCGCCTTTTTGAATTCCCTTTCCGCTTCGCCTAATTGCCCCATGTATTCATTCACTGAGGCCAATGTGGCGTGAGGTTCCGCCAATTGAGGGTCGATGGCCAAAGCTCGTTCGGCATAAACTTTCGCCTGCGGGAGTGTTTCGCTTGTTGGAGTACCGGCGTATTCGTTCAAAACCAGATAGCAATCCGCCAG
>Ga0079216_10000394_pt1 | contig 10293 bp, 8 predicted proteins | sample NCAS100_FD_77008 | JGI IMG/M metagenome (GOLD analysis project Ga0079216, IMG submission 77008) | Agricultural soil microbial communities from Utah to study Nitrogen management - NC AS100 | ecosystem: Environmental > Terrestrial > Soil > Agricultural land | place: USA: North Logan, Utah...
ACGAAAAGCACAGCCTCTTCGCCAAAGCTTGAGCTGAGTCCCGGCGAACTCACTAGATATCTCGACTACTGTAGTGAGATGCTTTCGTTGCTCGGTAAACTGGCGGCTTTGTATGTCCAGCGATTCGACGATCCCGTCGCCCTTGCTGCAGTTAATGATGTGGAACAACTTACCAACGGCCTCTCGCGAAAGATCTGGCAGAAGATCTCAATCGTGAACACTGCCACGTCGCACCCCCAGCTGTAACTGTGAAAGCGCCCCTTCCCATCGACGCTGGCGTGGGCCCGAGTAGCCAATGGTTGCCGGCGGGAAACTGGAAAACTGTGTTTGCGTTCCTGGTCGATCGCTTTCCCGGCGTCTCCAAACAAACATGGATTTCGCGCATGTCGAAAGGGGAGGTCGTAGATGAGACTGGTAAGCAATTGAGTCCTGGCAGCCTTTATCGAGAGGGCGCTTGTATCTTCTATTACCGCGAGTTGGAGCAGGAAACGTCGATTCCCTTTCGTGAGTCAGTCGTCTATCAGGACGAGCATCTCTTAGTGGTAGACAAGCCACATTTTTTGCCGGTCGTTCCTGCGGGTCGTTTCCTTCGGGAAACTTTGCTGGTCAGGCTGCGCTTGCAAGGGCAACCCGATTCGTTGGTCCCCATCCACCGTCTTGATCGTGAGACTGCCGGTCTCGTGCTTTTTTCTCGCAACCCAAGAACGCGCGGGAATTACACAGCCCTCTTTCGTGAACGTCAGGTGAAGAGGTTGTACGAAGCGTTGGCGCCACTGCCCAATGGATCAGAGATTGTTAATTTTCCAATAACGCACCGGAGCCGGATCGTCTCGGGCGAACCGTTCTTTCGTATGCTGGAAGCGGCCGGATCCCCTAATGCGGAGACTACTATTGAGCTCGTCGAGCAGAGCGATGGAGTGGCACGTTTTAATTTGCGACCGCACACCGGTAAGAAACATCAATTACGCGTACACATGGCCGCCATCGGGTTTCCGATCCTGAACGAGAAGCTCTATCCGGAAGAAGTTTTCGTTCCCTATGCGGATCGCGAAGATGATTTCGCAAATCCTTTAAAACTCTTGGCACGTTCAATAGGCTTTACTGATCCTGTGACCGGCAATGAACGCTTCTTCCAAAGTCGCAGAAGATTGTTCGCGCGACAGGTATAGTCGTTCCTGTTTTAATCGAGAACAATTGCAGTCAGGAAGCTGGGCTGGCGCCAAGCTTCGACATCCTCTTCGACCAGATTAAACCCGACTTAAATCATGGCGACGCAACTCGATACAGCCGAAGCAGGCGCTACTTCTTACGAGCCTGAAAAATGCCCGAACTGTGGATCGAATCTCTCAGGTGAGTACTGCAACAATTGCGGCCAGAAGAAAATCCACCGTCAGGAATTTTCGGTCAAACACTTCACGCGGCAAGCACTCAACGAAATCACCGACTTGGAATCCAACAAGATATTCAAAACTCTTGTTGCGCTCCTCTTCCGGCCCGGTATTCTCGCCGCGGAGTACCTCGCCGGTCGCAAGGGAAAATATGTTGGCCCCATCCGACTGTATCTCACCTTCAGCGCCATCTACTTTTTGTTCGCATGGGGAGCTCTGTCAGACATCAGAGGCGGTGGCTCGGCCAGGGCAGCTCGAAGTCCCGCCATCATCGCTATGGCGCAGGCAAAAGGGGTGGATCCCCAAATCCTGGCCGACAGGGTCTATGAGAAGGCGGAAAAATACGCAGGCACAATCAGGTTTTTAAGCGTGCTCGTCTCCGGTTTGTTTCTTTCGCTCCTGTACTACTCAATGAAGCGCTTCTACGTGGAGCACCTGATTTTCTCGCTTTACTATTACTCATTCGACTTTTTCATGAAGAGTTTTTTTGCGTTGTTGTTTCTCATTTCAGCAGCGCTCAACGCAAGACTACCGGGCACCGTCCTGAACTTGTTCTATCCGGTGGCGCTAACCTATCTCGCTTTCGCCCTGCACCTTGTTTACAAACAAACGTGGCCGCGAACCGCACTCAAAGCTGTAGTTTTGTTTTTGTGCGAGTCCCTTCTGTTTATAGCTGTTAACATTGCCGGGTTCATGATCGCTTTTGCTCTTGCTTGATCTCTATAATTCACTAATCAACACGAGGAAACTGTGAACTATCTCTTTACGGTCGCCACCGCCCTGTTTCTTGTGATTCCCCAGTGGACATCGCAGAGTAGCGGCACAATAGCGCGCCTGCGCGGCGTCAGCGCTGTCAATGACCAAGTTGCATGGGCGAGCGGCGCCGACAGCACAGTGTTGCGGACCGAAGACGGCGGCGCTACATGGAAGAAATTAACTGTTGCCTCAGACAAATTGGACTTTAGGGACATTGATGCCATCGACGAACGCACAGCGTATCTGCTCGCGATTGGTAACGGCGAGGCATCCCGCATATACAAGACGACTGATGCTGGTCTCACCTGGACACTCCAATTCAAGAACACGGAACCGAAGGCGTTTTACGACGCCATGTCCTTTTGGGACGCGAATAATGGAATCGTGATTGGCGACTCGATAGCGGGTCAGTTCTGCATCTTGATCACTGACAACGGCGGGCGCACTTGGAAAAGAGTTCCGGCGGAGTCTTTGCCCGCCGCCCTTCCCAACGAAGGCGCATTTGCGGCGAGCGGGACGAACATCGCGGTCTGGGGAAGATCACACGCGTGGATTGCGACCGGCGGCGCTGCGAAATCCCGCGTGCTGCGGACTTCCGACCGAGGACGAAAGTGGAAGGTCGTGGACACACCAGTGAAAGCCGGAGCCTCAACTGGGATCTTCTCAATCGACTTTCGCGATGCGCGCCATGGAGTGATTGTTGGCGGCGACTACAACAAGGAAGGCGAAGCAGAAGATAATCTAGCGGTCACAAACAATGGGGGCCTTACCTGGTCGTTAAAGAAGGGTCTCTCCGGTTACCGTTCGGTTGTGGCCTATGTTCCCCACGGTTTCGTAAAGACGCGAAGGATTATTGCAGTCGGACCAAATGGTACGGACTACTCGTCTGATGACGGCGAGACCTGGAAGCGACATGAGGCGCCTGGTTTTGATACGGCGAGTTTCATCAGAAGTGGTCGTGATTCGACCGTGGGTTGGGCTGCTGGTAAAGATGGTGCGATCGGCCGAATGTCCATTCGCTGGTGAACGGGCTGAAAGGCTGACCTCCTACCAAATCACCACCAAGATGCAGAGCGATTGCGGAGTTCGCGCATTCAATTGCGGAACAACCGTTCCTAGATCTTCGTTTGTCGGCAGCGCATGAAGAAAATAGCCCGCAGAGTCTCATTGATCATTCTGGCCATCACTGTGCTGGCGGCAATCGCCGCAGGCGCAATGATCGGCCCGTACTACTTTCGTGTGCAGCGTTTTCCGGCTAACACAGCTGCGGGCTATCACGCCGATTTCTATCTTTACGTTTCCCCCGTCGCCCGAAACGCAGCGCAGAATGGCAGTCGCCAAACGCTGCTCGTTCAGCCCAATAACTCCGGCACCAATTCAGATGATCCCAACGTTCACCGCCGCGACGCTTTCTGGACAGGCTGGGAGCGGCAAAAAGTTGCTGACGAGCTCGGTGTTATCTTGCTCGTGCCTGCCTTCATTCGCCCGGGCGAGGATTGGCAAATTTACACCCATGCCCTTGACCGCGACTCGCTAACAACCAAAAGAACCGAGCTCGCGCGTCTCGACCTACAGCTACTGGCGATGGTCGATGATGCACGTCGCGGCTTACGGCAAGCTGGAATCGAAACGGACGAGAAGTTTCTGATCCAAGGTTATTCCGCCAGCGGAATGTTTGCGAATCGGTTTGCGGCCTTGCATCCGGAGCGTCTCAAGGCCGTCGCCGCGGGTTCCCCAGGTGGCTGGCCGATTGCGCCACTCGCAGCTTTTAACGGCGAGGCGCTCCCCTATCCTGCCGGCGTTGCTGATCTCGAAATGTTGGCGGGAAAGCCGTTCGACGCGGAGCGATACAAATCTTTGCCACAACTCATTGTCATGGGATCGTTAGACGACAACGACTCGCTTGATTTTCGCGATGGTTGGGACGAAGCACCGGCAACGTTGGTCGATCGACTCTTCGGAAAGGATCCACAAGCGCGTTGGAAGCATAGTGAAAGTACCTACAAGACCGCCGGAGCTAATGCCCATTTCATTCTTGTCGAAGGTGTCGGCCACGATCGCAAAAGGTTGCAAAGCTACTCGACTGAATTCTTCAAACGCGTGTTGGGTCGTTAGCGCTAGTCTTCTTCCACACCGAGCTTAGCCCGGTAACCACTTAACCCTATCCCTTTGGAGTCCCTCTAGTGTTCCGTGAAAACGGCAGTAATATAGTTGACTGAAAATGTGATGAACTCGTGAGCCTTCGCGCGGTGCGAGCCTGCCGCTTCTTGCCATTACGCATTCTCAACGGCACAATCTCGATTCGCTATGACCAAGTATCGAGTTAATCGTCGCGGATTCTTGCGGTCGGCTTTAAGTGTTGGCGCTCTCGCCATGCTCGAAACGACTCTGCCGACCGATGCGTTCGCTTCGAGCTTAGGTGCCCTCCCGATCGCAAGCGAAAAGAAGCGCTATCTTCCCCCGGTCAAAGTCGAACGTAACCGGCTGATTCGCACAGTTGTTGGCTTAAGGCCCTTTCGCCCCGGGGGCTTCCTCATTGAAGCGGGCCGGCTGGGTGAGAAGTTTCTCGTCCATAACTACGGTCATGGCGGCGCGGGTGTCACCCTTTCCTGGGGCACATCAGCAGCAGCGCTTGATCTCACGCGTGAGTTTAATCTCCCAACGACCGCACGAAATTTCGCGGTGCTCGGCTGTGGCGTAATCGGCTTGACCACCGCGCGCTTGATCCAGCGCCGTATTCCGGGCGCCAGCTCGGTAACGATCTATGCCAAGAATCTGCCTCCCGAAACTACGTCAAACGTCGCCGGCGCTTTTTGGTCGCCGACGTCGGTTTATGATCAGCAACACATCACGACAAAGTTTTCCCACCAGTTTCAAACTGCATGCATAGTCTCGAATCGCGCTTTCCAAGTCTTAGTAGGCGCGGATTATGGAGTGCGCTGGATCGACACCTTTGAATTGTTGAGCGGCCCGGCGGCGCTGGAACGCGAACCAGCCGGCGGCGCACATCTTTATCCTGACTTAAAAGTTCATAAGGATGCGAAAAAACAATTCGGGGTGGATCACGTGCGCGAATATAAAACGTTACTGATTGAACCGCATATTTATCTCAATGCCCTGCTGCGAGATTTTCAACTTGCGGGTGGCAAAGTGATTGTCAAGGAGTTTCCCAGCCTCGCCGAAGTTTTGAATTTATCCGAGCCAGTAGTTTTTAACTGCACCGGATTGGGTGCGCGCGCTCTTTTCGATGATCGCAACTTGATTCCCGTGCGTGGTCAGCTTGAATTGCTGTTGCCGCAACCAGAGATTGATTACATCTACCTCGGCGGATCTAATTACATGTTTCCGCGACGGGATGGAATCATCCTCGGCGGAACCTGGGATCGAGACAATTGGGAGCTCGAGCCTAATCCGGAACAGACAGCCGGCATTCTCGAATCACATGCGGAAGTAATGAAACGAATGAAAAAATGAGTACTGAACCAAACAAGGTCATCTATTCGATGGTGGGCGTCAGCAAGTTCTACGACAAGAAGCCCGTCCTGAAGGACATCTACCTCTCGTACTTCTATGGAGCGAAGATCGGCGTTATCGGCCTTAACGGCTCCGGTAAATCGTCGCTCCTGCGGATCCTTGCCGGCGTAGACAAAGACTTCAACGGCGAAACAGTGATCTCGCCCGGCTTTACCGTGGGCTATCTGGAACAAGAGCCTTTGATCGACGACAGCCGGACCGTGCGCGAAGTTGTTGAAGAAGCTGTTCAGGAAACTGTCGATTTGCTGAAAGAGTTCGAAGAGATAAACGCTAAGTTTGGCGAGGAAATGTCAGATGAGGAAATGAACTCGCTGCTCGAACGTCAGGGCGTGGTCCAGGAGAAGCTCGATCAACAGGATGCCTGGGACCTCGATTCTCGTTTGGAAATGGCGATGGATGCGCTCCGTTGCCCGCCGCCAGACACCCCGCTCAAGGTCTTGTCAGGTGGCGAGCGCCGGCGGGTGGCGCTCTGTCGCCTGCTCTTACAAAAACCTGACATCTTGCTCTTGGACGAACCTACAAATCATCTCGATGCCGAATCTGTCGCCTGGCTCGAGCATCACCTGCAGAGCTATCCGGGAACAATCATTGCCGTTACCCACGATCGCTATTTTCTCGATAACGTTGCCGGCTGGATCCTGGAACTTGATCGCGGCGCCGGCATCCCCTGGAAAGGAAATTACACCTCGTGGCTGGAACAGAAGCAGGAACGGCTGCGGCGTGAGGAAAAGTCCGAGAGCGATCGCCAGAAGACTTTGCAACGCGAGCTTGAATGGATTCGGATGTCGCCCAAAGCGCGACATGCAAAAGGCAAGGCGCGCATTAATTCCTACGAAGCAATGTTGCGAGAGGAGTCGGAAAAGCGCCGTGAAGATTTGGAGCTTCACATTCCGCCGGGTCCGCGGCTGGGTAATGTCGTGATTGAAGCGGATAAAGTCAGCAAAGCGTACGGGAAAAATTTGCTCGTTGACGACATGACTTTTGCACTTCCGCCCGGTGGCATCGTGGGCGTGATCGGACCAAATGGCGCAGGCAAGACGACGCTCTTTAGGATGATCACCGAACAGGAACAACCTGATAGTGGCGCAATTCGAATCGGCGAAACGGTCGTGCTTGCCTATGTCGATCAAAGTCGCACTCTCGATCCGAATAAATCCATTTGGGAGGAAATCTCGGGCGGTACTGATCTAATAAAACTGGGAAACCGTGAGGTCAACTCGCGCGCGTATGTTGGCAGGTTCAATTTCTCAGGATCTGATCAGCAGAAGAAGGTAGGGATGCTGTCAGGGGGCGAACGTAATCGCGTGCACCTCGCCAAGATGCTGAAAGAGAGCGCGAACGTGCTTCTGCTCGACGAACCGACAAATGATTTGGATGTAAACACGCTGCGCGCGCTCGAGGAGGCGCTCGAAAACTTTGCCGGTTGTGCAGTAGTCATTTCTCACGATCGTTGGTTTCTCGATCGCATCGCTACCCACATGTTGGCATTCGAAGGCGATAGCAAGGTTGTTTGGTTTGAAGGAAACTATTCAGAGTATGAGAGCGATCGGAAGGAACGACTGGGCGCGGCCGCTGAGCAACCACATCGGATCAAGTACCGGCAATTGACGCGGGGATAGTTGATTTGTTCTTTGGCGGAATGCGCTCACTGGCCGTCTTTTTCTCTGAGAATTATCCTGCCTGACCTTAATAATCGAGGGGAGCGTTGATGGCTCGGCGGAGGAGTGCAAACCACGCTCGTGAAAACTCTCGGGCTCCGGAACCGCCAGTCAAACAACTCTTCAGCGAGCAGAATCGCGGACTCTTACTCGACATCTTCGTCTTTCTTGCAAACGTTCTCGTCATGCGGTTGTTGTCGCAGTGGGTCATTGGACTTTTCCAAAGAGTTTCCGCTGAAGACCCGACCGCAAAACTACTTCTTGGCCTGATCTTTTTGGCGATGTGGGTTCTCCCGCCCCTCGGCGCCGTCCTGAAGCGTTGGCATTTTCACCAGCGGTTGCGGGCAGCAGGGAAAACCTTCGACAGTGAGTACAGCAAGTTAGCCGGATGTCTTTTCAATCCCATCTTCTACTTCTGCCTGAACCTCGTCATTACTTCCGCAGTGTTGACCGGACTTGGTGATGCGCTTTTTGGCAAAGCTTTAACCAACAACGGCGCGGTGTTCGTTCCCCTGATAATTGCCGGCTTCTTGCTGACGATCGTGCAAACGTTTCTAATCTATCAGTATTTTTCTGTGCCGAAAAAGGAGCCGCGCTCGGAGTTTCTCAAGCATCCGCAAAGCGAATTGCTCGGCGATCTTTGCATCTTTCTCAACATGACCTTCTTTCAGATTTTTTGGAACATGTTGACCTTCGCGCCCCTGGGGTCGCCCGACAGCGTGCTTGAGCTTGGCGGCAGATTGTTCTTTCTGACTTTCATCGCCCTCTTGATTTACTTCCCGCCGCGCATGTTTTATCTGGCGGAAGACATCCAGCGCCCGCGTACCTGGTTAACAATGCTGCTGGCAAATTCGCCGGTTATCCTGCGCGTGCTTGTGGGAACAGACGCGAATGCAATGGGCGGTTGGTAGCGGTTTTTGCAGAGTCCGCGAAGCGGATGCAAGCATAAAGCCTGGGGCGTGAGCCCCAGGGCGGCCACAACGAAAGTTGCTGAGCCCGCTAAGCGGGCGCCAGCAGCATCATCATTGCCACTCTGTCGCCCGCCTTGCGGGCTAACAAGCGGGTGGGACCGGAAACCTGGGGCGCTTACGCCCCAGGCTTTATGCTTTAACCTGCTTCGCAGGTTATTGTCTTCGCCTCGATCAATGCTGAGTTGGGACGTCATCATAATAGGAGCAGGCGCCGCCGGTTTGTTTTGCGCGATCACCGCCGGACAGCGCGGCCGCCGAGTCTTAGTGTTGGAGCATGCCGAGCGAGTCGGAAAAAAGATTGCTGTCTCGGGCGGCGGGCGCTGCAACTTCACCAACCTTCATTCAACTCCTGAGTCGTTTCTCTCCGCCAACCCTCACTTCTGCAAGTCAGCCTTGGCTCGCTACACTCCCACAGACTTCATTCACCTCGTTGAGCGGCACGGCATTGCTTACCACGAAAAGAAACTAGGTCAATTGTTCTGTGACGGCAGCTCGCAACAAATCATCGACATGCTGTTGCACGAGTGTAAAACCGCAGGGGTGGAGGTTCGTTGCGGCGCGGAAGTCGTGAAAGTCGCCAAACTGCCCGATCAGTTGTTTGATCTGGAAACGAACACGGGATCGCAGCGCTGCAATTCTCTGGTGATCGCCACCGGAGGAATCTCGATACCGCCGCTCGGTGCTACTGATTTTGGATACCGCATCGCCAGACAGTTTGATTTACAGCTGGAACAGCCAAGGCCAGCGCTCGTGCCACTAACGCTTCCAGCCGACATTCAAAAGCGTCTGACACCGTTGAGCGGTGTCGCGGTTGACGTGCTCGTCAGTTGTAACAGCACGGATTTCAGAGAAAACATGCTGATAACTCATCGCGGCCTGAGTGGACCGGCTATCCTGCAAATCTCCTCCTACTGGCGACCGGGTAAATCGTTGACGATCAATCTGCTCCCGGAGCACGACGCACTTGACATGCTTTTGCGCGAGCGTGGATCGGAAGTCGAGCTTGCGAATCTATTGTCTCGCTATCTACCAAAACGGTTCGCGCGCGCCTGGTGCGAACTGTTCTCTCCTTCAAAGCCACTGAAGCAGTACGACTCACTTGGACTCAAACGAATCGCTGAGCAGCTGCAACGTCTAACGATCACACCTGCAGGAACCGAAGGGTTTAAAAAGGCTGAAGTGACAGCTGGAGGTGTTTCGACAAACGAATTGTCATCGCAGACGATGGAAGCCAAGCGAGTTTGCGGCCTCTACTTCATCGGCGAAGTGGTGGACGTTACTGGTCATTTGGGTGGTCACAACTTTCAGTGGGCCTGGGCTTCCGGATTTGCGGCGGGTCAGGCGTTGTGAGGTATCGCTCTCTAAGTCTCACCGCGCTTCAGCGCGGTGTATCACATCAATAAAATAAGAAACCGTTTAAAGCGGTTTCCTTTTACACCTCTATCGACACCGGGCTGAAGCCTGGTGAGAATGAGAAAGTCCCTTTCGAGTTGCTGGTGGTAGTGAGGCCGTGGCTTGATCAGCGGCAGAGCATTGGCGACCTCTAAGCTTCGAATATTTGGCTAACGGCTAAGCTCAAGCCGGGCAGCATTGTAGAGTTTAGCGTCTCACCTTTCGCGAACACGACTCCGGCACCAAAAGTCTTTGCGGATTGCTGCCGAACTTCTATCGCTTCCGCCGTTTCATCGACAAGCCAAAGCTCTTTAATGCCGAGGGCTGCATAAGTGTCAGCCTTGGTGTTGCGATCGTAGATAGCTGAACCTGGAGAGATGACCTCGATTACTAGATCGGCAGTGGTGCGGTGCCCAGGATCAAGCGCCGCTGCTGTCTCCGCCGAAACATAAAACAGGTCAGGCTCAAGGTAAGTATTTGTGCTCGTCCAGATCGCTGCTCGCGGAACATACAAAGTGCCGGGATGGCCGGAGTTAGTCAGATATTCCGACAGCACGCGGATCAATCTGCTGACAGCGTTGTCGTGAGTGTACC
>Ga0079216_10000396_pt1 | contig 10276 bp, 6 predicted proteins | sample NCAS100_FD_77008 | JGI IMG/M metagenome (GOLD analysis project Ga0079216, IMG submission 77008) | Agricultural soil microbial communities from Utah to study Nitrogen management - NC AS100 | ecosystem: Environmental > Terrestrial > Soil > Agricultural land | place: USA: North Logan, Utah...
CGTGCGCCACAGAAAGCCACCGTTGTCCAGGAAGGTCGCGAAGACGACTTCCTCGCGAAAAGCCGTGAAGAACCGGGGTCTGGAGCCCCCTGGACCGGGATTGACGTCGCTGATCTTCCTCGTCCCCGCTTCCGTCCCGTCACTCCGCCAGGGCTCCAGGTTCTCCGTTCCGGAGATGCTCCGCTCATCCTTCGCGGCGAAGTAGAGAGCTCCTCCGGCTTCGGAGAGGGACTGAACGTTCGACGACTCCGATCCGGCAAGGATGTCGCGGACGAGCGCGGTGCCGAACGACCTTCCGTCGCTCTTCCACAGCTCCAGGCCGTGAATGCCGTCGTCCGAGGCGAAGTAGAGGAGACCGTTCGCCTCGACGAGGGTCTGAAACGCTTCGATCGAGCCGTTCGGACCGACGGCGATGTCTCGAACGAGCACCGTCCCTCCGGAGGTACCGTCGGTTCTCCACAGCTCTCTTCCGCTCGAGCCGTCGTTGGCGAAGAAGAAGACGTTCCCCTCGAACTCCGTGAGCCCCGACGGCCCGTAGTAGCCGGGAATCCCGCCTGGCAACGGGCCGGTGAAGAAGTCGGCGGCGAACTCGCGAACCCTGACTGTTTCCCCTTCGGTGCCGTCACTTCTCCAGAGTTGATACCGGAGCGGGTTCCTCTCGAGACTGAAGAAGTAGAGTCGCCCGTTCGCAGACGTCAGGCCGTAGGGGACGGAGTCGGTCGAGTCGGGATCTAGATCTTTCACGAGCACCGTCCCGGCCTCACTCCCGTCGCTTTTCCAAAGCCCGCGGCCACTCGATCCGTCGGATGCGGTGAAGAACAGCGTGCCATCGACCGCCGTGAGCTCTTGCGGGTCGGATCCCTCCTCGCCGGCACGGATGTCGTTGACGGGGAGGGTGCCCTCGGCCGTCCCGTCGCTCCTCCACAGCTCCCGGCCGCGGATCGGGTCCTGCGCTCCAAAGTAGATCGCCCGATCGAAGAGCTCCAGATCGCGCGGCTCCGAACTGCGCCACGCCGCCGCAATGTCTTTGACGAGTGCCGTGCCGGCGGGAGTTCCGTCGCTCCTCCACAGCTCTCGTCCGGAAGTCGAGGAAGCCGCGAAATAGACGGTTCCATCGAGCTCGGTCAGCTCCGACGGATCTGCGGAGCCACCCGGCGAGATGTCGCTGACGAGGACGGTACCGTCGGGTGTCCCGTCGCTCTTCCACAACTCGTTCCCGTTGGCGCGGTCCTGCGCGGGGAAATAGAGGTGGCTCCCGGCCGTGACGAACCGATCGACGACGGAGCCGAACTGATCCGGTCCGGCCGTGTTGATGTCCTCGACGAGAAAGGCGGGGAGTCGGCTCGGTCCCCGATCGCTCAGCCGAACGTCTTCTCTCGGAGGGACGTCGTTTCGAGCGCCGAGGCTCCCCGCGGGTGATCCGATCGCGAGCGCCGCGGTCAGGAGGCCGAAGGAGAATCGGGAACTGATCGCGGTGACTGGCATTCCGGAACCCCACCTGAGAAGAGAAGCCGAGCGGGAAACCTCGTGGAAGACGGGTTGTCGTCAGTTCGAGGTCGCCATGCTCACGACGAGCGCGAGCGCCCGCTCGTAGGACATGGTCTCGTCGAGCGGGATCGCCTTCGGCGACGCCCACTCCCGGCCGTCGTAGCGCGTGTAGAGAAGGCGGTTCCCGTCGCGCCAGTGGAACGTGGGCCGGTAGCTCGAGCCGATCGTCGTGCCCATCGACGCGACGCGCACCGGCGCCGTCGGAGCGAGCGGTGATTCGCCGACGACCCCCACGATCGGGATGTGACGCCGCATCCACGTGACGTTGCCTTCGCCCGGAGTTCCGAGGTCCGCCGGGAACGTGATGCGAACGACGACGTTCTTCTTCGAGTGCAGGTCCGCGAAGCTCGCGAGAATCGCTCCCGCGGGGCCGTCGGAGTGGAGCGAGGGGAAGAGATAGGCGGCGGACGGAGTATCGCCGTAGGTGGTCGGCCCCGACGGTCCGACGAGGAGCGGCAGGTCGTAAACCGCAATCTTCGACAGGTCGAAGCCGTCCTCGTCGAGGAAGATCGGCGCGTACCGGGCGAGAGCGTACTGGGACTCCTCCCACCACACGATCGAGAGGATCGTTCGGTTGTGGGTCACCGGACGGCCATCGGAGTCGTTCCACCGGACCGTCGTGTGAGAGAGGCGCATCTGCGGGTTGAACGCGCTCGAGAATCCCAGGTTCGGCAGGAGCAACGACGTGGTCCACTCGCCGTCGCGGAGGATTCCGAGCCGCAGGACGCTCAGCGGCGTCACCTCCTCCTTCCAGAGGAGGAGGAGCGACTGGCTCGCTTCGTCGAAAGCGAGGTCGAGATTCCGTTTCACGTTGTAGTCCTGCGTCCCCGGGACGATTCCGACGCGGACGGAGCCGTCCTGGCGTCGCGCGGCCCACTCGATGACGTAGTCGTCCGGCGCGAGGTCCGCGCCGGCAACGCCGAGATCCGCCGCGAGCCCGGAGTGAACCTGGTAGAGGGTGCCGTCGGCGGAGAGGAGCGACTTCTCCTCCGCTGCCGCCGGGTGCGCGAGCAGAGAGACGGCGACCGCCAGCGCGAAGGCGCCGAGCAGCCGGAAGGGGATCGCTCGCTTCACGTCAGGCCCTCAGGTTCAACATGCTGGTCAGGCTGATCTGGTGGAGGTAGTGCTTCAAGGCGGGAAAGTCCGGGTAGTAGTTGGCGAGCGCCTCGTAATGCTCGTCCGCCCGGTCGCCGCGACCCATCGTCGAGTAGATCTCGGCGAGCAGGTAGTGCGAGTTCTTGACGACGTCCTGGCGGCCGAACTCGTTGCCGAGACCGAGCGCGCGGATTCCCCAGCTCTCTCCCTGATCGAGCTTTTCGAGCTTCAGCATGGCGAAGCAGAGATCGAGGCAGGGATAGTCCATCGCTTGCCGGGCGCCGAGGCTCTCGAGAACGCTGATGGAGCGCTGGACGTACGGGAGTCCGACTTCGACGCGGTCCAACGCGATGTGGCAGTAGCCGAGGTTGTCCGAGACGACCGCGCCTTCGCGGGAAAGTCCGTCGCCGCGTTCCTCGAGCCGGCCGAGCGCTTCCTCGAAGAGCGTCTTCGCCGACTCGAACCGGCTCTCGCGCAGCTCGAGGTTGGCGAGCAGGTTCATGGATGCCGCCGTCCACTCGTCGAGGCCGAGATCGCGGCTCTTCTGGAGCGCGGCCTGCGCGTAGAAGGTCGCTCGAGAGAACTCGCCCCTCACCTCGTGCGCGTGCGCGGACGCATATGCCGCGAGGACGCCGTTGGGGCTCGTCGGGCTGCGGAGCAGAATCTCTTTCAGACCGGAGAGGTCGAAGTCCTGACGGTCCATTTCGAGGAGCGTCGTCGCCCGGTTGCACGTGAAGAGGTCTTCGAGGTCACGGTCCTTCCAGGAGCGGGCGAGCGCGAGGCCGTCCTCGTAGAGCGAGAGCGCCCGCTCGTAATCGCCTGACCAGATGGCGTCCCGCGCGGTTTTGCGCAGAAACTCCAGATGCTTGCGGCGTTCGGTCATTCCCACCCTGTTTGTCGGTCCGAGAGACGTCGAGACTCGCTCGATTCTAACCGCTGGCGGGGGTTTCTCACTCTTTATTCTTCTGCCGGGCCGTCGGGGCGCGTCTCTTCCTGCATCTTCTTGAACCGGACGAAGTCCCGGACTTCCTGCCTCGCCTCGTCGGAAAGGCCGCGGTATTCGGTGACGAGGGCGCGGTCTTCCGGTCCTGCCGTCTCGCTTTCTCCGAAGAACTCCCCGATCTTCAGGTCGAAGACCTGGAGAAGCTTGAAGAGCGTGTCCAGCCCGACCTTGTACTCGCCCTGCTCCATGCGCGAGAGGTCCGACTGTGCGACGCCAATCCGTTCGGAGAGCTCCATCTGGGTCAGGCGATGGCCCTTGCGCAGCTCGCGAATGCGCGAGCCGACGAGGTTCACTTTGCGGGCGGAGAGCGGAGTGGGCATATGGGGGAAATGCTGTTGCGCCATAAAAGCGCGCTACTATAATCGCCCCTTTGCGACGAATGTCAAGCGACAAGAAACGCCTGTCTGCCAAGCTTTTCCTGCTCAAGGAGATGGTCGTTCGGGACCTGCGCTCCCGCTATGCGGGGTCCGGTCTCGGCCTCGCCTGGGTGGTGCTCCACCCCATCCTCTGGATGGTCCTCTACAGCGCGGTTTTCTCCGTCATTCTCAGCGTGCCCGTCGACGCCGAATACGCGGGCTTTCCCGAGTTCCTGATGGCCGGGCTCCTCCCCTGGATGGCCGTGCAGGAGGGGATTTCCCGCTCCGCCTCGGCCCTCCCGGACAACGCGATGATGGTGAAAAAGGCGGTGTTTCCGATCGAGACGCTCGTGCTCTCGGCCGTCCTCGCCGCGGTGGTCAACCAGCTCGTCGCGTTTCTCGTGTTCGGCGTGTACCTCCTCTTCATCGGTCATCTCTCGATCTGGGTCCTGCTCGCCGTTCCGGCGCTCGCCGCCCAGATCCTCCTGACTTACGGAATCGGCTGCCTGGCCGCGACGGTCACCGCCTTCGTGCGGGACGCCGCGCACGCGGTCGGGATCCTCCTGACCGTCGTCTTTTTCGCGACGCCGATCGTCTATCCCGCCTCCATGGTACCGGCCCGCTTCCGCCCGATCCTCGACGCCAATCCGGTCGCGCACCTCGTCGCCTGGTATCGCGCCGCGTTCACGCTTCACGAGCTCCCGCCGGCCGGTTCCGTTCTCTACCTCACGGTGTTCGCGGTCTCGGCGGCGCTCGTCGGCGGCCTCCTTTTCCTTCGCGCCCGGCCGCATTTCGCGGACCTCGTCTAGGGACGCCGGCGCGGACGGCGGGAGAAGAAGGTGAAATTCCGAGGGGGGCGTCGGGCTTATCCGGTTCCGAATCCGGTGCCCTCAGGAGGTTTCGTGAATAAAACCGTTGCCCGTCTGTGCGTTCTCGCGGCTGCGAGCGCGCTCGGATGCTCCTCTTCGACGACGACTCCCGGCGCCTCGAGCGCCACCGCGCCGACTCCGACGCCGAGCGTCCTTTCGCGCGTCAATCCCCACGTGATCGAGGAGACCGACACGTACACGATCCAGCGGTATCCCAAGACCGAGTACTACAAGGTCGACGAGCGCCACTTCCGGCACCCGATCCTGAACACCGTCGTCGAGTTCTTCCGCGAGGACGAGCTCTACTACTACGTCTCGGTCCCGAAGTTCCTCGCCGAGGAAGACGCTCTGCGCCGGGGGATCCCGCCGACGCCGACGCCGGCCGTTGCCGGATCGACTGAGAGCCGCCGTCAGCCGGGGGGGCCCCCGCTCTCCGAGTTCGACGACCTTGCTCCGCCGCGGGCGGCGGGCCGGCTGCGACTCGAGAAGGTCGCATCCCATGGCCTCCCGACCGACGGGCTCTGGCGCGCCTCCTTCGAGATCGCCGACGTCAACGGCGACCGCATTCCCGACATCGTCGCGCCCCCTCCCCGTATCTCGGGCGAGCCGGTGCTCCGCATCTGGATCGGAGACGGCAAGGGTCGCTTCTCCCGCTGGCCGCTTCGTTTCACCGAGGCGGGCAAGGAGAAGGCGGATCCCGGGCTCGACTACGGCGGCGTCGCGGTCGGGGACATCGACAATGACGGCGACACCGACGTCGTCGCGGCCTCGCACGGAAGCGGCCTGGCCGCCTTCTACGGCGACGGCAAGGGGGAGTTCCGGATCAGCCGCGAGGGCCTGCCGGGGCGCGAGTACTCCGCACAGGCGGTGGTCCTGCTCGACGCGAACCGCGACGGGCTCCTCGACATGGTCGCCTCCCGCGACGTGCTCGGAGAGACTTCCGTGATCGATAAGCAGCAGGTCCGCGTCTACATCAACCGGGGGCCGAAGGGGTGGCAGTTCCACGACGGCATCCCCGGCGGGTTCTACTCGAACAGCCTTCACGCCTGGGATCACGACGGCGACGGTTTGAAGGACGTCCTGACCGGGAGCCACTACAACGGCGCGCTCACGCTCCTGTGGCGAAACGAGGGGACGGGCAACTTCACGCCCGTCTCCTTCCAGGAGATCGAGATTTACTCCTATCACTTCGCCACGGCGCCCGGCACGTACGGCGCCGCGCGAGCTCCCGCCTTCGCCGACTCCATTCACATGGGAAGAAACGAGCCCGATCCCGCGCGCGCGACGGGGATCAGCCTTTACGCGTTCCAGGACGGAAAGTGGTCGCGGCACCGGGTCTGGCGCAAGAAGGAGGGCAAGAGCCTCCAGTACGCGCTCGCCATGGGCGATCTGGACGGGGACAAGCTCGACGACATCGTGTTTCCCGACAGTGAGCAGCGGCGAATGCGGGTCTTCTTTCAAACCGCGGCCGGCAAGTTCGTCGAGGCCGAGGAGCGGGAGGAGCCGGCACTCGGCTCCGTCGGTCAATGCGTCCGGCTCGCCGATCTCGACGGGGACGGGGACTTGGACGTGGTCCTCGCCCGCACGGTGTCCTCTTCGACGCCGGACGACGCAGGGGGCTGGGACGTTTACCTGAACCGGCGCTAAACCCTCCGCTTGTTCGGTTTAAGGCAAAAAGATGATCCGGGAGCATATTTTGGGGTTTTTCTGCTTGACAGCCGAACATCAAGAGCCGAAGATGCCCGTAAAGCCGGAGCGAGAAACTCCAATCCATTGAACTCAAACCTTTGACCTGAGAACAAATCTGATTACGGGAGGTGATGGGATCGCGTGCAAAGGAACTCCCCTGGTGCTTTCTTTCAGAAGCTAAAAAGTAGTGATGAGGAGATCTCAATGAAGAAAACCTTGATGACGTGTCTGGCGATCGCCGGGCTCTTCGCGATTGCGACGAGCGCGAGCGCCATCACGTGCACCATCGACCAGCGCCCGGCGGCGACACTTCTGGTCCCGTACTTCGAAGTGTCACTGAATCCGGATGGGTCGATTCTCGGGACGGGAACCAACGCCCGGGACACGCTGGTGACCATCTGCAACGCCTCTTCGGCGCCGATGATCGCCCACGTGGTCGTGTGGAACGAACGCACCGAGCCCCTGCTCGACTTCAACATCGCTCTGACGGGTTTCGACTGTCAGTCGATGGCGATGTCGCGGGTGATCACGGGCTTCCTCCCCTCGACTCCGATCGGGACGAATCACGCGGCCGCGACCGCGGACGCGTGCCAGCGCAACCCGAATGCGGGTGTCTGGAGTCCGCCGGCCGTGACGGGCGAGTTCCTTCGTATCCGTCCGGTCACCACGTCCACGCCTCTCGACAACATCGCGGCGACGACGATCTATCCGCAGCCCGCATGGCCGGCCGGAAGCGACTTCTTCTGGAACCTCGTCGACTCGCTCGACGAGACCAACGACAGCACCCAGTGTGATGGCGTCGACCGGACGATCACGGGCCCGCTCCGCGGATACGTGACCATCGACCACGCGAACTACTGCAACCTCGCCTTCCCGGATCAGCCGAGTTACTACCAGGCGGACGCCCTCGGCATGGAGAACAACCTCTTCGGTGAGGTCATCTTCACGTCCGGCTCCGGCCAGCCGACCATGGGCGGCTCGACGGTCAACATCGAGGCCGATCCCACCGGTGGCACTTTCACCGCCCCGATTCTGAGCTCGCTCGCAGGCGACGCGGATGACGAAACGCGCGTGCGGACCTTCTACGCTCGCTACGTCGGCTCCGACACCCTCTGCGATCCGGCCAACTGCCCGCAGTTCGACGACAACCCCTGGAACCGGGGTATCGGCGATCAGCGCGAGCCGCTCGGCCTGAAGTATGCCGCTCGCTGGTTCAACACGACCGGTATCACGTCCAACTTCAACGTTTGGCGTGGTTCGGCGGGTGACCTCGCGAACCTGCTCGGCAACGACTGCACGGACGTTCTTCCCTCTGTGTCGATGAGCTTCTTCGACGAGGACGAGAACACCATCACGCTGGCGGGCTGTCCCTCGCCATGCATCGAGACCACGTTCAACTTCGAGTTGGAGACTCAGCGCCGCAACATCTCGGCCTTTGCCGGCGGTCTTCCGAACTGGCCGGCCGGCTGGGTCAGCATGAACTTCTTCAACCCGGGTTCGTCGGACAACTTCAACGGCATCCTGGATCAGGCCTGGGTCGAGTACGACTTCCAGGGTCCGGGCGCGTTCCTGTCGGCTTCCACGCCGGCGACGCAGCTCGATCCCTCGACGTGCAACCCGCTCGGTGTGGGTGCCAACGCACGGGTCGTCGCCCCGGTCATCCCGGCGGTCGTGGGAACCGGTCCATAGTTTTCGTTTCTCACGCGGGCGGGACGAAAGTCCCGCCCGCTTTTTTCGATCCGGAAGGTTCAAGACTCTAGATAGCTCGCCTCAAAGGAATTCCCAAAGGCCAGATTTCAAGCTCTCTGAACACGGAGGACCCGAAATCCGACCTTGAGTCGATCGTTCTGGAGTCGTCAGTGTCCACCTCTGAAAAAAGGAAGCTCCCTCCCATGAAGTTGGCCCTTCGCTCGCTCGTTGTGTTCAGCGTCCTGGCCATTCTTGGCTCACGTACCGTCGAAGCGCAGTCCGCGTGTCGTCTCGTCCAGAACGGTGCCGACGCGTCCCTTCCGCGCTACTCCCAGTTCCTGACCCTCGGCAATCTCTCGACCGGCGGCAGCGACAAGTACCTCTACGCACTCACGCAGTGGGGCTTCGCGCGCGCGAGCCTCGCCGATCCGGCGAACCCGAGCGGTTTTACCGCCGTCGTCATCGTGAGGGAACCGGGGGTGAACAGCGGGGGGCTGATCCAGGTCAGCTGTGACTGCCATCAGGGCGGGTCGGTGTTCGACGCCGCGGAAGCTCCGGACGGCAGCGCTCGCATGGTGTCCGACTACCGGGCATCGACGCTGGCGCCCTCGGTTTTGACGCCCGCGCAGATCGGGCGCGCGGACGGAACGGGAGGCGTCAAATTCGGCCAGCAGCTGAGAGCGGCGATCGGCAGCGACGGCTCGATCCCCCTGGGGGCCCGCCCGGCGGCGATCTACGTCGGCTCGACCGGGAGGTACTTCGCCTATCTCCCGACGAGCGGCGGAGCGGCGGTCGCGGACATGACGAACACGAGCGGAAGCACGTTGAAGAGCGCGGCGCTCCAGCCGACCCAGGTCGTCGGGTGGCCGGGAAACCCTCCGATCCGGATGCACGCGGCCAAGGTCTCGGTCGGCACCGGCGACCTCTATCTGCTCGCGGCCGCCACCGGACGGACCCTTCGAATCTCGACGATCGACCCCAACACGGGCATTCCGAACGAGAGAGCGACCGTCCAGACCGCGCGGACGCCGCTTTCGCTCGGGATCGCCGCGGTCAATGGACGGATCTTCGTTTTCGCCGCGGAGGGCGTCGAAGGCCTTCGCGCGTACGAGTTCGTTCCCTCCGGTTTCGGCGGGACGCTGACTGCCGCGTCGTCGGTGATCCCGGGTGACTTCGACCGGGTCATCGTGCGCGGGGGAAGGTTCCCCGCGATCCTCGGGCACAACCAGACGTCGATCACGACGAGCGCGATCGAGGTCTACGACTCGAACTGGTTGACGGAGGGGGGCGAGCCCCGCAAGGCGTACTCGTTGACCGAGTTTGCCTCGAGCAGCTTCGAGGCGGTCGCGCGCGGATCCAACCTCTACGTCTACCGGGCGAAGGCCGGCGACAGCCCGAATGCGGAGCCGCAGATCGCGACGAGCGTCATCGACATTTCGTGCATCTCCGCGAACGTCACGGCGCCTCCCCTCGCTTCGGCCTCCGTCACGAACGTCTCCGCCGCGAGCCGCTCGGGCGCCGAGGCGGGGAAGAACTACTACGGCGACCGCTGGCGGATCGAGGACAGCTCCGGCACGGGCGTCCCCCTGACGAACATCGAGTGGGACTGGAACGTGCTCTCGGCGGGGTTCCAGGCGGACGCCGCCCTGACCGGCCCGCTGCCGAACGCCGCGCTGACCGAGTTCAACCCCGTGTACTTCCCGTGCGACCCGAGCGGGTCCATCGCCGGGGACCCCCGAACGGGGGCCAACTGCTTCGGGAGCGTCGGGAGCCCGGTCTCGGGGGCCGATTTCCGAATCGGGGTCCGGAGCGCGAACGCAAACGGCTGGACTGCTGCCCCGTTCGTCTCGTCGGCGTTCCGGGTGGACCCGCCGGCTGCCGACATCGCCGCCCTCGACCGCAGCACGAATCCGTTCACCCTGCGGGTCCTGAGCGGCGGCAGCGCCAACGCGAGCGCGTCGAAGGGCAACCTGGCCGACGCGTCTTTCTTCTGGACATTCAGCACCCCCACGGGACCGCTCGTGGGA
>Ga0079216_10000397_pt1 | contig 10275 bp, 7 predicted proteins | sample NCAS100_FD_77008 | JGI IMG/M metagenome (GOLD analysis project Ga0079216, IMG submission 77008) | Agricultural soil microbial communities from Utah to study Nitrogen management - NC AS100 | ecosystem: Environmental > Terrestrial > Soil > Agricultural land | place: USA: North Logan, Utah...
CCGAAGAGCATGAGGTCGCCGGTGTCGAGATCGGTCGCCGTGACGGTGAGCGGAAGGCGGAGCTCGTCGAACCGCGCGACCGGAAGAAGCCATTCGATGGCCTTCCGAAGCGGTTCCGGCCGCATGAGCGACGCCAGGTACAGCCCGCCGATCGGAGCGAAAATGGACCGCGCGATGCCCTTCTTCCCCGCTTCGACGAGTCGGGCGAGCACGTCGTCGGGCGCCATTCCGGCCGCGAAGGCCGCACCGAGGACCGCGCCCATCGACGTGCCGACGAAACGGCCCGGTGCCAGGCCGGCGTCGGAAAGCGCGCGCATTGCCCCGACATGCGCTGCCGCCTTGGCACCTCCGCCACTCAGCGCCGCGACGACCCGCGTCACTGCTGCTTCTTCTTGTGCTCTCGGTGGACCCGTGCCCGCTCGAACCGCTCCCGCTCCTCGTCCGTCCCGGCAACGAGCCGCGGCACGCGCTTGGGCTTTCCGTTCATGTCGATCGCGACGAAGACGACGTGGGCGGTGTGGGTGTGCCGACGCTCCCCGGTGCTCACCCGCTCGGCATACACCTCGATCGTGATGTCCATCGAGGAATTGCCCACGAAGTCCACCGTCGCCATGCAGGTGACGAGCTCGCCGAGATGGATCGGCTCCCGGAAATCCACCCGGTCGATGCTGGCCGTGACCGCCGGCCCGCCCGCGTGCCGGATCGCCGCCACGGCCGCGGCCTGGTCCACAAGCGACATCAGCTCGCCACCGAACAGGTCACCCAGCACGTTCTGCATGTGCGGCATGACGAAGGTGGTGATTTCGCCGCGGGAAGTCGACATGGGGCGTGAGTCAGTCATGGGGCGACGAGGGACGAGAGACGAGAGACGAGGGACGAGAGAGGCGGGGCGAGAACACGAGACCGGCTGGCGCGCAGGAGGCCGATCGTGCCTCGTCTCTCGTCTCTCGTTCCTCGTCTCTCATCAGTAATCCACGGGTCGAAGGTAATACTCCCCAATCGCCGTCTGGCTCACCATCGCCACCGTCGGGAGCCGGCGCTTCCAGTGCGTGGAGTCCAGGCGCTTCCGCACCAGTCCGACCTCAGCCTCAGCGAAGCCAAGCGCGACGATGTGAGCGGTATCGTGGCCGACGAGGATCCAGTGGAGAATCTGATCCGCGCGCTCGTACGAGATGCCGAAGTCGCCTTCGTCGGTCTGGCCGGCGACGAGGTCGGCGCTCGCGGGCTTCGACACGATTTCGTCGGGGACGCCGACGTGGCGCGCGAGCGCCCATACCTGGGTCTTGAAGAGATCGCCCAGCGGATTCACCGGGGGCGAGTCGTCGGCATGCCAGGTGAAGTAACCGAAGAGGCGCTCCGTCTTGTTGCCGGTGCCCAGTGGCAGTGCGCCAAGCGCGGCGGACAGATCGAAGAGCGTGATCATGCGCATCCGCGCCATGACATTGCCGAGGCGTCCGAGCGTCACTGGGTCGCCGATCGCGGTGGCGATGCCGTCGACGCCGGCGCTGATGTCGACGGTCCGCATCTCGATCCCAAGCGCCTTCGCGACCAGCTCAGCGTGCGCGAGGCTCTCGGGCGAAGACGTGCGGTACGGCATCCGGACCCCGACGACGTTGTCCGGCCCCAGCGCCTCGGCGGCGAGATACGCAACGAGCGAGCTGTCCACGCCGCCCGAAAGGCCGATCACACCCTTGGCGAAGCCGCGCCGGCGGATGAGCTCGTCACGAAGGAATTCGACCAGCCAGCGGCGGGTGAGCGGGGCTTCGATGGCAAGAGGCGATACGGCGGGACGGGCGGGACGGGCGGGACGGGCGGGACGGGAAGCGGAAGTCGCTCCGCGGTCCGGCGCGAGCCCGCCCTGCCCGTCCCGCCCGCCTCGCCGCCCCCAGGCCTCCAGCAGGTGCGGGAGCCGGCTCTCGAGGTCGGAGAGCAGCGGCATGTCGGAGCGGGCGCGCGTAATCTCGTCGAGATGGAGAATCGCCGGAACGATCGCATCCTCAAAGACGGGGGCTCTGGCAACGAGGTCGCCGCGGGGGCCGGCAACGACGGATCCGCCCGGGAACGCTTTCCCACCCTCGAAGCCTACGAGCTGTGCGATGGCGACGAATACGCCGTGCTCCCCGGCGATATCCTGCGCGATGCGCTCCCACCGGGTGAGACTCGCGGGTCGATCGGGATCCTCATCCGGGTTGATTCCCCGGGCGGGACTCGCGCTGGGGACGATGAGCAGCTGCGCGCCGTCGAGCGCGGCGAACATCGGCATCACCGAGTGCCATGCATCTTCACAGATGAGAATCGCCGCCCTGCCCCACCGCGTGTCGAACGCCTCGACAGAGCGACCGGGCTCGACGAAGCGCTCTTCGTCGAACACCCCGTACGTCGGCAGGAAAACCTTCCGATGCACGTGACGGATCCCGGCGTCGGGGCCGCCGAGCGAGGCGTAGAGCGCCGAATTGTGGAGCCGGTTCTCGAGCAGCTCGTAGAAGCCGAGACAGATTTCGAGGGGAGGGGCGGACGCTTCGCGATGCTGCGCGCTCAGATCCTCGAAGAGCTGACGGGACGACACTGCCGCCTCGCGCACGCCGCCCTCGAGAAAGTACCCGGTAAGGGCCGACTCGGCGGCCACGATGAGGTCAGGGGGATGCTCCCAGCTCCCGACAGTGCGAAACGTCTCGCCAAGTTGCGCGAGATTCTCGCGATAGGCGCCCTTGCGGGGCCGCAACTGCGCGATGGCCAGGTGAAGCATTGAAGGGAATATAAAGACGGACAGGCGGGCAGACGGACGGAAGGCGGGTAGGGCGGTACGGCGGCAGGGCGGTAGATTGGGGGACGCCTCATCCGGCGGGTCACAGCTACAGCCCTGGAGGGTCTTGATGTTCGCGATCGCGATGGTGGTCGGGGGATTGGTCCTGGCATCTGCCGGCGACTCGGTGCCGGTGAAGGCGCGTGCCAATGCGAACCTCGAGGCGGCGGGGCGGCTGAGAAACGGGGTGCTCACCATCCGGCTCGAGGCACGCGCGGGGCGGTGGTATCCCGAGGAAGACAACGGACCGAGTGAAGTGGTGCACGTGTTCGCCGAGGAAGGGCGCGATCCGACGATTCCGGGACCGCTGCTTCGGGTGCCGGAGGGAACGACGATCCACGCATACCTGCGGAATCGGCTCGACTCGACGCTGGTGCTGCACGGGCTGCACGCGCGACCGGGCGCGGAGGGCGACTCGATCGTCATCGGGCCCGGCGTGGTCCGGGAAGTGCGCTTCGTCGCCGGGGCGCCGGGGACGTACTACTACTGGGGATCCACGACGCGCTCGTCGTTCCTCAAGCGCGCGTGGCTGGACAGCCAGCTGTCGGGGGTGTTCGTCATCGACGGAAAGACGGAAGGACGGAAGGACGGAAAGTTCGCCGACCGGATCTTCGTGCTCGGGATGTGGATCAAGCCGGCGCCGGACGACTCGGCGAAGACGAGGCCGTACGGCGAGCTGATGGTGATCAACGGGAAGATGTGGCCGCACACGGAGCGGTTCTCCTACAGCGTCGGCGATTCTGTCCGCTGGCGCTGGGTTAACGCGACCGAGAGCTCGCATCCGATGCACCTGCACGGCTTCTACTTCCGCATCGATGCGCACGGAGACCTGCTCCGCGACACCGCGCTCGCGGGTGATGCCCGGCCGTTCGTCAACACCGAACTGATGCTGCCCGGGGCCACGATGGACATCGCGTGGCAGGCTCAGCGCGAGGGAAACTGGGTCTTCCACTGCCACTTCGCGTTCCACGTCTCGCACTGGCTCACGATGGCGAAGCCGGACAGCTCGGCGGACGCGCACCGCCACCACCGAATGTCGGGCCTGGTCATCGGCATGAACGTGAAGCCGGGACCGCGGCCGGCCATGACGACGACCGCTCCGGTCGCCAGGCACCTCCGGCTGGTCATGCAGGAAGCGCCGCGGCGCTACAACGATTCCACGCACGGATTCGGATTCATCCTGCAGGAGCGTGGCCGTGGCAGCGTGCGCGACACGGTGGCCTCGGATTCCGTGCCGGAGGCGGGGCCCACCATGGTCCTGACGCGCGGCCAGCCCGTCGCCATAACGGTCGTGAATCGGCTGCGGCAGCAGACCGGCGTGCACTGGCACGGCATCGAGCTCGAGAGCTTTCCGGACGGCATCCCCGGCTGGAGCGGGACGCCGGGCAGGATCATGCCGCCCATCGCGCCGGGCGACTCGTTCGTCGCCGAATTCGTTCCGCCGCGCTCGGGCACCTTCCTCTATCATTCACACTCGAACGAGGACGCGCAGATCAGCTCGGGACTCTACGGCGCACTGATCGTCGTGGAGCCCGGGCACGTGCTCGATCCGAAGCGTGACCTCGTGCTGCTGCTCGGCTCCAATGGGCCGTTTCCAAATCAGGGAATGCTCAACGGGGAGAGCGAGCCGTCGCGTGATCTCGAGCTCGAAGCCGGAACGACGTACCGGCTTCGTCTCATCCAGATTCAGCCCGACTGGCGAGTGCACTTCTCGCTGCTCGGCGACGGCGGGCTCGCGGAATGGCGGCCCATCGCAAAGGATGGCGCGGACCTGCCCGCGTCGCGCCGCGTGATGGCGCCGGCGCGGATCCTCGCCGGACCGGGTGAGACGGCGGACTTCGAGTTCACGCCGAGACGCGGCAGCTATCGCCTGGAGATAGCGTCGTACGGAGTGGGGTGGCACCTGCCGTTGGGGATCGTGGCGAGATGAGATGAGAGACGGACAGACGGACAGACGCACAGACGGACGGACGGACAGGCGGGGAGCGATTCAGGAGGGATGACGTGAATGAGGCGATGAACGCAGTGGGCGGGGTAGCGAACGCGTGCGAGGCGCTGCCCAACGTCATCACCGGTGGGCAGCCGACGGAGGAGCAGCTTCAGGCGCTCAAGGCTGCGGGTGGTGGGGTGGTACTCGACATACGCGACCCGATGGAGCCACGGCCGTTCGATGAGGCACGCACGGTGAAGGACCTCGGCATGGCGTACGTGAACGTGCCGATCTCACCGGGCTCGACCGGCGACGAGAAGATGGAGAAGATCCTCGATACGCTGCGAAGGAACCGCGAGCGAACGGTATTCTTTCACTGCGGAAGCGGGAACCGCGTGGGCGGGGCGATGATCGCGCATCTGATGCTCGATCATGGGGTGGATGAGGAAGAGGCCGTGACGCGCGCGATGCGGATGGGGCTCCGGAGTCCTGAGTACATGGAATGGGGGTTGGACTACGCGCGACGGCACTCGGGCGCGTAAACTCCGTGCACGGGTCGCGCTGACCGGCGACGGCTGTGCCGGGCGCTGCAGTTCGCGAGTTCATTGGAGCTGGAAACACAGTTGACCGCTCACTGACGCACCCGGCACAGCCGTCGCCGGTCAGCGCTCCTCGCCACCCAAGCAACGAAACGCCCCCGACCTCGGGGGCGTTTCCTGCATCTCACGTCCTGCGGCGGCCGCCGCCATCGCCGGAAGGCGCGCTGCGCGGCTGGGGGGCCGGGGCGCTTCGCGGCGGAGGATCATACCGCGGGGCCGCGCGGGCGGGAGATGGGTCGTTCCGCGGCTCGGACCGGGGCTCGGCTCGAGGCTCGGAGCGCTCCCGACGCTCGGGGGCTGTGTAGGTCGCGCGGGATGGTGGGGACCGGTCCACCGCCGGCCGGTCGTCCGTAGCGCGCGATCCGCGATCGACCGATGGCTCGGTGCGCTCGGAGCTGCGCTCCCGGCGACGAAGCTCCGGCTCCCCGCGATCCTCGCGGATGCCGCGCTGCGGTGTCACCCGCTCCGCCGTGCGATCGGTGGACCGGCGCTCGATAGTCGGCGAATCCTCCGACCTGGTGCCCTTGGAGGGCTCCGGCCTCGCTCCCACGACGCCGTTCCGCGAGTCCTTCTCCTTCTCGGCCTCGCGACGCGACGGACGGTCACCAAGATCGCGGGAGACCGACGGAGCGACGGGCGAGCGACCGGGATCATTGGTCGTGACGTTGCGCCGGGCCAGGGGCTCACCGTAGACGGTGTGCGTTGCCTGCGTGGTGCTCGAGCCGGTGCGATCGCGGTACGATTGGCCGCCCCAGGTGCGGCTCGCCTGCTTGAAGTCTCCGGGCGAGAGGAACCGCGGACGATACGGGCTGTACGGACGGTACGGGTACACCGGGAACACTCCGACCGGACGGCCGTAGTAGCGACCCGGATACGGATCGTAATAGCGGCGCCCGTAGTAGTAGGGATCGTAGAACGGGTCATAGCCGCCGTAGTAGTACGGATCGCGGAAAGCGTACCGGTAGGGATAGCCGAAGCTGATCAGCACGCTCGAGCGCGGCCGGTAGTAATACGGATCGCAGTCGTAACGGAAGTAGTAGTCGTTCCCGCAGAAGGGATCGATATAGGTGTTGCGATAGACGACCGTGGTTCCACCGTAGGCCACGTCGTCCCGACGATAGACGTTGTACGTGAGATAGTCGTACTCGAAGCGCCCGCCTCCGATCATCCGGCGCGCCAGATCGCTGAGCTCGGGCTCCGGATTCTCGGGCAGATCCCGATCGCTCAGCGCCCGGTAGTCCCAGTGATCGTTGACGACGAATTCGGCGAAGCGGAAGGGCGACGCGGAGATCGCGGCGTAGATCGCGCCTTCGCCGGAGCTGACGTCCACCGTAAAGGCCTCACGATCGCCGCGTCCGCGGATCTCGTAGGTCCGATCGCCACGGACGAAATTGTCGTCGGCCGGATCGAGCGGGAACAGCACTCGAAGCTGGCCGTCGGGATCGGCGTGGAGGACGAGCAGGTATCCGTCGTTCTCGACCTCGACCTTGACCTTGGCCCGATCGCCGCGGACGAAGCGGCGGTCGTTGTTGAGCGTGATGCGGACAGGCGCATCCTGGGCCGTCACCGCGGAAGCGGGTTCGGCTGCGATGAGCGAAAGAAGCAGGACGGGGAGCATTGTGCCTCCAGGAGGCGATTGCGGACGCGACAGAGTCACGGAAACACCGCGTAGCTCTGCCTAAGTCGTGCCACAGTTGCAAGTTATTGCTTCGCCAGAAGTTCGCAAATGGCGCTTTCCATGAAGTGTCCTTTGCGGCTGACAGGCAGTCTGGAGGATTGACTCCGCCTGGGGGTCGGACCTGCGGCAGTGGCCGCTCCTCCGGGCGCTGCAGTTCGCGAGCACGGGTGGAGTTGGAAACACAGCTGGCCGCTCACTGACGCGCCCTCCAGAGCCGCCACTCCCGCAGGCCCTCCCAAGGAGATCGCGGGTGCCGGCGAGCCGGTTCCGTCGCTCCGTCGGTTCCGTCGAGTCCGTCGAGTCCGTCGATTCCATCCTTGCGTCTTTCCGTCTGTCCGTCTTTCCGTCTGTCCGTCTTTCCGCCCTCCTACGGCCTCCGGTTCCAATACATCCGCATTTCCGAGATCTTCTCCCCGTCGGTCTCGCAGAAGATGGCGCCGCGGGCGTCCACCCATTGGCCCGTGCGGCGGCGTCGGAAGACGCACTTGAACTCGGTGGCGAACCAGGGGCCGGCGGCGAAGATCTCCCCGGAAGTGAACTTCGTCTCCGACTGGTGATACGGCGTCTCGACCCAGTAGGCGCGGATCGCCTCGATGCCCTGGAGCCGGTCGGAAAACGGGGTCTCGAGAAATGCGGCGTCCGGCGTGAACACCGACAGGAGGAGTTCCACGTTGCCCTTTGCCCAGCCGCGACCGAACGTATCGATGAGATCGCGGCCGAGTGCGCGGGTGTCGATTGAAGGCGCAGGGTCGGCGGGACCGGTCATATTGGAGCGTCCATGATCTCCAACATATATCCCGCCGGGGGGCGACGTAGCGACCTGATGCGACGGATCCTCGTGCTCGCCGCGCTCACTCTCGGCCCCTCGTCATTATCCGGCCAAGCGGCTCAGGGGGACAGCCTCTGGGCCGCGGGGCGGCGGAGCGAGGCGCGCGCAGCGTACGAGCGGGCGCTCGCATCGGACAGCGCATCGGCGCCGGCGCTCTACCGGCTCGCGCTGCTCGCGTCGTGGCGAAACGATCTGGACTCGGCCGGCGCGCTGGCCAGACGCGCGCGGGCGGCCGATCCGCTGAATGCCGACGTGCAGATGCTGCAGGCGCGGCTCGCTGCGTGGAGAGGCTCGTTCGATGAGGCAGTGGCGATCTATGACAGCGTGGTCGTGCGGCACCACGACCGCGCCGACGCACACCTGGAGCTCGCGCGGACGTTGTACTGGCGCGGAGACCTCGCACGCGCAAGCCGCACCATCGCCCGCGCGTCGGAGCTGGATGGCTCGAATGCGGACGTGCGTGTGCTCGATGCCCGACTCCGGCGCGCAACGCGCGCGGCGATCGAAATCGGTGCGGGCTGGCATACCGATTCCGACGAGAACACGAGCTGGTGGCAGACGATCGCCGCGGTCGCTCCGCTCAGCGATCGCACCCGGCACATCTCCCGGGCCGGGGCGCAGCAGAGCACCGACCCGATCCGCGAGGGTTCGCGCCTCCTCGGCGAGCTCGGACTCGTGTCGTCGATCGGCAGGGTGACGGTCAATGTCGCCGGAGGCGCCCGGCGCCTCGCTCCGGAGGGAGGCGACAGCCGCACTGAACCGACGTATCGCGGCGGAATCCACGTCCGCTCCCGAAGCGTCTCGGCGGGGATATCGTTCGCTCATCTTCCGTTCGACGAGACGGCACGGCTCATCGGCAGCGCGCTCGATCTCGACGTGGTCGACGGCGAAGCGGAGATGACGCTCCGACCGGGGCTCCTGCTCCAGCTGGGCGGGGGTGCCGCGTGGATCAGCGATGGCAACGATCGCTACAACGTGACCGCATCTCTGTCGCAGGCGGTGGCACAGCGGTTTTTCGTCGGCACGTACGGGCGCCAGATGGGATACGAGTTCCAGGGAGTGGGGTACTTCTCTCCGGACCGGTTCCGGCTCGCCGAAGTTCGGGCAGGCTGGAGCGGAACGACGCGCTGGTGGGATGGAAGGGTTACCGGAGGCGTCGGAGTGCAGCAGGCGTTCGAGGGAGCGGATCTTCAAGGCGAGTGGCACGTAGACGCGCGGGTTGGGCGGCGGTGGGTCGGCGGAGTGATCGAAGCTTTCGGGAGCGTGACGAATAGTCTGGAACGCTCCACTACGGGAGCATATCGGTCGGGGGCAGTGGGGGTGCAGGTGGTTGTGGGGTTGTAGCGTCAGCCGGGGGGAACCGGCAAAGCGAGGGCGATTCCACCGCACAAGCAGACAGTGCGGTGGAATCGCCCCTCGCTTTGCCGGTTCCACGAAGTTCTCGCGTTTACAACTCGGGAATCCGATCTGCTTCCCACCACTGGCTGGGCGCGCGGTTCAGCCTCCGGCTTTCTGCAACAGCGCGAGCCGTTCGCGGGCCTGCTGCACGCGCGGCTGGAGGGAGGCGTCGGCCTTTGCCCAGTAGCGGATGAATTCGCCGTACGCTTCCGCTGCACCGGCGCGGTCGCCGGCGGCCTCGAGGGCCTCGCCGAGAGCGTATCGGCTCACGGCGAGGTACTGCGGATCCAGGTCGAACGAGTACCGCAGATGCCGGATCCCTTCGGCGCGCGTGGACGGCCGATTCGCCATGGCGATGGCGCGATGCAGGCGCACCGGAGCGGTCATCCCGGGCCCACCCGACATGCCGACCTGGTCGAGGCCGGCGGAAATGCGGCGAAGCGCCGCGGCGGTGTCACCGCGCATCAGGAGGCGCCAGCCGTCGGCCGCCGTGAAGAGACCCCTGACCCACTCGCCGCCGAAGTTCCGAAGCTCGGTGGAATCCATCGAAAGGCCGCGCTGGATGAGCGGCTCGGCGCCGGCCGCATCGCCCTGACCGAGGAGAAACAGGGTCCGGAAGTAGAGCGGGAATGGGTTCTTCTCCGCAGGCCCGGGCGTGCGGATACCCGCCTTCGCGATCGACGCAGCCAGCGAGTCCGCATACCCCGGAGGGTCGAACCCGCCCCAGATCGGGAGCATGCGAACGAAGAACCCCTGCTCGCCCATGCCGGCCGCCAACCTGTTCGCCTCGTCGACCTTCCCGAGCCCAACGAGAGTCACCGCGTCTATCTGCCGCAACGTATTGCGGAAGTTGCCGTCTCCCTCCGGCGCGAGCTGAATGATTTCCTTGAACCGCCGTGACGCGGCGTCCGGGTCGGTGCTCGCGCCGCGGAATACGCCCATCAGGGCAGACATCGACGCGTCCTGACGGTTGCCGCTCAGGAGCATGCCCATCCCTGCCGTGTCCTCGAGCGGGTTGCCGAAGACGACCGTGCCGGC
>Ga0079216_10000399_pt1 | contig 10259 bp, 10 predicted proteins | sample NCAS100_FD_77008 | JGI IMG/M metagenome (GOLD analysis project Ga0079216, IMG submission 77008) | Agricultural soil microbial communities from Utah to study Nitrogen management - NC AS100 | ecosystem: Environmental > Terrestrial > Soil > Agricultural land | place: USA: North Logan, Utah...
TCTACTGAATGATGCGATCGGCGCGGAGCAGGGCACAATCATGTTGCTCAATACTGAAGACAACCTTCTGCATTTCCGCGCAGGCTATGGCTACCTTACCGATAAAGCCTCAGTAGAGGGACGCGGCTTCAAACTCAAGATCGGTGAAGGTCTGGCAGGTTGGGTGGTTGAACATCGCGAACCAGCGCTCATCACGGATCTTTTCAATGATCACCGCTGGGTGAGAGCCTCTTCCTCATCGCTGGAACACCGCAGTGCCATTGCCATGCCATTATTAGTTGCCGAGGATGTGATCGGTGCTTTGTTGGTTTTCCATCGTAACCCCAATTATTTCAGCCCCGAATTGTTGAATATGGTTAAAGCGATTGCGGGGCAGGTTGCAGTTGCCATCAATAATGCACACTTATATGAACTCATCCGCGATCAAGCTGAACGGTTGGGTAGTATGCTGCGACGAGAGCAGGAAGATGCCAGTCGTTCGCAAGCTATTCTTGAAGCCGTTGCAGATGGCGTGCTTGTCACAGGTGCTAATAGTCGCATCTCCTTCCTCAATAGCTCGGCAGAGAAGATACTCAGCCTTGAATCAAGGCGCGTCATTGGCCAGTCGCTGGATGTGTTTGGCGGTCTGTTTGGCAAATCCGCTGGCCCATGGATGCAGACCATCCATGACTGGTCTGAGTCACCAGCGGCCTACCAGCAAGGTGACACTTTTGCGGAACAAATCGACCTGGAAAATGGTCAAATTATTCTCGTGCATCTCGCGCCTGTTATTTTGCAGAATGACTTCCTGGGTACAGTTTCCATCTTCCGCGATATCACTCACGAGGTGGAAGTGGACCGGCTCAAGTCTGAATTTGTGGCTACCGTGAGCCATGAACTCCGTACGCCCATGACCTCCATTCGCGGCTATGTGGATGTTCTGCTGATGGGCGCGGCCGGGGCGCTGAACGAGAATCAGGCACACTTCCTGAATATTGTTAAGAATAATACGGAAAGACTCAATATCCTCGTAAATGATCTTTTGGATATTTCCCGCATCGAATCTGGGCGTGTCACGCTTTCGCCACAGGCGCTTGATCTGCGCGAGGTGGCCGAAGACGTGATCGAAGATGTATTGCGGCGCTCACAGGAAGAGAATAAGCCCATGGCTCTTTCACTCGATGCGCCGAAAAAACTTCCGCCAGTTTATGGAGATGTGGAACGGGTGCGCCAGATCATGGGTAACCTGGTGGATAACGCTTATCACTATACCCCCGAGAATGGGACCATCACTGTCCAGATCCATCCACAGAACGGCGGAAACCAGATCCAGGTGGATGTGAAGGACAACGGTGTGGGCATTTCTTTGGAGGATCAGAGTCGGGTTTTCGAGCGCTTTTATCGTGGCGAACACCCCCTGGTACTTGCAACTCCGGGAACTGGATTGGGGCTTTCAATCGTTAAACAAATTGTGGAAATGCATCAGGGTCGCATCTGGATGGAAAGTAGCGGCGTCCCAGGTAATGGGAGCACCTTCTCCTTCACGCTGCCTGTATATGAAAAATGATGAGGAATTAATGGCGAAGATATTAATTGCAGAAGATGAACGAGATATACGCGACCTGGTAGCCTTTACACTGCGCTTTGCAGGCCACGAAGTATCTGCAGCGGCCAATGGAGAGGAAGCGGTTGAATTGGCAACCAAGGTCAACCCCGATCTGATCCTCATGGATGTTCGTATGCCGCGCATGACTGGATATGAAGCCTGCAAGGTGATGAAGGCCAACCCTGAACTGAAGGATATACCAGTTGTATTCCTGACCGCACGCGGACAGGAAACCGAAATCCAACAGGGATTGGAAGCAGGTGCCGAGGAGTACCTGCTCAAACCTTTCGCTCCCGATCAATTGACGACCCGCGTGAAAGCCATATTGGCAAAATTTGGAAAATAATCTTTGAGCGCTATACTTCTCGAAAGCTCTATTGTGCATTACGAGGTGTTGGGACGTGGTCGTCCCGTCATCTTTCTGCACGGTTGGGTTGGCTCATGGCGATATTGGATTGCCTCCATGCAGGTTGCATCCACATCCTATCGCGCCTACGCCCTGGATCTCTGGGGCTTCGGAGATAGTGCTCATAATGTTTTGAAATATTCGCTTGATGACCAGGCCTCTCTGCTCGATCGCTTTCTGATAGAGATGGGTATCGGTAAAATAGCCCTTGTCGGTCATGGATTGGGAGCATTGGTGGGAATGACGTTTGCCAATCGCTTCCCCCAAAATGTAGACCGTATGATGGCGGTCAACTGTCCTTTGCATATTGATGCCATCAGTACTCGGATGCGTACCGCAACTCCCTCGCCGGTCGAACTGACCGATTGGCTGTCCACTCGTACACTTGAGGCTACAACAGCCCTGGCAGATTCCAGCAAGGCAGATGGCAAAGCCATTGCCGATTCCCTGGCTGGCTTACAGACAAACCATCCCTATAACCAGTTCCGCAACATCCAGAAGCGTGAACTTAATTCAAATCCTGATCCATCCACAATTCCCTGCCTGCTCGTTTATGGAGAAAAGGACCCGGCGATCTTTGCTCCAGATGAAAGTTTCCCTCTTTCCTCGATGACACACCAGATCCTGCTAGAAGGGTCAGGTCACTTCCCCATGATCGACGAAACGGTTAAATTCAACCGGCTCTTAACAGATTTCCTGGCACTTGAACCAGGCTCGAACCCGAGTGAGTTGCAGATGAAAGACGAATGGAGACGCCGCGTAAGATAGGATGTCATATATTTAAGAAGATCCTGCTTCGTTCAAGCCGCCATCCCTGGCGGTGTTTTTATTGGTGACATAACCGCGATTCTTCACTAACGGTTGAATGCGCATTTATCAATCCTAGGTTGACATTCACACCCAATGGGATTACGATAGTTATATAACTGAACGGGGTGCCCCGCGATGCGGGACTGAGAGGAGCGAGCCGCGCTCAACCCGCATTACCTGATCCAGATCATACTGGCGGAGGGAATTTCGATTGATTAACCATCCTCCGTCGCGAGGATGGTTTTCCTTTCCCTATCTTCCGTTGGGAGTGGGCAGGGGTGAGGAAAAATCCACATACTTATGCAACGTATCATTATCTTCGCCAATGGTGAAATACCCAACCTCGAAAATGCGCGTTCTCTTTTGCATGCTGGTGACTATCTCATCTGTGCAGATGGAGGCGCTCGCCACGCGCTTGCATTGGGGCTGAAACCACATCTCGTAATTGGCGACATGGATTCTATTGATAAGGAACAATTGCAGGAACTTAAAAATGCCGGGGTCTCGATCGAATTATTTCCACGCGACAAAAATGAGACAGACCTCGAACTCGCCCTTGCTCGCGCCATTGAACTGGAACCAAAAGCGCTGCTTATCATAGGCGCCCTCGGCGGGCGGCTCGACCAAACATTTGGCAACACAGCCTTACTTAGCGATGCTCGTCTCGCTGCTATTAACATCCGCCTGGATGATGGTCTGGAGGAAATTTTCTTTTGTCGGGATCAAGAGGAAGTTCGGGGACGAAGTAGAGATGTTGTTTCGCTTATCCCCTGGGGCAATCCGGTTCAAGGAGTCCAGACGCAGGGTCTGAAATGGCCCCTCCAGCGTGAAACATTGTTTCCCGAAAAAACGCGTGGCATCAGCAATGAGATGACTGGTGAGGTGGCATCCATAAAGATCGCATCAGGTTTATTGCTGGTCATCCATCGCCGCGAATCGTAAATCAAAATAAATCGAAGGGTCTTCCATGAAACATATCTTTCTTATTTCGTCTTTCGTCTTTCTTCTCATAGCTTGCACATCTCAATCCGCCTCAACCGAGGCTGTGGAATCTCAAACGCTCGTTGTCATGGCACATGATTCATTTGCGGTCAGCGAGGAACTCGTGCAATCATTTGAAGATGCCAATCAGGCCGAAATTGTTTTTTTGCAAAGCGGCGATGCGGGAGCCATGCTGAACAAGGCCATCCTCACAAAAGACGCTCCGCTGGGAGATGTGCTTTTCGGAGTGGACAATACATTTCTTTCGCGCGCGCTGGAAGCTGATATTTTTGAGGCGTATGATTCACCCGCACTGGCGGAGATCCCGGAAGAATTTAAATTTGACCCGTCAAATCACGCTTTGCCAGTCGATTATGGCGATGTTTGTATCAATTACGACAAATCATATTTTGCCGAAAATGATCTCCTGGTTCCTCAATCTCTTGAAGAGCTCACAAAGCCTGAATATAAAGGCCTCCTGGTTATTGAAAACCCGGCCACTTCATCGACCGGGCTCGCATTTCTCGCGGCCACCGTTTCGCACTTTGGCAATGCTTTTCCTGATTACTGGCGTGCCCTCAAAGAAAATGAGGTTGTCGTGGTGGATGGATGGGAGACGGCCTACTACACCAATTTCAGTGGATCATCCGGGCATGGACCGCAGCCGATGGTTGTCTCGTACGCGAGTTCTCCCGCTGCAGAAGTTGTCTTTGCTGAGACTCCAGTGGATGATGCACCCACCGCATCCATCGTTGGAGCCGATACCTGCTTCCGTCAGATCGAATTTGTTGGCATCCTCAAAGGGACCGATCAACGCGCCCTCGCCGAAAAATTTGTAGACTTTATGCTGGGTAAACAGTTCCAGGAGGACATGCCGTTACAAATGTTTGTCTACCCAGTAAACCCAAACGCAGCATTGCCTGAGGCGTTTGTCAAATATGCGCAAAGCGCCGAGTTGCCTGTTACGATGCCTTCTGAACTTATGGCACAGAACCGCGATGAATGGATTCAGACATGGACAGATATCGTGCTTAAATAACTCAATGAATCAACCAATCAACCACGGAGAAAGGGATGTTGTGGAGAATCGAACAAAGAATCTTCGTGCCTCTCTGCCTCCGTGGTTAAAACGCTTCCTCCTCTGGCTTTTGCCACTTTCCTTCCTCACCATCTCCTTCTTCTTTCCTCTTTCAAAGATCCTGGCGCTCACCTTCAATGTCAATACACTCACTACTGATAATCTCCAGCTTGCTTTTCGAGTTTTAGCTTTTACTTTTTACCAGGCGACTCTCTCCACATTTCTTACACTCCTACTTGGGCTTCCATCTGCATATCTCTTGGCCCGTTACGATTTTCACGGTAAAGCGTTTCTGCGCGCATTGACCGCTGTTCCATTCATGCTTCCCACTGTCGTCGTTGCATCCTCCTTCAGCGCCATTTTTGGTGCCCGTGGTTTATTTTCCCTTCTTTTTCCCTTCCTACCAGAGTCCTCGATCTTTCACCCTTCACCCTTCACCCTTATCCTGCTCGCCCATGTTTTCTACAATACAACCATCATCATTCGCGTTGTTGGTAATGCCCTTTCCAGCCTGGATCCGAAAATTGAACAAGCGGCCCGATCCCTTGGCGCAGACTCATTCCGTCTCTGGTGGAATATTCTTCTGCCAGTTCTTCGCCCATCCATCCTTGCAGCATCCCTCCTTGTCTTTTTGTTTGATTTCACAAGTTTCGGCGTTATCCTTCTCTTGGGTGAATCCAGGTTTTCAACACTGGAAGTGGAGATCTATCTACGTGTATTGAAACTTCCTAATCTCTCACTTGCCGCTTTACTTTCTGTCATACAACTCTTTTGCACCCTGATATTTTCCATTCTCTATGCGCGTTTCGCTTCACGTTCCACGATACAGGTCTCTCCACGGTCGTCCAAATCCAACATCCGCAAACCAAAGACTTTGCGCGAGAAGATCTTTGTTGCTACATTCATCTTTTTGCTTTCATCTTTCTTCCTTCTGCCTCTTTCAGCACTTCCATTCCGTTCTTTATTTCGCCTCGAAGCAGATCGCGGACAACGCGGGGAGGTGCAGTATGGCTTCACAACAGATTACTACACAGAACTCTTCGTCAATCGACGCGGTTCGGTGTTTTATGTTCCTCCGGTCCAGGCAGCACTTAACTCGCTTGGCTACGCCGCTGCAACGGTTGCTCTTTCTCTTCTTTTTGGTTTCCCAGCCGCGCTCGCTCTGGCAAAACCAACCCGCCTTGAAAAGATTCTTGATCCACTGATTATGCTTCCTCTGGGTTCCTCGGCAGTGATGCTTGGGCTTGGATTCATCATCTCGTTTGGAGTGTGGCTTGCATCTCCGCTCCTTGTTCCATTTGCACATACATTGGTTGCTCTGCCTTTTGTGATTCGCACACTTCAACCTGCCCTGGCGTCCATCCCTCAACGGCTGCGCCAGGCTGCCTCGACTCTTGGTGCCTCTCCTTTTGAAGTCTGGAAGAACATAGATCTGCCTATTCTTCGCCGCGCCACGATTGCGGCAGGTACATTTGCGTTCACCATTTCGCTCGGCGAATTCGGCGCAACCCTTTTGATCTCGCGCCCTGAACATCCCACCATCCCCGTCGCCATCGAACGCTTTCTTTCCCAGCCTGGCGGACTCAATTATGGGCAGGCTATGGCAATGGCTACCATTCTTATGGCGCTTACAATTGGAAGTATTTTACTGATCGAAAAATTTCGCCTGCCCAACTCCGGAGAATTTTAATGCTCGAAGTCCGCAATATATTCAAAGCCTACGAAGGCAAACCGATTCTCAAAGATATCTCCTTCAGTGTTGGGGCAGGGGAGACAGTCTGTTTATTGGGTGCGTCCGGTAGTGGCAAGTCAACTTTATTGCGGATCATTGCAGGACTTGAATCCCCTGACTCTGGACTTGTTTTATTTAGCGGCCTGGACCTTTCAAACACTGCGCCTCATCTTCGGGACTTTGGGCTGGTATTCCAGGACTACGCGCTTTTCCCTCACCTCAACGTCTACGACAATGTTGCCTTCGGGTTGAAAATGCGTCGCGTAGATCAAGATCAAATTTCCCAGCGTGTAGTCAATGCTCTGGAACTGGTCAATTTGAGCGGATTTGATGGTAGGCAAGTCACTGATCTTTCAGGAGGGGAACAACAACGGGTCGCATTGGCGCGTGCCCTGGCACCGCGTCCGCGTTTGTTGATGTTTGATGAACCACTCGGCGCGTTGGATAGGGCTCTGCGTGAAGATCTGCTAAATGAGTTGCGCTCCATTTTGCATCAAACAAATATTCCAGCCATTTATGTCACTCACGATCAGGAGGAAGCCTTCACCGTTGCCGATCGAGTTCTGATCCTGCACAACGCTGGGATCGTCCGCGCAGGCGCACCAGCAGAAGTGTGGGCAATGCCAGAGTCCGCCTTTGTTGCGCAATTCCTGGGGTTGGGAAATGTGATCGAGGGGGAGGTAAGTGGACAACAAAAAGATAATGAGTGGACAGTGCAGAGCAGTGTTGGAGTCTTCGATGTCAGATGCGCGCACAAACACCAAATGGGAGATAAGGTCCATTTGCTGGCGCGTCCGCTATCGGCGGGGAATGACCATGCTGCAAAGTCCTCGGAGGGGGAGAGCAGTCGAAACGTCCTCCACGGAGTCGTCTCAGACGTCATCTTCCAGCAGGAAAGATTCAAGGTCATTTTGGAAAATGGTCTTTACGTCTATTTGAACGAAGCGCCGGGAGTTGGTGAGAAAATATCGGTCCCGATTAAGGTAGAATGTCTCGCATGAAAATGAAGGTGCAGAAAAAGAATCTGAGTGGCGAAATAATGGTTGAATATGAGGGGAATGTTTTGCAGCGCCGTGAAAACTCTGTGACGCTCGAAGCATTGTTTACCCGCGAAGCTACACCGGTCGTGGATGTCATCTTCAAAAAAGATGACCGCTTCGTTGAGTATTTTTATGCGGACCGCTGGTACAACATTTTCACGGTCCATGATCGTGATCATGGAAATATCAAGGGCTGGTACTGTAATATTAGCAAGCCTGCAGAAATTGAAACTGACGTTGTTTCGTACGTAGACCTGGCGTTGGATCTGTGGGTCGCGGCGGATGGAAAACAGACGGTGTTGGATGAGGACGAATTTGAAGAGCTTGATCTAAGTAAAGAGTTAAACGCCGCTGCATTAAAAGGGATGGATGAATTGAAGGAACTTTTTCACGAAGTGCCGCCAAAGCTAAACTGGAATAAATTTAAGAACAACCCCGCACATTAATATTAATGTGCGGGGTTGTTTTGTTATTTTATGAATTTGCCTTACATCCCCAATGCCTGCATGATCTGGTCACCGTAGAACCACCCGCCCAGCAAGACTGCGCAGCAACAGCACAACAGCACCACGACCACCGTGATGATAATGATGGTATTGTTATTCTTCCTGGGCTCGTCTGTGACCATGGGGGGCAATGGGTCGTTAATTGGGTCATTCATAATGGCATCTCCTTAAATAAGATAATGATTCGCTGGATTATATCAGGTAGTTTCTCTGTTCGCGCGCCTGTATAACCACCAGATAATGAATGCCGCCAGCACCACCATTAGTGTACCCACAAGGATCGGTAGAACGATGGCGAGGATGGATAAGACGGTTGAGACAATATCTTCCGCAATGGAAACTGGGATGTTTCCTGCGCCGCCAGTGGTTGCTGTCACCATTGGACGGACCGCTCCAGCCTTGGCGACATGTACACTGCCCGCCACCAGCAATCCGCAGGCGAGTGCCAGCACCGGACTCACATCTGTTACCACGTTTGCGCTGGCGGCAAATGCAACCGCGCCCGCTGCCGGGCGGATGAGGGTCTGGATGAGGTCGTTAAGGTGATTGACTGCCGGTAGCTTATCTGCCAGCATCTCAACGATGACCAGACCGCTCAGCATGAGAATGATCCAGGGGTTGGAAAGGGTGTCCCATGGTGCGTTGAGCTTCATAAGCTCTGTGTAGCGCCCGATCAAACCAACCAGCAGCAGGGGGATATAGGCGTTTAGGCCCGCACTGGCAGAGAGCCCAAAGGCGGTGAATATTCCAGTAAGTAGGTCCATAGTTTCTCCAAGTTTCTATTCGCGCTGAGCGGAGGGCTGAGTGTTCGTAGAAGCCCGCAGACGAAGCGCACTTCGTCTACGCCGCAAAAGCGTCGGCTCCGCTCAGCGCGAAGTGCTAAAGCTAGGTTCAACCTAGGGGAAACGCTCCCCAGGTTCCAGTCAGTTTGAAGCGCAGCAAGTCGATGGCGCTGATCATCAAAAAGGCGAGAGTCGTCCCGGCGATGATGGGCATCCACATCTGTTGTAATCGTTCGAAAGCATTTTCCTGTTTCATCATCAACACCCAGACCATACTGAAGACGAGGATCAATAGGCTCAGCACACCCAGCACGCTAAGGGCTGCAATTGAATAAAGGATCGCCGGATTTTCAGTAAGAATGAGTAGATTGATTACAATAATAGTGCCGATCAGGATGCCAAGCTTTTTCCAATCCAGCGCGGGTCGCGGATCAAACTCCCGCCAGGCTGTGTGATTGAAGGAGGGATATACGACAGAAGCCAGTGCGATGCCCATGCCACTGCCAGTGAAAAGCCTTAAGGTGTTGTTCGGAATATAAAGATTTGGGATGTGATCGAGCGCGCCGCTGGCAGTCTGCTTGATGAGATAAAGATATGAGTTTGCGCCGTCAATTCCAAAGGCAGCAAAGAATAGCAGAAGTGGAGCGCCTAACTTCCAGCCTGGCATGCCGCTTTTCTTTGGGCTCACAAAAGAAAAAAAGAGCAGGGCCAGGCCAGCGGCGTAAAATTCGCCCGTGCAACGCGCACACAACGGGAGTTGACGATCTCCAATATGGAACGAACGTTCATCGATGCGGTGACAAATGGCATAACCAATGGCATCCGCTTTGCCCAGCAGGCCGGGTGGCGTGATATAGATCCAGATGGCAAATGCCATAAGTGCCGCGGCAGGCACGAGCCAGCGCGTTAAATTGTGTAGGCGGGAGACTGTAGAAGCGTTTTCCATTACACTCATTATATGGGTATATACGACGAAGTGCAAGAAAGATCGCAAAAAATTAACGGTGATACTGAGTGCGTGGTAAGATTAATTTCATTATTTGCCGGCGCTATTGATGGTATTTCTGCAAACGGGTTAGCCTGGTTTTCCAATTTCCTTACCCAAATATATTTAGGAGGATCAAATGGAAGTCAAAGGTAAAGTGGTGATTGTGACTGGTGCTTCGTCTGGAATTGGAGAAGCGACCGCCCGCGAGTTTGCAAAGGAAGGGGCGAAGGTGATCCTTGCCGCCCGCCGCGTGGACCGTCTGGAATCGCTTGCCAGGGAAATCGTCGCCATGGGTGGGGGAGCGGAAGCGCTGGTGGTACAAGCTGATCTCTCGAAACTTGAAGATATACA
>Ga0079216_10000404_pt1 | contig 10191 bp, 12 predicted proteins | sample NCAS100_FD_77008 | JGI IMG/M metagenome (GOLD analysis project Ga0079216, IMG submission 77008) | Agricultural soil microbial communities from Utah to study Nitrogen management - NC AS100 | ecosystem: Environmental > Terrestrial > Soil > Agricultural land | place: USA: North Logan, Utah...
CGCAACGACATTGCAGCAACGCCGCCGGGACGGACCGTTACTCTGCGAATATGGCGTAGTGGAAACGAACAGGAATTGCGAGCCACGCTCGGAGAGTTTGTCCCCGTGGAACGCCCGGCGCAGGCAAATCAGGAAGACTCCCCGGAACCGCGGAGTAACACTGGAAGCCTTGGACTTGCGGTGCAACCACTCACTCCTGCGCTGACACAGCAGTTGGGATTGACCGTTGGAACTCAGGGGCTCGTCGTGGTTGCCATCGATCCGTCTGGACCAGCCGTCGATGCAGGAATCCAGCGCGGCGACGTAATTGAACAGGTGAATCAGCAGCCCGTGCGCACTGTTGAGGAGCTTAGGGACGCGGTTCAGCGTTCTGGCAGGGCGCCCGTTCTTCTTCTATTGAATCATAGAGGGACCACTGTATTCGTTACAGTGAAACCTCGTTGAGCGTCAATCCTAAGAGGTTGTTGAGCGGCGTTCAGATTCTAAGATCAAGCCGCACCTCCGATTTTCGAAGGTCTCCTAATGTCTTGTCAGTGCACAAAGGTAAACGTCACGCTGAGGTCGTCGCTGCGCTTTCGACGGGCAGCAACAGACGATCAATCACATGAATCACACCGTTTCGAGCTTGAATGTCCGTTTGGAGCAACCTCGCTCCTTCAATTCTCAGTTCGCCGATGTGGGTAATATTGAGGTCTTTGCCGAACGTTGTTTTAAGTCTGGTCAAGTAAGTCAATTGAATGGCCGGAACTTTTCCCGGCACAGCGTGGTAGCCCAGAACATCCGTCAGAATGCCGTGGTTTTCGGCGTGTAGTAACTGAGTGATAGTTTCGGGCGATAAATATGCGAAGGCGATATCGGCTGGAGCGAAGAGTGTATAAAAAGCTTCCCCATTTAATTCCTGCTCTAGTGAGGATCCTTCCAGCAATCGAGTGAAGCTTCGAGCAACTCCACTCCGCATGGCGACCTCAATAATGCTCAATCTCTCCGCCATCTCTTCCATCCAAAACTAATCGCCACATTCGACGTCTTTATACTCTTTTCGCGCTTAACAGTTCTTCAGCAGTTGTGCGTTTTGCAGTCGCAAGGAACCACAGCAGTGCCGCGCCAAAACTTTCAGGGTTCTCCATTTGCAGTCCATGTGAAGCGTCCGGAAGGATGACACTCTTTGCGGCCGGTAAACACTTATTGAGTTCGCGGGTTATTGCTCCGTAGATACCTGGCGAGCGCTCGCCTGTTATTAGCAAAGTCGGCGTTCGAAAAGTTTGCGCGCTGCTGTGGTCTAACTTCGTTGGTTCAAAATAAGTGTCCAACATAGGGCCGAGGGTGTGAGCGTTCTGATTAACTACCAACATGTCCTCCAGCGCCAACCGATCGAAGACATCTTGACCCACTACTATGTTGAGATATTCTCTGACCGCTAATCCATGCTCATCGTTTTCACTTAACTTTTGAACCACTCGTAAGGCGATACGGTGGAGTCTCAAAGTAACTTTATCCTGGGATTCAGATAAGATTGAAAATAACGTGGGTTCGCCTAAGGCCAAACTATTCACCATTTCCGGATGTTCCATTGCAACCAGCGCTGCGACAGTTGCGCCATAGGAATGCCCTACCAAATGCGCCGGTCCGAGCCCCAGCGCGCGGAGCAATGCGATGAGGTCCTCAACGTGCCGATCATACGAATAATCGGCTATTAAATCAGACGAACGGTTTAGATGGTGGTAGCGGCGACTATACGAGACGACGTGATAGTGCTGGGCCAACAGGGCAACCTGACGGGACCAGCTGCGACAATCACCGAGGGCCCCATGGACCAGTACCACCAGAGGGCCTTTGCCCTGTTCGAAATACGTAAGCTCAACATCACCGATGTCTATCCGCTTTAAAGCTGTTAAGTTTGGGTTAACTACCTGCCACCCAAGCTCATCTCCGGCCTCATCGAAAGCCAGGTTGGCGCCATAAGAAACTTCGCTCAAGTTTTCCGCCTTCATTAGTTTTTTTGGAACACGAACCCGGGAACCCAACTCCTATCTGGTAACGACGTAATAGATGTTCAGAATATCGTGGGGAAGACACGTAACCCGAACGTGCTTGAAACCAGCATCTCTCAGCATCGCTCGCGCTTTCTCTTCGCCCCACATCGCTCCTAATCCATCTCCACCCTGAGCGAGTGACACCGTCATGCAATGCATGCAAGAAATCGTGTAGCAAAACGGTCCCAGGGGGTGTGAAAGGTTCTTCTCGACAAAGCTCGAGCCCGCAATATCCTGCATCAGAAAAACTCCGTCACGCTTGAGTGCCCCTGCGATGCCCTGAAGCACTTTGGCGGGCCGAGCCTGATCGTGAATAGCATCAAAGGCTGTGATCAGATCGTATGTATCCTGTTGCCACAGATTTGCTACGTCTTTCACTTCAAAATAGGTGTTTTCAAGTTGCCTTGCCGCGGCCTCCGCCTTCGCTTTGTTTATCGCTTCGAGAGAGAAGTCGTAGCCGGTAAAACGACTTGCGGGAAATGCCCCTGCCATCAAATTGATCGCGCGGCCGCTACCGCAGCCCACGTCCAAAACGCTAATACCCGCGCGCATTTTTTCTTCGATTCCAGGCACCAGCGGCAAGATTGCATCCAGTAAAGCTTCTCCTGTTGTTTGATCGCTTTCTTCAGCCATTACTTCGTGAAAGCGGGCATACGCGGAATATGGAACTCCGCCACCTTGCCGGAAACAATCGATAAGTCGATCTTCGACCGTGCCCAGCACCGATATGAACTGCGCCGTAACCGCCAGATTATTAGGCGAAGCCGCCGGCGTAAGAAACGCGCCATGCTCCTGCGGCAAACTATAGGCTTGCGTGATCGGATCGAACTCCACAATGCCTCCCGTAACCATCGCCCCAAGCCACTCTCTGACGTATCGTTCGTTGAGCATTGCCTTCTCGGCAATTTCAGAGGAGGACGACGGAGGCATTTTGCTCATCACCTCAAACAGCCCTGTGCGGTGCCCGATACTCACCATCAACGCAATTCCCGCGTTATTCAAAATACCTACCATCTTCTGGGAAAAGGCCTCAGCCTTGCTTTGGTCCAGAGTAGGTCGCTGCACAGATTTTGCTGGTGCGGACGTCATAGCGAGCTCCTTAATCACGAAAATGCTTGAAAAATATTAAGAAGAAATTCTAGAGTCTTCTCCCAATCCGCTCGACCGCGTTCCTACCTACCACTTTTAAGTGATTTCACTTATGAACCATCAATGATTGACCACTAACGAATTGGAGCAGTGCGTGACGAGCCGCTCTTCACTGATATCCGCTCCCGGGTGGCGCGTGCGTCGGTTGAAGGCTGGCGTTGCTAGTCGCTCCTTTAAGTCGATTTCCACGTGAGTGTAATCACCTATAGGACTTAAGTAATTGCTCGGTTTCCGCATCTTCTTGCAGTTTCTATGATCCTGCTGACCGCTAATACCCGGAGGCGAAACCATGTTGAGAATACAAAGGATATTTTTCGAGAGTTGCCTAACAATAATGCTATTGGTCACGCTATTTCTTATGCTTTCTGTCACAGCGACCGGTCAAAAGCTTGCCAACTCGCAAGCTCCAAATGACGAGATAGCAAGCCGAAACAAGCCGAAGGATCCGATGCCGCCGAAGGCGGCCACTTCAAATGTTCCGGTCTACACAGACTTTATGGGAGTAACGATCGGCATGGAGGCGCGGGAAGTACGAGAAAAACTCGGCCACCTGAAGAACAAGGGTGAGCATCAGGATTTTTTCGTTTTCTCAGAATCACAATCGGCGCAAGTTTTTTACGATCAGGGAAAAGTCAGCGCTATTTCCGTCGATTACGTTAAGAGCAACGAAGCTCCCTCGCCTGAGTCGGTGTTTGGTGAAGCAGTGCAACCGAAGCCAGATGGTTCGATGTATCACCGAAAGCGATATCCCCAGGCCGGCTATTGGGTTGCTTATAGCCGCACTGCCGGAGATAACCCCATAGTATCGGTCACGATACAGAAAATCTGAGGAGGGTCATCAGTCGAACTTTGTGCTTCCCCCAGTGCGACGCTTCCTCTACCAACGCGGTGGAGGAAATAGAACTTAATAAACTTCGAAACAGGGGGAGGACCACTAGATGAAATACTTGAACAAGGTAATCGTCGGAATAGTCGCAGTAATGATGCTGGGAGTTGGCATGATGCCATCCTCGATGGCTCAGCAGCGCTCGTATCGTTACAACGACAATTACATGAGGCAGCTTTTTAGCCGGTTAGAGACGCGAACCGATCGTTTCAGCGATCTCATACCAAACGCTTTGGACCGCAGTAGAGTTGACGGAAGTCAGCGCGAGGATCAAATCAACGATCTGGTAACACATTTCGAATCCGCTACCGATCAGCTCAAACAACGATTTGAAAATGGTCAGTCCACGGCCAGCGACGCCTCTATGGTGTTACAGCGCGGTGCCTCGATTGATCGATTCATGCGTAATCGCCGGCTCGGCACGAATACGGAGCGGGCCTGGAGATTGGTTCGTACCGACCTTGACCGGTTGGCGATGGCCTATAACGTGGCTCGCAATTGGGCAACGATGCCGTGGCCTGCGCTGCCAACGGGTCCAATCTATAGTGCCGAAGGTCAGCTTACCGGCACCTTTCGTCTTAACCAGGCGTTAAGTAATAATCCGCGAGTCGTAGCTGAGAGTGCCACCAGAAATCTGAATTACCGGCAGCGCCAAAGAATCAACAGCAATCTCATTGAAAGACTTACGCCACCAGAGATCCTTGCCATTGAGCGCCGTGGCAACAACATCACGCTGGCGTCAACCCGGTCGCCGCAGCTTTCCTTCGTAGTCGACAATCGAGAGCACACTGAAAGATATCCCAATGGTCGGACGTCTCAAGTGCAGGCGAGTTTCACTGGATCGGGACTCCAGATTATTTCCAACGGCGATCGAGCAAACGACTTCACCGCGACTTTTACGCCCCTGGAAAATGGTCGCCGCTTGCTTGTGACACGCCAGGTCTGGGCTGAGCGTCTTAATCAGCCAGTGATTCTGCGGAGCTATTACGACCGGACATCAGATGTCGCTCAGTGGAATGTTTATGATCCACACACTACCTCTCCACGCTCAACCGCCGGGCGCGGATTTCTGGTGCCCGACGGCACGCGTGTAGCGGCAGTACTAAACGAGAACTTATCCACCGAATCCGCTCAGGTGAATCAGCGCTTCACCATGACCGTTCGCGAACCTTATCAATACCGTAATGCGATTATTGAAGGTTACGTTACGGATGTTGATCGAGGCGGCCGCATTTCCGGTCGCTCGGAAATGACTCTTAACTTTGATCGCATCCGAATGCCTAACGGAAGCATCTACGACTTTGCCGGGGTACTGCAAAGCGTGAGGTCAAATGATGGAGCAATCCGCGTTGATACCGAAGGCACGGTCGAAGAGGATAGCCGGACCAGCACTACTCTCCAGCGAACTGCGATCGGTACTGCGGTAGGCGCAATTATTGGCGCCATAGCCGGAGGCGGAAAGGGTGCTGCTATCGGCGCCGCGGTCGGAGCGGGAACCGGCGCGGGTTCTGTTTATGTGCAAGGACGCGACGACGTGGAGTTAGCCCGGGGAGCTGAGTTCAACATTGTGGCCAGCGCACCAGCTAACCTCGTAGGTAATAGATGATCAATTGTCAGAACAGTAAGAGCACGGTAAGGGGAACGAGTGGAGCGCCAGGAATGTTAACAATAAATAAGCGCATACCCGTGCCGACCACAACGTGCCCTAATTGCATGATGGTTTGGCTGGCACCCGGTTTGAAGGATGGGGACACTTACGAATGCCGGAGGTGCAAGTTCGGCTTTGTCGTAGGTAGCGGTGATGAAACAGCGTCACGTCCTTTGGCGGAGGTGCCAGCTGAAACACGCGCGGTTTAATTAGACGGAAGTTAACCTTGAATGGATTGAACGATAGAAGTCTACAAGCGTTTGGTGAGCGACCGGAATCTGATGTTCAGTTCCCGCCCCAGCACTGTTCAACTTCGGATTTCGTTTATGAACCTGCTGATCGCGCGGACAAGCTGAGGCGTGAGCGGCAGCGAAGGATCGCTGTAGGAAGCTACTTGCTTGTCCTGTTCATTTGGAACTGTTTTGAGAACGTGATTCATTCCATCGATCAACAATAACTGTGCGACCGGGTTACCCTCAGCGAGACGTTTCGCATCTGCGATGCGTACTTGCATATCTGTTGTTCCCTGCACAATCAAAACGGGCACACGTACCTTGCTGATCTCCTTCGACGGATCGTAACGAAGCCACGAGATCATAAACGGCTGGACACTCGGTCGAAACAGGATGTTCAATTCATTTGGTACTGAAGCGACTGTCTTCCCAGCGGCAAGCTGATCAAGAATCTCCTCGGTAGTTTTCAACAAATCAGGTGTCAACTGCGATTTAACTTGCTCAAGGATAATTTGTTGAATGGGACGGCCGGAACCGGCTATAGATACAAATGCATTAGCACCTATGCGCTGAGCGGCGACCATGCCGATTAGAGATCCTTCACTGTGACCGAGTATTGTTAATGATGAGAAGCGCCGATCGGCACGTAGCTGTTTACCCCATCCCACTGCGTCATCGATATATTTCTCAAAGCTAAGATCCTCCTCCCGCAACGGGGTCTTTGCTTTTTCGGCAGCCAACAGCATGGCCTTTCCCGTCTCACCAATGCCGCGCTTGTCATAACGCAGTGAAGCAATCCCGTGCACGGCCAAACCTTCGGCCAGGAGTTTGAGACTGTTGTTAGGACCCTTAAACACCGGTGAATTTCCATCGCGGTCCGTTGGCCCGGAACCTGCAATGATTAAGACCACCGGCATCTGTGAGCGCGACTTAGGCGTGGTTAACGTGCCGTGCAGCGTCCCCGTTGGACTTTCAATGCTGATTGGTTCCGCGATGAAAGCCGCTTCTATTACGGAGCGTTTTTGAATGGGTGCACCTGAAATGCTCGCACAGGTCAGCGTGATTAACATGATCATGGCAATGGCGCTTGCTGAAGCACGTCTCTTCATGATTTTTCTCCCGTTAAGGTTTTGCCAGTTCGTCCTCACATGATGGTTAGTGCCAGAATTGACAACTAACTGATCATTTTCCTTCGCTCAATTTCATCAAGGTCTCTACGATGACGCGCAGCCGATCAAGGTTAAGGAGAATGATGGTCGGAATTGTGACCAGCACTAATACTCCCATGACCATGCCAGTCTTTGCCCAAACTCTCCGCGCAGTGAGTGCCGGAGCGGGTGTGGATTTGAGCGCCATCCAGCCGAAGATCACCGCCAACAACGCCTTCTCCATTCCAGCAACATTAATAAAGCAAGCAAGTCCCAGGATTAGAGAGATAGTTGCATACGCATACTTCTGGCCCAGTACGATATGAGCCTGACTTTCATGATTACTTTGATTCATTTTGTTATCTTCCTTCGAGCGTGAGCTGGGTATTGATTCTGAACGGGTTCTCTCTCAGATAACTGAAAGCAGCGATTACCAGGAGTATCGGCACGAGTTTGAACAGCAATCCCAAGTGGCGGTTTGGGACGATCTCAAGGAGGCGGTAGCCGAGAAGCAGCAAACCCAGAATCACAAATGCACGCCCGACGCGAGATCTGCTCCGGGGAGGTAAGGCAGCTGGCAAATGTTGTTCGACGCGCTCCCAAATATTCTCTGTTCGTTGTTTACGCTTTTGCCCATCGAGCAAGTTGGCAAGTGCTCGGAGTTCTCGAACCTCGCCTCGGCAGTCAGAGCAGTCTGCGAGATGCGCCTCGATTTGATCCGCCGACAGCTCGGACACATAACCATCTTCCGTCACCATCGCTGCCCTACCTACATTTTCGCAATCAACTCTGGTCATATTTAATCTCCAGAAACCCCTGTGAACGAAAAGCGAGCCAGCTTGTCCCTTAATTTCTTTCGCGCGTGATGAAGCCGGCTCATGATTGTTCCTTGAGGCACTTCCAGCCTCTCAGCCAACTCTTGATATGAAAGTCCGTCCAGGTGTCTTAGCGTAATTAGTTCCCGATCCTCAGCCGGTAATTCATGCAAGGCTCGTTCTAGAAGCATCCTGTCCTCGGGTTGAATACTTGCTGTTGGCGCCAGGATTTCGGTTTCATCTGCGCTGCTCACCTCCCGCTTCTTACGTCCTGAGCCAAGCTTGTAACAACGATTTCGCAAAATAACGTAAAACCAGGGATAGAACCGCCGCGTGAGATCAACCCGGTCGAGTGCCTGAAAACAATCGATAAACGCTTCCTGAACTGCATCCAAGGCGTCCTCGCGGTTGCCGAGAATCCCTATGGCGTGGCCCACGGCTTCGGCTTGGTAGCGTTCGACCAGATGACGAAACGCCTCTTTGTCTCCTGCTCTGCACCTTTGAATCGCCGTTTGATCATCCATCATCACTCTCTCACCTAACGTATCCGGATGGTCGACAATTTATTCAAACAATTTAAAGTCTCCTTTGCCGGCCTTTCGTTTAAGCTAATTTGCGTCAGGACCGCGAACAGCCGTTATTTACGCTTTGATGTTCACTTTTTAGCGTTTACCAATGTGTAACGTTTGTCTCGTTAGGACGTCTACATAATGATCGCAAAGAAGCAGTTGACCATCGGGACTAGTCGTCCTCGTCTAGTCACGGCGCTTAGTATTTTCTTTTTAGTTGCCGCAATGATTAGCCTCACTGCAAGCATATCTTTGCTTTGCCCCAACAGTTTCCTCAGATCGATGTGGCGTCTTAACTCTCGCGCGCATGAGATCTTTCAAGTCTTGGGCTCTGGGGAGTTGGTTTACTAGGTGCTGTTTCGCTGTTTTGTGCTGCAGCCGCGATTGAGCTTTGGCAGGAGTCACGCTGGGGTTATCGCATACCAATCGGCTTAATGGTGGTTAATTTAACCGGGGATGTAATCAACGTAGTTCTCGGAACAGAACCAAGAGCAATAGTAGGAGTGCCGATCGCGGCAACAATATTGATCTATCTGATCATAGACTGCGGCGTTTGGCGAAATGAGACTGAACCTCGCCGGCCATTTGTCCTATCGATATCTACTCAGACGATCCAATAACAATGGTGACTCTATACATCAGCTCGTTCGCCTTAGCGGGCGACCGCATCACATCCTGTGGCTTAGTCGGCACTCGGGCGGTGGCGGATATTGAAGCCAGCAGGAACAAGCTGAGCAGCAGCATTATGAGGAGACAACTTTCAACAAATTTTCTCTTTATCTTGAACATGATTCCGCCTCCGAGTCAGCGCTCAAGTAGTTCTTAGAGGGTTACTGAAAGCACACGCCACCAAATCAACGCACCGCTACGCCGAACGATACCGGCAAAGACTCAAGTCCCCGCAACAGCATACTGGGCCGCCAACGGAGAGAACCAGCAGCAGCTCTCAGATGCAGATCCGGCATCCGTCTTAAGAGCGTGTTGATTGCGATCTCTCCCTCCAAGCGCGCGAGCGGCGCTCCGAGGCAGAAGTGTATTCCCTGTCCGAAAGACAAATGCTTGTTCGGGTCCCGCGAAATGTTCAGCACGTCAGGGTCTTGGAAAACCGTTTCGTCGCGATTAGCTGAACCAATGACTCCTAGTGTCATCCCGCCGCGTGGAATGGTTATTCCGTGGATATTCAGATCTTCGCGGGCGTAGCGTTCGGTCGACATGAATACTGGAGAAGTGTAACGAAGTAGTTCCTCGACCGCCGTCTTGGTCAGTGCCGGGTCTCGACGTAACTCATTTATCGGGCCGGGATCTTCCAGGAGAGCCAGCATTCCATTTCCGATCAGGTTAACTGTCGTTTCATGTCCCGCAATGAGTAACAGGAAAACCATGGCCAGCAACTCGTCCTGGCTCAACTTATCACCGGCCTCCTCCGCCTGGATTAGCGCTGTCGCCAAATCGTCTTGCGGATCTCGACGTCGAGTTTCAAAAAATCGGCGCAGGTAGCGAATAAACTTCCAAACATTTGGAATGACGCGCAAAGTGGCTTTCGGGGAGGTAAGAGAAACGACCGCCTTCGACCACTTGTGAAACTTATCGCGGTCGCTGGTCGGTACGCCCAGGATCTCAGTAATGATTGTCATGGGCAGCGGCAGCGCGTAGTCCTCTATTAGATCCATTTCTCCTCCATACATCACGCGCTCTAGTAGTTCGTCGGCC
>Ga0079216_10000405_pt1 | contig 10190 bp, 8 predicted proteins | sample NCAS100_FD_77008 | JGI IMG/M metagenome (GOLD analysis project Ga0079216, IMG submission 77008) | Agricultural soil microbial communities from Utah to study Nitrogen management - NC AS100 | ecosystem: Environmental > Terrestrial > Soil > Agricultural land | place: USA: North Logan, Utah...
AGCCCTTGAGTCAATGCTTGAGGATTCGTCCAAATCTTGTCGCCGTGCACGAAGTATTTGAGCAAGGGCTGGCGGATGCAATCGAAGTGGTACTTGCGCGCGATACGCAGCCAGAGATCATAGTCCTGAAAGCTTGGCAGGCGCTCGTCGAATATACCCACCGTCTCGAAGCAGTTGCGCCGCAGCAGCATGGAGGAGGTGCTGCCGATGCAGTTTCCGGCCAAGAGCGATTCATAGAGTTCACCGCGCTCGGTCGGAACCATTTGGCTGCGCATCTGGCCGTTACTGCGATCGACGATAAAATAGCCGGTGTAAATCCCGCCCACATCGGCCGGGCTCGCGAGCATCATGCTCATCTGGCGGCCAAGCTTCTCCGGGTACCATTCGTCGTCATCGTCGAGGAAGGCGACGTATTCGCCGGTCGAATGATGAATGCCGGTGTTGCGCGCGGCCGCGCCGCCGAGCTGCCGGTCATGTCTAAGATAACGGATTTCAGGCCTGCCAAGACTTTCCATCATGGCTGCCGTATGATCGCTGCTGCAATCGTCAACCACGATGATTTCAAAGTCCTGATAGCTCTGCTCCAGCACGCTTTTCACCGCGCCGGCGAGAAATCGCGCACGGTTATGGGTCGGAATGATGACGCTGACTAAAGGCATAAAGCTCTCCCTCTATCGGTCAATGCTCTGTATGGCATCGAGCGCGGCGATTGTTTCTCAAGTTCTTGAGTCGCGGAGACCGAATTTTGGCGACAAACAGCAGAGAACGATGACGGGTCCCTCAATATATGAAACGGCGCCGCACTGGCTGTGTAACCATCACGCCGCCAGCAAGTTTGTATATAAACTCACCAGCCTGTCGTTGAGCCGGTCAATATCGAAGTGTTGTTCGACGTGCCCGCGGCCGCGCCGGCCCATCGCCACCCGCTTCTCCGGCTCTTCGATGAGGTCGCTCAGGCGGCGGCGAAACGCGGTGACGTCGCCCGGCGGCACGATGTAGCCCGAAATTCCGTCCTGGACAATTTGATCGACACTCCCCACCCGGGTGGCCAGAACCGGCAACCCTGCGGCATGCGCTTCCATCAGAGAAACCGGCAAAGCCTCGGCCAGGCTGGGAGCAAGCAAGATATCGCTGTCATGGAGTGCCTCAATCACCTCGTCCTGGGATTTTGCACCGAGCAAATGAACGCGGGAGCTCAGCAACAGTTCGTCGATCAACTGTTGCAGGCGGAGGCGCAACGGCCCTTCGCCGATGATGTCATAGCGGAACGAAACTTCCGGCGCGTCTTGTGCCAACTGATGAAGCGCGCGAATACCCGACTCCAGCCCCTTCTCCTCGACCAGACGAGCCACGCTCAGCAACTTGATGCGATGATCGTCGCCCCGGTCCGCCGCCCGCCATTTGTAACTGAATCGTTTACAATCGATGCCGACCGGATGATAAACGATTTTTTCCGGATCCCCGCCAAAGCGCAACAAGTGATCATGATTATATTTTGAGATTGCAATTAGGCAATCGACTTCGTCCCACAATTCACCATAGAGCGAACCGCCGCTAGCTAGGCCGGCACGAATATCGTGGCCGTGAAACGTAACAACCAGTTTTTTTTGCAAGCCCAGTTCTTTGAGGATCGCGCCAAGCCGCCCATTATGGCCGAATTGGCAATGAACGATGTCATAGCGGCGAAAGAACGGCGCGGCTTGGAACAAGAGCGTGAGCGACGAAGCGCAGCGGCCGTAGCGAAACACATTGAGCGCGCCTAATACCGCTCCCGGGTTCGCCCGCATCCGGCGGAAGCACAGATCAGCGGCATGCACGACACGGCTCCAACGCCCGATCGGACAACCCAGATGATGGGTACGCTCGAGCAAACGATAGCGTTGAATATCCGGATGCTGATGCTCCTTCTCGACCCTGATCTCACGCGTGAAAACGTCGACCTGATGGCCGCGATCGAGCAGGCCGGTGATCTGGTTGAGGACAAAAGTCTGCGAGATGCTGGGGAACTCATCCACGATAAACGCTATGTTCATAGCCGAAGTGCGACACGCAATCTGAGTTACGGGGGTCACCGCGCGATCTTGATCCGTTGCAAGGAGCGTTCTGCTAAGAATTTCTCTGCGCGACGCCGCCCATAGGCCGCGGTCTGCCTGAACAATCGCATGGTTTTGGAACGGTGCGTCGGCCAGTAACGATATTCGAATAAACGAAGCACCTCATAGGCCGCGCGTAGGCGCTGAATCCGGGAGCGCGCCAGACCTGCCCGGTTATAAGCCAGCTGGGCAAAAAAACGCCGGCCCATGCGCCGCATCGAGCCGACTTCGCCGGGCGCAACGAACTCGCACATGCGTTCGAGAAGCTCGAGGTACTCGCGTCCCCAGAGCGTCGCATCGGTGGGATCAGCCATGGTATTTTCGCCGGCGTGGACCCGGAAGCTGGCTTTGACATCGGGCAAATCCACACGACCGAAGCGCGCGAGCCGAGCGATAGCGAAACCATCCTCGGCTAAATGATAAGGCGATCGAAAGCCGCCCTCGGCCTTGAGTTGTCGGGTATTGAACAACGTGTTGGCCAGATACCAATTGGTTCTGCCAGCAAACCACGCCTGATAGAACTCGGCCAGCGAAACGGCGTCGATAACATTTTTCGACTCCCGCAAAGTTGCGCCACGATGATCGATGACTCGGACGCCGGTGCGGATGATGCCCTCAACGATTTCGTAATTCGCCGCCTTCATGCAGGCATCGATGAAATCAACATCGATGACGTCATCGTCGTGTAACAATAAAAAATAATCGCCGCGCGCTTTGCTCAGGCAATAATTGTAATTGCGGTTCGCGCCGATATTGACCTGATGGCGTACGTACCTCAAGCGCGGGTCGCTGGTCGTTTGTATGAAAGAAGCGGTATCATCGCTCGACGCGTTATCGGCAACGATAATCTCCAACCGCGCATAGTTTTGCGCGCGCGCCGCGTCTAGTACAATCGGCAGATACGACCCGGCGCGGTTATACGTTGGGATCGCGATAGTGACCAGCGGCCAAGATTCTTGCTGCGTCATTTCGTCTTATCGCAGGCTGGCGCGCACGCTTCGCGCGGGGTAAGGACGCCATTCCCTCGCCATGTTATCCCACTGCTTGACGACCCGCGCCGGCGCGCCGAGCGCGATGGAGCGTTCCGGAATGTCATGAGTAACCACGCTATTGGCGCCGATAATCGACATGTCGCCGACCTTCACTGCCGGTAGAATCACGACGTTCTGTCCGATCCAGCAGCCGCGCCCGATCTCCACAGGCGCGATCCGTTGCAGAGCCTGATACTTATAAGGCTCGTAGGGATGCTCGAAACCGTGCAGGTTGTCCAAGAGGGTCACGTTGAAAGCGAACATGACGTCGTCGGCGACGACGATCCGGTGCACCGCGCCGATAACCAAGTTTCCCGAAGAAGTCACCCGATGACCGATATGAATCTGCGGCGCAAACGTTTGTATGTCGTAATGTTTATCCGGATGACGAAGTGAAGCCGACGGATACTCTTTTACCGCCGCGATAAAGCAGCCCGGACCCAGCCACACGTTATCGCCTATGAAAATGTTCTCGGGATTGATGATTCGGCGCGGCAAGTCGATGGTAAGATGCTTCGGTTGATTGGCGAAGACGGGCATGGTTCTTGCCGCCACCGCCCCCTGCGCATCGGCCATGCGAATAGCCAACTCGGTCATCAAGCGGCGCAGGCCCCGACGCGCCAAATCCTTGAGCGACATCGCAATGTTCGCGGATCGCGCGCGCTATCGTCGAGCGGGCAGCGCGCGAATTTCATGCGCCATGGTGCGAAGAAATCGCATCCTGGGCCGGCTTTCGGGAATTTGCTCGCCGACGAGTTGGGTCAACTCCCAGATGCGCGCCATGGGAAACGAGTTCATGGACTCGCCGAGGGCGGCCACCTGGCTCGCCACTGTTGCGGACGCGTTTGACCCTGCAGACTCGCTGAGCTCGGTCGCCATTCTGTTCAAGAACGGCCGCGGCACGATACCGCTGGGAGCGTTCGATCCATTGCGCGCATGATTGGTCTCGTTGCCGTTCTCTCCCTTCTGCTTGTGAAAGCCTAAATCACGCATCAATCCATCGAGATCATCAACCCCGCCGATAATCTCTTCTTCTTTGGCGCTGTTGAACGCCCAGCTTTCATCCGAACGGGATTTCGTCTTCAATTCCTCTTGCATGGATTCATAATAACTCGGGTAATAGGAACGATAATCGACATAATCGGGATTGCGCATATCGACGCCATTCAGAATGACCCCCAATAATGTGGCGTTGATGCTGTCCAGGCGTTCTACTGCTTGGCGGGCGGCTTGAGCCGTTGTTCTTTGCCCGTGAAAAACCAACAGCACGCCGTCACAGAAAGCCGAGATCACCGCGGCATCGCTGACCGCGATCGCCGGCGGCGAATCAATCAGCACAAAGTCGAAAGTATTGCGCAATTCGTTCAACACTTCTTGCATCTTGCGCGACATCAACAGGTCCGCGGGATTGGGCGGCAAGACACCGCGCGGCAGCAAATAGAAATTCTTCACCGAAGTTTCTCTCATGGCGCTGCGCAGCCCGACTTGGCCGGCGAGTACATTGGCAAGGCCGGTCTGGTTGGAGACGTTGGCTAATTTGTGGCAACGCCCCTTGCGCAGGTCACCGTCGACGACCACCACGCTTTGGCCGCTTTGCGCCAACGCCGCTGCCAGATTGACCGTCGTCACGGTTTTACCCTCTCCCGGTGCGGGACTGGTGAGTAGGATCACTTTCGGCGGATGCTCGGCCTTGGCTAGCAGTAAAGCGGTCCGGATGGTGCGGTAACTTTCTGCGGTCAGTGAGAGTTGATCGCGCGCCATCACGAGCTCTTTCGACGCCACGCCCTTGGCCTCTCCAGCAGAGCTCAAATACTTGGCTGTGCCGCTTTGGGGAGGTCCTGTCCGGTACTTCTCCGGCAGAGATTTGAGGTGGGGTACCACACCTAGTGTCGTCAGCGAGACAGCGGCCCAAACCCCTTGAGGTGTGTTGACGGTGGAGTCCATGTACTCGAGGAAAAATCCCACGCCTACGGCCAGCAATAGACCCAAAATGGCCGATAAGAGCATATTGCGCGTCCAATTCGGCGACGACGGCGCCGACGGCAGCTCGGCGCGCTGGACGATCTGCATGTTCGAAGCCGCGAGATCATTGGCGACATTGGTCTCATGCAAGCGCTTCAGGACGTTCTCATAGAGACCGCGATTGACAACGACCTCTTCGTTCAGCACCGCATAATCGACGCCGACTTCTTTCAAACTCAATGCCGTCGCCTGTTGATTCTTGGCTTCCCTGTCGAGCGACTCTTCTCGAGCGCGCGCCGCCGCGTAACTCGATTCGACGCCCCGCACGATATTATTGATTTCACTGCGCAAGCCGCGCCGCGCTTCGGCAATTTGCTGGTTAATCTCCTGGATGCGCGGATGCTCCTGTGTAAAAATACTCAAGAGCCTGCCCTTCTCAGCCTCTAACGTCGCCAGACTTCCTTTGATTTGCTGGATCAGCGGGTTCGTCAACACGTTGGCCAGATGTTCGGTATTTTTGTTGCGGGTAATCTGGTAGAGCGACTCGGCTTCGATGCGATCCGCCCTGGCCTTGGTGAGCACTTTGTTGAGGTCGACCAAACGATCGACCGCGATATTTTCCCCCTTCTCGAAAGACACCACGCCGTGGGCTTGACGAAATTTATTGAGCTTGACCTCCGCTATCTGGACTTTCTCCCGGAGCTCGGCGAGCCTGGCGCCGAGAAAGTCTTTTGCTTCTTTGGTGAGACTGAAGCGGTTCTCAAGAATCATTTGAATGAAGCCGGCAGCATGTGCATTGGCGAGATCTTGCGACAGGTTGGGATCCGGCGTGTTAAAAATGACTTCGACAAGGCGCGTATTACGCACCGGCTCAATGGTCAGATAGCGCGAATAGCGGCCTATCAACCCGGGATTAACGCCATGCTGGTAAACCGGAATTGGCGGTGTCACCGCCGGCTTTTGCTTCTCTCCGCTGAGAAGCCCGCCGATGCCGCTCTGCAGGTAATCAATGCCGCCGCTGAGCCAATCTGCAATTGCGCTCAGCGGATTGAACCCAGACGGTTTGCCGGTAAATGCCGGGTTGTTGCCCAGATTCAAAGTCTGGATCACCTTCGCTCGCACGGGTTCGCTTTTGAGCAAGGCAAATTGAGTTTGGTAGTAGTCATAAGGGCCGATGTCGTACTGCCCGGGCAGCGATTCACCGACACCCGCGACGCCGGTTACCGATGGGTTTTGCGGCTCGATCTTCAAGGTCGAGCGGGCCGTATAGAGTGTCGGCGAGGCCAGGGTAATAATCGCGCCGATGATGATCACATCAATGAACACCGCCGCCATCGGCCGGATACGTTTGAACAAAATTTTCCAGTAGTGACGTAGATGGGTTTCCTCGCTTTGGTCGGCATAGTAATAACCCACTTCTTCGAGCGGCGGCGCCGATCGCGGCCCTCCCCGACTCACCAGTGTATCCGAATAATTTCGTGCGAGTTCGTTCATGATCCACCTACAAATGATCCGACTGACACTCCAGAGACAATCGTACCGATAAAACGTTTGACGAAATATTTAAAACCGCTCATCGGCACCAGTATCACATCGTCCGGCTGCACCTGGGGATCGGCTGCCTTCCCTTCAATTACGGAATTGAGATCGACGGCAATTGTTTCCATCTTATCCGAGGCGTGGCGCCGGTTGATGGTCACTGCGGAATAGTCGGCCAGCTCCGGGTCGACGCCCCCGGCCGTAGCCAATGCTTGTCGCAGAGAATAATTGCGCCCCAGCGGATAGGAACCCGGTTTGCCGACCGCGCCATCGACGAAGAACATGCCCGACTGCGGCACGTTGACGACGTCACCGGCCTGCATCGGCATATTCACGGCTTGGACATTCTTACCTTCCGTGATCGCTCCCGTATTGTTCGCAAGAACCAGCAGATCGATGACCATACTCTGCCGATTTCCCTTGTCGTCCTGCCGGTAAACGTGCACCTGGTTGCCGGCCCTATCCGTGACGCCGCCCGCGAGCGCCAGCATATCCATCACGGTCTTAGGTCCGGTAAGCTCGAATACACCCGGCTTCTGCACGGCTCCCATGACAGAGACTCGTTGACGATATTCAGTGACCATCACACCGATCTGCGGGTTGCGTATGTACTTGCTATAGAGTTTAGCCAATTCGCTCTGGATATCGGCGACTGTCTTGCCTTTTACACTGAGCTCGCCGGCCAGCGGCACGACGATCATCCCTTGCTGACTCACCCGTAAAATGACCATGCGCGGTGTCGAACGAGCTTCCTGTTCCGGGATATTGTAGATCGTCACTTGTAGTAGATCGTCCGGACCGACTCGGTAGTCTAACGCAGACCCCGTCGCTTGCGACGCCGATAGCGACAACGCCTTGTTAATCTCGTTTACTGCCGTGCTCGAATCACCGGTTGGACGCGGCGCCTGGGCTGCCATCGGGGTTTTTTGTTCGGCCACCGAGCCGCACGCCAACACCGCCGTTAACAAACCCGGAACCATCAATACTGCTAACTTAAAATCTATCCACATAGGGCCTCCTGAAAGAGCGAGTGGTGGAGGATACTGAAAGACACAGCTCCGCCCATCGGGTACTTTCCCTATTCAAACCGGGCAGAAGCGGAGAGCTGCGAGCCGAGATACTCAGCTCACGGGAGAGACTGATTCCGCTCTATCAATGAATGTCGCCGCCGTGACCGGCGGAATAGCGACTGACTGGTTCCTGATGAACTCGACTCCGAGCTTCACACTGATCTGCCGGCTCAATAGCTTCAGCAAGATTTTAACCCGACCCTTGGCATTGGGCGGGTTTTCGATGATCCCGACGAAACCATTGAAGGGCCCGCCGATAATTTCAACCTGCTGCCCCGCGGACAACCGCGACTGGGCTTGAATGATGCCGTCGCTATCGGCGCGTTCTTTTAGAAACTGAATTATGCCCTCTTCCAACGGCACCGGTCGGTCGCTGAAGCTGACAATTCTTTTAACTCCGGGCGACCAAACAACGTAGTGCGCTTCGTTCGCAAGATCTACTCGGACAAATAAATAATTGGGAAACAAAGGGGTGATGGCTTTTTTTCTTCCAGCATAACCGGGAATTTGCAGACGTGGGAAAAAACTCTCTATTCCCTTCAGAGCGAGATGAAATCGAACTTGTTCCTCTTTACGTGGTTTGCTGTAAACCACGTACCACGCGCGTTGCAATTCGTTCATATTCATGTCTCGTTCGACTTCAATACAACGCAATCGTCATGCCAGATTGGCATTAAAAAAGTTTGTCACTAATTTCACTCTGCGCATCGCGATTTTTTGCAGTGCGCAATTTAACACCGAGGAGGCCACTTCGAAGGTCGGCCAAAAATGGCTTATTTAGTTTTTATTGCTAGGGAAAGTGGACTGTCATCCGAGCGACTATGGGAGCAGATGCATTCCGGCCAAGTATGGCGGATTCGACAGAGTTGGCTGGAGCGCCGCGAAACTTTTTCCCAAGTGGGTCAAGAATTTAACATAGAGCGCACCAAAACTGTCTCAATCAAAGGAAATCCATGTATCCATTACGGGACAGAGGATATTTTTCCCCACATGAGAGACGAAATGTCAGGATAACTCCTCCGGAAAAACCCAACACTCAGACGAAGCCTCAACCCATGAGTAGTAAAGTACCAACACCTTTTTCCTTCAGGCTACACACTGCAGACGCAAATGAGTCGTCGCTCAAGACGGTCGTTTCGGAATGCGCGAGCTTGCGGTTTTTTGCAGGTATCGATTTTGCTTTTTAAAGTCGGCAAGTTGCTCAATCTAACGCGTTCGGCGCTACTATAGGGGCGCTGCCGGGCGCAGAAATGGAGTAATCAGTGAATCTGGAAGTTATCTCCCGTCTTGAAAATCACCGGAAGAATATTGCGCTAACGCTTGAGCATCTACGCGAGCAACAAATCGAAGTCGATAGAAACACTGAATGGAAAGATCTTTGCGCGCAGCGCCGGCGCATTGAGTTGCTTGCGGAGCTTTTGGGCTGGTACAAGGGAAAGCTCCGGCGTATCGATAACGTTCTGAATCGCGTGAATGTGCGGCAAGCATCCGGTTTCACGGGAACGAAACAACCTCGCCGCAAACGATTGTCGGATTCTTCAATTTAACAGGCATTGTAGCGCGGATGTGTGCGGAGAATTTCTTTCTCGTCGCTACACGATCAATTGATCACCTCAGCGCTTTCTCAGCCTTACTCTAACTGCTCAAGCTGGACGGTGACCGCCTTTTGCGCCAGTGCCGTTGCAGGGATCATCAGCCAAAGATGATTAGTGACGCGGCGCGCAACGATTCGTTTGCCCTCAACACAACAAACAGCCGATGCCATGACTCGGAAAAGCCGGTCGGGACTGCGCTGCGCTAACTCCCCTCCGACTGCCATTTCGGTAGACTAGGCTTGCTCGATGTTATCTTCGATGGCCGCTTTTATAAAATAGAAGCTGGTCGTATTCACGACCGTCTCCCGATCTTCTTTCTTGATTTTCAGCAATCCTCCCGACGACCCAATCACGGTACCTCTATGTATGGTCTCGCTGCCGCCATCGGGATATCCAATGACAACGGTCACAACTTGGCCGGTGGAAAGCAATGGTCCGGTATCATTACCCATCGCCGTTTCTTTTTTTCGTGTCGCCATTAGTGCTCCTAGGAAAGGTCGAATAACGTTCGTGGGACAGAGATCGTCCTGAAAACGTGCCAAAAATGGCACTGTGTCGACGATCGAAAATTAAAATCACCCGCAGATGCAATCTTTACGCCTGATTTCATTTATCAGAAGAACCCCTATGAAAATGCTCAGAGGATCTGGCATGTCCGTTGCGGTGCTTAAATAGATTCTTTCTCACGAATCTACTCGAACTGAAGAAAGGGGCCGATATGGAACTGAGGGACATCATGACTCGTGATGTTGAGGTGGTTAGCGGCAGCGCCTCCGTCAAAGAAGCCGCTGTGAAAATGAAAGATTTAGACGTTGGCCTGATTCCTGTCTGCGAAGGTGACCGTTTGCGAGGCATGCTCACCGACCGAGACATCACCATCAGAGCCACCGCCGCCGGGCG
>Ga0079216_10000411_pt1 | contig 10158 bp, 8 predicted proteins | sample NCAS100_FD_77008 | JGI IMG/M metagenome (GOLD analysis project Ga0079216, IMG submission 77008) | Agricultural soil microbial communities from Utah to study Nitrogen management - NC AS100 | ecosystem: Environmental > Terrestrial > Soil > Agricultural land | place: USA: North Logan, Utah...
CTCGATCCACGACCCCGCCGCGGTGACCCAGAGGCGTGCGCTCCGCTCCGGAAACGTCCACGCGTCGTTCACGTTGCAGTAGAACGCCGGCGTGAAGTAGATCAGCATGGCGCCCATCTCGTGCACACGCCCGCCGAAGTACTTGCAGGCGACTCCGTGGCCGATCTCGTGAAAGAAGATGATGAAGCTGATCGTGACGAAGAGGATCGCGACGTGGCCCGGCGAGAAATCGGTGTACAGGCCGGCCAGCCCCGAGCGGAACTCCGGCCACTGCAGCGCGACGATGAGCCCGTAGATCAGGAACAGTGCGACCGAACCGACGAGAAAGCGCTTCGAGAAGAAAAAGCCGAGATGGGGCATCCAGCGGTCGAACGCGGCATCGGGATCGGCGAGGGTCCATCGCATGCGCAGGATCGATCCGCGGAACAGGGGCTTCTTGCGCCGCTGTTTCCGCTCGGCGCGAAGCCGCTCGAGCTCCAGCACCGAGCGCTCGCCGACCGATCGCACCATGAGCCCCATCCGCGTGAGCGACTGCGCGAAGGAGCCCAGTGCTCGCTCATTGATCGGGACGCCCTCGGCGGCGAGCTCGGCCGCCGCCGCGGCGACCGTACGCTCCCCGTCGAGTGACTGCATCACGACGATCTCGATCGGGCGGAAGCGGAAGTACTTGTGAGAGACCGGGTCCTTGACGATGTACGTCTCTTCGCCGCGATACGTCTGTGGAACGATGACGAGATCGTCGCGAAGCTGCGGACCCAGGCTCACGGCCGCGACCGGATCACCTGCTCTCCGGCAGCGAGGCCCGCGAGGACTTCCACGCGTCCACCACCCAGGTCACCGCCCAGGGTGACGGGTCGCGCCGTGGCTCTTCCACCGGACCAGACCATGGCGAGGCCGTCGTTGCTCACGGCGTCCTTCGGCAGGGCCAGCGTGCGCCGACTCGCACCGCCGAGCCGCACCGACACTGTCGCACCCGGCATGATGCCCCGCACCGGCCGGACCTCCACGATGACCTGTCGTGTCCCGCTCGCCGCATCGACGACCGGGGCGACCCGCTGCACCCGGGCCGACGCGGTGATCGAGCTCGCTACCACCTCCGCGACACTGCCGGCCCGCAGCGACCGGGCCTCTGTCTCAGGCACCTGGACGGCAGCGAGCAGCGGTGCCAGCGCGGTGACCCGGAAGAGCGAGTCCCCCGGTGCCGCGAGCCGCCCGGCGCGCGCATAGCGTGCGCTCACCACGCCCGCGAACGGTGCCGTGACGCGCGTGAGCTCGAGATCGCGCCGCGCCTGCCGCACCGCGAGCTGCGACTGCCGGAACTGCGACTCCACCTGCTCCGAATCGGCACGCGTCACCATCCCGCGGCCGGCGAGCTCGCGCTGCCGCGCCGCCGCGCCGGCCGAGAGATCGCGCGCATTCACCGCGCGGTCGAGGGCAATCTCCTCGTCCACGCTTTCCAGGCGCGCGAGCGTCTGCCCGGCGCGCACCGGCTGGCCGATGTCGGCGCCGATCCAGTTGACGGTTCCCTGCGAGCGCGCGTGAACCACCGCGTCACGCTCGACGTACACCTGGGCGGGCAGATCGACGGGCGTGGACACCGTCACGGATTCGACGGCGACCGTCGGACCCGGAGGCGCCACGCGACGGTCCGGCGCCGGCGACGCGGCCGCGCCGCAGCCGATCGCGGCGGCAGCCGCGAGCGCGGAGCATGCCAGCGTGCGGGCATTCATGGCTGCACCCTCCACCAGAGAAGTCGAAGCCAGCGCACCGGCGCGCGGAGCATCCGCTCGGCGAGTGATGCGCGGTCGGTAAGTACACGGGCGTAAGCAGTCATCCCCGGCCGGAGCAGCTCATCCGGATTCGCAACCATCGCCCGCACGGGAAACCGCGCTCCGCCGGCGCTCTCATCGGGAAGCTCGGCGATGGACACCACCCGCCCGGCAAACGTTCGTTGCGGCAATGCGTCTACGCGGAGACGCACATCCTGTCCCGTGATGACCCGGGGCAGGTCCCGCTGGCGCACCAGGAACTCGAGCTCGAGCGAATCGGTCCGGCCGAGCGTCAGGACCACGTCCCCGGCGTTGACGCGGGTTCCGATCCGCTCCTCCGGCCGTTCGGAGAGCACCAGCCCCGCCGAGGCGGCTCGCACCAGCAGCCGCGACTCCTGCTCTCCGAGCAGAGCGGCCTCTCGCTGCAGCGCCGCGGCGCGCGCCCGCTGCAGCTGCTCTTCGGCGATGTCGCCCCGGCTCGATGCCCGGCTCGCGGCACGATCCGCCGCGACGGCTTCGGCGGCGACGGCCGCGCGATCCGCCTGCAGGGCCGGGTCGCGAAGCACCGCGAGCGGCGCACCCAGGGCAACGCTTGCGCCCTCGGCCACGAGTACCCGCTCGATCACGCCGGGCACCAGGGCCCGGACATCGAGGCGGGCGGCCGGCCGGAACCGCGGCGTCTCTCCGCGCACTCGAAGCGGCCAGCGAATCAGGGTAAGCGCGGCAAGCGTCAGGACGGCGACGGCAGCGATCGTCGACAGGCGCCGCCGCGGAACCTGCATGAGCGCTCGCTTCCGCGCTGCAAGCGTGCCGAGCGTCTCGACCAGGGGCACCTGATGGTAGAGCTGCGCGTTCCGCATGGCGACGGCGGCCTGATTCGCGAGGATGCCGGCGAGCTCACGCTGCGTGTCGGTGAGAAACTCCGGACGCTCCGCCTCGAACATGAGCACGCCGAGCACGCCTTCCTCGTCCTTGAGCGGCACGTAGAGCCCGCTCCTCACACCGGCGGCGGCCAGATCGTCCCGGAACATCTGCGCAAAGAGCCGCTCCGCATCGGATGCGGGCGCCTCGACGTCGGTCAGGTAGAACGCGTCGCCGCGCCCGGCTGCCCACTCGCCGCGGGCGGCGAGATCGGCCACCTTGGGATCCTTCGCATCGACGCTTGCGGCGCCGGCGATGGCGCGAAGGTCGCAGCTCCCCTTGTCCATGACGCCGACGGCGCCGCGGTCGAACGGAAGGGCGCGGGAAGCCAGGTTCACCACCGAGCGCAGCACGCGATCGAGATCGAGCGTGGACGTGATCTCGCGGCTGATCTCGAGGATCACCGCGAGGTCGCGCGCACGCCGCTCGGCATCGACGAGCTGGGCATTCCGGATGGCCGTGGCCGCGCTCGCGGCGAGGCCTTCGAGCAGCGCCCGGTCGCCGGCGGTGAAGGCGCCGCTCCCTCCCCCCTTGTTGGTTACCTGGATGGCACCGATCGTGGTGCCCTTGGCGACCATGGCGGTGGCCATCACGGTCGCCGCGCCGCCCTCGCCGCCATCGTCGTAGCTCTGCTGGTAGCGGGGGTCCTCGACGGCGCGGGTGACGACGGTGGTCTTCTGCTTGCTCGCCACGTCGCCAATGAAGCCGGTCCCCACCGGCATGCGGGCACCCACGAGGCGATCGCTCGCGCCACCGACCGCGAGGACGCAGCGCAGCAGGTCTCCCTCGGCGATCCAGAGCGAACCGCCTTCGGCCCCGAGTGCAGTCAGGACGCTGTGGAAGACCCTCGGGAGCAGCTCGTCGGGGTCGAGCGACGCGTTGAATTCCTGCCCGATGGATTGCAGCAGGCGCAGCCGCTCGACCTCCTCGCGGAGCTCGCCGGGTGTGTCGATGCCGAACGCGAGGGGCTGGGTCGTCACGACTCCGGACGCCGGTTGGGGATGCTCGACGGGTACTGCGGACAGGACGGCCGGCCGGCCCTGGATCCCAGGACCGGCCGGTGAAACGGTGCCGGCGACGCCGGCGGACTTGGTTCAGTCGATCGGTACGGCGGTCGTCGGAGCGATCCTCTCCTCGAGCTCCTGCACGCTGAACTCAACCGCTTCGGCGCTCTTACCAGTCTGATTCTTGACCATCTCCTTCTGCTCGGGGGTGAGCGTCAGCCGGATGTTCGCCTTGGGGTTCGACATGGTGTGTCTCCAGGATTGGGGGTTCGGTACCGGTGAATCTGTGCCGCCATCGTGAAACCATCGTGAATTCCGGCGGCTGAACTCTGGATCTCGTTTCGACGCGCCGCGCGGTCGTTACGGGACCCAAGCTGCACCAGGAGCGTGAACGCGGCGTGAAAGGCTCTTGCCCTTCCGTGAACGGGCTGTACCTTGGCGTAGCCCTCCCCCCTAGGCGGCACGCGTGGCGGATCTCGCTCTCACGCTGTTCGGACCTCCATACGCAGGCATCCCCGGAAACCCCCACGTTGCGGTGGCGGCCAAGTCCCTCGGACTGCTCGCCTACCTCGCACTCGAGCGGCGCCCCCACTCCAGAGAATCGCTGGCGACGCTTTTCTGGGGCGAGTCCGACGAGGAAAGCGCTCGTGCATCGCTCCGCCAGGCGCTCAAGCACCTCCGCGCCACGTTCGGCGAGACGGTGGTCGCAGACCGGCACCAGGTGTCGCTCGCCGGCACCGTCGAATGCGACGTCTCGATGTTCGCGGAGGCAGTGAAGCGAAGCACGCGCGACGCGGTGCAGTTCGACGTCGACCGTTTTTTCGAGGGGTTCCCGTTCCGCGGCGCCCCCCAGTTCGAGGAGTGGGTCGAGGGGACGCGCCAGCGGCTCCTCCGTCTCTACCACGGCGCACTGCACGAGGAGTGTCGGCATGCCGTTGCCCGCTCCCGGTGGCGGGAGGCGCTGGAGCTGGCGGAACGCTGGGTCGCCTCCGATCCGCTTTCCGAAGAGGGGGTGGCGGTTGTCGTGCAGGCCGTGTTCTGCGTGACTGGCCGCACGGAGGCACTCTCCCGATACCGGCGCTATTGCGATGCGCTCAAGCGGGAAATCGGAACTCGCCCCGGTGAGTCGCTCGCCGACCTCGCGCGCCGCATCGAGGCCTCCCCAGGACCGATCGAAAGCAGCGACGCCACCGAGGAGGCGCCGCTCTCGTTCGACACCGACCTGATCGGACGCGAGTCTCACTGGGTGGCGCTCACGTCCGCCTGGGCCGGGCTGTCGGATCAACACGCGCGCATCGTGTTGCTCGAGGGCGAGTCGGGCATGGGAAAGACGCGCCTGGCAGACGAGTTTTCGCGCTGGTCGCTGAGTCGCGGGGCCACCGTGCTGCGCGGGCGCGCGTACGAGCCGGCTGGAGGCGTACCGTTCGGTCCGATCTCCGCCGCCTTGCGCGGCGGGATCGGCGCACCGGGCCTCGCCTGCACGGATCCGGAGTGGCTCTCAGAGGTATCGCGGCTGGTCCCCGAGCTCCATCGTCGTTTCGCCGGCCTTCCCCCCGCCGATCCACCCTCGGCGGCCGGAGAACGGTGGCGACTGTTCGAGGGCGTCGCGCAGATCTTCCTTTCGCTCGCCGCCGAGCGGCCGACGGTTCTCTTCATCGACGACCTGCACTGGTGCGACGTCGAGTCGTGTGCGCTGATTCAATTCCTGCTGCAGCGGCTCGACGAGGCTCAATTCCTCTTCATCGCGACCGTGACGGCCGGCGAGCTGGCCCAGAGCACGGCTGCGCTCCAGCTCGTACAGACGATCGCCTCGTGGCCGCGTGCCCGGACGATCCAGGTCGAGGCCCTGAGCCAGGATGAGGTGTGGCAGCTGGTGCGCCAGATGGGGAACATCCGCACTCCGACCGGTGCCCGCCGCTTTGCCGCTCGGCTCCACGAGGTGAGCGACGGCAACCCGTTTCAGGTGATCGAGATCGTGAAGATGCTGTTTGCTGAGGGACTGCTCGGCGTCACGCCGATCTCGCGGGAGTGGGTCGTCTCCGCCGAGATCAGCGCCTCCCGGTTCGGCCGTGTCGAGATGCCGCGCTCGGTACGCGACGCCATCCGGAAGCGGATCACCCGGCTGTCCTACGAGCTCCGGGACCTGGTGGCCACCATAGCGGTGGCGGGCCGGCCGGTCGGGATCGAGGTGCTGTCGCACATTCACGGCATGTCGCGACTCCGGCTCGCGGCGCTCACCGACGCGCTCGTCGAGCGGCACCTCGTCGAGGAGGGCGAAGGGGCGTACCGCATGGCCCACCCGCTGATCGGCGCCGTCGTGCGCGCCGAGCTCACGAGTTCGCGCCGTTCGGAGCTGCATCGTGCGATGTCGATCGCCCTCGAGCTCGCGACGCGTCCCGAGCGGCTCGCTGAGCGCGCGGGCGAGATTGCCTGGCACGCCGAGCGCAGCGGGGATGGCCCCCGGGCGTTCCACTTCGCCCTGCTGGCGAGCGATCACGCCGTGCAGCATTGCGGGTTCGATGAGGCGCTGTCGTGGCTCGAGCTCGCCGGCCGAGCGGCGCCCGAGGCGGAAGCGGAAGTGCGGAGCCGGCTGGAGAAACTCGCACTCCTCGCCGGAACTCCCGCCGCAACAGTCGGGAGCGGTCTGGAGGATCCGGCGGTGACGATTGCGGAAAACGACGTGGACCTGCGAGTGGCGGGCAGCGCGACCGCGGGCGCCCGGATCTAGACCGCGGCGGTCTCCATCAGAGCGTCGCGCATCGCGGCGGCGCTCTGCCAGCGCTCGTTCTGGTCCCGCTTGAGCGCTCGCGCCACGACCGCCGCGAGCGCCGGCGGGGTGTCGGAGCGGAAGGTCCGGACGTCGGGTGCGTCGGTGGAGAGCTGCATCTGCACGACGACGCTCTGAACCCGGTGCGAGAACGGGGGCCGTCCGGCGAGGGTCTCGAAGAGCACGCAGCCCACCGAATAGAGGTCACTTCGATAATCGAGGCTCGGAGCCGCGGTGGCCTGCTCCGGGCTCATGTAACCCGCCGTGCCCACCGTCATGCCGGTCGCCGTGACCCGGTCACCCGCAACCGCCTCGATCGCCCGCGCGACGCCGAAGTCCACCAGCACCGCGCCCCGCGGCGAGATGATGATGTTCTCCGGCTTGACGTCCCGGTGGACGATGTGGTGGCCGTGGGCGTGCTCGAGCGCCGTGAGCAGGTCGCTGGCAACGTGCACCGCATCCGCCACCGAGAGCTGCCGCGCGCGGGTCAGGTGGACCCGCAGCGTCACTCCCTCGATGAGCGGCATCACGTAGTAGACGAGCCAGTCCTTGCTGCCCCAGTCGAGGACCGGGGCGATGAGCGGATGCTGGATGCTCGAGACGAGACGGATCTCGCGAAGGAACCGCTCTGCCATGGTGCTGACCTGCAGCTCCGGATGCAGGACCTTGAGCGCAACCGGTTCGCCGGCCGCGTTGCGCGCCAGGTAGACGCGGGCCGCACCGCCGTGCCCGATCTCGCGCTCGACGCTGTAAGTCCCGGCAAGCGCGGCGCGCACCAGAGGAAGAAGATCGCGGGCCATGCTGAAAGCTATTCGGTCACGAGCCGCGCGCGAACCCGGGCCAGCTTGCGTCGCATGCCGGACGGAATGCTATCGGCTCCTGCCCGCACGAAGCCGGCTGCCGCCGAGTCGAGGAATCCGGCCGCTGATGGCCCGCCGACTCGCGCCACCGCTATCGCCGCCCGGACCCGACGGACCGCAAGCATGGCTGATCGGTAGTGCACCACGAACTCGTCTTCGGAGGGGAGCGACTCGGCAAAGGCGCCGCCCGCCGGCTCGCTGGCGAGATCCACATAGGCAGCTTTGAGCTGAGATTCGAGTGCGGCCACACTTGGCTGGGGGCCAAGAAGTGCCTGCCCGAGCGTTTCGACAAGTCTCGGATCACGACTAGCCGAAGAAACGACCGAGTCAAGCTGCCCCGTATCGCACTCGATGCACGTGAGCCACTCTTCAACGAGACGTTGCCCTGAATCGGCTGAGGATATCGAGTTGATAGTTGATTCCCCGCACCCGGCCAGCAGGATGCCTGTCAATGCCCCGCTGATGAGACGGGCCGGAACACGCCGAGTCAATTCTTGGCCTCCGGATCCAGCGAGAGCTTGGGACATGGGAGGTTCGCCGTCGCTGTGGCTTGGCAGCCTACTAAAGGACGGTTCGGGACGAGGTCGTTCAGCAGCGATGAATCATCCCAGTTCATCCGGAATACCTGCCCGAGCGACAATGTGTTGCGCTCTCTGGACGTCTGCATGTTCACCATGGAGTACATCAAATTCCGATCGGTGAACGCGTCCATTCCCGCGTTGCCTTCAGAGGGATTCGTGTGGCCGGTCGCGCCGCGAAGACCGAACGCGTGGCCGATCTCGTGCGCGAGCGTCGTGACCGAGCGTGCGTCAACCGAGATGTAAATGACGTCCGGGCGGCCCGCTTCGAAGCAATTGTATCCCATCCAGGCGTCGGCATTGGTCTCGACGTCGACATTCACGTAGTACACGTTGAGCGCGGATGCATCGTAAAGCGGCAGGCCGGCGGCCACTACAGCGGCAACGTCATCGCACCCTCCTCCGACGATCTCCGCTTCCGCGTCGGTGTAACGGCGCACGCTGGGCGCCGAAAAGACGACCCCAGCCCTGTTGGCATTGAAGATCGCCGACGCACGCGAAATGTCCGCTCGCGCCCATCGCGTCGCTCCGAACGGTACGACGACGTTCAGGGCAACCGGCACCCGCAACTCAAGGCTGAGGGTGAGGGGCGGCTCGCCGGAGTGCGTCCAGGGAGGATCGAGCATCCGCAGGCTCGACCTCCCCTTTGCGAAGACGGCAATGCTGGACTCGCAGGCGTCAGTGTGCCTGAGCGTGCCCGTGACGTCGATGGTGCCGCTTCCTTGCAGGACTTCGTGGATGCGGCACACTCCGCCCCCAGAGTCGAACCCCGAGGCGACGACGACAGCACCGCCGGGCGCGTTGGTGATCTTGACCCGTTCGATCGCTGCAACGAGTGCGAAGCCGGCCAGCGTCGGAAGGAACGCGAGCGGGACCAGCACGCGCCCCCTGCCGCAGGCAGAGATCACGCGGGCGGCCATGGCGGGGGCGGCGGTGGGGGATTCTTGTCGGAGCCGGGCGTCGAGCCGCGTTGAGGTACCTTCGACCAGTCGATGACGGCGAGGAACTCGCACCATGCCGTCAACGATGCTATCTGCGCGTCGAGCGCATCACTCGCGTCCGTTTCCTGCTTCGTGAATTTCCATTTCTTTCGTGCGCTCGACTTCCGTCCCTTGGCACCCATTCTTCCTCCCGGATCCAGGTTGACCTCAGTTCTTTTCACCAGCTTCCGCATGTCGCAGCGCGAGCGCGGAGAGGCGCGCTCGTGCTTTCCTCGCTTCCCCCGCGCGCCCGGCGAGGTCGAGCTCCGTGGCCCGAAGCTTCAGTGCCCGCGGCAGGTACGACAAGAACTGAACCGATTGCTGTCCGCCGAACACGGCCACGCTACGCGCGGCGAGTTCGTGATCGCCGAGCACGGCGGCGAGCTCGGCCAGCAGCATCCGCTCAGGCGCGAGCGCCTGCCACGGCTCCCACATGACGCTGTCGACAGGTGCCGCACTATGCAGCCGGCGCAGGGCAGCCACAGCGCCGATGGTATCGCCGCGGAGCAGCGTGAGATGCGCGTTCAGCGCACGCGCGAGTAACGAGTCCCCCGCGGCACCGGTGCGGCCGGCGAGGCTGTGGGCCGCCCCCGCCAACGAGGCGAGCTCCGCAGTATCACCTTGATACGCGGCCCACTCCCCCAGGTACCAGAGCCGGCCGGGGCCGAGCGTCGCGGGGTCTCCATCCAGCGTACGTGCTACTGCCGATGCCTCTTCTTCGAATGCATAACCGGCGACTGCGTTCACGATATAAAGACCGGCCGTCGCCGGAAACGCTTGCCTCGAGGATTCGAGCAGCGCCCGGACCTCCGCGACGCGGTTCTCCGCCAGGAGCAACCCCTGGAGCCACAGCAGCGCCCCCCACCGGACATTGGGCGCCGCCAGGCTGTCGGCAAACACGCGCCGAAGCCCATGTTCGGCGCACTCTGGCTGCGCCGCGCCGGCAGCGAAAGCCCGAGCAGCCTCTAGGAGGATCGCCGGATCAGTCGGCGAGGCGGCCGCCGGACTCCCGCTGACGCACTCGCGCATGAGCAGCAGCGGCGGCACCAGCGTGCTGTCCGCGTCGACACGCCGAAGCTCCTCGATGATCCGGTCGCCGGCAGGGAGGTTTCCCGCGCGGAGGACCAGCTCGCCGAGATGGACCAGCGCCGGCGAGAAGTCTTCGTCAAATCGAACTGCCTGTCTGAATGCGGCCTCTGCGAGCGAATCCGGGGCGGGGACAGAAGGAAGCAGGTGAAAGTAGGTCTCTCCGAGTGCAGTCCACGCTTCCGGCCATGCC
>Ga0079216_10000412_pt1 | contig 10149 bp, 11 predicted proteins | sample NCAS100_FD_77008 | JGI IMG/M metagenome (GOLD analysis project Ga0079216, IMG submission 77008) | Agricultural soil microbial communities from Utah to study Nitrogen management - NC AS100 | ecosystem: Environmental > Terrestrial > Soil > Agricultural land | place: USA: North Logan, Utah...
CCGCGACGTCGGCCCCGAGCGCGATCCGCGTTCCCGCCGCCGCGCTGGAGATCAGCGAAGCGCCGTGCCCCAGCGCCTCCGCAAGCTGCCAGCCCACGCCGGTGAGCGAGACGGCCATCGCGTCGCTCGAGCTGGGCGACGTCGTCCACCTGTCGGGCGTGCTCTACACCGCGCGGGAGGGCGTGTACCGGAAGGTGGTCGACCAGGGGGTGCCGCTACCCGCATCGGTGACTGCCGCCACCAACGTGAACTTCCACTGCTCGCCCGCGGCCGCCGTCCGCCCTGACGGGAGCTACGCCGTGGAGGCGGTGACGGCCACCGCGTCATTCCGGTTCGGCAAGTCGATGAGCCGCTGGTTCGAGCGCTCCGGCGCCCGCGTCATCGTGGGCAAGGCCGGCCTCACCGAGCTCGCCTATCGCGAGTGGTTCGTCCCGCACGGCGCCGTCTACCTGACGACGGTCGGCTACGGCATGGGCGCCGCCTACGGGCAGGGGATCAAGCGCGTACGCGAGGTCCACTGGCTCAAGGAGCTCGGCATCGCGCAGGCGCTGTGGGTGCTCGAGGTCGAGCGCCTCGGCCCGTTCCTGGTGGAGGGCGACCGCGCGGGCCGGAGCCTCTTCGCCCTCGCCAATCGCGAGATCGACCGGCGGCTGGGCGAGGTCTACGAGGGCCTTCCGGCGTACTCGATGGGGCGGTTCGGAGAGACCACCTCGCGCTCGGACGAGGTGGTCTAGTTTAGCGTCGTCGCTTAGCGCCAGGACCCGCGGCCCGGCTGACTGGCATAGCCGGCGGCGGCCTTGGGCTTTGCGATCTCGACCTTCAGCGAACGACCATCGAGGTCGCGTCCGTTCAGATCCGCCACGGCACGCTGGGCGCCTTCCGCGCTGGTCATCTCGACGAAGCCGAAGCCGCGCGAGCGGCCGGTGTCCCGATCCGTCACGATCGCGGCCGAGGCGACCTCGCCGGCCTGAGAAAAGAACGTGTTCAGGGCTTCCTCGGTGGTGTTGAACGCGATGCCGCCTACGAACAGTTTCTGCGCCATGGTGGCGCCTCCTTCAGAAGCTTCCGCACGAATGAAACGTCTCGAACCCGCGGAAGAGCCGCCCGGAGACGCTGCCTGATGGAGGGACTCGAAAGGTGAGCCGGTAACCCGAACCAGACGCCTCTGAGAGTACAGGAGGCCGCGCCACGGCACAAGCGACCTTGTTCCCGGCAGCGCTCATCGAGTCGCGCACGGCCGCACGTTCCAGGTGCAAATCTTGCGCGCTCAGCGGCGTCTTTCCGGTGGCCGAGGCGTGCTCGGCGCGGCAAACGTCAGCATCTCGCGGCTCTCCCATGGCTGAGCCATCTGGCACGATCGACGCTTCTCACGGCGGCTGCCAAAAGGGGGGAGCTATGCAGACGTTGAAGAAGATCGAGAAGCCGTGGGGCTACGAGCTGCTGTGGGCGCGTACGGCCGACTATGCCGGCAAGGTCCTCCACATCAAGAGGGGGCACAAGCTCTCGTTGCAGTATCACGAACACAAGGAAGAGACCATCCTGCTCTACGCCGGCCGCATGCTCCTCCTTCTCGAGGACGATCATGGAGTCCTCCGCGAGATCTGTGTCGCCGCCGGTGAGGCATATCACATCCCTGTCGGGCGAAAGCATCGAATGATCGCCCTCGACGAGGACTGTGAGGTCTTCGAAGTCTCGACGAGCCATCTCGAGGACGTCGTCCGAATCGAGGATTCATACGGCCGCGCAGCGGTTCCGTCCGCAAACGAAGCGCCCGATCGGCGCGTGCTGCGATGACGTCGCGATCCCCGCACTCTGCGCTTCGGTGGCGGATGCCGACGGACATAGAACGATCTGTATATCGGCGATGTCGAGCGATCTATAACGTTGAGGATATGGACGCGCGCGTCCGGGAAACCTAGAGTTCTCGGTGCGACGATGACGTCGCCTTTCACATTCATTTGAACCAGGGAGGAGTCTCATGAGGTCAACCTTCATCATGCTCGCCACGGTCGGTGTGTTGATGCTGAGCGCCGCTGACGTCTACGCGATGGCGTGGGGCGGCGGGAGGGGGCGGAACGGGGGATCATCGAATGGTTCGTACTCCGGTGGCGGCACTGCTTCGGTTCCCGAGCCGTCGACACTCTATGCGGTCAGTTCCGGCCTCGCGCTCCTCGCCGGAGCGGGGTGGTACATCCGGCGTCGCAAGTAGCGCCCGGCGACGATGCGCATGCCACAGGACCGGTCGGCCGATACTCCTCGGACGGCTGGTCCATGCATGACGACACGAGCGAATTCCTGGGCGCGAGCTTCGGTCGCTCTGGTCGTTCTCCTGATGTATCTCCCGCTTTTCTCGACGTTGACCCATCTCTCGGCGTCGAACCCCTACGCCGGCCATCTGATCTTCGTGCCGATTTTTGCGGCGGTCGTCCTCTGGATCGAACGTCATCGGTTTCGCGGCCTCAGCGCCCGGGCCGGTGCGGCTGGACTGAGCCTCACGGCTCTGGCCGTGGTCGTCGGTTGGATTGCCTATGGCGTCGCGAACGTTCCTCTGTATGTCGTCTCATTCGTGACTGCGATCGCGGGATTGCTGCTGTCGTTCTTCGGGCGCCGTGGGGTACGAGAGGCAGCTTTTCCCCTGGGATTGTTGCTGCTGATGGTGCCGCCGCCTCGGGAGGCGATGACCGCGATCGCCCTCGAGGTGCAGCATTCCATTTCGGTTTTCTCGGGCGTCATCCTGAGCGCGTTCGGCATTCCGGTGGTGCAGGATGGAATATCCCTGCGTCTGCCGGGTTTGACGCTCATCGTGGCGGAGGAATGCTCCGGACTGCGCTTCCTGCTGATTCTGTGCGTGTTCGCCGCCGCCCTGGCCCGTACCGTGCTGACGGCATCCTCTAGCCAGCTGATGCTCATCATGCTGTCCGTCCCGACCGCGCTGCTCGCGAATGCGCTGCGCGTGGCGGTGACAAGTGTCGGTGCCTACGCGATTGGACCGGAGGTCGTGACTGGCCCACTTCACTATTACATCGGCAAGGGGTTCTGGGCCGGCGCGCTCGTCGCCACGATCGGACTGGCACTGTCGCTTCGGTCGCAAACGGCGATCGGCGTGTCGACGCGTCGTGCGCAGGCCGGCGGGTGCGTGGCGAGCGCGCCGTGACGTCTCCCACGCTCGCCTTGCCGCCTGGCCCCACGTTGCACGAGTACGCCGAAAGTCTCCGGGTGGCAGGGCTTCGGGTGGTCCCAGGAAGCGAGGGAACATTCTGGGCCGGGGCCAGCGACCGCGTCCTCTGGCGGCTCCCGACCTTCTACGTCGGGGCGCCGAGCGCGGCGGAGGTCGATCACGCTCTTCGACGCACCGGCGCGCTGGTGGCAAGCTACGTCGTGGAGCCCGACGAGCAGAACGCTGCCAACGCCTGGCTCTATCTTTGCTCCGACCCCGACTACGCTCTCGAAACGCGCGTGCCTGCGATGCGGCGAAACGTGCGCCGCGCCATGCGCGACTTGAGCATCCGGGTGATAGGTCCGGCCGAACTCGTCGCTCACGGGGGCAGCGCGTTCTGCGACACCCGCCGACGAACGGGGCTCGACGACGGGACGCGGAGCGGCTTCCAGCGCTATTTCGCGTGCCGCGGTGGCGTCGAGGGCCCCGGCAAAGCGTACCTCGGGGCATGGAGGGGCGATCAGCTCGCGGCTTTCGTCACGATCCTGCATGTCGACGACTGGGTCGAGCTCTGCTGCTTCTCAATGGATTCGATGCTTCAGTATCGTCCAAACGACGCGTTGCTGTATGCCGCGCTGTCCCACTACGTTGCGAAGCGGAAATGCCGGGTCGTCAGCTATGGACTGAGCTCAATCCAGGCCGTCAGCAACGCCGCCGGTCTGCATCGCTTCAAGCGGAAGATCGGCTTCGACACGAGTCGCGTCCATCGAGCCTTCGTGCTTCATCCATCGTTGCGCCCGCTGGCGAGCCGTGGTGCAGTGACGGCCGCACACTATGCCGTCGATACCGCCCTGCGATTTCGGCCTCGTAACGTCGGTCTCAAGAAGCTGGAAGGTGTGTTGACGTGTATGCTTGGCCGGCCGTCGGTGATGCCGACCATGGTAGTAGCGAAACGTCTGCAAGAGACGACCGTGCACGCCATGTAAAGCCGGCCGCGGCATCACGCCCGCCTTTCCACGACCTTTGCAAGCCTCCCGTGCGATAGTCATTTCAAGAAGTGAGTGCGCTCCGCGGCCGCGTATGCTCGTCGAACTGGCTCACGAACAGGCGCTCCTGAAGGCCGACCGACAGGGGGAGAGATGAAGCTGCGCTACTCCGACATCACGCCCGAGCCGATCTACCTGAACCGCCGCGCGTTCATGGTCGGCATCGGCGCGCTCGCGCTGGGCGCCTGCGCCAGCGAGGGTGACGCCGCGCCGCCGCCCGAGCCCGGGCCGCTCAAGGCCACGCCGAACCCCGCCTACAAGTACCCCGACCCGCCCACGAAGTACGAGAGCGCGACGACGTACAACAACTTCTACGAGTTCGGCACCGACAAGGGCGATCCGGTGGCGCACGCGGGCAGTTTGCGCCCGCGGCCGTGGTCGGTGGTCGTCGACGGGCTGGTGGCCAAGCCGCAGCGCCTGGACATCGACGAAATCCTCAAGCTGGCGGCGCTCGAGGAGCGTGTGTACTCGCTCCGGTGCGTCGAGGGCTGGTCGATGGTGATCCCGTGGATCGGCTATCCCGTCGCCGCCGTGCTCAAGCGCGCGGAGCCGACGAGCAAGGCGAAGTACGTGGAGTTCACGACGCTGAAGGATCCCGAGCAGTTCCCCGCCCAGAAGCCCGGGCTGTTCGGCTTCGGCGGCGGGCTCGACTGGCCGTACACGGAAGGCCTGCGGCTCGATGAGGCGATGCATCCGCTCACGCTGCTCACGGTCGGGATGTACGGAAAGGTCCTTCCACATCAGAACGGAGCACCGGTCAGAGTCGTCATCCCGTGGAAGTACGGCTTCAAGAGCGCGAAGTCGATCGTGCGGATCCGCTTGACCGAGGCCGAGCCGAAGACGGCCTGGAACAAGGCGCAGCCGAGCGAGTACGGCTTCTACTCCAACGTCAATCCGACCGTCGATCATCCGCGCTGGAGTCAGGCCACCGAGCGCCGCATCGGCGAGTTCCGGCGGCGTAAGACCCAGATGTTCAACGGCTACGACCAGGTCGCCTCGCTCTACACCGGGATGGACCTGAAAAAGCTCTACTAGCGCGGTGGGGCTGCGCGCGCGCGTCGTCCTCAAGACCGCGGTCTGGCTCGTCTGTCTCGCCCCGCTGGCGGCGCTTCTCTATTATTTCTGGACGGACGACCTCACGGCGAACCCCATCAGCTACGTCACCAACGAGCTGGGCGAGACCGCGCTGACGCTGCTGCTGGGGAGTCTGGCTCTCACGCCGCTGCGGCTCCTGTTCGGGATCGGCTGGCAGATGACGCTGCGGCGGCTGCTCGGCCTGTTCGCGTTCTTCTACGTGTGCCTGCACCTGAGCGTCTGGCTGGTGCTCGACCACTTCTTCGACTGGCCCCAGCTCGGCGCGGACATCGTCAAGCGCCCGTACATCACCGTCGGCATGCTCGCGTGGACGCTGCTGCTGCCGCTGGCGGCCACGTCGACCACCGGCATGATCAAGCGGCTCGGCGGCGCCAACTGGCGGCGGCTCCATCGACTGGCCTACGTGGCAGCCGTGCTCGGCTGCCTGCACTTCATCTGGCTCGCCAAGAAGGTTCGGTTCGAGCCGTGGGTCTACGCGGCGATCCTGGCCGTGCTGCTCGGCGTCCGTCTCTGGGACGCCGCACGCCGGCTCGCGCGGCGCCGCAAGGATTTGATAAGCTCGCCGCGCATGCGCTCGACCGCTCTGCTGCTGCTCGCCCTGCTGCTCGGCGGATGTCTCTCGACCGGCCCCGGTCCGTCGATGACCGCGGTGGAGCCTGTGCGCCAGGTGCTGCCCAACGGCGTCGTGCTGATCGTGCAGGAGCACCGGGCAAGCGACCTGGTGGCGCTGCAGCTCTGGGTGCGCGCGGGCGGCCGCGACGAGGCGCCGGCCGAGCTGGGCCTCTCCCACTATCTCGAGCACATGCTCTTCAAGGGCACGCCGACGCGGCCGCCCGGCGCCATCGACCGGCTGCTGGAGGGGCTGGGCGGCACCAGCAACGCGTTCACGTCGTACGACTACACGCACTACGACGTCGTCGTTCCCGCCGAGTCCATCGTGGCCGCCGCCGAGCTGCTCGCCGACATCGCCGTGAACGCCGCCTTCCCGCCGCCCGAGATCGAGAGCGAGAAGAAGGTGGTCTTCGAGGAGATGAGCCTCACCGAGGACGACCCGGAGCGCTTTCTCACGCGGCGCGTGACCGAGGAGGTCTACCCGGAGCATCCATATGGCCGCCCGATTCTCGGCACGCGTGAGCTCGTGCAGAAGCTCAAGCGCGACGAGCTGGCCGCGTACTACCGCAAGCATTACGTCCCGCAGAACATGGTGCTCGTGGTCGTCGGCGCGGTGACGCCGGCGCAGGTGCGCGCGCTGGCCGACCGCACGTTCGGCCGGCTCCAGGGGCCGGCGCCCGCGCGCCCGGAAACCACCAGGCCGCCCACCGTCACGAAGATCCGCTCGGTGGAGCTGCGCCGCGACGAGCAGCAGGCCTATCTCGGCCTCGCCTGGCAGGCGGCGCCGACGGCGGATCCGGATATCTATGCGGTCGACCTGCTCACGTACATCCTCGGCGACGGGCCGGCGAGCCGGCTCAACCAGTCGGTGCGCGAGCAGAGGCGCCTCGTCACTGCCATCGAGTCGGTGTACGTGCCGCGCCAGCTCTCGGGTCTCGTCTCGGTCACCGCGCGGCTCGAACCCGGTAACCTGCCGGCGGCGGAGGCGGCCGTGCTCGACGTCATCCGCAGAGTGCGCGAGCAGGGCGTGACCGAGGCCGAGCGCCAGCGCGCGCTCATCACGGCGGAGTCGACGTACGCGTTCGACATCGAGACCGCGGAGGGCCTGGCGCGCATCCTCGGGCAGGGCGAGACGACATGGACGCTGAAGGATGAGCTCCTGTACCTGCCGCGGCTCCGTCAGGTCACGGTCGAGCAGATCCGCCAGGCCGCACGCCGCTATCTCGGCGAGGACAACTACGTGCGCGTGCGCTTCCTGCCGACGAAGGCGGCCAGGTGAGGCGCGCGCTCGCCGCCGCTTTGCTGCTGCTCTGTGCCGGACCGGCCTGCGCGCAGACGGCGGAGCCCGTGCGCCAGACACGGCTGCCGAACGGGCTCACCGTGATCGTGCGCGAGAACGCGGTGGCGCCGGTGGTCGCGCTCTCGCTGCAGGTGCGCATGGGGACCCGCTGGGAGACCGTGGACACGGCCGGCATCTCGAACTTCCTCATGGCGGTGATGGTCAAGGGGACGGCCAAGCGCAGCGGCTCCGAGCTGGCCGAAGCGGTGGCGGCCCTCGGCGGCAAGATCAGCGCGTACGGCGAGGCGGATTATTCGGAGATCCGGGCGTCGGCCCTATCGCGGTTCTGGCGCGAGCTGCTCGCCCTGACGGCCGAGCTCGCCCTCGAGCCCCGGCTCGCGAAGGAGGAGGTCGACCGCGAGCGCGACTGGCTGCTGAGCCGCGTCCAGCGGCGGCTCGACAACGCGCCGTCGCGCGCGTTCGACGAGCTCTTCGCGCTGCTCTACCTGCCGCACCCGTACGGCCTGCCCGTGCTCGGCACCCGCGCCTCGCTGCCGCGCATCGATCACGCGGCCATCGTGGCGCGCTATCGCCAGTTCTTCCGGCCCGACAGCATGGTGCTCACGATGAGCGGCCAGGTGAACGCCGACGAGGCGCTCGCCGAGATCCGGCGCCTGTTCGGCGCCATGCCGGCCGTGGGCCCGGCCCCGGAGCCGTCGAACCCGACGCCGACCCAGTCGGTGCGCCGGCGCGTCATCGAGCAGCCTGCCCAGCAGACGCAGATCCTCATGGGTGGCCTCGCGCCGCCGCTCGATCATCCGGACCACGCCACCGTGAAAGTCCTGTCGACGATTCTCGGCGGCGGCATGGCGGGACGGCTCTTCGCCGAGCTGCGCGACAAGCGCGCGCTGGCGTACACGGCCACGTCGTTCTACGAGCCGGTGAAGGAGACGGGCGCCCTCGTGCTCTATCTCGGCACGACCCCGGAGACGGCGGCGAAGGCCGAGCAGGCGCTGCTCGCCGAGGTGGAGCGCATCCAGCGCGAGGCGGTGTCGGACGAGGAGCTCCGACGCGCCAAGCAGTTCCTGCTCGGACGCTACGCGATGGACCGCCGCACGAACGAGCGGCAGGCCTGGTATCTGGCCTTCTACGACGTCGAGCGCGTCGGCACCAGCTACCCCGCGCGCTATCGCCTGGCCGTGCAGGGCGTGACGCCGAGCGACATCCAGCGCGCGGCGCAGACGTACCTCGGCACGCTCACGACCGTGGTGCTGGGCCCGCGTCCGGCGCGCTGAGCGCGTCACGCTCCTCGATCGCCTCCAGGCGCTCTTCCCCGAGGCCTCGCGGAACTCGCTCCGCAGCTGGCTCGGCGCCGGCCGCGTGCGCGTCAACGGTCAGGTGGTCCGCCGCGGCGACGTCGAGGTGGCGGCGACCGACCGTGTTACCCTGGGGGCGCCGCCGGCGGCGTTTCCGCCGGCGCTCGGCCTCGTCCACGAGGACGACGACCTCATCGTCATCGACAAGCCGGCCGGCCTGCTGACCATCGCCACCGAGCGCGAGCGGCAGCGCACGGCCTACCGGATGCTGCGCGACTACGTCGCCGCCGAGCCCGGGCGCCAGCGGCTCTTCATCGTCCATCGCCTCGATCGCGAGACATCGGGCCTGCTCGTCTTCGCCAAGTCCGATCGCGTCAAGCGCGCGCTCCAGACGCAGTTCGAGGCGCGCTCGGTGGAGCGCGTGTACGTGGCGGTGGTCGAGGGACGCGTGGCGGCAGCCACGGGCACGCTGCGCGCGCGCGTGGCCGAGGACCCGCGGTCGCTTCGCGTGCGGACGACCCGGCGCGGGCGGGGCAGCGAGGCGGTGACGCGCTATCGCGTGCTCGAGCGGCGCACGCACTCGACGGTGCTGGAGCTCACGCTCGAGACCGGCCGCCGCGGCCAGATCCGCGCCCAGCTGGCCGCCCTCGGCCATCCGATCGTGGGCGATGCGGAGCACGGAAGCCGGCGCGATCCCGTGCGTCGGGTGTGCCTGCACGCCACGCGGCTGGGGTTCCAGGGGCGGGCATCGCGCCGCGTGAGCTTCGAGAGCCGCGTACCCGAGTCGTTCCGCCGCGCGTGAGCCGAATGCGGCGGGCATGGGAGCCGTCTTACCTGGTGACGATTACCGGGAGGAGGTTCTCAAATGACAAAGCGAACGATCACGGCCCTTGCGGGCCTGGGACTGATGGCCACCACGCTCGGAGCGTGCAGCACGCTCGGGGGAGCCGCCCTCGGCGCGGGTGCTGGTGCCGCGGTGGGAGCTGGAACGGGGTACGGAGTCGGCAAGGGCGCGCTCATCGGAACCGGTGTGGGTGCGGCGGCGGGCGCCGTCTACGGCGCCACGAAGAAGTAGTACGACGATGCTGGGCGAGCCCGGTCGGTGACCGGGCTCGCCGGCGTCAGTAGCTTTCGGCCTCTTCCGCGGCGCGTCGACCGCGCGCGTCCTCGGCGGCCTTGATTTCCTCGGCGAAGAGGCCGGGGTGCAGCGGGCACGGGGGCTTGTTCTCCTCGACGTACTGACACTCGGCCTGATTGCACTGCACGAAGTATCCCTGGTTGCGTCCAAAGCCGCCAGGGCGCTTCAGGCGGATCATGACCGGCTCGGAGACGACATCGCACCAGAACTCCCGGGCTCGACCTCGACTCAACGTGGACCTCCTCGGGATCGACGAACGCTTCCACCATACGCTGTTGCGCCGGGTATGACAACGTAAGAAGCACGCCGCGTGCCGGATTTCTCTCGTCGAGCGCGCGCCGAATTCGGCTATATTGTGCCCCGGCATGGCTCGCTGGCTCGTCTACGCGGTGCTCGGAGTGGCGCTCACCGGCTGCGGGACCGTTTCCACAGCACGGCGTGGGCACCTGGAGCCGCCGCCGGCCGCGGTCGCCGTCGCCACGGACGAGATCTTCGACGTCGACGTC
>Ga0079216_10000421_pt1 | contig 10085 bp, 9 predicted proteins | sample NCAS100_FD_77008 | JGI IMG/M metagenome (GOLD analysis project Ga0079216, IMG submission 77008) | Agricultural soil microbial communities from Utah to study Nitrogen management - NC AS100 | ecosystem: Environmental > Terrestrial > Soil > Agricultural land | place: USA: North Logan, Utah...
ACTACGTCACCTCGAACGGCCGGCTGCAGTCGATATCGATGACCGACGGGCAGAACGCCATCAGCAGTCACGACGGATGGGCGTCTCTCTCGGCGGATGGGCCAATCCCCGATTTTCATCTGTCGGTGTGCGACGGCGAGATCGACTGTTTCGCCGCGGAGGGCCCCCGTGCATTGACCATCCACGGGCTGGCCGGATGGACATCGCTCCGGGTGAACGGACGCGATTTACCACTTAGTTCCAAATCAACGACCGACACCCTCCTCATCCATGGAAGCGACTGGCCGCCGATTTCCGCCGGAAACGCGCCTACAGCCGCGCCGGCGGATTCCGGTGCAGCTTTTGCTCGCCATTGAGCCCGACGGAGTTTGTGGAGTTTTTGCCAATAACGGAGAGTCCATGGCGATGAAGTCAGTCAACTTGATCCGAACCTATTCACTTCTACTCGTCTGCCTCGCGGCCCTGTTGTTGGCTGTGGCGTGCGGAAGCACTTCCCCGACATCCCCCGACCCAACGCCGACACCCACACCGAGCCCGACGCCAACACCGACGCCGACGCCAACACCCACGCCGACACCAACGCCGACGCCGACGCCAACGCCTACGCCTTCGCCCGGGCCGACGAACGTCACGATAACGGTGCAACCGAACCCCGTGACGCGGACAAGCGCGCCCGTGGACGGCTGCGACGCGAGCACGCCCAATCGGTGGGCTTGGGAGCAGGTCCTTGAAAACAAGGGATCGAGCTCTGTGACGTTCAATCAGCGCGTCAATTTCTTCAACGGCTCGCAGGTCAGCGCCCCGACGCTGTCGGTGACGCTGTCGCCTGGAGAACGGATCTCGCACCCGACACGGTGGTGCAGCGCGCTGAGCGGCAACCACACGTTCCGGACCGACTGGGTCACGACGTCAGGAACGAGGCTGACCGGACCCACGGTGGAGTTGCGCGAGTAGCAGCCCCGCTGGTTCGACACAGGCTTCCAGCCCATCACGCGTGCGGCATCGCGTGATGGGCTGGAAGTTTTTTTGTACGGCCGCCACGGCAGAGTAAACATTTTCCGCTTCTCGCCAATTCGTTTCCGCGGCGCGCGAGCGCCGGTCCGCGCGCAGGCGAAAATGCGCTGTTTTTCAGCAATTCCGTGGCAAGGCGCTTGCTCAACTGAACGACCGTGTGTGGCATTGCCGGCATCGTCGCGACCGACGGCCTCGCTGACGACGACGCTCGATTGGGACTACGGATGCGCGATGTCCTGGCGCATCGCGGTCCGGACGGTGCGGGGCTGCACGCGGACGCCTCTGCGCTCCTGGTCCACCGGCGCCTCAGCATCGTCGATCTCGCCGGCGGGCATCAGCCGCTGTCGAACGAGGACGAAACGGTCTGGGTGACCTACAACGGCGAGATCTACAACCACGCCGACGTGCGGGCGGCGCTCGAATCCGCCGGGCATCGTTATCAGACCAGGAGCGATACCGAAACAATTGTCCACGCCTACGAGCAGTGGGGCGACGACTGCGTACACCGCTTCCGCGGCATGTTTGCCTTCGCGCTCTGGGACGCACCCCGCCGCCGGCTGCTCCTCGCGCGCGATCGTCTCGGCGTCAAGCCGCTGTACTGGGCACGCGCGGGCGGCCGCCTGCTGTTTGCATCGGAAATCAAATCGATCCTCGCAAGCGGACTTGTCGCGGCCGAGCCGAACGAGGCGATCCTGTCCGAACTGCTGGCGACGCGGTCCACGGCCGGCGTCGAGACGCTCTTCAAGGGCATCTTCAAACTGCTCCCCGGCCACCGCCTGATCTTCCAGGACGGAAACGTGCGCGTCGAGCAGTACTGGGATCTGCCGCTCGATGGTCCCGATCCGTCGCTCGAACAGAGCGGCGATCACCGTCTGGTGGAACAGTTCCGCGACCTGCTGCAGGAATCCGTTCGCCTGCGGCTGATGGCCGACGTTCCTCTCGGCATGTTTCTCTCCGGCGGCATCGACAGCAGCGCCGTCGCCGCGTTGATGGCGCGGGAAATCGATCGGCCGGTTGAGACGTTTTCGGTCGCGTTCGCCGACCGCGCCTTCAGCGAGCTGGAATACGCGCGCGAAGTGGCGCAGGCGATCGGCGCGAACAGCCACGAAGTGGTCATCGACGACCGCGACTTCTTCGGCGCGCTGCCGCGGCTGATCTGGCATGAAGACGAGCCGATCGCCCACACCTCGAGCGTGCCGCTGCATTTCGTTTCCGCGCTGGCCCGCGAGCACGTGAAAGTGGTGCTGACCGGCGAAGGCAGCGACGAACTGCTCGGCGGATACGGAAAATATCCTCGCGCCCTGTTCAACTGGCGCGCGGGCGGGGTCTACGAGCGTCTCGTCCCGGCGACGATCCGCTCGGTCGTGGCAGATGCGGTCGTGCCGAGAATTCCCGGTACGGCCGGACGCTTCGCCCGCCGATCGTTCCTGGCCATGCCGCGGCGCCCGGAGGCGATGTTTCTCGACAACTTCGCCGGCGTGCCGATGCACCTGCAGCGCGAACTGCTGGCCGGCGGCCGCGCGGACGGCGATCCATACGCGGCGTCGCTTCAGTACTTCACCCGCGTCAACGGCGCGAACGGCATGCTCGGGCGACTGCTCTACACCGACGTGAAGACCTATCTCGTCGAGCTGCTGATGAAGCAGGACCAGATGAGCATGTCCGCGTCCATCGAAAGCCGCGTGCCGTTCCTTGATCACAAGCTGGTTGAATTCGCGGCTCGTCTGCCGGAGCGGCTCAAGCTGCGCGCGCTGACGACGAAGCGGATCCTCCGCCAGTCGATGCGCGGGGTCCTGCCCGAGAGCATTCTGACGCGCCCCAAGATGGGCTTCCCCGTTCCCTTCGCGCAGTGGATGCGCGGCGGCTGGCAGAACGTCGCGGAAGACGTACTGCTCGATCGACGAACCCGCGAGCGTGGTCTCGTCAGCGCGCCAGCAGTCGCGGCGCTCTTGCGTGCGCACGGCGAGGGCCGCCGGAACGGCGGCGATGCCATCTGGGCTCTGCTCAACCTCGAGCTCTGGTACCGCACGTTCATTGATGGCGCCGGCGTGCAGACCCTGCCGGCGCCACACCCCCGCCCGGCGTCGCCGCTGGCACCGGCGGCGCACCAGCCGCACGCGGCACGGTCGATCGCCGCACCAATCGCATCACAAAGGACACAGGGATGAAGGTTTCAGTATTCGGTCTCGGATATGTCGGCAGCGTCTCGGCCGCGGCGTTCGCAGACGAGGGGCACGACGTGGTCGGCGTGGATGTCGTCCGCGAGAAGGTGGACGCGGTCAACAGCGGACGCAGCCCCATCGTCGAGCCAGGACTCGCCGATCTGCTGGCGCGCGGCGTCGGTTCGGGCCGCCTGCGCGCAACGACGTCAACGGAAGACGCGGTGCGATCGACGGACCTCTCGCTCATCTGCGTCGGCACGCCGAGCCGGAAGAACGGCAGCCTCGACCTGGCATACCTCACGCGCGTCTGCAGCGAGATTGGCGAGGTGCTGCGCGACAAGGCCGAGTATCACATCGTGGTCGTCCGCAGCACCGTGCTCCCCGGCACGACGCATGGCACCGTGATTCCGGCCCTGGAGGCCGCGTCGGGGAAGAAATACGGCGAGGGCTTCGGCGTGTCGGTGAATCCGGAGTTCCTGCGCGAGGGCACCGCGATCCGCGACTTCGCGCATCCGCCGCTGACGCTCGTCGGGCACAACCACGCCGCCGACGCACTGTCGACGAAGGCGCTGTACCAGAACATCGACGCACCGCTTTTCAGCGCCAGTATCCGCGTCGCCGAGATGATCAAGTACACGAGCAACACCTGGCACGCGGTCAAGGTGGTGTTCGCCAACGAGATCGGTAATCTGTGCAAGCGGCTCAACGTGGACAGCCACGAGGTGATGGACATCTTCTGCCAGGACGACAAGCTGAACCTCTCGTCCTACTACCTGAAGCCCGGTTTCGCGTTCGGTGGTTCGTGCCTGCCGAAGGACGTGCGCGCGCTGCAGTACCGCGCCAAGGAAATGGATCTGGAAATGCCGCTCATCGCGTCGGTGTTGTCGAGCAACCACCTGCAGATTCAGCACGCCATCGACCGGATCGTGGAGACCGGCCGGAAGAAGGTCGGCCTTCTCGGCTTCAGCTTCAAGGCCGATACCGACGACCTGCGGGAATCGCCGATGGTGATTCTCGCGGAAGCGCTGCTCGGGAAAGGGTTCGAGCTCTGCATCTATGACCGCAACGTGTCGATCGCCCGCCTGGTCGGCGCGAACAAGCAGTACATCAACGAGCAGATCCCGCATCTGTCGCGGCACCTGTGTGAGTCGATCGACCAGGTCATCGAACAGTCGGAGGTCATCGTCATCGGCAACCCGTCGCCCGAGTTCTCCGATGCGGTGACGCGCTGCCGGCCCGATCAGATCGTTGTGGACCTCGTGCGCATTCCGCTCGACTTCAGCAAGGTGAACGCGCAGTACGACGGGATCTGCTGGTAGGTGTGGCACCCCTGAAGGGGTGCCCTACGCACTGTGGCACCCTGAAGGGGTGCCCTACGGGGCGAGCCGGTCGATCTTGAGCCCCGGGTAGTACGCGTTGAGGATGTCGGCTGCTGATTCGCCGCGCCGGGCGCGCCGGCCGGCGCCGATCACGCACATGCCCACGCCGTGGCCATAGCCGCGTCCGGTGAACTGGAGGACGTTGTCCTTCTTCTTCACCGAAAACGCCGTGCTGCGAAGAACAGTCGTCCCGATCGCCGCGCGGAATTGATACGACCCGATTCGTTCCGGCTGCATCCCCGACAGCTTGAGCACGGCAACGCGATCGGATTTGGTTCGTCCCTTGATCTCCACGTTCTTCAGGTTTCCCGAAAATCCGTTCCGTTCGAGGTGAGCCTGCAGGTCGGCGAGCGGCATCTCGAGCGTCCACGGCAGGTCATCGTCGTGAACGTCGTCCTTCCTGGCGCGAAGATACGGGTGCGAAGTGCCGGGCCATACCGCTTCAGCCACCTCCGATCGACCGCCGCAGGACGCGGAATAGAAGATTTCCGCCGGTGTTCCCCGGTAAGTCAGGATCTGTCCCGCGGTCGCGAGCGCAGCAGCGCGAGCGCTCTCGCGCGCAGCGGCCCGCGGCACCTGGCAGTGAACTGCGTCGCAGAGGTCGAATCCCTCCCGCGCATGCCGGCCGGTGTTGAAGACGGTATAGGTGCGAATCGCGATGGCGAGGGCCTGTTGCGTGGCTTCGGGCGCGCCTGGCTCACCCTCCCCCGACAGCACACGCGCCACGTAGACCTCCAGCGGAACCTGTTCGACGCGGCCGCCGCCGGCGGCGCCAAGGGCGACGGTGCGGGTACTGAGCGCGGCGAGATCCGCGTCGCTGGCCGGACTCTGAATCCGGCTGAAGCCGGACTCCACGGTTTGCGCCGGACGACTGGTCATCAAGCCAGTCATCGACACGGCAGCGGCAGTGGCAACCGCCGCCAGCGGTCCGCGCAGATGCCCTACAACCAGCGTTTGCAGCCGGGCCGGCAATGGCATTTGATCACCTGCTCACCGTCGGTGTGATAGTCGTAGGTCAGTTCCTCGCCCGGCTTGATGTTGCGCCCGGCGCGAATCCAGATCGTTTTCCCGACGATCTCGCTGTAGCAGTTTGGCTTGCATCCGTGGTTGATGAACCGGCCGACGTTGCCGCCGACCATCGCATCGCGCACCCACCGCCGATTGACGGTGAAGCACCAGATCTCGCCGCGTTTGAGATAGCGCCCCTCGCGCTTGAGGCTTTCCTTGTGATCGATGAGCTCGCCGTCGTAGGTGACGATGCGCTTGTTCTTGTTGATCGGTTCGAGTGCGAAAACACCCCATCCATGCAGCTTGGAGCGTCGTCTGATGATGCGGGGTAAACCCGGAGCCTTGAGCATGAGCACACAGAATAGCAGCAGCGCCGAAAAACATCGGAGCGTGCAGATACAATAGGGCGCTAATGGCACAGACGGCGGTCGGCTCGAAAGAGGTGATCCAGGCGTGGGGAAAGATCCTCAGCGGGTATCGCCCGAACCTCTCGATCGAAATCACCAAGGAATGCCCGCTGCGATGCCCCGGCTGCTACGCGTATGGCGACGAGCATCTCGGAGGCGGCGTCACCCTGCGTGGCCTGGCTGACTACAAGGGCGACGAGCTCGTGGCGCGCTTCATGGCGCTCATCGACCGGCGGAAGCCGTTGCACGTCTCGATCGTCGGCGGCGAGCCGCTCGTCAGGTACCGCGAGCTCGGGAAGATTCTCCCGCAACTGGCGGAGCGCGGGATTCACACACAGGTGGTGACCAGCGCAGTCCGCCCCATTCCTGAGGAATGGGCGGGATTGCGGCGCCTCCAGATCGTCGTCTCGATCGATGGTCTGCCCGCGGAACACGACGTGCGGCGCACGCCTGCCACCTACGAGCGCATCCTCAAGCACATCGCCGGCCATCAGATCACCGTGCACTGCACCGTCACGCGCCAGCAGGTGCGGCGTGACGGTTACCTCGAGGAGTTCCTCGCCTACTGGCAGCAGAACCCGAACACGCGCCTGGTGTGGGTGAGCCTGTATACGCCGCAGATTGGCGAGCTCTCGATGGAGCGCCTCAGCCCGTCGGATCGGCAGCGTGTGGTGGCCGATCTGCGCCGCCTGCGGCACAAGTTTTCGAAGCTGCAGCTGCCCGAGGGACTTCTCAACGTCTACGCGCGTCCGCCGGAGTCGCCGGACGAATGCATCTTCGCGCAGACGACCGAGTGCCTGTCGTCGGATCTGGAGAAGCGCGTCATGCCGTGCCAACTGGGAGGAAATCCCGACTGCAGCAACTGCGGCTGCATCGCGTCGGCCGGCCTCGAAGCGATCGGCCGGCATCGTCTCAAGGGCTGGATCCCTGTCGGGAAGATCTTCTATGCCTCGGTTCGTGTCGGAAACGCGATCGGGCGGCTGCGCGGCGCGGCCGTTCAGGCCACCGAGGCGCCCGTTCAGTCCGCCCCATAGCCCACTGGCCTACAGCCGCGCGATTCACGGCGCGGCTCGCGTCGGGAGCCGATAAAATCGATTCGCTCCATGCCATCGATGACCCCGCCGCTGCGCCTGGTCTTTCTCGGGTGCGGCTTTATCACGCGCGTACACAGCCGCCATCTGCGGTCGCTCCGCGCTGATGTCACCCCGTATTACGCGAGCCGCGAGCGCGCGAGGGCCGACGACTACTGCCGGCGGTTCGCCGGCGGGGGCACTTACGGTGACTACGAGGCAGCGATCGACGATCCGTCGATCGACGCGGTGGTGATTGCCGTCCCGCCGCGGTTTCACCTCGAGCTCGCGATGCGCGCCCTGGCGGCGGGCAAGCACGTGCTGGTGGAAAAACCGGCATTTCTCACGATGGACGATTACGAACGAGTCAGGGCGGCGCGGGATCGTGCCGGACGGGTGGTGCTGGTCGGAGAAAACGACCACTACAAGCCGCTGGCGGTGCGTCTGCGGGCGCTCGTTGCCGGCGGCGTCATCGGCGAGATGGTCTTCGCGCATTTCATGACGCTTGCGCACCGTCTGAAATCGGCCGACGACTGGCGCAACGACGAAACGATGGCCGGCGGCGACGCCTTCTTCGAAGAGGGAATCCACTGGCTGCATCTCGCCGGCAGCCTCGGGCCGCGGATCGTCGAGATTCAGGGCTACCAGCCGTCGGTGTCGCGAACGGGGCCGGACACGCGGGCCAAGAGCATGATGGTCGCGTTCCGATACGACAACGACGCGGTCGGATCGCTGTATTACTCGCGCGAGATTCCCTCGCTGCTGCGCGGGCTCCGCGTCTCCAAGCTCCTCGGCCGCGACGGCATCATCAGCTTCGAATCGAACGGCCTGTTCATCCTCGTACGCGGACGCGGCCTGCCGCGTCTCGTCGTTCCCGGATTCCGGGACATCCGCGGCTACCGTGCGATGTACCGCGATTTCGTCGGCTCGATGCGCCGTAATCAGCCACCGGAGATGAGCCTCGAGCGGGCGATGGAGGATCACCGCCTGATGGAACAGGCGTACGCGACGGCGGCGAGACCGGCGCCGGCAGCGGTGCCAGCACGATGATGCGGCAGGAGCAGTACGACGTCGTCGTCATCGGCAGCGGCGCCGGCGGGGGCACGCTGGCGTATGCGCTCTCACAGACCGCCGCGCGAGTCCTCATCGTCGAGCGCGGCGACTTCATCCCGCAGGAGGACGAAAACTGGGATCCGGAAGCGGTCTGGAAGCACCTGCGGTATCAGACACGCGAGGTCTGGCTCGACGCCAGCGGCCGCGAATTCCCGCCGTACAGCCATTACAACGTCGGCGGCAACAGCAAGTTCTGGGGCAGCGTGCTCTATCGGCTGCGGCGCGAGGACTTCCAGGATCTCGACCACCTCGACGGGCTCTCGCCCGCGTGGCCGATCGACTACGACACGCTTGAGCCGTACTACGACCGCGCCGAGCGGCTCTACCAGGTGCACGGAGAGGCCGGCGTTGATCCGACCGACCCGCGCGGCGGGCCGTATCCGTACCCGCCGGTTCCACATTCGGCCGGTATGAGTGCGATCGTCGAGCAGCTGCGCTCGCTCGGTCTGCACCCGTCGCCGCTGCCGCTCGGCCTGCTCGACGGGTGCGTCCTCTGCAACACGTGCAACTCCTTCGCGTGCAAGGTACACGCGAAGAGCGAGGCGGACGTGTGTTGCGTCCGGCAAGCCATACAGAAGCCGACGGTCACTCTGTGGACCAACTCGACCGCGACCCGGCTGCTGACCAATCCATCGGGCGATCGAATCGAAGCAGCAGAGATCGCCCGCAACGGCGAGACAGTCCGCGTCGAGGCCCCGGTGTTCGTCGTGGCGTGCGGCGCGGTCAATTCAGCCGTGCTCTTCCTGAAGTCCGCCAACGCCGCCCACCCGAACGGACTGGCCAACTCATCCGGCCTCGTCGGCCGCCGCTACATGGCGCATCTCGCGACGATGATGCAGGGCTTTCATCCGTTCCGGTTGAACGACACTGTCTTTCAGAAGACGGTCGCGATCAACGACTACTACCTGCGCGGGCCGGACTGCGACTATCCGCTCGGCCAGATCCAGTCCCAGGGACGGACGCACGCCGTCATGGCGCAGACCGTCGTGCCCTGGATTCCGCTGTGGGCGTATGACTCGTGGGTCTCGCGCGGAGTGGACTGGCTGGTGATGTCGGAGGATCTCCCCGATCCGGACAACCGGGTCGTGGTCGAGAAGGACGGCCGCATCCGCCTGAACTATCGCCCGAACAACCTGCGGGCGCACGGCAAGCTGGTCAAGGAGATGGCGCGCCTGCTTCGCAGTCTTGGTTTCTGGGCCACCGTCAAGCACTCGCACGGAGCGCGTAACACGACGCATCAGTGCGGCACGATGGTGTTCGGCGACGATCCGCGCACGTCGGTGCTCGACCCGTACTGCCGCACCCACGACGTCCGCAACCTGTTCGTGGTTGACGCATCATTCTTCCCATCCTCCGCGGCGGTGAACCCGGCGCTCACGATCGCCGCTCAGGCACTGCGTGTGGCCGATCACATCGCGGAACGCGATCTTCGGCTGCGCCTCGGCGAGCAGGTCGAAGCGATGAACCGATGAAAGTCAGATCGTTCAGTCACACGGGCATCACGGTTTCCGATTTCAACAAGGCGGTGAGGTTCTATTGGGAGATCTTCGGTTGTCCGCTCGTGGGTGTGGCCGACACCCCGCCGGACCGCGTGCGAAGCTTCTTCGGCGTCGGCGATGACGCGGAGTCACGCTGCAAGATCGGCTGGATTCGCGTGCCCGGCGGCGCCGTGCTGGAGATCTTCGAGTTCCAGCCGCAGCTGCCGCCGCGAGCGGTGCCCTGGAATGGAGTCGGCCTGACGCACATCTCGTTCAATGTGCGAAACCTGCCGCGGTGGCACGACTTCCTGACGCGGAAAGGCGTCGAGTGCGTGTCGCGCCCGGAGCGGTCACCGCGCGGACACTCGTTCTTTTTTGCGAAAGACTTCGACGGCAACCTGATCGAGCTGATGGACCTCGGCTACATGTATCACGTGCTCAACTGGCTGGGCCC
>Ga0079216_10000422_pt1 | contig 10084 bp, 9 predicted proteins | sample NCAS100_FD_77008 | JGI IMG/M metagenome (GOLD analysis project Ga0079216, IMG submission 77008) | Agricultural soil microbial communities from Utah to study Nitrogen management - NC AS100 | ecosystem: Environmental > Terrestrial > Soil > Agricultural land | place: USA: North Logan, Utah...
TTGCAGTCTCTGCAATACTCCTACTATCAGGTCTTCTTCTTGCAACCCAAATTAACCAACCTGCATGGGCTGGCACATTTCCAGGACCAAATGGACACATAGCTTTTGACAGCGATAGGGATACTCCCCCAGAAGACGAGGAGAATCCTAATCACGAGATATACGTGATGAATGCTGATGGTACTGATGAGACAAGACTTACAGATAATGACGGAGACGATATAGATCCTAGCTGGTCACCTGATGGTGAAAAGATAGCATTTGCCAGTAATAGAGATGGAAACCTTGAGATCTATGTAATGAATGCTGATGATGGTAGTGATGTAACTAGACTTACAGATGATGATGCATCTGACCATGATCCTAGCTGGTCACCTGATGGTGAAAAGATAGCTTTTAGCAGTGATAGAGACCCCGACGAGGATTTCGCCGAGATCTACGTAATGAATGCTGATGATGGTAGTGATGTAACTAGGTTGACGGATAATGATGCAGATGATATAGACCCTAGCTGGTCACCTGATGGTGAAAAGATAGCTTTTAACAGAGTCTTTAGCCCTGAAGATGAAGAGGTTGACGACGGTCAGATCTTCGTAATGAATGCTGATGATGGTAGTGATGTAACTAGACTTACAGACAATGATGATGACGATAGAGAACCTGATTGGGGTACAAATACATCATCTCCTGATGATAATGGCAAGAAGGACAAAAAGAATGACCATTAGCGGTTGTTGACAAGAACGATCCTAATGCGATAAACGACATCTAGAAAAACAAAGGAAGAATAAGGCGAAAGAGAATAAAGAATAAAGTGTTAAAATACACTTTATTTTTCTCTCTCTATCTCCTCTAAAGCTGCTTCTGCCTTTCTTCTCTTCTTCTAACTTCTTTAGATCCTTATCAACTTAGTCTTATTAGCCCCCTCTCCTAAAGGTGCTAGGCTGATTATAATCATCCTCTAAAGTCTAATCGATAGAATGGTGACAGCAACAGGAGAAGCAATAGCTGCAACAGCGACAAATACAAAGTTGTCCCTGAGGATAAGAAATAGACAGCAGAAAATAATATGTCGCTGTAGTATGTGTAGAAAGAAGCTAAAGTTCATCGGAACAAGCGAATATCCCTTGGCATGTTGGAAATGTATGATAGTCGATATGAACAGCTGAAGAATGCTCATTCATGAATGTTTTCATATTATTCTATGCTTTAACTTACATGATCTTTCAATTTGATGACAAGAAGAAGCCTGATAGATATAAGATTATAGGCTCGATAGTTGCCGTCGTTGGAGCAGCTGTCATTTTTATGCGCCGCGCTGAAGCTTTTTTATTTCAACATGTATAATTGTTCATACTTTGGGAATAAGATGCGCAGAATGTCAATGCGTTCAGCAGGACTGTATTAAGGTAGATGTAGAAAGATGCATACTATGCACGAGAGATGTGTGCTGCTGCATTAATATTCATAGCAGTAATTCCTCATTGAAAAAGAAGCCTCTAGCAATAGCTAAAACAGTAACAACTACTCAACCTGACGAGTGCTGCGCTTCAGGGTCTTGTGAGAATAATAATAATTATGCTTTACAGCCTAAGCTAACAACATCATCGCTTTCGTCTTCGTCAGGCTTGTTTCAATTTCTTAAAAATATCAAAGCAGTGTATGCTGCAGCTTTAGGAATTGAAATTCTCTGTATTGGCGCTGCTGAAATTGGCGAAAACAGTGGTTTATACTTATTTGGCTTTAACTTGATAGGGATACCGATAGCTTATGCAATGGGCTATGGTCTTGCAGGATTTACAACCTTTGTCGCAATACTTGGTAGGTATAATTATGGCTCAAACAGAAAGATTGATAGTTGCTGCTCTGTTCTGGAGCAAGGAGCAGGGTTAGGCTTTATTTCAAACCTCAAAATCATCTTCAAAAACTTTGTTATCGGAATTACAAAACTACCACAGCTACACAAACAACCAAACTTGAAATACATATTGAAATCAAGCACATACATTTTGGTTACTGCAGAGAGTGCATGTATTTTAACAGCAGAGACAGTAGACCTCATATTCTATCAGTATTCTATCGTACTAGCCGTTCCTCTAGCGCTATTAGCTGGTGCTTTTACAGTAGTTGCACCAGAAGCATATAGGAAAATAAAGCAAAAGGCAGTATAACCATCATATCTCGCCCAACAACCACGAAATGTCAGATGAGTTTGCTGTGATATACGTTGATAGAAAATATGGAAATGCCTACTATGACAGATACAGGAATAACTGGATACATTGTGAGGTGGAACATGAACAAGGCAGAGCATTACAGGTAGATAAAAGCTAACCAATAACCATTTCTTACTGCAACTAGCTATTCTTTGCAAAAAACTCCATCACTTTTGAGCTAAAGATGTTAGTGAACTTGACATTATCATGACTTACATCAGGAATAAGAATCTGCTCTGTATTATTTGGCATATTATCAGAAAGCATATCTGATATTCTATGAAAGAACTTAGGACTGAGTTCTCCCTTTACTAGAAGTGTAGGAATTGTTGTCATCCTTTTGACATCTTCAATGCTAAAGGATGGAGGCTGCGCATATTCCAGCTCTCCTTCGAGACTTTTCGCATTATCCATTAGGAGTTGCTTATCTCTCTCCGAAAGCTGTTCAAAAAAGTTATCTATATCCATAATTCTATTTATAAAAATTTGAGCTGCTTTTTTAAAATCTCCTCTTTTGAATGCATCCTCAGTTGGACTTTGGACACGGGTTCTGAATCGCCGAAGCAATTCTGCATCTTCTTTCATAGGGCTCCTTGCAAGGAATGAAAGGATTGGAGGTTCATTTAGCACCATTGTCTTTGCTAATTCTGGATTCTTTGAAATACAGTATAAAGCAGTATAAGCACCATATGAAGCACCAACCAAATGAGCTGGCTCAAGGTCTAGCTTTCTTATCAGCTCAGCCAAATCTTTACCATTTTCCTCGATGGTATTATTTGTGACAACGTTACCAATCCATCTGTTGGGATAAGCGAACCTCCTACTGTATGAGATGATGTGGTATTTGCTTGAAAAAGAATCTATCTGAAATTGCCAACATCGATAATCATCAAGTCCACCGTGAATAAAGATAATTGGTGGCTGCTGACCTTCTTCTCCTTGCTCTACATAATGCAACTGCCGTCCATTTATTTCGATGTTCTTGAGGTTATTTGACGTTGACAATGATATGGCATTTCCTCCAGTATAAAAAGAACATCAATAATTGCAGTATAAAAGGAAATGGGATTTCAAGTGTCTCTACTGTCTTAATCGAGTGGCATTGCTGAGGTCGTGGGTTCAAATCCCACCCAGTCCATTTTTGTCAATCTGGTAAAATACGGTATTGAGATAAGTACATTTTGAGCAATTGTTGGATATGACCCCTCGCTAAACCGATGCCCTCTCATTGTGAATAGTAATCTATACACTGACAACAGCTGAGTTTCTAAATATTGGATAGGAATCGGTCGAAAGAAATTTTGTCGACAGCATTGATCGCCCTGGTCCAGCGACGATAGGGGGATGACTATCATGACTTCACTCTAAAGAACAATTGTCATGCTTGTTATGATATTAGAAATGGTTCATCTATTCTGTTATTTGCTTATTTATCAGACTAATAGCTCCTCTGCAGAAGTCGTATATAGGATTTAGATGATTGTAAGACACAATGTCCATCAATTTAGCTCTGCATCATATTTTGTTCTCAAAAGGCGCGTGCACTAATATCACAAAGGTTTTGATAATATCGTTCGTAGTACTAACTACTTCTAATGTTATGATGAGGGAAAATGCTTACGCATCGTCATCATCATCCGATTTAGCAAGGCTCAATAGTGATTATAAATTGCAGATACTACAACAAAAGGTCTTACTGCAGAATGTGTCCCCATTTACGTCAACTTTACCTCCTGCAGATTTTGCATTTTTCTATTCATTTGGTATAATTGGTGAGACTAATAACACTATTAACTCCGAGCATGATGTATATATCAAAGACAATGAAGAAGGTGTTCAACCAACAAATATCACATTTACAATTTCAGCAGCACAGATGCAAGGTATTTGGACCTCTGCTATAGAAACAGGCTTTTTTCAAATAAAAAATAATTTTACTGAAAATTGTGATAAGAGTGGAAACTGCATACTAGTAACACCTGAGCACTATTTTATACTAAAAATTACAGGAAACAATAGCACACACACAGTTATTGCTCGTGATGGATATGCATTTCCACATGATGAAGAGTATCAGAAGTTCAAAAGTCTTGTTGATGAAATAGATAGGATGGTTGTAACAATACTGTCTCAAGAAAATGGTAATAACGATAATGCTCTACCATCAAGTGATCGAGAACCTGAGAGGGGTTTTATTTAGTAACTCTTGGATTATTGCAAACAAGCTAACAGCTTTCAATATGACAGCTAGTTTGTATTTTTGCAGTCCTCTAAGTCGGTTAGCACGAATTATGAAATCGAGAAACACTTAATATTGCCAATTCTAGTAATTCAATATTGATAATCACCGCAGTTAGTAAATATTTTTCAAGGCTAGCCTCCATAACGAGACATCATGGCTTAACAGTGCTGGTTTTGGGGTTGTTAGCAGTGATGTTAACTGCTCCTTTTATTGCAGGGAGAATACTTGATATAGCCCAAGCTCCAAAGCTGAAGAAAAAGCACCAGAGCTAGAGAAAATAGTGTTTATAGATTATGGAAGACCCGGAAAGGATCCACCCGGAAGACAGCAACAGGAAGAAGATATCCATTCTGGAGCATCTGGTTCTACTGATCCATGCGGCGACGGTTCAAGTCAATATGCACTGAAACAGATAAAATGGAACAGGTTCCCTGTTTCTTATCACATAAATGCTAACGGTGTTACTAGCGGTGTTGATAGGTCGACTGCAACGCAGGCTATAATAAACGCCTTTAATACAATTGACAACGAGAATCATCCTGGCGGCACATTTTTCACTCGAGTCTCTGACTCCTCAAATGCAAAGATAAAAGTTTGGTGGGCTGCAATTGACGGTTCTGGTGGAGCATTAGCTAGAACAACAGTTTGGTACAATACTGCTACGAAGGTTATTTCAAAGGCGGAGATTGTATTTGATACCGGCAACAAATGGTTCATTTCTTCTAAGTCGAGCTGTGCTGGTATTGCAGGAAGTCCATTTGATATTCGAAATGTAGCTACCCATGAAATTGGGCATGTTATAGGTCTTGGACATGCAAGCAATACAAAGCTGACAATGTACGGATCCGCTGCTCAAGGTGAAACACTAAAGCGAAGTCTGGGCATAGGTGACCAAAGAGGAATAGATGCCATTTATTAAACAATGAGAACGATATGATAAAGAGTTATTCGGCGATCTAACAATTCATGGATGGAAACTTTATTTTCCTCTGCCAAACTAGGACCAAGACCAAAATTTACTAAATATTTTTTGTCTTGTTTTTATTACTGCCTTGGATATCTTTCTTATTAAAATTGCTTGACAATATAAGGATACCGAGCATATAAAAGAAAAGGAGCGGAGCGGGTGGGATTTGAACAGCTCTCTATAGCTGTACCTTTACATAGGTAGGCTTGGTCTAAGAAAGCTGGCTGAGGTCGTGGGTTCAAATCCCACCCGGTCCATCTCTTTCTGTTATACAACTACGGTATTGGTTTGATCTCATTTTGATTAGTTGGAGGACAAATTCAGAATAGCAATTAAAACAATTCATGATTCATTCCAGACAGGTAAGCCTTTTCAACACGACTAAGAAACGTCATCGCCTTGAAAGAATTTGCAGTGGTTAATAGCTATGACAGTCGTACTCCTATGCGCTGCTAGTCAGCAAGTTTACGCGTAAAACATTATTCATTCTCATACCACCATCGCTCCATCTTTTCCAAAAACTTCTTGTGCGATTCTATAGTCTTTTCACATTCTTCTAAGTCCCGTCTGAGCTCTTCTGCATGCTGTGGTAGTGATGAAGACTCTTCTTCTATTTGTCTCTTCAGAGTTTCTTTAATAACCTCTAGTTCTTGTATCTGTCGCATGAAGTATATCCTCGAAATGTACAGATAACGTTTCCGAAATTCCTCCCCACTCTTGGTCTTACTACTACTTTTTTCGATAGCCCTCTGAATCAGTGTCTGCGCTTCTTTTTTCCTTTCGACCGATTCTGAAGGATCATTAATTATAGCTTCTGCTTCGTCGAGAATATGCGACATCTCCTTCTCCATTGTTTCGTCATCGCCCTCTGGTGTAGCCATGATGATAATAATGACGGGATAGCTTCCATTATTTCTTGTTATTCTCTCATTTTGTGTTACCTTGGCAAGATAGAGGTTGTGGGTTCAAATCCCCCCCGGTCCATTTTTACCATCTAGTAGGATACGGTATTAGATTGAGCTTGCTTTGAGTAGGTGTCAGACAAATTCAACAGCACTAGTTATGAATTTGAAGCCTCAAGATTGTATTGTATTTGATGGTGCACAGGACATGATGATTCCTTTCAAGTATAATCGCAAAAAGGAGAAAAAGAAGGAAAAGAGAGGTGGGCAGTATCAGCAGTTTATCCATTGAAGCAGCGTGTTTTTGAAGCGTTAGCTCCTGGTACAGTGCTTGGGCACCCAGCGCCAACGGGTCTGGCGGCTTCTGCTTATTGTAGTTGAATAGTTACTGCTGCTACTGTTACCATTACTACTCCGAATAATGCTAGTCCTGCAACTATGGCAATTATGGCTATTGATACGTTTCTCCCTTGTTCTCTTGATGAGTGGTTCATTTTTATAATAAATTAAGATAAAGTTATTTCTTTTATCTATTGCTACATATAAGCTCCATTAAACGGTGAATTTTTATACGCTATAGCTAATATTGGTCAAAAAATTAATGGGCTTCAGAAAAGGTTTGAAAGCAAAAAAAGAAAAAGGAAGAGGCAACCGAAATTGAGGATATACACAAGAATGTTGGTTACAGCGAGAGATTGAATTTCTAAGGTTTTATCGTATTTAGTCTGCTAGTCTGCCGCACCGCACTACAACGATATGCGCGCCCACCAAAGCAACTCTTGAAAAAGTGCGCCTATAGATGCAGCGGAGCGGAGACATTGGTTAGGAGAGAGGAGCGGGTGGGATTTGAACAGTAAAGTTTCTCTTCTCTTTCTATATCTGTACCTTTAGATAGATAGTCCAGGCAAAGAAAGCTGGCTGAGGTCGTGGGTTCAAATCCCACCCGGTCCATTTTTATCAATCAGGGTAATTACGGCATTAAATCAGGTTCGTTCTAGGAAGTTGTCCGACAAAACCCCTAACATTAAAGAGGAGTCTGGTTTTGGTTTTTGGTCTGGTCTCTCTCTCTATATATATCAGCGTCGCGGTGGCGCTGCTGCCTTTCCTATAGTCCAGGTAAATTCATCCTCTACAAAGCGTGCATAGGCTGCATCCCATGCCCTTACTGTAAATTCATGGTTGCCTTTTTTCAGTTTATCATAAGTCACTGGACTTGTGCATGATGTAAACGCTTGCCCATCGAGGCTGCATTCTATCTTATCAATCTCGCCTGCTTCACCCTGCGTTACTTCAAATGTTATCTTGATGTACCGCGAGTTTGTCGTTGTGCCATCTGTTATCTCGCTGCCCTTTTTATCGACTGCTTGTGTTATTTCAACATCAGACTGTGCAGTGTCTTGTTCTACTGCTTCACAGTCTGCTGCAGATACTATTTGGTCGCCCTCTCCAGGATTATAATCATGTACTGTTTCATGTCCCCACGTAGAAGAGCACTTGAAAGTGTCAGCTCCAGCTCCGCCATAATATTGTGTCCATGGATGTGCGCCTTCTAAAATGTCATCTCCTGCGCCCCCGTACATCTGCCCCCCGCCATACAGGTAGTCATTTCCATCATTTCCTTGAAGTTCGTAGCCGACTGTGTCGTATAGCTTGTCGTTTCCGCTGCCTCCATGGGCATAACTATCAGGACCCTCAGGGGTCGTGTGAATCTCATCGTGTCCTTCATTGCCGTTTATAGCGCAATAAGGGGCTGTACAGTATATTGTATCGTCGTCAAGACCGCCATTTACGTACGCCTCGTGAGCTATTACCTCAATATAGTCAGAGCCAGCCTCGCCATAAATATAGTAGGTAATACCATTATCATAGACTGTACCAACGTCAATGTTGTCATTGCCAGAACCAGCATGTACTTTGTTTATTTCGCCGGCTTCATTATTCCCATCTTTAATCTCATCATTTCCGTCTCCACCCTGCATCTCGTCGTTTCCTCTGTCGCCATCTAAAGTATCATCGCCTGCTTCTCCAAACAGCTTATCATTACCCTCAAAACCCTGGATAGTATCTGCTTCAGGTGTTCCATTAAGAGTATCGTCGCCAGATGTCCCCTGTATGTTGTCTGCAAGTACAAAGACTACTACTGAAGGGGCTGAAACCGTCATCATCCCTACTATTAGCCCAATAATTACTACTGTCATTGCAAGAGGCAACGATTTGCTTGAAAATCGTTCTTGCTGCTTTCGGCGCATTATACCTTGTCGCATAGCCAATTGACGATAACCAAGTTCGAGGTACGAATTTATACATTCAACCTGATTATATTATAATAGAACACTATTGGAATAATATCATAGAAGATGTTTTCCTGAAATAGACAATGAGTTGTCAAGCTCACCTGTGCGGGGGACTGCTGCCATTCGTCAGGTTTCAATATTAAAAAAGCAGGCTGAGGGTTCGTGGGTTCAACTCCCACCCGGTCCATATTTATCAATCTGGTAAAATACGGTATTGAATTAGGCTAATTTTGGATTACTGGAGGACAAATTCAGCGGCAATGCACCGTGGTAGCCATAGCAGTAACATATTCTTCCCTGATATACCGACGCAGTAGTTATTCTAGTAACTGCTATGATTATATTTTCTCTCGAGTGCAACGGCAAACCAACAATCGTTTCTTACTATGTGACTAATTATGTCTTTCAAAAAATTTCATTACTTTTGAGCTAAATATGTTAGTGAACTTGACATTATCATGACTTACATCAGGAATAAGAATCTGCTCTGTATTATTTAGCATAGTATCAGAAAGTATATCTGATATTCTATGAAAGAACTTAGGACTGAGTCCTCCCTTTACTAAAAGTGTAGGAGTTGTTGTTATCTGTTTGACATCCTCAATGGTAAAGGATGAGGGATGCGCAGATTCCAATTCTCCTTCGAGACTTTTTGCATTATCTATTAGGGATTTCTTATCTTGCACTGGAAGCTGCTCAAAAAAGTTCTTTATGTCCATGATTCTATCTATGAAAGTTTGAGCTGCTCTTTCAAAATCTCCTCTCTTGAAGGCGTCCTCCGTTGGACTTTGGACATAAGTTCTGTATCTCTGAAGCAGTTCGACATCTTCTTGCAGAGGACTTCTTGCAAGGAATTGAAAGATGGGAGGTTCATTAAGTACCATTGTCTTAGCTAAGTCTCGATTCTTTGATACACAATATAATGCAATGAAAGCTCCATACGAAGCACCTATCAAATGCGCTGGTGCGACATCTAGCTTTCTTATCAGCTCAGCCAAATCTTTAGCATTAGCTTCAATGGTATTATCTTGAGCAACATTGCCAATCCATTTGTTAGGATAGGCAAACCTTCTACTGTATGAGATAGTACGGTATTTTTTGGAAAAAGAGTCTACTTGAAATTGCCAGCATCGATAATCATCAAGTCCACCGTGAATAAAGATAATTGGTGGCTGCTTACCTCCTCCTTGGTCTACATAATGCAATTGCCGCCCGTTTATTTCGATGTTCTTAACATTATCAGGCATTAGAACGTCATTCTCCGATATGAGATGAATATCAAAAATAGTTGTATAAAAGGAAATAGCGTATCATGTTTACTTGAATATCTTAATGGTATTGCTGAGGTCGTGGGTTCAACTCCCACCCGGTCCACTTTTTACTGTGAGGGGACTACGGCATTAAAATAATCTCATTTTTGACTAATTGTCCGACAAAAAGCTCCTTCGCTTATAACTTATAAA
>Ga0079216_10000423_pt1 | contig 10074 bp, 9 predicted proteins | sample NCAS100_FD_77008 | JGI IMG/M metagenome (GOLD analysis project Ga0079216, IMG submission 77008) | Agricultural soil microbial communities from Utah to study Nitrogen management - NC AS100 | ecosystem: Environmental > Terrestrial > Soil > Agricultural land | place: USA: North Logan, Utah...
CTCTCCAATGTGTCTCACGAACTGCGCACGCCACTGACCGCTATCCTCGCATTTGTAGAGACGCTTGAAGCGGGGGCCCTTGATGATCCGGAAAATAGCCGGCGCTTCCTGGCGATAATTCGCAAGAACGCCGCGCGCATGCAAAACCTGATAGACGACATTCTGGAATTGAGCGCGATCGAAAGCGGCACAACGGGAGTGCAGTCGCGAACGGTCGAGCTCCTGCCCCTGGCGAATGACGTGATTACGTCTCTCGCTGCGCAAGCGCAGTCCCGGCAGGTTGCGGTGCGCAATGAAGTGAGCCCCGGTACAAAAGTCTTGGCTGATCCCCGGCGGCTGGAGCAGATGCTGACGAACCTTGTTGAGAATGCGATTAAGTTTAATCGTGAGGGTGGCGATGTGGTGATCGAATGTGAAAACGGAATCCGCAGTCGCATTCGCGTGCGAGACACGGGCGAGGGAATTCCGGCTCAGCATCTCGATAGACTTTTTGAGCGGTTCTATCGAGTTGATCGGGCACGCTCTCGAGACCTCGGTGGTACTGGATTAGGTTTAGCGATAGTCAAACATTTAGCTCGGGCGCATGGCGGTGAAGTTCGCGTCCGATCCGAGCTGGGCCAGGGGAGTGTTTTTGAGATTGACCTGCCATCACAGCCGGCGGGGAATGCCGTGGGGATTAGTTCGAATTAGGGCCAACTAGCCTTCGGCAACGAGACCGTACTTCAGAGATTCCTTCTCTGACTTGCGACGTTCGCGAGCATTCTTTCCCAGTAGAGATTCGGCGAGGATTCTTAGATTGATGGGAATGTCAGGGGCTTTGCACTCACCTCTTACGGGTGGTTGATAGTGCGCCAGCAGAGGCACCTCAGCGTTGCAGAAATCACAGCTAGCCAGGTGGTGTCCGATCAAGTTCATGATCTCGGGTGCAAGGGTTTTCATACGAAACGACAGCAAAATGTTTGATGAAGGACAACTCGGAGCTTTTATGAACGAAGTTGCGCTTGAGACTCTCATTTGAACCTCCAGGTGTCTCGCGACACCCGGGCTCCCTTTTACGACGGAATTCCATAAAAATAACTCCGCAGAACGCATCCTGGAGGAAGGCCCAAGGGGCACTGTGGCCGTCAAAACTGCGTCACGCTCGGTTATCAACCTTTGAATAGGGTTAATGCGTCCGGTATTCCAGACTTTTTGAACCCTTTTTTGAAGCGTTTCTCTATTGTTTTCATCAATTTTGCCTCGCTGTAAAAACTTGTTGCCCATGAGTTGGATTCTTGCTACTATGGCACCCGCTTAAGGCAAAGAGCGCCTGCTCTTTGACCCCCTTGCCAGGAAGAAACTCCCTTCGTCTTCGGCTCAAATTTGAGCGAACTCTCAAATTGTTGCAATAAAAGACAGCTCCTTCCCCATCGAACGAGCTAACTGGCGAGTTCTTAGGCACGCTCAATCAATAGAAACATTGCTTCTGGTCCTCCAAAAACCCGGTTCCAGCAAATTCGACCTCTCGGTTACGAGCCGAAAATAAAGCTCAGAATTTACGTCATCCCGCCGGCAAGCCCCACTTACCGCCTTAAGAGCCTATTCAAAACACCGCGTCAACGGATAATCCTGTGAAATCCACAACTTCCGAAATTGAAAAAGAGACCGAGATGGGCGTAACCGAGCAAACCCGACCTCGTACACGCCGGCCTGAACGCCAGACGAAGAGTGGCAAGTGGGTTGAGAGTCTGCGCTCGTCAGATGTCGGCCGCCTTTGGACGGAACTCCACCGCATTGTTTCTCACCATCCCCTGGTGAGAGCTTCGCGTAGCGCTGGCCTGCTTATTGAAGAGGGCGCCTCTAGTGCTTACACCGATTTGACTCAAGAACTGTTCGTGCAATTGCTCAGCAAAAACCGCTTCGAGCACTACCTTGAGTCGGAGATGACCGACTACGAGATCGAATGTGAGATTAGTCAGATTGAGCTGACGAACTTATTGACGGCTGAGTTGAGAAAGCGTCACCCGGAAAGCTATCGCCTCGCGCGTCGCATTTCCACTCTGATCCAGTCCAGTTCCAACTTTCGTCGCTTTGACTCCAGCGGAATCGATGATGAGCCACACCGCCGCCTCGCTGATCGCGTTTATGGTTTAAGCGAGTGGCCGGATGGAAAGCGGCGTCGCGATTCTCACGAGCTGGAACAGCGGGCGCACATGGTTTCAGTGCGCGCTCGCGATACCCGCATGGTCGGATGCACAGGCGACTCCCAGGTCGTGATCAGTAATCCGGATCTGGAAGATCTAATCGTTTCCGTGCTGGATGCGATCGATTCACCAGCCGACGTGCGCACCTTGCGTAGCCTGGTAATGTCGCGCCTGCCGGTGATGGATATTTACCTCGTTCCGCTCGATAGCGACGACAGCGATAACGAAAACCATTTTGAGCCAGTCGACAAGCGTGAGAATCCCGAGCAGGGCCTATTGCGCCGTGAGTCGGAAAACGAAGCGGCTGGTTTTGTTGACCAGTTTCTTAAGAGCCTGCACGAGACTGTGCGCGGAAAGATCAAGCAGTACAACCGCATTCTCGGCGTCTTGTGGCATTGCTACCTCAGCCCGGAACACTCCACGCAGTTGGAAGTCGCGGCCGTGTTAGGGGTTTCTGATTCCCTCGTGTCAGACTATCGGCGGCGCATTGAGCAAGAGCTGCGGGAACTCTCGTTCTCAGAGGTTGAAGAAGCGCGACGATTTGAAGGAGCTTTGCGGGAACGCGTACGCGAACTAGTGATGGCCAACGAGCAGGAAGAGGTCGCGGTGTAGTCGATTGGGGAGTGGGATTAAGCCGTCCCTTGGTTACGAGACTTTCAAGATTCGAAGCTGCCGCGCAGAAAGCGCCGCAGCTTTTTTGCTCAGTGACTTTGTCGAAGGAGCGGAGCGAATTCTCGAGCCTGGTTCGTTTGGATTTCTTACTCCAAGAAGAACGATAGAACAAGGTGCCTATTCGGAAGATAGGTTTTTCCGATGAGTCACATCGTTCTGGGGCTCGATGTTGCATTTCGGACCCAAGAGGCTGAACTGGCAGTAGCTGGAATTTCCCCAGTTGGACAAAAGGACACAAAAGCACAAAAATGGGTCTTGATTAGGTAGTCGTGCCAGAAAATGTTCATGTTAATAGTGCGCCTTTCTGGTGTGGAAAACTGGCCATTTTAGTTGTTTAATTAACCTGATTTGAGCGTTTACGAAATCATCTTCTGGGTCGCTGTTCTTGCCGTTGCGTACACCTACGCCGGTTATCCGCTATTGCTCATGCTCATGAGCAGGTTTCGCGGGAAACAGATCCTGCATCGAGACTTCACGCCTTCGGTGACGGTCATCATCGCCGCTTACAACGAAGAAAGGGATCTCGCTGCAAAGTTAGAAAATACGCTCGCCCTGGATTATCCGAAATCGGAGCTCGAAGTAATCGTTACGTCCGATTGTTCTAGCGATGGAACAGACGAGATCGCCAAAAGTTTTTCTACGCGTGGAGTTCGGTTACATCGTCAGCAGGAACGTTTCGGCAAAACCGCGGCTCAGAATGCTGCGGTGGAGCAAGCGCGGGGCGAGATCATCGTTTTCTCCGATGCGACAACGTATTATCGACCTGACGTGTTGCGGGCGATGATGCCGGCATTTGCGGATGATAGTGTCGGAGGCGTCACTGGTCGAGTGATCTATCGGAATGAAGCTGATTCGAGCGTCGGTACGGGAACAAGGTCGTATTGGAATTATGAGTTTTTTCTCAAGAAGCACGAAAGCAATGTCTGCTCGTTGATCGGTGTGTGCGGTTGCATGTATGCGATACGAAAATCGGCGTACGTTCCTTTATACAATGATGCGTGCAGTGACTTTATAATCGCGACATCACTGGTGGAACAGGGACTCCGAGCGGTATACGTTCCCGATGCCGTTTGCATGGAAGAACCGAATCGTCAGGCAAAGAAGGAATTGGCTGCGCGCGTGAGAATAATCTCCCAGACCTTCTCAGACTTGTGGCGCAACCGCGGAATGTTGAACCCGGTCCGAAGTGGCTTTTACGCAGTGCAACTGTGGTCACACAAAGTGATGCGCTATTTCGTACCAGTGTTCTTGATTTTGATATTTCTGGCGAGTGCTTTCCTGGCGTCGCGAAGTGTCTTTTATGGAGTGCTGTTTTTTGCTCAGATCGCTTTTTATTTGGCGGCTGTTGTTTCCTGGGTGCTCGAGAAGGCGGGTCTACACTTCCGATTGCTGGCATTGCCGCAATATTTCGTGATCGCGAATCTTGCTTCGTTGATAGCGTTCGTTAAGTTTATTAGCGGTGAAAGTTATACGAAATGGGAACCCAGCCGTGAACCCGTGGTAACGAGTTCCGAGGCCAAGCCTTAGTATTTGGTTGATTTTATGAAGAATGCTCTATCGATAGACCTGGAGGACTGGTTTTGCGTTCACAATCTCGCCGGAACGATCAAACGCGACGACTGGGACCAGTGTGACTTCAGGGTGCGCAACAACACGATGCGCATCCTTGATCTGTTGGACCAGCAAAAAGTGCGTGCAACTTTCTTCGTTCTTGGGTGGATTGCTGAACGAGCTCCGGATCTAATCCAGGAAGTTGAAAGACGTGGCCATGAGATCGGAGTCCATGGTTACAACCATCTCCTGCTTACGGAAATCACGCCCGAGGAGTTTGACGCCGATCTGGGAAGAGCGCTGGAGGCGATTGCCAAGGCAGGGATCAAGACTACGCCGATCGGCTTTCGCGCCCCCTCGTTCTCTATGGTGAACACAACCAAAGATTGGGCGCTACCCACCCTGGAGAAATACGGTTTCCGTTACGATTCATCGGTTTTCCCGGTAGGTTTTCATCCCGATTACGGCATCGCCGATGCGCCGTTAGCCCCCTACAAGATTACGGACAAGCTTTACGAGTTTCCAATGAGCGTTCTGGAGATGTTCGGTCGTCGCTTTCCGTTCTGTGGCGGAGGTTATTTCCGGTTGTTTCCTTACTCATACACTCGTTATTGCATGCGAAAAGTCAATGAACAGGGTCGCGCCGTCGTTTTCTATCTGCATCCCTGGGAACTCGATCCCGAGCAGCCCCGGATAAAAAACCTGTCCGCTTCGCAGAAGTTTCGCCATTATCGCAATCTTGATCAGACGGAAACGCGGCTGAAAAGGCTAGTCAACGATTTTGAGTTTACTACAGTGAGAGAGGTACTTGAGATTTGAACAACGAGATTCAGACACAACGAGCATTTTGGAACAGCGAAGCGGACGCTTTTCAGAAGATTTACACGCATCGCAAATCTAAGTTTGCAAATGCGCTCGACCAGTTCTTCAGAAAAGACATGTACGAGCGTTTCGAATTCACTATTAAGAATTGCGAGCCGATTAAAAATCGCACTTTCCTCGACGTGGGTTGTGGCAACGCCCTTTACTCCCTCGAGCTGGCGCGCAAAGGCGCCGCCAGAGTCGTGGGTATCGACATTTCTGAAGTGATGATTGGTCTCTGTAAGCAATCGTGTGAGCAACAGAATCTCAGCGAACGTTGCACGTTCCTCCAAACAGATCTTCTGAACTACAAACCGGAGTCGAAGTTTGATGTCAGTTTTGGCATAGGCCTTTTCGATTACATCCGCGATCCACTTCCAGTGATGAAGAAGATGCGAGAGTTAAGCGCCGACAAGGCCATCATGGCTTTCCCGAGATTGTGGACCTGGCGAGCACCGGTGCGAAAAGCTCGACTAGCTCGAAAAGGCTGTGACGTATTCTTTTACAGCAAGCCGCGGATTGAAAAACTGCTGCGCGAAGCAGGATTCAGCCGTCAGGAGATCGTCAAGGTTGGGAAGCTTTACTGCGTAGTTGCTTACCCGTAATCGAACATATTTAGGTCGCGCTTCTGCTATGCCATTAAAACCTGAAGCTCTCGATTACGAAAGCTTGTTCCACAACCCGCGGCGGCACAGTCGGGACACTGATGCTGAGGGTGAAGTGTGGCCCAGCTCAGGACAATTGAAATCTTTTGATCAAGAGGTTGGGGAATGTAATTCACCAACCAAAGCGCAACTACCAATTAGTCCGACTTTGGTGGCGAAGAGTAGAGACTGGTTTCGACGCCGCGGCCACACACTCAGTTTCTGCGGGATCTTCCTGTTTAGCGTAATCCTGTATTACAGACCTTATGAGCTGATCCCAGCGCTTTCCTCGTTGACGTCGATGGCGTTTTACACGGGCGTGGCTACGCTCGCCATCTATGCGTTTGCCCAGCTGTCGATTGAAGGTAACTTAACCGCGCGTCCAAAGGAGATCAACCTGGTCCTGTTACTCGGCGCGGCTGCACTTCTTTCCATGCCGATGGCAGGCAATCCCGGCTTCGCCTGGAAAACGTTCAGTGAGGTGTTGCTAAAGACGATCGTAATCTTCATCGTGATCGTCAACGTTGTGCGAACTGAGGGAAGACTCAAGTTGTTGCTGTGGCTGGTTCTGGTTGTCAGCCTGTATCTCAGTGTGAATGCAATCAACGATTACCGGCACGGATTGTTTGGGACGGGAACATTAGAGACCGCACGAATTACCGGCAAAATAAAAGGTCTCTTTGAGAACTCTAACGACCTCGCTTTGCACCTCGTAACTATGTTTCCAATCGCTGTGGGGTTGGGACTAAGCGGTCGCGGTTTATTTAAGAAACTGATCTATTTTGGTGGGGCTGGATTAATGATTACGGCGGTGATTGTGACTTTCTCCCGCGGCGGGTTCCTGGGTTTGGTTGCTGCGGTATTCGTGCTCGTGCGCAGATTGGGCCGGAAAAATCGGGTGGCCACGACTGGAGCACTCGTATTTGCAATTATCATGTTCCTTGCTTTGGCGCCGGGATCCTACTCCGGTCGCCTTTCGACGGTGTTTAACTCCAGTGCCGATCTGACTGGTTCCTCAACCCAGCGAACTGAAGTCCTTAAACGTTCATTTTGGGTAGCTCTTAGATATCCGCTATTCGGTGTTGGTATCGGAAATTTCCACTTTCAGTCCCCTCGTGAGTTAGAGACGCATAACGCTTATACCCAAGTGGCCTCCGAAATGGGTTTGGCGGCGGCGGTAGTTTACGTTCTGTTTCTAATTCACCCCCTGCGACGTCTGCGACTAATCGAAAACCAAAGCTATTCGGAACCGGGGCAAACCAGATTCTATTATCTGTCCGTTGGGTTACAGGCCGCGCTGGTTGGATTTATGGTCAGTAGTTTTTTTGGCGCCGTTGCCTATCACTGGTACATCTACTATTTGGTGGCTTACGCAGTCTGCCTGCATCGCATCTATATAATGAAGACCCAGCCGGAAAATGCCTTGGCTGGTGTGCTTTGGAAGCATCCGTTCGCCAAGAAGACGAAAAAGCTGGTCGCCACGCAAACCGCTTCTCAGTTAGGCGGGGCTTAGAACAGCAGACTTATATTTGTCAGGTGTTTTCATGGACTTGATAGGCGGAATTCACGACACTTTGTCACTGCATGTGCTGATGCCATTTTCACGCCTGCAGAGGTCATCACGCCCATCAACCAGACCGACTCAACAAGCCTTCGACGAAGGCATTCGCTTTCGCCGTGAAGCCGCCGCTTGGGACAACGAAAACCGAACCCGTTGGATATTGGATCGGCTTCGAACCGTCGTGCGACGAGCTTATGAGGAAACGGTTTTTTATAAAGAACTTCTTGACGGAAACCATTTTGATCCGTACGCGGATTTTGATTTCCGCGACTTCGCTAAACTTCCGGTCCTGACTCGAGAACATATTCAGGAGGCTGGGCCAAACATTCTGGCTTCGTCAGTCCCCGCAGATCAAATCCGCAGAGACAGCACTGGTGGCTCAACCGGCGTTCCCTTAAGGCTATGGTTGGGACCAAATGAACGCGGTTGGCGCGACAGTGGCATGGAGCATTTTTACGAGACGCTCGGCGTTCCTGAGGGTAGCCGGGCGGCCCTACTTTGGGGACATCATCTCGACCCAAAGGCAACCGATAGTTTTCGTGATCGCTATCAAGCCTTCGTTTCGAACGTCAGATGGTTCGACTCATTGCGGTTGTCCCCACAGACGCTGGATGAGTATCACCGCGAGCTAGAATGCTTCCGCCCGGCTTGCATCATTGCTTATGCCAGCACATTGGGACATCTCGCTGAGCACATACTCGCCAGAAACTACAAACCCAGTTATCCAACGCGCTGTTCTATTACTGGTGGTGAAAAGCTCTGGTCCAGACACCGTCGCCTGATTGAAGAAGCATTTGGCCGTCCGGTACACGAGAGATACGGGTCTCGTGATGCAGGGTGTGTGGGCGTTCAGTTGAATCCAGCGAATACTCTTGAGTACACAGTAGACTGGGCACATTTGCTGGTTGAACCGGAACTGCCGCAATCGGATTCGCCTATTCTGATTACTAAACTTCAGGCCGACGCCATGCCCATGCTTCGTTATCGCATTGGCGACATCGGCCGTTTTCTCCCAAGTAGTAAACCGGGACACCCAACGTTCGTTTTGCCCGACGTCACGGGCCGTGAGCTGGATCGCATTTCCTTGCCTGATGGTCGCTGGGTTACGGGACTCGAGGTTCCCCATCTACTCAAGGATTATCCGGTGCGCGAGTTTTTGTTTTTGCAGCGAGAGGATCACTCAGTTGAGCTCCAAATCGTTCCGCAAAGAGATTTCGATGAAAGCAGCCTTCGCCGAATCCAGGAGATATTGACAGCGAACTTACCGGGCTTACAGATTCAGATTGAACTAATAGAATCAGTCGTGCGCACGAAGTCAAATAAATGGCGTCCTGTAATCAGCGAAGTCAAATCAAATTCCGAGGCATTTGTATGAGCGCGCAATTTGACGCCAACTTCGAATCCAGCCTAGCGCTCGTTGAAGTGCCGGCAAGCGCCTATTTTGAAGCAGACGGCGAAGCATCCAAAGTTTCAGAGGCGATTGGTCGATTGGCTTTTAATCTTGGGTGGGTGCGTGAAGGTAAAGGTGCGTTTGGAAACTTAATCGAGCCGGGCGCGCGGGTACTGATCAAGCCAAACTTTGTGCTGCACCACAATCAGGGAACTGGTGGCATGGAGCCGATGGTTACACACCAGTCGATCGTAAAAGCTGTCGTCAGAGCCGTATTACAGACTGACGCCGCAGCAGTCATCGTGGGTGATGCTCCGATTCAAACGTGTGATTTTTCAGCACTCCTGAAGGCGACCGGACTCGGCCCATGGGCTGCGGACCTGATCAAAGCGGATTCCCGTTTCAAAGGGGTGAAAGACTTTCGCAGGACCACGTCGCAATACGTGAATGGTGTGCGCGTTGCTGAAGAGAACGTGTTGCCTGCAGAGGATTTTGTACTGTTTGATTTGGGCTCAGACAGTCTGCTCGAGCCAATTACCAGTGATGAAGATTTTCGAGTAACGTGTTATGACCCGCGATTGATGGCTAAAACGCATGGACGGGGAAGGCACCAATATCTGGTAGCCAGGGATGTAATGGAAGCGGACGTCGTCATCAATTTGCCTAAACTCAAGACTCATAAAAAAGCGGGAATAACATGTGCGCTGAAGAATCTCATCGGTATCAATGGAAACAAAGAGTACCTGCCGCATCACCGTATTGGCGGAACGAATCTCGGTGGCGACTGTTACCCAGGAAATTCAAGAGTCAAACGCATGTTGGAGTACGCAGCCGATCAACAAAACCTTACGGCCTCTGGTAACGCAGCGCGAGTGTGGGGCGGTGTCGCAACACAATTAAATCGAGTGCTTCATCTTATGGGTGACAACCTTGGAATCGAAGGTTCGTGGAGTGGCAACGATACCATCTGGCGAACTGGACTTGATCTTAATCGGATCATGCTTTATGGCGATGTTGATGGGTCAATGTCTCAGTCGCTCCGTCGACGAGTTGTCCACCTGGCCGACGCGATCGTCGCCGGACAAGGCGATGGTCCACTCTCTCCGCAGCCGCTTCCGCTCGGCATTTTATTCGCCGGAAATAATGCAGCTTGCGTCGATTGGTTTGGCGCGCGGTTGCTTGGTTATGATCCGCAGCTTGTTCCAATTGTGC
>Ga0079216_10000424_pt1 | contig 10070 bp, 11 predicted proteins | sample NCAS100_FD_77008 | JGI IMG/M metagenome (GOLD analysis project Ga0079216, IMG submission 77008) | Agricultural soil microbial communities from Utah to study Nitrogen management - NC AS100 | ecosystem: Environmental > Terrestrial > Soil > Agricultural land | place: USA: North Logan, Utah...
CGACCCGCGCACCGCCGGGGACGAGCCGCGTGCGGACGTGCTCGAGCGCGGCCAGCGCGGCCGAGCTCGGCCGTTCGGCCTCGAAGTTCCCCATCAGGCAGATCCCGACCGTCCCTGCGTTGTGCCCGAGCACGTGCGCGCCGAGCCGGTCCACGGGCCGTCCGGCGAAGACGCGACCGCTCGGCGAGACGACGAAGTGGTAGCCCACCGTCGCCCAGCCGCGGTCGAGGTGCCAGCGCTGGATCTCCCGCATGTGCGCAGCCTCCGCAGCGAAGCTCGTCCCGCCGATCCGCGACATCGGAAACGCGGTGTGGTGGAGGACGAGATGGTCGAGCGGCCCGCGCGCCGGCAGGGCCAGTCGTGTGGGCGCCGCGCCCCACTGCGCAGGGGAGACGACCTGGGGCTTGGAAGGCGTGGTAGCCGTCGGGCGCGGAGCATACGCTTCGTCTCGCCGATGGCGCAGGAGCTCCGCCTACAGACCGAGTTCGCGACGGCGGCGTTCTCCGATCGCCTCGCCGCCGCCGTCGAGCGAAAGCGAAGCCAGCTCTGCGTCGGCCTCGATCCGCGCGTCGACCTGTTCCCGGTCGAGCTGCGCGGCGAGGCGCCGGCCGAGGCGGCCGCGCGCTTCTGCCGCGGCATCGTCGACGCCGTCGCGCCGTATGCGGTCGCCGTCAAGCCGCAGCTGGCGTTCTTCGAGGTGCTCGGGGCAGACGGCATGCGCGCGTTCGAGGAGGTCTGCGCGTACGCGCGCACGGCAGAGTTGCTCGTGATCGTCGACGGCAAGCGTGCGGACATCGGGAGCACCGCGCGTGCCTACGCAGCTGCGTACCTCGAGGGCGAGCGTGGACCGCTTGCCGACGCGCTCACCGTCAACCCGTACCTCGGCCGGGACTCGATGGAGCCGTTCCTCGCGGCGTGTCGTCGTCACGCCGCGGGCATCTTCGTGCTCGTCAAGACGTCGAACGCGGGGAGCGCGGACGTGCAGGACTTGACGCTCTCCGACGGGCGCTCCGTCTGGATGCAGGTTGCGTCGCTCGTCGACGAGTGGGGCGAGGAGCTCGTCGGTGTTCACGGGCTCTCGAGCGTCGGCGCCGTCGTCGGCGCGACGTTCCCGCGCGAGGTGGGCGAGGCGCGTCGGCTGATGCCGCGCTCGATCATCCTGCTGCCGGGGATCGGCGAGCAGGGCGGGACCCCGGGCGACGTCGCGCGCGCGTTCGCGAGCGGGCCGGCGAGCGCGCTCGTCTCGGCCTCGCGCTCGGACATCTACGCGTACCGCTCGGGCAGCGGTGACTGGCGAGCGGCCGCGGGCGCCGAAGCCGCCCGGCTGCGGGCCGACGTCTGGGCCGTCTCCGGCTGGTGAACCGCCGGCTCGCGACCAGGCTCGCGGCACCTGCGGCGTTTCTCGCCGGGATCACGATCGCAGTGCTGCTCGTGCGCGCGGGCCTGGGCGACGGCGAGACGACGACTGCGGCGCAGGCGAGCGTGGCGACGACGACGGCCGCGACGGCCGCGACGACCGCGCCGACCCGGACCGCCACCGAGCCGGCTCCCGTCTTCGTCGAGGTGGAGTCCGGCGGGACGCTCGACCAGATCGCGCTCGACAACGACACGACCGTCGAGCAGCTGCTCCAGCTGAACCCCGGCCTGGACCCGACGGCTCTCCAGGTCGGCCAGCGCATACGCGTGCGGTAGCCTGAGCGACCGAATGGGACGCGCGCTCGTCGCCGTCGCCGCCGCGCTCGTCGTCGTCTCGTCGGCGAGCGCCGGGCCTCCCCCGGTTGCAGCGAAGGCGTACTTCGTGGAGAACGGCGCAACGGGCGAAGTGCTCGCGCGCCAGCACGCAGACACGCGCCTTCCGATCGCGAGCATCACGAAGCTCATGACGGTGCTCGTCGCGCTCGAGCACGCCGACCTCGACGACGTCGTCGTGGCGGGGCCGTCCGCGAGCGCGATCGGCGAGTCGACGATCAACCTCCGCATCGGGGAGCGGATCTCCGTCGGCGACCTCGTCGAGGCTGCGCTCGTGCAGAGCGCCAACGACGCCGCGTGGGCACTCGCCGCCCACGTCGGCAAGGGAGACGTGGACGCCTTCGTTCGGCTGATGAACGCGAAGGCGCGCCTGCTCGGGCTGCGCGATACGCACTTCGTCCGTCCCGACGGGCTCGACGTGGGCGGTCACGTCTCCAGCGCGCGCGACGTCACGCTCCTCGCCCGCGCCGCGATGCAGAACGCGACGATCCGGTCGATCGTCGACGACCGCACGGCGACGATTGCCGGAGGTCGGCGGCTCCACACGTGGAACGACCTGCTCAGCTCCTTCCCGGGCCTGATCGGGGTCAAGACCGGCCACACCGACGCGGCCGGCTGGTCGCAGGTCGCGGCAGCGCGCGGGACCGGGTTCGTCCTGTACGCGACGCTGCTCGGGAGCCCGACGCGCGCGCGGCGAAACACCGACCTCGCAGCCCTGCTTCGCTGGGGGCTCTCCCTCTACGCGCCGGTTGCGGTCGTCGACGAGACCCGCACGTACGCGCGCGCCGACGTCGGTTTCGACCTCGAGCCCGTCGCGCTCGTGGCGTCGCGCTCGGTGATCCGCTCGGCACGCGTCGACCGCACGCTTCGCGAGCGAATCGTCGCAGCGACCGCGGTGACGCTCCCGGTGCGCCGTGGCCAGCGCCTGGGCGAGGTCCGCGTCTACGACGGCGCGAGGCTCGTGGCCCGCTCGCCGCTCGTCGCCGCGCGCGCGGTCGAGCGGCCCGGCTTCACCGACCGTGCCTCCTGGTACGCGAAGCGGACGCTGTCCAACCTCTGGCCATGATCGTCACCGTCACCCTGAACGCCGCGCTCGATCGCACGCTGACGGTCCCGAACTTCCGGCAGGGCCACCGCCACCGCGCGAGCCAGGGCCTGACGCTCGCGGGCGGCAAGGGGATCAACGTCGCCCGCGCGCTCAAGCGGCTCGACGTGCCCGTGGTCGCGACGGGGCTCGCCGGCGGTCGCACGGGCACGCGCATCGTCGAAGAGCTCACGGCCGAGGCGATCCTGAACGACTTCGTCCGGATCGCGGACGAGTCGCGAACGTCGACCGCGGTGGTCGATCCGACGAGCAGCTCGTTCACCGAGATCAACGAGTGGGGCCCGCACGTCGAGCCCGAGGAGCTCGAGATGCTGCGCGAGAAGCTGCGCTACCTCGCGCGAGGGGCCGAGGCCGTCGTCTTCGCCGGCTCGCTTCCGCGCGGGGTCGCCGAGTCGTTCTACGCTGACGCGATCCGCGAGCTGAACCGGATTGGCGTGCGCACCGTGCTCGACGCGGACGGCGAGCCGCTGCGCCTCGGGCTCGACGCCGAGCCCTCGCTCGTCGCGCCGAACCAGCACGAGGCGGAGGCGCTCGTCGACCAGGAGCTCGAGCCCGAGGACTTCCTGATGGCGCTCGACGCGATCGCCGATCTGGGAGCGCGAACGGTGCTGATCACGCTCGAGAGCGGCTGCTACGGCCTGACCCGTGAGGAGCGTCCCGCCCAGCGGTTCCACGCCGGCGCTCCGACGGTCGAGCCGGTGTCTGTCGCCGGCGCCGGGGACGTGCTCACCGCCGCGTTCCTCGCCACCCGGCTGGCGGGCCGGCCGTTCGCCGATTCGCTCCGCACGGCGGTCGCAGCGGCATCCGCGTCGACCCTCGAGGTCGGAGCCGGCCGCTTCGACCCCCGCGAGGCCGGGCGGCTCTCGTCGCAGGTCGAGGTCGACAGCCTCGAGCCCGTGGAAACCTAAAAAAGGCCTGCTCCCGCCCGTATCGAAGAGGGCTGCTCGGGCGTTGCACCATCGAGCCATCGAAAGGAGCCTGAAACCATGGGTATCACCACAAGCCTGCTGTTGATCGCGATCGGCGCCATTCTGATCTGGGCCGTCGACGTCTCGGTCAGCGGCATCGAGCTGGTGACGATCGGGTGGATCCTGCTCGTCGTCGGCGCGATCGGTGCGGTGCTCTCGCTCATCTTCTGGTCGAGCTGGGGCGGGTACCACCGCGAGCGGCGCGACGAAGTCGTCTACCGCTAACCACGTCGTTTCGTGAACGGAGCCTGAGGGCGCGGACTCGTCCGCGCCCTCTTTCGTGCGTAGGCCCGATCGGTCCAGGCGCAAACGGCGAGCGTCCTGGGTGCCGTGGAGGCGGCAGCCGCAGCGCCCGCCGTCAGCGCGCTGAGGGGGGATGCGAGGAGGGGAGTCCAGCGCATCCGCGTCCAAGAGTGCCGACGCCCTGTTTGGACCATGTTCGCGCCGCATTGCGCTTCGGTTGTCGTCGGAGGGCGGTGGTAGGCTCGGATCCTTGGAAGGGCTGGAGCTCGGACGACTCGACCTCGAACGCCTCCTCTCGCTGGAGGCGAAGTTCGCCAAGGAGGGGCTCACCTTCGACGATGTCCTGCTCCTTCCGGGCGAGTCGGGCGTCCTCCCCAACGACGTCTCGACGCGGACCCGTTTCACCCGGGGCATCTCGATCGAGGTGCCGGTCCTCTCGGCCGCGATGGACACGGTGACCGAGGCTCCGATGGCGATCGCGCTGGCCCGGGAGGGCGGGATCGGCGTGGTGCACAGGAACCTCTCGATCCCCGAGCAGGTCGCGGAGGTCGACCGGGTCAAGCGTTCCGAGGCCGGGATGATCACGGAGCCGGTGACGCTGCCCCCGAGTGCGCTCGTGCGCGACGCGCTCGAGCTGATGGCGCGCTACCGCATCTCCGGTGTCCCGATCACCGATCCAGACGGATTGCTGGTCGGGATCCTCACGAACCGCGACCTGCGCTTCCAGCGCGACGAGACGCGGCCCGTCTCCGAGCTGATGACAGCGCGCGGGCTCGTCACTGCACCGCAGGGCACCACGCTTCGCGAAGCCGAGGAGATCCTCCACCGCCACAAGATCGAGAAGCTCCCGATCGTCGACTCCGACGGGCGCATCACCGGGCTGATCACCGTCAAGGACATCCAGAAGCGCGCGGACTACCCGCTCGCCACGAAGGACGCGCAGGGACGGCTTCGAGTTGCGGCGGCCGTCGGCGTCGGACCTGACGCACTCGACCGCGCGGAAGCGCTCGTCGATGCCGGTGTCGACGCGCTCGTGCTCGACACTGCGCACGGGCACTCGCTCTCCGTGATCGAGATGGCACGCAAGCTGAAAACAGCGCTCGACGTCGAGCTCGTTGCGGGGAACGTCGCGACTGCGGAGGCGGCCGAGGCGCTGGTCGACGTGGGTGTCGACGCCGTGAAGGTGGGGGTCGGGCCTGGATCGATCTGCACGACCCGCGTCGTCGCAGGTGTGGGCGTCCCGCAGATCACCGCGATCTACGACTGTGCGCAGGTGTGCGCACGCCACGACGTGCCGCTGATCGCCGACGGCGGGATGACCTCGTCCGGCGACCTCGCGAAGGCCCTCGCCGCCGGTGCCGACGCCGCGATGCTCGGTTCCTTCTTCGCCGGAACCGAGGAGAGCCCGGGCGACGTGGTGATGAGCCAGGGCGAGCGGTACAAGGAGTACCGCGGCATGGGCTCGATCGGCGCGATGAAGGCGCGTGGGTTCTCGAAGGACAGGTACTTCCAGGGTGACGTGGAGGACGTCGAGAAGATGGTCCCCGAGGGGATCGAGGGCCGCGTCCCGTACAAGGGCCCGATGCGCGGCGTGCTCTACCAGCTCGTCGGCGGCCTCCGGCAGGCGATGGGGTACTGCGGGGCGTCCACGGTCGCCGAGTTGAAGGACGCGAAGTTCGTGAGGATCACCGGCGCGGGCCTGCGCGAGTCGCACCCGCACGACGTGACGATCACGAAGGAGGCGCCGAACTATCGGCGCTGAGGTCGTCCGGCTGCCGGTGCCCGAGCCGGCTCCGGAGGAGCGCCCGGTGCTGGTGCTCGACTTCGGCGGCCAGTACGCGCAGCTGATCGCGCGACGCGTCCGCGACGCGCGCGTGTACTCGGAGCTCGTCTCGCACAAGGTGACGCCGGAGCAGATCCGCGCGCGGAACCCGTACGCGGTGATCCTCTCCGGCGGGCCTGCATCGGTGTACGCGGAGCACGCGCCGCGGGTCGATCCCGGCATCTTCGAGCTCGGCATCCCGACGCTCGGCATCTGCTACGGCGCGCAGCTGATGGCGCTCGATCTCGGCGGTCGGGTCGAGCGGACTGGTGCGTCCGAGTTCGGCAAGACCGAGCTGCGGGCCGAGGACGGCGAGCTCTTCCACGACCTGCCGGCAAAGCAGACCGTGTGGATGTCGCACCGCGACTCGGTCACCGCGCCGCCCGAAGGCGCGCGCGTGGTCGGCGAGTCTCCGTCCACACCCGTCGCGGCGTTCGAGGAGCCGGGGCGGAGGCTCTACGGCGTGCAGTTCCACCCGGAGGTCGTTCACACACCGCACGGCCAGGATCTGCTGAAGAACTTCCTCTACGAGGTCGCGGGCGCGCCGCCCACCTGGACGCCGGCAGCCGTGATCGAGGAGCAGGTCGACCGGATTCGCGCGCAGGTCGGGTCCGCACGCGTGCTCTGCGCGCTCTCCGGCGGCGTCGACTCCGCGGTTGCGGCGCTGCTCGTGCACAAGGCCATCGGGGATCAGCTCACGTGCGTGTTCGTCGACCACGGCTTCATGCGCAAGGACGAGGCGCTGCAGGTCGTCGAGACGTTCGAGAACCACTTCCACGTCCCGCTCGTACACGTGCAGGCGCAGCAGCGCTTCCTCTCGCGACTCGAGGGGATCGCGGACCCCGAGGAGAAGCGCATGCGGATCGGGGAGGAGTTCATCCGCGTCTTCGAGGAGGAGGCGAAGCGGATCGGCAGCGTCCCCTTCCTCGTGCAGGGCACGCTCTACTCCGACGTGATCGAGTCCGGTGGGAGCGACGGCGTCGCCGCGACGATCAAGTCGCACCACAACGTCGGGGGGCTGCCGGAGCACATGGAGATGGACCTCGTGGAGCCGCTTCGGATGCTCTTCAAGGACGAGGTGCGCAGAGTCGGCGAGGAGCTCGGCCTGCACGAGCGGATGGTGTGGCGCCATCCGTTCCCCGGGCCCGGGCTCGCGATCAGGATCATCGGCGAGGTGACGAACGACCGGCTCGAGATCCTGCGCGAGGCGGACTCGATCCTGTTGGAGGAGATCCGGCGCGCCGGGCTCTACCGCGAGCTTTGGCAGTGCTTCGCCGTGCTGCCCGCGATTCGATCGGTCGGGGTGATGGGCGACGAGCGCACGTACGAGTACCCGATCGTGATTCGCGCGGTCACCTCCGAGGATGCGATGACCGCCGACTGGGCGCGCCTGCCGTACGACCTGCTCGAGACGATCTCGTCGCGGATCATCAACGAGATCCCCGGGGTGAACCGTGTCGCGCTCGACCTCTCGTCGAAGCCGCCGGCCACGATCGAGTGGGAGTGATCAGCCCGTGATGCGGAAGTCGCGCAGCCCTTCGGGCGACTCCTCGTAGACCTCGACGCGCTCGACCGCCGCGCCGCGCGGCCCTTCCTCACAGAACGCGACGAGCTTCTCGACCGCGTCCTCTGAGCCCTCGAACACCGCCTCGACGGTGCCGTCCGTCGTGTTCCTGACCGTCCCGGTGACCCCGTGTCGCTCGGCGAGCCGGCGGGTCGCGTCGCGGAAGAAGACGCCCTGGACACGTCCGTGCACGACCACGCGCGTCCTCACGGCCACGGCGGGATCCTGACGGCTCGAACCCTGGCCCGTCGTGTCTCGCGAGGCCGCGTCTCGGGACCTGGTCCGGAGACGCGGCTCGAAGTGTCAGGTTGGGTTGTCCTTTTCGGCCACCGCGCAGCTGCAACGGCGAGAGAGAGAGCCTGCGCACCGCCACTGAACATGGCCCGCGAGGCCGCGGCTTGGGACCAGGTCCCGAGACGTGGCCCCGGGAGACATCGTTCGGGAATGATCCGTGCATGGACCTCGTGGAGCACGTCGCGGCTGCGCGGATCGGGTCGACGTTCAACCAGTACGCCGGGTCGCCGCTCCGTCGCCAGCGGCTGCGTCGCTACCTCGAGGAGCGGAGCACCGCCGCGCTCGTGCTCGTCGGTGAAGCTGCGGGCTACAACGGGGCCAGAGTCTCGGGCCTCGCGTTCACCTCCGAACGGCAGCTCACCGGCACCGGCCCCGCCGAGCTCAGCGCGACGATCGTCCACCGAACGCTGGCCGAGCTCGGGATCGCCGACGACGTGCTGCTCTGGAATCTCGTGCCGACGCATCCGCACCGGCCTGGGGTCGCCTCCTCGAACCGGCGCCCGACCTCCGCCGAGATCGCGGCGGGGCTGCCGTTCGTCGAGCGCGTCGCCGAGGGACGGCGCGTGCTCGCCGTCGGACGACTCGCGGAACGTGCACTCGGCGCTCCCTACGTCCGCCATCCGTCTCACGGCGGCGCATCCGAGTTTCGTGCGACGCTTGCCGCATGGCTCTGAACGTCAAGCGCAACACGATCTTGCTCGCCGCCGCGCTCGCGGTGAACTCGTGCCTCTTCCAGCTCGCAGCCGCGGTGAACTCGATCACCTTCGTGCAGATCACGGGGATCGAGGGGCTGCTCGGGCTCGGCCCGGCGATCTTCCTCGCGTCCTCCGGGCTCGCCGCGCTGCCCGCTGGGCGCGCGATGGATCACTTCGGCCGCGTCCCGGTGATCGCCGTCGGCTTCGTGATCGCGTCGCTCGGCTGCTCGCTCGTCGCGCTCGCGACGCGCACCGGCTCGACCGCCCTCGTGATCACGGGCATGGCGCTGACCGGAGCTGCGGGCGGCGTCGCGCTCCTCGCGCGCACGGCGGCCGGCGACATGTACCCGCCCGCGCGTCGCGCGCGCGGGATCGCGTACGTCCTGTTCGGGTCCGTCTTCGGAGCGATCCTCGGGCCGGCGGTCTTCGCGCCCCTGTTCGCCGGCAAGGAGCTCGAGCCGGAAGCGTTGACGCTCCCCTGGCTCGTCGCGGCGGGCCTCGCGCTCGTCGCCTGCGCGATCAGCCTGACCATCCGGCCGGACCCAAAGCGGATCGCCGAGCAGCTCGGTACGCACGCCGGCGCGCCTCCGCCGACCGCCGCCGCTCCGCTGAGGGAGATCGTGCGTCGCCCCGGAGTTGTGCCGGCAATGATCGCAGCCGTCGCGAGCCTTGCCGTGATGGCCTCGGTCATGAACCTGACGGGCTACGTGGTCGTCGAGCACCACCACCAGGCGCAGGAGGACGTCTTCCCGATCATCGGCGCGCACGTGCTCGGCATGTACGCGCTCGTGCTCTTCGTCGGCCCCCTGATCGACCGGATCGGCCGCGGGGTGTCCCTGTACTCGGGGCTCGTCTTGATGGCCGTTTCCTGCATCGGGCTGACCTGGTTCGAGAGCGTGCTCGGGACGGCGGTGCTGCTCTTCGGGCTCGGGCTCGGCTGGAACCTCTCCTTCGTCGCCGCGACGGCGCAGCTCGCCGACTGTGCCGCCCCGGCCGAGCGGGGCAAGCTGCTCGGTTTCAGCGACCTCCTGTCCGCCCTCACGGCGGCGGCGCTGGCCCTCCTCGGGGGGCTCGCGCTCGACGCCCTCGGGGTATCGGCGCTGGCCATCGGCTCCACCGTTTTGGTGCTCCTGCCGCTGGTTCGGCTCATCCGCCGCCAGCAGCCCCCTGCTACAATCGCCGCCCGGCGGACGTAGTCATCCGTCGTCTTTTTATGAGCGCAAAGACCTACACCGCAAAGCCCGGCGAGATCGAGCGCCGCTGGCACGTCGTGGACGCCGAGGGCCAGACCCTTGGCCGGCTGGCGACCCGCATCGCCGACGTCCTCCGGGGCAAGGACAAGCCCGTCTACACGCCGCACGTCGACACGGGCGACTTCGTGATCGTCGTGAACGCGGAGAAGATCCACGTCACGGGCCAGAAGCTCGACCAGAAGATGTACCACCGGCATTCCGGCTAACCGGGCGGGCTCAAGAGCCGCACACTGCGCGAGCAGCTCGAGCGGCGCCCGACCGACGTGCTGCGCAAGGCCGTGAAGGGCATGCTGCCGAAGAACCGCCTGGCGAGCGCGCAGCTCACGAAGCTCAAGATCTACGCCGGTCCCGAGCACCCGCACGAGGCCCAGGCGCCG
>Ga0079216_10000426_pt1 | contig 10063 bp, 6 predicted proteins | sample NCAS100_FD_77008 | JGI IMG/M metagenome (GOLD analysis project Ga0079216, IMG submission 77008) | Agricultural soil microbial communities from Utah to study Nitrogen management - NC AS100 | ecosystem: Environmental > Terrestrial > Soil > Agricultural land | place: USA: North Logan, Utah...
ACGATGTCGAAGCGCCCCAGCGAGGCGAGATATCCGGGGTCCAAGGCGGAGCCCTGTTCGACCCGCCAGCCGGGATCGTCCTGGAGGTGCCGGCGCCGCAACTCGAGGGTACATCCCACCGAGGAGGGGTCATAGTCGAACGAGGTGACCCGTGCGCCGAGCCGCCGAGCCGCCAGGCTGGATAATCCGCTCCCGCTCCCGATGTCGAGGAAGCTCAAGCCGGTGAGGTCGTCCTGTCCCAGCATGGCGGCGAGGGATGCCTGGGCCTGGGCGATGCGGTCTTCGTCGAGGACCCGGAGAAACGACGCCCAGTTCTGACCGAAGGAAAACCGCTCTCCCTGCTCGACTTCTCCCGCGTGGGCCCGGGACAGATCCGAACCTGTCAATTTGGGGGTTACCGGCATGGCGCCTCGCGGTTGCAATTTTCCGGCCGACCAGTGGAATAGGCTGGCCTGATCCTTGCTCAAATCTAATCGCCCCATCAACTTAGGGGGTGTCCACCAGCGGCGAGGTCGGATGAAGCAGGTTGTGCTCCGCGGCGGCAAGGCGAGCGTGGTCGAGGTTCCGCTCCCCGCCGTCCCTTCCGGCGGTGTGCTGGTGCGGGTCCAGGCCTCGGTGATCAGCGCGGGCACCGAGCGGGCCAATCTGCACAGCACCGGCGAATCGGTCCTCGACAAGGCCCGGCGCAAGCCCGAGCTGGTGACCCAGGTTCTCAATTCGGTCCAGAAGGACGGCCTGCGGATTACCGCCGAACGGGTGCTGAATCGGCTGGACGAACCGATCGCCACCGGCTATAGCTGCGCCGGGACGATCGAGGCAGTCGGGTCCCGGGTCAGGGATCTGCGGCCGGGTCAGCTGGTGAGCTGCGCCGGTGCGCGATACGCCAACCATGCCCAGTTCGTCGCGGTGCCTCGCAATCTCTGCTGTCCTGTTCCCGAAGGGGTTCCGGTCGCCGATGCGGCGTCGGCCACGGTCGGCGCGATCGCACTGCAGGGAGTGCGGCAAGCCCACCTGGAGATCGGTCACGTGGTGGCTGTGGTCGGGCTCGGACTGATCGGGCTGCTGGAAGTGCAGCTCGCCCACGCGGCCGGCGCGGTGGTGGTGGCGGTGGACCCCCAACCGACCCGGCGGGAGCTGGCGCGTGAGCTGGGTGCGGCTCGCGCCTGCGCCCCGGAAGAGCTCCCCGCGCTGGTCGCGGAGATGACGGCAGAGCTCGGCCTGGATGCGGTGCTGATCGCCGCGGCCACCCCCAGCCACGAGCCGCTGCAGGCCGCGATGCGGGTGACCAGGAAGCGGGGCGTGGTCGTGGTGGTGGGGGACGTGGGCCTGAGCCTCACCCGGTCACCGTTTTACGAGAAGGAGATCGAGCTGCGGATCGCCTGCTCGACGGGACCCGGCCGGTACGATCCGCGCTACGAGGAAGGTGGCGAAGATTATCCGGCGGCCTACGTCCGCTGGACCGAGAACCGGAACATGCAGGCCTACCTCGGCATGCTGCGGGATGGCCGGGTCCGCTGGCAGCCGCTGGTCAGCCACCGGTTGCCGATCGACGAGGCCGCGGCCGCCTTCGAGCTGCTGGAGCAGGACGCCACGGCACTGGCGGTGCAGCTCGAATATCCCGCCGAAGCGTCCCTCGGCCGGAGCGTCCCCGCCCTGGCCGCCCGGAAGCCGCGGGTGGCGCGAGCCGGCGCGGTCCGTCTGGGGGTGATCGGTGCCGGCTCCTTCGCGCGGGCGGTGCATTTTCCCCACCTCCGCCGCATGGCGGACAAGTTTGCCGTTGTAGGCGTCGCGACCCGATCGGGACTCAGCGCCGCCGTGGCCGCCAAGGAGATCGGCGCGGAGACGGCCACGGCGGACTACCGCGCCCTGCTCGAGCGCAGCGACGTCGATGCCGTGCTGATCGCGACCCGCCACGACCAGCATGCCCGCCTCGCGACCGAAGCTCTCGAAGCCGGGAAAGCGGTCTTCCTGGAGAAGCCGCTCGCCATGACGGCGGAGGAGCTGGAGCCGCTGCTCGCCCTGATCGAGCGCGCCCAGCTGCCGTTTCTCGTGGGATTCAACCGGCGATTCTCCGCCGCCACTACCGTGCTCCGGGAACGGCTCGACGCGCATGCGGCGCCCGGCACCATTCAATACCGGGTGAATGCCGCGCCCGGCGGCGCCGGGGACTGGACCCGCTCCGACGAAGGGGGCGGGCGCGCCGTGGGCGAAGCCTGCCACATGGTGGACTTTCTGCATGCGGTCGCGGGTGGCGCGCTGGAATCGATGCAGGCGCTCGCCCGTCCGGGGAGCGATGCGGACGCGAATTTCGCCGCCCAGCTTCGGTTCGAGGGCGGGCTCGTCGCCCAGCTGCTGTATACCACGCTCGGTCACAGCTCGGTGGCCAAGGAGCGGGTCGAAGCCTTCCTGGGAAACGAAGTCGTGGTCATCGATGACTTTCGGACGGTCCACGTCCACCGGCCCGGACTCCGCAAGCATGCCAAACACGCGGTGGACAAGGGCTATGCGGACGAATGGGAGGTCTTCCACCGGGCCTGTACCGGCGGGCCGCCGCTGCCGATTCCCCTGGACCAGCTGCGCTCGGTGAGCGAAGCCACGTTCCAGATCCGCGACGCCTGCCGGCTCTGACCGATGTGCGGGATTGCGGGTGCCATGCGGCTGACCGCCGGTGCAGAGCCCCGGGGCGACGTGGTGCGGGCCATGTGCGACACCCTCCAGCACCGGGGCCCCGACGACGCGGGGGTCTGGTGCGATCCTGGAGGGGGCGCCGTGCTGGGCCACCGGCGCCTCTCGATCGTGGACCTGAGCGCCGCCGGGCATTGTCCGATGCCGAACGAAGACGGCTCGGTGTGGATCACCTACAACGGCGAGGTGTACAACCACGCCGGGATCCGGCGTGACCTCGAGACCCGGGGACACGCCTACCGCTCCCACACCGACACCGAGACCCTGCTGCATCTGTACGAAGAGCGCGGCGCGGACATGCTCGAGCCGCTGCGGGGAATGTTCGCCTTCGCGATCTGGGACACCGGGCAGCGGCGGCTCCTGCTCGCACGAGACCGGCTGGGCATCAAGCCGCTTTATTACACCGTGGCGGGCGGGCAGCTCATCTGGGCCTCCGAGATCAAGGCCATCCTGGCCCATCCCGCGGTGCCCCGGGACCTCGACGAGGAGGCCCTGGCTCAGTACCTGACCTTTGCCGCCGTGCCGCCTCCCGCCACCCTCTTCGCGGGAATCCGTAAGCTGCCGCCGGGGTATTTCCTGCTGGCCCGCGAGGGCGAGCCGCTTCGGATCGAGCGCTGGTGGTCTCCACTCCGGCCCGGCACCGATTTCAGCGCCGAGCTCGCCACGCCGGCGGATGCCGCCACGGCTCTCCGGGAGCTGCTCCGGTCCGCGGTGATCGAGCAGACGATGGCCGATGTGCCTCATGGGCTGCTGCTCAGCGGCGGGCTCGATTCGACCCTCGTGCTGGCATTGCTCTCCGAGCAGCTGGATCAGCCGGTGCGGACCTTCTCCATCGGCTATGAGGACGCGCCCGCCTTCGACGAGCGGCAATTCTCCCGCGCGGCGTCTCAAGCGTTCCGCTCCCAGCACGTGGAGCTGGTGCTGCGGGCCGGCGAGGTCATCGAGCGTCTGCCGGCGGTGGTGGTGGCGCAGGACGAGCCCCTCTCAGACTGGGTCTCGCTTCCGCTCAGCGCGCTGACCCGCGGGGTTCGAGACAACGGGGTCATCGTGGTGCAGGTGGGAGAGGGGAGCGACGAGCTCTTCTCGGGATACCCGCGGTACGTCCGGTACGCCCGGGTCCATGACGGACACTGGCGCCGCTATGGACGCCTGGCCGCGCCGCTCCGGCGGGCCACCGCCGCCATGGCGCGCGGCACCCTGGGACCGATCGACGGCGCCCGGGAGGTCCTCGACCTGTTCGACCGCGCCTCCCGCGAGGACCCGATTTTCGTGAGCGGGGCGGTGGTGAACTGGGACACCGAGAAGGCCCGGTTGCTCTCGCCCGGGTTCCGGGAGCGGCTGGGCGCCGGTGGGTCCAGCGCCGAGCTGGCCCGGCGCACGCTCCAGGAATACATGAGCGAGAGCCGGAGTCCCGATATCCTCTCCGCCATGGCCTACCAGGACCTGTCCATCCGTCTTCCAGAGCTCCTGCTCCAGCGGGTGGACCGCATGACCATGCTCAATTCGGTCGAGGCGCGGGTGCCCTTCCTGGATCACCGGGTGGTCGAAATGGCCTTCCAGATGCCGCCGGCATACAAGGTCTCGGAGGGGATCGCCAAGCGGGTGCTCAAGCAGGCCGCGCGGGGACTGGTCCCCGAGGAGATCATCACCCGGCGGAAAGTGGGCTTCGACGTCCCGCTTTCCCAATGGCTGCGGGAGGAGCCGCTCCGGGAATGGGGTCGCCGGACCATTCTGGACTCCCGCATCCATCGGCGCGGCCTGTTTCATCTTCCCAGGATCCACGAGCTGCTCGATCGCCATCTGGCCGGCCGGATCGACGCCGGGTTCCGGCTCTGGAACCTCATCAACCTGTGCGCGTGGTACGATTGCTGGATCGACCCGGCCTGACCGCCCTCCGGGCCGGCCTCTCGATCGTCCCGCTCGTCGCGCACCGGGGCTTCCACCGGGGACGCCGCTATCTCGACGAGCACGGGGGGTTCGCGCGCGATGGCCGCCGGGCGAGCGAATGGGCTGCCCGGTGGACGTCGCGGTATGCATCTCTCCCGGCGTGGCTCGACCGTCCGGGTGGCGGGAGTCTCTGGCTCTCCGCCGCGGCCGGCCTCCGATGGGCGCGGCACCGGGCCACTGCGGAAGATCTCGGGTTCGCAGACGAGGTGCTGGCGGGGCGGCTGTCTCTGCTCGGCGCCGATCCCGAGGTGGGCACGCCCCCCCGGTGGCTGCGGGACGGCTATACCCGGGGTGACTGGCCCCTCCTGCCGGCCCGGCGTGCTAAGATCGTCCGGGGGGACGGCAGCGACATCCGGACGGTTTGGGAGCTCTCGCGCTGCTATCACTTCGTGCCGCTGGCCCTGGCCTACTGGCGCACCCGGGACTCCCGCTACGCCGACGCCTTCCAGCTCCATGTCGAGTCGTGGATCCGTGACAATCCGGTCGGTCTGGGACCCAACTGGTGGTCTCCGATGGACGCCGCCATCAGGTCCTGCAACTGGGCCCTGGCGGCGGTCCTGTTTGCCGGCGCGCCGGAGCTCGGGCCCGGATTCTGGGCCGCGCTGCTGGCCAACCTGCGCCGAACCGCACGATATGTCGAGCGTAACCTCGAGTGGCATCCGGTCTACCGCGGCAACCACTATCTCTCCAACGGCGTCGGGCTGGTCTACGTCGGCGCGCTCTTTCGCGACGATCCCGATGGGGCCCGCTGGCTTCGGATCGGCGCCCGCATTCTCCGTGAAGAGATGGACCGGCAGGTCCATCCCGACGGGGTGAGCTTCGAATCGGCGATCGGCTACCATCGTCTGGTCACGGAATTCTTCGCCTGGGGCGGGGCGGTGTGCGACCGGAATCTTCCCGGCGCGCTGGCCGCAGCCTACTGGCGCCGGCTGGACGCGATGTTCGAGTTTCTGGACACCTATCTCGACTCCGCCGGACGGGCGCCGCTGCTGGGTGATGCGGACGACGGCCGCCTGCACTGGCTTTGCGCGGCGTCGGGGGGTGCGCCGCGATCCCACCGGATCGGACTGCCCGGACGGCGGCGTCCCCATCAGCCTGCCGGCAGTCGGGCCTTTCCCGACGGCGGGTTCTACATTCTCCGCGCGGGACTCGACCGGTGCATCGTGCGCTGTGGCGCGATCGGCCTCGCGGGGGCGGGGTCGCACGATCACAACGATCAACTGTCCTATGAGCTGGTGCTCGGGGGAAAGGAAGTCGTGACCGACAGCGGAACCTACGCCTACACCAGGGATCTGGCTGCCCGGTTCGCCTTCCGCTCGACCGCCGCCCACAACGCGATCCAGCTGGGCGACGAAGAGCAGAATCCGATTCGCGCCGACCGGCCCTGGCGCATTCTGGCGGATCGCACCCGGGCCCGGTGTCTCGAGTGGTCGGTGACCGGCTCGTCGATCCGGTTCACCGGAAGCCATTCCGGGTTCGCCCATCGCCCCTCGGGAGCCCGGTGCAGCCGGACGATCGTACTGGAGCAGCCCACCGGCTCCTGGACCGTGGAAGACCGGGTCGAGGGCACCGGCCGTGAAGACATCACCTGGCGGCTCCACTGCGCCCCGGGACCGGTCTCGCAGCGGGCCTCGGGGGCCGGCAACTGGCGTCTGGCGCACAGCTCCGTGCCGGATCGCGAGATCGAGCTCTCGGCGCCGGAGGGGTTGTCGCTGACGCTGGAGGAGTCCCAGTGGAGTGAACGTTATGGCATCAAGGTGCCCAGGACGGTCGCCGTGCTGCGTGGCACCGCGATGCTGCCGCTCTCGATTACCCTCGTCATCCGGCGGATCTCATGAGCGGCCCAGTGCGCTTTGCCGGTCACGACATCATCTGTTTCGCGAACGACTGGACCGCCGACCCGACCAGCAAGCATCATCTGATGCGCCGGTTCGCCGAGCACAATCGGGTCCTCTGGGTCGAGACGGCCGGCATGCGGCGGCCCAACCTCACCAGCTCGCAGGATCTCGGCCGTATCGCCCGGAAAGTCCGGTCGTTCACGGGCCGGGCGATCCAGCGGCTGCCCGGACTCTGGTCCTACGTTCCCCCGGCGCTGCCCTTCCCGGGCTCGGCCTGGGCGACCCGGGCCAATGCCTGGTTCTACCAGGTCATGCTGCCGCGGGAGCTGCGCCGGCTCGGAATGCGGCCCGATCCGATCCTGTGGGTCTATTGTCCGCACGTGGCGCCCTTCATTCGCGGTCTGGCCCGGGAACGCATGGTGTACCATTGTGTGGACCGGTGGAGCGCGTTCGCGGATTTTGATCCGGCCTGGATGGAGGCCTGCGAGCGGGAGATCTGCCTCAACGCCGATGCCGTGTTCGCCAGTGCCCAGGATCTGACCGAGCATTGCCGGCAATTCGCTCCCGATCCGCAGTACGTGCCCCATGGAGTCGAGCACGGGCATTTTGCCGCCGCGCTCGACCCGGGGCCGCATCCCGCGGACCTGTCCGGCATCCCGGGACCGCGGGTCGGCTTCTTCGGGCTCATTCACGAATGGGTCGACACCGATCTCATCGGGGCACTCGCGGATCGGCTGCCGTACGCCTTCGTGGTGATCGGCGCGACCAACCAGGACCTCTCCGCGCTCACGGCCCGCCCCAACGTGCACGTCCTGGGACGGCGACCCTACGCGGAGCTGCCGGCTTATTGCCGCGGCTTTGACGCGGCGATCGTGCCGTTCCGGGAATCGACCCTGACCCAGTCGGTAAATCCGATCAAGCTGCGTGAATATGCCGCGGCGGGTCTTCCCGTGGTGGCGACCGGGTTGCCGGAGATCCGCCGCTGCGGTGACATCGCCGTGTGCCCCGAGGGACTCGAGGGATGGGTCGACGCGCTGCGCGCGGCCGTGGCCCGGGGACAGGACCCCGCGGAGCGCCGGGCCCAATCCGATCGGGTCCGGGATCAGGACTGGGGCGAGGTGGCGGAGCGGATGGGGCTGGCGGTGGCGGGCACGACGCCCTCACGGTCGCCCCGGCGGTCCGCGGTCCGCTAGGAGCGCTTCCGGCCCAGGCGACGGAAGATCCACTCCCGGGCCCGGAGCAGCGGTGTTCCGCCGATTCTCCGGGCGACGATCTTGGCATGCCACAGCGTGGCGTAGCGCCACCGCGCGGTGCCCCGGTCCGCGGCCAGATCGAGCAGCGCCTCGGGGGTCGTCGAGCTGCGCACCGCAAACCGTCCCCGCACCCGGCATCCGTCGATCTGATCGGTGACGACAGTCGGCTCGCTGGTGAACAGCAGCCGCAGTCCCGCTTCGGCCGCAGCCCGTCCCGCCGCGACACTGTACAGCCCCCCGGGAACCGATCCGTCCCGCACGGCTTCCCCGAGAATGTCCTCCAGCGTCTGCCTGCTCTCCCGCCATTCGGCGAGCATGCGCGGATACGGGAGCGAGCCAAAGAGGAGCGGGTGGCTGACCGAATGGGTGCCAACGGCGTGACCCGCCTTCCGAAGTCCGGCCACCTGCGGGCGGGAGAGAAAGCCGGTCGTCCCGATTCGTTCGGTGGTGACGAAGAAATATCCGACGAGCCCGCGCTCCAGGAGCATATCGGAGATGATCTCGAAGGCGCTCCGGCCCCCGTCATCGAAGGTGAGGGTAACGCCGTCGGGACCCAGCGCCGACAGCGCAGTCAACTGTGCGGCGAACGCGTCGCGGGTCAGCTTGTAGGATCCCGCCGCGGCGCCGGGGAACCCGCTCCAGTCGGGGGCGTTCTCCGGAACGACGTCATGGTAGCAGAGGGCTGCCGGGGACCGTCCCTCGAGTCGGTCCGTCATCCGGGCGGGATTCTGGCGCCTGGGCGAGGCCTTCGGAGCCAGGCCGAGAGTTTCGGCTGTCCCCACGCCGCCGAGGTCCGCCCGGAGACCGGGACCGTTGAGGCACTGCCCGCCGCAATGCGATGGAGCGTCTCCTGGATCTGGGGAAGATTCTCCAGCACGACCTGATGCTGCAGCACGATCGGCGACGCGCTCCAGGAGGCGGGAGGCCGCCGGAAGTATCCAAAGATCGGCCCGGTATCCACGCCCTGATCGATGCGAAGCAGGGTCATCCCGACCTTGCCGAGGTCACCCCGGGCGATCGCCCAGAAACAGCCATGGCTGTTGCGGTACTCCGGGCAGATCCCGGGATGCATGACCAGCGTTCCCCCGCGCGGGATCGTGAAGACCGCCGGTTTGAGGAGGTGCTTCAGAAACGCGAGCGAAAGATCCGGCCGGCATGCCGTGACGAACTCGACGACTTCGCCGCTGTTGGGGTCGCTGGTTATCAGGGTAGGGATGTCCGCGGTCAGGGCGGGGTACCGCGTCCTGAGCCGCTGCAGCGTGTCGCGCCGCCAGCGGCGCTCTTCGCCACCGAACCGGATCCGATGGTACACCCGGAAGAGCACCGAATCGAGGAGACCCGGCAGGCCGCTCCGTCGCATCTCGCGCCGGATGCGCCGGCGGAGCGAGGTGCCCGGGTCCCGCACCAGGACGATTCCCGCGAGCCGGGTCTCCGAGGCGAGCCACCAGGCGATCCCGTCGCGATGCAACTCCTCCTCGGCGTGGCAGAGGAGCACGGTGCGCAGCTCGGTGGCGGGAGCGGCCGCCGGCTTAACGCTTCCAGACATCCCAGCGTCCCCGCAATCCGTTCCAGGTAGCCACCACGACCGCTCCCTGCATCGCGAGCCCCCAGACCAGAGCCTGCCGGAGCCGCGACCCCGCGCCGCGGGGCCACAGCGCCGCGGCCGCCAGGAGGATGATCGCTCCCAGCAGCAACGCCGCCGCGATCCGGGGTACCGCGGCAAACCCCAGCGCCAGCGCGCTCACTGCCAGACCGAGAAAGGCATAGGGCGTCGCCAGGCGGAGCAGTTTGTGGCACAGGAACTGGACCCAGACCGGGTTGCGCCAGGGGAGCAGCAGCGCCGGCATCCAGGCGATGAGCTGCAGGTTGCCGGTCAAGGTTCGCACCTTCCTCGAGAATTCCTGGCGATGGGTCGTGGTTCGCCGGTCGACCGCCACCGCTCCGTCGTCGAAGCCGACTCGATGGCCCCCGAGGGCCAGCCGCATCGGAATCCACAGGTCATCGAGGATCAATCCGGCCGGGAGCGGGGTCCAGAGTCCTGCGCGCATGGCGTAGATCGATCCCGACACGCCGATCGCGGAATGCAGGCGCGCCTCCGCGGCACGAAGACGGCGCTCCATCGTCCAGTAGCGAGCCAGGATCGAGCCGGCGCCCTGCTCATTGCCAATCTGAAGCGCGCCCGAGACGGCGCCGAACCCCGGCCGTCCGAGCGCCGTCACCAGCGCCGTGATCGCGTCAGGAGCGAACCGCTGCTCGGTATCGGTGAACACCAGGATCGAACCGAGCGCGGCGCGGACCCCGGCGTTGAGCGCGGCCGCCTTCCCGCCCGGCGGGTCGGCT
>Ga0079216_10000432_pt1 | contig 10031 bp, 10 predicted proteins | sample NCAS100_FD_77008 | JGI IMG/M metagenome (GOLD analysis project Ga0079216, IMG submission 77008) | Agricultural soil microbial communities from Utah to study Nitrogen management - NC AS100 | ecosystem: Environmental > Terrestrial > Soil > Agricultural land | place: USA: North Logan, Utah...
TAAGGATGGAAACAAGACAGTAGGTATTGTAACTGCGACTAACTTTATCGATTATTTAAATGAAAAATTGGATCCAATCGATCCAAATGCGAAAGTGCTCAGAACACTGAAAGATGAGATATAGTTTGCCTAGTGTGATTGATGTTTTTTAAAATTGATTCAAGTTAATTCATGCCTAATTATGGCTTAATTAGTTCTGATAATACAGATCCAAGCACAAAGGATATGCAAGTACTGGATGAACATAGTGAAGTATATTTTAATTTCATAAATTCGCTAGGCCCTGAATCAACCAGACATATCTACAAGTTATGCCTAGAAAAGTTCCTAAATCACTATAAAATTGACCTGGCATCCTTGTTAAAGTTACCAGAGGATGAACTTAAATCTCATAATAAAATATCCGGTAGAAAGGAAAATTTTGAGACAATATAGATGGGTAATAAAAGATCTAGGTACTAGATTAGAATTGTCATGTGAAGCGGAGTTGATAAGCGATTATTCTGATCTTACGGGAGCGAATTTTTGTATGTCATTATTTTTTCTATCAGACACATAGACATTACCATCATGATCTATGGCTAAATGTTCCGGATCTCTGAATTGTCCCTGGCCATTACCAAGGGATCCAAATTCGGTAATAAAATCGCCCTCACTATCAAATTTGAGAACACGAGGTTGCATGCTGCAACCAGGATCTGATTGTGGATCTGTTACATATACATTGTCATGTTTATCCAGTGCTATATGTTCCATATGACAGAACTGGTTGTTGTTACTTCCTTTTGATCCCCACATAAGAATAGGATTCCAATTACTGTCAAATTTCTGAACTCGTTCGTTACCTCTTTCATTCACAAAAAAGTTACCTTTTGAATCTTGCTCAATAGTGGTGGGAAGATTAAACTCACCGAGTTTATCCCCTGACTCTCCAATGGCCCTTACAAATGTACCGTTTATGTCAAATTGTTGAATACGGTTATTTTTAGAGTCCGCGACATAAACATATTTTAGTTGTCTATCTACTTCTACATGTCTTGGATTATCAAATTTTCCAGGTTCGCTGCTAGGACTGCCGTCGTTATTACCAAACTTTAAAATGAAGTTTCCCTGGCTATCAAACTTTTGTATCCTGTGGTTCCCTCTATCAGCGACCCAAACATTCCCAGCATGATCAACATCTAGCCCATATGGGACTAAAAACTCTCCATCAGCATTTCCTTTTTGTCCAAACGTAAACTGAAAGGTTCCATTCTTATCAAACACCTGTATACGATTCCCATCCCTGTCAACGGCGTACAGTAAGTTATTGTTGCTATCAAATTCTAAATCGTGTGGACGCAAAAATTGACCATCGCCAGTACCCTTAGAACCCCATTCAGTAACAAAATAGTACTCATGCAAGTTATCTATGGAACTTTGAACCTGAGCAAAAATATTTCCAGGATAAATTGACAAAGATCCTAATAAAAATACTAAAGTTCCAAGAATAATTAACACGATATTATTTTTCATCGCAACTAGTCTATATTTACACTTCCGCTAAATATAAGATATGGTACAACTGTCGCAATGTTGCTATAAATTGGGACGTTGTATTACTGGATTGACTACTTCCAATTTAGACATTCGTATGAGAAGTTTTAAATAAAAATTGATGTAAAACAGTATGCCTATCTTGAATTCATTTGTTAGGATGGTATTGGTTGGTGCTTTCTTCTACCGGATAAGCATCAATCAATTTCTATACAAATTATATATTAGATCACAATAGCCTAGTTGCGATGTCCAAATCCAAGAAGGTCGTGTCAAGAACTCCCATTACTGATTTCTTGAACAGAAAATTTTGTATTATTATCTATGATGATGGTTCTAAAGAGACTGTATTCGAAGGGAAATAGACAGGTAAGGTTCTGGTAACGTTAGGATTATCCAATAGACTAGTTTTTATTAATACGTTTTTTTACACGATTTAATTCAAGTTTATCCAAGAGCTGAAATATTCTCAATCATTGACACCAGTGCATCGTTCGAGAGAATTCCTACAAGTGTGGGAAAAATTTCATAATACATTGCTTTTCTTAAAAATCATGATTGGACAGACGGTTGCTTATCAAAAAACTATATTATCTAGATTATTAGAATACTTTGTGTTGAGAATTTTTTTCAGTGTGCTCCTAGTAATCATTTTACCAGTCGTCCAGGCAAATGCAGCTTCCTATACAACTGTGCCAAATCCGCCCATACCCAGCGACCTTAAAGCAAGCTGTGATACCGGCAATTTCTCGTCTACAGCCTGTAAAATTGCAGAGGAGATGATATTTCTCTCACCAAGTGATATTGCTTTGTATGGATTGGCCAACAGCGATCCCATAGTAATTGAGCAGACACTCGAACTTTTTGATAATATAACCTTGAATAAGGTATTACAAAGTATTACCACAGAGGAACTTGTCATATTAAGACAAAAAATAACTAATCAAACTTTTGATAGTATTGTACCTGAACCTTTACATGAGAGGTTAATGAATAGAATGTCACTGAACTAGTAAATATAGTAAACTGAATTTTCAGAAGGACAAGGTATTCTTGACAATACAATTTCTTTAATTTATAATAATCAATTGATAAAAAATAATTGGAATATATCCTTGTTCCTAAAAAATAGGAAGCCAAATTGATTAGTGCCTCTCCGGTGAAAAGAAAAAGCACCAATCATATATTTGGCTTGAACCGTTAGGACAGTCGAATATTCAATCAAGTAAAGTTGATTTAAACACTCTGATGATTCTCTAATTTTAGAATTGTATGTTCATCTGAGGAAGTAAGACCGAAACAAAGGCTTTAAATTATCAGGTATCGGGCATGTCCCCAAATTAGATTTTCCTGAATTAATTTTCTAAATTTTGTAACCAATAAAATAACTCAAATTTCTGGACTAGTTTGCTTCATCCAACAATCATAGCATTCCTCAAAGTCCAATTGATAAACTTTCTTTTCATTTTTGTTACATATCTGGCATATATCGTTCATATACTTAGCAGACTCTTTTAAATTCATAATTCATTGTTACAATATCGATAGTGAAAGCGCAGAATCATTACTTCAGAAAGTATCATCACACACATAGATGTCTTTTGGATTAGCATTTATTTAAATGATGGTTCCTTTCTCCATTATGAGAATGATTCAGGAATTTCTCTTAACAAGATGTATAAGATCATAATGCAGTGAATTTATGAAATTAAGAAATGCTTTGCTGCTTTCTTCTAATATTTGCATTCTTTTACTTAAGCGACCTTTAACGTGAGAACTTTAATTAAATCGCATTCGCGCGTAAGTTAAGATAACTTAAATCACAATGAAACAAGAATACAGTAGTTGTTCGGTACATTTGAAAAACAGAGCCAAGAATTAAGGGAAAAAGTTCATCGCGATAGCGACAAAATCGATGAAACCTTCAAAGTAGGCGTCGAAATCGAAGGATGCCTACTTGACAAAAATGCCAATCCAGTAGATGCAGAGCCATTAATAAAGGAACTTGAAGGAAGCGCCTGTGAAATCGACTACGAGTATGGCCGCTCTCAATTTGAAATTAAAACCCTCCCTGTTGGAATGGACAATCTTGAATATCTGAATATTGTATTTGAACAATTTATCGAGAATTTGGACAAGTCTCTCAAAAGGGCATATAAGGAGAACGAAATCATTCCAGTTTTTCTAGGTGGCAATCCTTCACCGGAAATTATGAAAGTGGGATGGATAACGGACAATCCTCGATATAATAAGCTGGCGTCCTGGCAAAATAAGCTGCCGGATGTTGAAATAGATGGTAACAAATTTGGAGCAGCTCATGTCGCTACAGCTATTCAAGGATTTCACCTTCATTTGCAAGGAAAAAATCCACAAAATACTGCAACAATGTTCAACCATATTTTGAATATAATACCTTCTGCGATAGTACTAGGTGCCAATAGTAGATTGTTTGCTGGGAGGGTATATTCGTTACATGAACCAAGAATTCATCTGTACGATCAATCAGAACAACAAAATTCTGGATTCCCTGCAATCCCAAGATATCTCGAAGGTATAGAAAATTATATTGACTATATTTTGTCACGTGAACAAAACATCACCAAAGATTATTTTACGTTAGAGAAAGAAAGACATGACGATGCACGAATCCGTATTGGACCTGACTCTTACCGAGTGGAAACTAGGATCATGTCCGTACAACCCACTTCAAAAAGCTTGATGGCAATGGCTGAATTTTTTATTGGTTATTTGAGTCGAGCCATACATGAAGAAAGGGAATTAAGACCGCTTTCTACCTTAAGAGAGGAGAGAACGGCATCAGTTCAATATGGTTTCAGTGCAAAAAGTCATTTCAATATGACGGATATCATAAGAAGTCAACTTGATTTTGCACGTAAGGGTTTAAACGACTTGGGTATCAATGTAGGCTTTCTTAATATTTTAGACAAAAGGTTGGAAAATAGAACATCTCCAGGAGAATATGTAGCTAGAATGTGGAGTGAAAAATTTAACGGGTCGGTTAGTGAAACTATCTATGAGATAATCTCTGATATTTGGCAGAAGACCAGAGAAAATCAACCCATTACTTGATCAGATTAACCAGTGAGAAATCAGAATAAATCTCATAGACTGTATGAATAATATTATACTGTTGGTCCTTTTACCCTTCCAAAATATGATTTAACACTGGGTCTATAGAGATAATAGATAATAATCCCATATATTATCAAGCCAATCACACTTTCGATACTACCAGATACAACAAGTATTAGATTCAAGATTATAGATATTATGGCAACTATAATAGTGAATATCCATGCCCAACCTTTACCCGTCAGAAGACCCCACGCTACAACAAATCCTGCTATTCCAATTACGATTAACATTCCTCCAAGAATTCCCAAAAATCCTCCAAATAAGAAGAGTGAATTACGTGGGATAGTAACGTCAGTGCCGTTGATATTTAAGGAAAATGAAGAGTTCGAAGTACCGTTATCATCATTAATGTTAATTTGACTTAAAATAGGGGCCAAGGCCACAAGCGCGATTCCACCAAACAAGAGCAGAATTCCACCAACAATTGCAAGTATCGCTATTATTGTGATACCTACGGGGCGTTTCGTTTCCAAATCCAATATTTAAAGACCTGTGCAGCATATATACATTTTGAGTATATCGAATCTAGCATTTTATTTTGAATTCAGAAAATCAAGAAATTCGCGATAGGAGCTAGAAGGTAAAGTGAGAGTTTTGAATAAGCAATGAGATTATTTATGTATTCTTTTAAATTGAAAGCTTGGACTATACTACATGACTAACCATTTTTTCAAAACAAGACTCGCTTACTGTCTTTTTATGAAAAATTTGATAGAATTCAGATATCTGGCAAGCTTCTTGCTATACTCATTTACCTCACCTACCCTTGTCATACCATTCTTTTCTAAAACTCGTATTGACCTTTTGTTTTGAGAATATACATATGCATAAACCTCTTCTAATTTAAGAACAGAGAACGCATAATTGATAACTAGTTCCACTGATTCTGAAGCTATACCATTGCCCCAAAAAGACTCTCCAATCCAATATCCCAAATTTGCCTTCCTATTGTCAATGTGTATATTTTTGAGACCTATAATTCCTACTAAACCACTATATTCAGGGTTCCTTTCGTATAGTATCGCAAAATTTATGGCCTTTAGTGATCTAAATTCTATTTGACTTGAATTAATAAAGATCGATGCATTTTCTAATGTAAATGGATATGGAACTTCCCATAACGACTTTGATATATTGTAAGTCATCAAACGACTTATATCGATCGCGTCATCAATCGAAAGCTCTCTCAGTTTGACTGTTCGACCGTCCATTGTAGGAAATTTTGTCAGAGTTGGCCCATGCTCATCTGTCATTGTATAGATAAGAATAATGTTAAGTATAATATAGTTGTAAATATTATAGAAATTAATGTACTGTTCAGTTCTCTTTATCAGAACAGGTATAAGTTGAAGAAGACTAGTCTCACCACCTTCCAGAAGATCTTTGTGCTTAGCCCTACTTGAAAGATTTAGTTACTCGGAACTAGATCTCATGACTAATCCTAATTATCATTTTATATGATTGGATTTATTTTTCAGTTCGCACTGAACATATATCAGATAACAAATAATCAAGTATTTCTTTCAGCTCAATCGTGGCAAGGCAACACACCTTATCTGCAGCACCATAGTACACAAGTAACGTATTATCCAAAATACATGCCCCTGTTGGGAAGACAACATTATTCACGTCGCCCTTTAACTCGTACTGTTCTTCTGGAGATAGTATAGGGGTCCTGGTTCTACCCAGTATTTTAGTTGGTTCCTTAATATCAAGTAAGATTGCACCAGCACTGTAAACGTGATTCTCATTCACGCCGTGGTATATAACAAGCCAACCTTTTTCCGTCTTAATTGGCGGAACACCAGCTCCTATTTTCAATGCCTCCCAAGTTTCTTCCGGTTTAAGTAGAAGAGAATGTTTATCATAATTGGTAACTGAATCACCCTCTGCAATCCATATACTTGGTTTTTCTGTATTATATTGCGGTCCTACCCAGGCACTCGGCCTGTGTAGAAGCATATATCGTTGAAATTCACTTTCTGCTACATTTCTTGGAAACAATACAACGTCTTTGTCTTGCGATCCGGGTAACGTTACTATACCAAGTCGTTCATAATGTGAAAAATCTTTAGTCTTTGCAAGTGCAGTAGACACTGAGGGGTTATTTTTCACATAATCTGAGAGAACAACATACGTTACATAATTTTTATTGTCAACAGTTATCAAACGGGGATCTTCAATACCAAATCTTTCATAATCCAATTCTGGATATAAAACTGATTCCTTACTTCTAGTGAATGTAAAACCATCACTACTTGATGCATAACCTATCCTTGATACATAATTTTCGTATTCCCCGATTGCTCTATATAACATATGGATAACCTTACCATCATAGAGAATTCCGCAGTTAAAAACTGCCTTCTTTTCCCACCAGCTGGTTTGATCAGGAATTAAGATAGGGTTATTTTTAGATCTCTTTAATTGAAGCATTATGCTCTTAAATCATAATTAGCAGGTTAACCTTCTCTATAAATATCATCCTATCTAATAAAATTCAAGATAACATCCTAATAAGTATTAGTGGTATTAGACTCAATAATACTTGTATTAGTATCGATTCCTATTGACTCCACCATAATCGAGCTTCGGACTAGAAAATGTTGCCATCCATTCCGGGTAGCTTCATTTGAGCGACTTACAAGTATGTGATTATTTTATGAGCATTACGGAGAAGAAATAGCTGACAGATAATTTTGATTGGTATTCGGGTCTCTTTTTGTAGAATACTGAACATATGTATATGTGGCAGCTCACAAATGTTATATATTATCTCATCTATAACTATATGATGTAAAGTGAGCAAAAAAGTTGCTGATTCATGTGATCACATGAATAAAGTTAACCAAAACATTAATGGAAATACAAAAGGGTGTGAAGAATGTGAAAAAATTGGATCTGATTGGGTACACCTGCGTCTTTGCTTAACTTGCGGTCATGTAGGATGTTGCGATTCTTCTGTAAATAAACATGGCACAAAACATTTTGAATCTACTGGTCATCCACTCATAAGATCGCATGAACCCGGTGAAAATTGGAAATGGTGTTATATTGATCAACTTTTCATTAGATAGTAATTTTAATATTATAACTGACAAGATTTGGCCGATTCGTTGAAATCTACCATTAACGAGGATCCTAATTTGAAGCCAAGGATTATACCGCTACCTAATGGCCCATACTACTTGATAAACGATCCAAATCCGAAGATAGTTTACAATCTTCAAGATTTCAGAGGAGAACCACTGTCAACTACAGTAGGCATTGCATTATGTAGATGCGGCGAGTCTAAAAACAAGCCTTTTTGTGATGGCACACATATTGTAGTTGGATTTTCTAGTGCGAATAAGATTTTGGAAGAGAATGAGAATGATGGTGATGATGCAAAAAAAACAGCTATTAAAGACAAAAGGCGGGACTATCCTGGAAAAAAGATTATCGTCCATGATAATAGAAAGATTTGTTCGCATGCAGCGGAATGTGTTAATAACCTTCCTTCTGTATTTAGTGTAGGCTCCAGACCATGGATTAATTCTGATGGTTCAAACCTAAATGACATAATCGATACTATAAAAAAATGTCCATCAGGTGCATTGAGTTACTCCATAGATGGCGTTGAATACAGGGATCCGGACGAACAAAGAAATCCAACTATTACGGTTTCAAAAAATGGACCTTATCATATTACTGGAGGGGTTGAATTGATTGGTGAAAACATTCAATTCGGGGATGGTGCATCAAAAGAACATTATGCCCTATGTCGCTGTGGTGCGTCAGAAAATAAACCATTTTGTGATGGGGAGCACAGGAAGATAAATTTTAATGATTAATAAAATGGCTAACAATATTTGTGCAGCTCATAGATCCATTCTCACATGTACTATTACCAATTAAAAGTAAAGTTTTTCCATACGTTGACTTAGATATTCAGTTGCTAGATCTTAAACAGGAGAAATGAAAGTTTATTGATTGTTCTAATGTACATTTTTAGTCTCCTACAAAGTAATTGATCAAAAATACTGTATAATCACAGATCAAGCTATTTCCCAAATAAATTTTTAAGATATTTATAATCAGGAATATAATGCATAGTGGTAGATGATATGCGATGGTGATTGAAATTGGTCCTATTTTACAAGATTTTACTATAATCATGATAGCTGCCTCGATAATGGCAATGGTTTCTTACAAACTCAAGCAACCGATGGTAATAGGATATATTATTGCAGGGATGATTATCGGACCATTTACTCCACCGTTTAGTCTAATAAGTAATTTTGATGTTCTCAATTTGTTTGCAGAAATAGGAGTAATCTTACTACTGTTTGTCGTAGGGATGGAATTTCCTATAGAAAAATTAAGAAAGATAGGAAAAAAGGCGTTAGTTATAGCGTTTAGCGAGGGTTTGGGTACCTTTGCAATTGGGTTTTTAGTATGCCAAGCCGTGAACTACTCATTAGCAGATAGTCTTTTCTTGGCGTTGGCCATATCAGTAACAAGTACTGTAATTGTAATGCGTATCTTAGACGAACTTGGTATGATCAAAGATGAAACCTCAATTATTATTCTTGGTGTCGCAGTGATTGAGGATATTATAATCATATCCATGTTGGCCATTTTACAATCTGTCTCTTCTACCGGAGGGCTCTATGGCATTGAGTTAGTTACATCTATCGGAACTGTTCTTGCATTCATTGGAGGTGCCTTGTTCATAGGATCAAAGACAGTACCAAAATTCGTAAATCTAATTGGTAAAACTAATCAACATGATGTTCTAGTTGTTGCTATCCTTGGAGTAGCCTTTGGTCTTTCCTTCCTAGCATTTGAAATTGGAATATCAGTTGCTACCGGAGCTTTCTTTGCTGGAGTGCTAATAGCTGAATCAAAAGTTCACTCCGTTACGCGAGTCTTAACTACTCCACTCAAGGACATGTTTGGCGCTATCTTTTTCGTTTCTATTGGCGCCCTAATGGACATTACTAAAGTACCTGCGCTAATTATACCTGCTTTAATGCTAATAGCGGTGTCCATAGGAGCAAAATTCCTAACAGTATATTTGTCTTCAAGGTCTCAGGGATATGACACTCAAACTTCACTTAAAACTGCATTTGGCCTTTCATCATCGGGAGGAGAGCTGGCACTTGTAGTAGCTAAAGGTGGAGCCGATGTGGGAGCGACAAGTTCCTTTGTGTTACCAATGGTTGGAACTATGACCATAATTACGACATTTATCACACCCTACCTGATAAAGATAGGATGGAAACTTGTAGATATCAGACAAGGTTCAGATGGAAAATTTTCATTTGGACTGAAAAGAAGTAAGAAGTAAGAAGTAA
>Ga0079216_10000434_pt1 | contig 10012 bp, 9 predicted proteins | sample NCAS100_FD_77008 | JGI IMG/M metagenome (GOLD analysis project Ga0079216, IMG submission 77008) | Agricultural soil microbial communities from Utah to study Nitrogen management - NC AS100 | ecosystem: Environmental > Terrestrial > Soil > Agricultural land | place: USA: North Logan, Utah...
ACGCCGCAATATATAATGTCTCCCATAGCGGGTGTCTCCTTTCAGTTTCATGTCAACCGTCAGTCTAAACCACTTACGGGTAAACTAAGGCGGCACCCGCTTGCTTCATAACATCAGAGAAGATTTCCAAAAATAGGGCACTACCCTTAGGTGGCGAGTCTTGTTTTGAAAACAGAATCACGATGGGGCACTTTGTCCAGATTCGTCGTTTGCCCAAATTGATTCGGCGGTAGCTGGTTTGCTACGGTCGTCATCATGTCCGAGCGTACCAATGAGCAGATACGCGAATTGCTTGACTCCCTTTATCGCGTGGATTCGGGACGAATCCTGGCAACTCTGATCCGCTTGCTTGGTGATTTTGATCTTGCCGAGGAGGCGATGCACGAAGGCTTTGCGGCTGCGCTGAGCCTGTGGCCGAGGAGTGGAGTACCCAATAACCCGCGCCCATGGTTGATTTCGACGGCCCGATTCAAAGCCATTGATAGTTTGCGGCGACGGGCAAGATTTGATGCGTCTCAAGACGAGCTCATACGACATCTCGAAGCGCAATTGAGTTCGCTCGCAGAATCCAATGCAGCGGCACGGTCCAAGGAAGAGGACAGCCTCGAGGACGATCGGCTCCGCCTGATTTTTACCTGCTGTCATCCATTGCTACCCCCGGAAGCGCGGGTTGCGCTCACTTTGCGCGAGGTGTGCGGGCTGACAACCGAGGAGATAGCAAAAGCCTTCCTCATAACTCCGCGTACACTCGCGCAACGCATTGTGCGCGCCAAGACAAAGATTCGCGAGACACCGATTCCGTACGAAGTGCCTACGCCGGAGGAATTGCCGGATCGGCTGGGCGCGGTGCTTCATGTCATCTACCTCGTCTTCAACGAGGGTTATTCGGCGGCGGCGGGAGCGAATGTAACGCGGTCCGAGCTAACCGGCGAGGCGATTCGACTGGGCCGGTTGCTGACCGAACTCCAGCCTGAGCCGGAAGTTGTTGGGCTGCTCTCCCTGATGTTGCTACATGAATCCCGTCACGCCGCGAGAACTTCTCCGGCCGGAGAGCTGATTTTGCTGGAGAATCAGGATAGCTCGCTCTGGAACGCAGAGCAGATCGCTGAGGGAGTGGCATTGTTGGAGAAAGCCCTGAAGTCCCGCCGCTTCGGCCCTTACACACTGCAGGCTGCGATCGCGGCCGTTCATGCGAAGGCGGAATCGGCCGCTGTGACCGACTGGCGGCAGGTTGTTGCACTTTACGACCAATTACTGCGAATTCACCCTTCGCCGGTTGTACAGCTAAATCGTGCCGTGGCAATTGCAATGCGCGATGGTCCAGAGGCTGGTCTGACGCTTATCGACGCGTTGATGGACCATGGTGAATTGGCAAATTATTACCTGGCACATTCAGCCCGTGCCGATATGTACCGCCGGCTCGGCAGAACAGCTGAGGCTCGGTCCGCGTATGAAAAGGCTCTGGCGTTGACCCAACAGGAACCGGAGCGGCGATTCCTGCAAAAGCGGATTCGCCAATTGATTTAGTTGAAATGGCTTTGCACGAGAAGTAGCTAAGAATAGACCTTGGTCGGGATTCGAGCAGAAGCAAATAGTTGTATAAAACACTTTTCGTGCAAAGCCAGTTGAAATAGAAATTTTTTCTTGAGTAGCTGTCGATTTTCCGTCTTTCCAACGACTATAGGACAAAGAACGATGAGCTACGGCTCCTGAATGAACGGGAAACGAGTCATCAGAACAAAACCGCAGAATACAAAGGAGAAGATTCATGCCACAGTACCTGGTTGCTGGCTACCAACCCGACGATTTCGACCCGTCTACCGTAACTGAACAGATGATTGAGGAAATTCATGCGCTCAACCGGGAAATGATCGCTGCCGGCGCGAGAAAGTTCGCCTGCGGTATCACTCCTCCCGGCAGCGCAAAGTCGCTGCGAGTACAGCCCAATGGGGAAGTGCTTATCAGCGACGGTCCGTATCTGGAGACCAAGGAGCACATAGGCGGTTTTTGGATACTAGAAGCCGCGGATATGGATGAGGTCCTCGCGTGGGCGCGCAAGGGCACCGTAGCCTGCCGCTTCGCCGGTGAGGTGCGGGAACTTCTATTCTTCCCGGACCCGAATGCAGCAACGGAATAGGCGGTCCACCGCGCTTCGGAATAGGCACTTCTTGACCATGGGATGAACGAGCCAGCGCGAAGCTACGCCGCTGGCTCCCACCCGGAAGGGGAGAAAACGAAAAGTGAAATACCTCTGCTTTGGCTACTACGACAAAGGCAAATTCGATGGCATGACTGAGAGCGAGCGAAACGCCATGTTCGATACATGCCTTGAATATGACGACCATCTTCGCACCAGCGGTCACTGGGCTGGTGGAGAAGCGCTTCAGGGGCCGGAGACCGCCCTAACGCTGTATTGGAAGAACGGCAAGGTGGCAACGACCGACGGACCGTATGCCGAAACCAAAGAACAACTCGGCGGCATTCTCGTCCTTGAGGCGAGGGACATGAATCATGCTGTTCAGCTCATCGGCCGGCATCCGGCTCTGACGTATGGCAACATTTTCGAGATCAGGCCAGCGGCGGACATGAATGAATTGATGAAGACGAGTGAGCAGCGCCGGCGACAGAACACCACACGCTGAACACGGCGTGACCACTTGAGTTTGCTTGACGACACATCTCAGACGCCGCGATCGATAATTGCAGCCGGTGATGGACGACACGTGACTCACTTCGGTTTCGCTAACACGGTGAATAGAACGCTCGTAAAGAACTCATCTAGCACCGGCACATGAGTCAGACCGCGCGTAACTCGACTGAGCTTGAACGTCTTTCCGCCGAAGCCAATCTTCTCCTGATGTTTCACCCTAAAGTCCGTCTCGTTCAGCAATCGGTTGAAGCGCCTGATCGTCATGAAGTTTAGATAGGTGCCCCACTGGTCTCGATCCCGGTAAGGGTTCGGCTTCTTGTTCCCGTTTGCGTCGAGGAAGTAACAGGCTGTTTCGTAATGCGGTGAGTCGTACAGCTTCGCCGCTGCAGCGAGAAGTGTATCCATCGAAAAGAACACATGCCCCCACGGATAGGGAATGATGTCGTCCAGGTGGCTGCCATGCGGGTTGAGCCACGGATTGAAGTGGACCAGGAACACACCGCCCGGCCTCATCACACGGTAGACCTCTGCAAATAACTCGCGCGGCTTGCTCAGGTGCTCAATGGTGTCGATCGTATAGACGACGTCAACCGAACTATTGGGAAGAGGGATGGTAGTCGGCGTTGTTTGAATGAACTGAAACTGATCGCCGTAATCGCGGCGCGCGTCTTTCAGGTAATAAGACACCAGGTCTGCCCCGATTCCCGTAAACCGCTCATGCTGCCGAAAGCTGTGCAGCAGGTAGCCCCGATTGCACCCGAGATCTAGAACGGTCTTATCCTCAAACGAGACGTGCGGCGCAAACAGTTTCCGGTAGTCCGACGTCTCCGCGACTCGCTCAGCAAAATACTGCTTATTCGAATCAAAACGGGTTATTGCCGGTGTTCTCGATCCCAACTTGCGGAACGGTCCGAAGAAAGCCACCGCGAGGCCGTAGCAGATATTAGTCGCAAGGGTCATGGTGAAGACTCCCTCAGTCAGTTTAGGAGCTATCGGTTAATTATTCCAACAAAGCTCCTCTTAAAACGTTTTAGATGGCGCCGGGGGAGATGAAAGGGCTGAGGGCGTCTAAGCTAGGTTCACGTGATCGATTCAACGTAGGAAGAATCACAAAAAGCAAGCAATGCCGTGATCATCGTCTTTTTCGCCTCGCTAATCATTCCAGGTTTTCAATTCTTTCGAGCTCTGGAATAGTGTGTGCCACTCGGTACAAGCGATCTGAGTTTCGCGAAATACCACAGGCAAATCGGTTTGAGGTATCCGAACCGCATCAGCGGGAGACGTCACGACCCCCAGTTGCGAGCCACATCCGCCATTGACACTACTAACGAACACTTCGACGTGACCATCAACCTCACAAGCACCGTCAATAATAATCCAGTAGCCCGACGACGGCTTTTCTCCCATGGCTGCAACGACAACCATCTCTTTCGAGAAGTCGACTTCCGGCATTGGTGGTACCCATTTGTCCGGTGGAATTGGAGCGAGGAACCGTCTCCAGAGCTCACTGAATTCGTCGCGATTCCGGATAACCAAACGAAACGCATTTTTAGAAGGAAAACTGTTGATCCAGGGAAGCGGAGGCGGCCTGGTTCCGCCAAAGCGAAGCGGCAGAGAGACAGCCGTCATTTTTGGACCAGGCAATATCGTGATCGGCAGTGGCTTCCCGCGACATACGACCAGCGGCGTCTTTTGCGCAGCCAACCACATTGAGAGAGTGGTCAGGACGGAGAAAACTATTAACGCTAGCTTCATTATCGTAACCTCTTATAAGACGTCCGCGGCCTGGACGATCGACTCAAAGCAACGATACCTTACGCTTCATGCACTGCACGGACTCCCTCCGATCGGGAATAGCGGTCACGGACGATCGACGCGCAGGTTTTTACGGGCGCGTCCGCGAATTGTGGGAACCCGGAACGAGTCGTGGACCGAACGCAAGGTAACGAGGTAAACGTCGTTCTCGCGCATTGGGAAACTGCGCAGGAATACGCCCGTCTGGCCGACCCGCACGCGCTCCGTCAACACTGGCCGGCCGTCATTGCGCTGGGCCAGGAAACTAACCTGCTCGCGGGTCAGCGATGCCGGTGAACCCATCTTAAGATAATCCGTGTAGACGTCGTTCACTCCGTACCCGACTCGATGCACCTCCATCGCATAACGGCCAGGCGGCAGTCCCGCCATCGCCACTTGCACGTCAGGTACCGACCTCGAAACCAGGTCACGTTTGAAGTAAACCTGATTGCTCTCGGTCGTCTGTGGCGGAGTGTAGTCCCAGAACAACAACTGCACGCTGCCGCCGCCCCGCGTAGCCCAACTCCCGTCATCGGTTGAAAGGAGTTCCTCATTACCCAATCGATTCAGAAACTGATACGCGTAGAACGACGGTTTACGCAGGCCCTGAAAGTTAATCAGTCCGAAGCCGCCATGGAATGGTGACGGCACGGGACCGTTTTCCTCGAAGATGTCGGTGAAGGTCCAGTAGGCCATGGACTGTGCCTGCCCTTTTATTCCTTTAAGCCTCGAGACGATGTAAGCCGCCGAAATGTAAGCGTCGTGGACGGGGTCGCGCGGAGAGTACGAAGTGCTCCATTCAGTGTAGTGCAGGGGGAGGTCTGGCATCGCCGATCGCTTAATCTGAGACTGGACCTCGCGCACCCCCGCTACGATGGCGTCGAGCGACGCGTCGAGAAAAAGCTGTTGATTGCCCTCGGCGTCGAGAGCCCCACCGCGTACGCCGTAGTCATGCGTGGTAATAAAATCGAGAGGGACGCCTGCCGTCCGCGCATGCTCGATCGTCTCCGGAACCCAAGCGCGTCCCGCAGTGGCGGGGCCACCTACACGATATTCAGATGAGACGCTCTTCACGGCGCGAGCCGTAACGTCGTACAGCTTGAAATACTCCGTCTCGTCTCCCGTCCAGAAGGCGTCTTTTAAGTTGGGTTCGTTCCAAACTTCGAAGTACCAGCTACGCACTTCATCGTGTCCGTAGCGGTTGGTCCAGTGCCGGACCAAAGCGCGTATGAGCTCCTCCCACTTGACATAATCTCGAGGCGGCGTGACGTTGCCCTTCCACCAGAAGATAGTCTTCTCACCACTAGCAAGTCTTTGCGGCATGAATCCGAACTCAACGAACGGCCGCATTCCGGCGTTCAGGATAGCATCGTAGACGGCATCGATGTACTGGAAGTTATAAATCAGCCTTCCCTGCCTGTCTTCGGAGTAGACGCCCAATTCGTCTTGAAGAAGACCGTGGAAACGCACATAGCGGAACCCGCATTCACGTTGGACCAAAGCAAGATCGCGCTGCCAGTCCGCCCGTAATCCTTCAGCAGCGCGGCCTGCGCCAACGACTAGCTGAACGAATGAATCCCGCGGGCCGGTGACTCGGCGATAATCGACAGTGATTGTGCGCGGCCGCGCGGTCTGTGTGCGCACCTGTGCAGGCGTAAGGACAGGAGCGATAAACAACACACTCCCAAAGAGTAAGGCCGCGAGGATCTTCTCGGCTAATATGCGAATCACTGGAGCTCCAAAACCACGACCGATTTCGCCGGTATCTTCAAGCTCAACTGCGATCCCTGAAGCTTGTAGCCGCTGTAGGGTGCTGGTTTGACGGTGTTCGGTCGATCGAACATGTTCATTGAATTCATGGCCGAAGCCGTAAGTATTTCGCCTGTGGTGGTTCTAATCGCCCCTCCCGAAATCGTGGTCGTGATCTCTGCGGCACGGTTTGGATCGAGATTTACCACCGATAAGTGCACGCGTGCCTGATCGTCGCGCGAAGCCGAGACGTTGAGAGCGACAAAGGATGCATCGCCGAACTTATACTGCGGGGCAGTAACATCGACAGGGATCATCGTTGCTCCCTGATGCACTCTGTACATCCTGAACACGTGGTATGTCGGCGTGACCACCATCTTCTCTTTATCAGTCAACACCATGGCCTGAAGAACGTTAACCATCTGCGCGATGTTGGCCATCCGCACCCGATCGGCGTATTTGTGAAAGATGTTTAGGTTGACACCCGCAACTACAGCGTCGCGCAGCGTGCTCTGCTGGTAGAGCGCACCCATATCTCGACCTGGCTCGGCGTCATACCACGTTCCCCACTCGTCCACCATCAGGCCAACGCGCTTCTGCGGATCGTACTTGTCCATGATTGCGCTGTGCTTCTGGATAAACTCATCCATCCGCAACGTCCTGACGAGCGTCGAATGCCACTCCTTTTCGTCAAACTGTGTCGCTGAACCCTTCTTGGACCAATCACTCGTTGGCAACGTGTAGTAGTGTAGCGACAGGCCTTCCATGTGCCTGGCGGCCTGTGCCATCAGCACTTCTGTCCAGTTGTAGTTGTCGTCATGAGAGCCGACAGCTAGTCTCTGGATGCGGTTACCAGAATGGTTCTTGATGAAGGTGGCGTACTGGCGATACACATCTGCGTAATACTCCGGCCGCATATGCCCGCCGCAACCCCACGTTTCGTTTCCCACGCCGAAGTATGGAAGCTTCCACGGCTTTTCGCGTCCATTCCGCCGGCGTAGGTTTGCGAGATCAGAGTCGGAATCAGACGTCATGTACTCGATCCACTCCATCATCTCCTGCGGCGTTCCGGTGCCAACGTTGCCATTGACGTAGGCATCGGCACCCAACGTTTCGCAGAGGTCCATAAACTCGTGCGTTCCGAACGCGTTGGAGTCCACACCGCCCCAGCTCGCGTTCGGCCGGCGTGGGCGTTTGTCGCGTGGACCAATGCCATCGCGCCAGTGATACTCGTCAGCGAAGCATCCACCTGGCCAGCGCAAGACCGGGATTCGCAGTTCTTTGAGGGCGGCGATCACATCGTTGCGCAGGCCACGCGTGTTTGGGATCGGCGACCCCTCTCCGACCCAGAGGCCTTCGTATATCAAGCGGCCGAGGTGTTCCGCGAAATGACCGTAAATGTTGCGATTGATGACTGCTCCGGGCTGGTCCAAGCGGATCGCCAGCGTGGCCTTGTATGATTGAGCCTGCGCGGGCGCCGTCCCGCCCTTTGTTGGAAGGCAGAGTACCAACGCGATTAGTCCCAACGCCAGCACGCACACGTTCAACTTTCGTAGACGATACATAGATGGTCCTGTTGTGTGAAATAGAAAAAAAACTAAAGGCCGGCCTCTGGTCAGCCCAACAATTGCACAGCTATCTCAAAAGCTCATGGACACTCCTCGATGTGGCTGGAAGCACGCCAGCAGGAGGTGTCTTCGCTGACTTGCTTCGAACGGCTTCGTTCCTCGGAATGCTCATACCACCGCGTTGCGCGCGATAATTTCGCGGTAGTTCAACGTTTTGTTGCCGTAACTCCTGGCCAGTCATCCGTGCGAAACGGTGACGCCGGCAAGCCTGATTTGTTGGAGAGGTTTACGATCGGGTTGTCGGCCCAACCGTAACGCACGGCCACCGGCCTTGGAACTGAAGGATTCGATACAATCACCGTATCGCCCTGAATACGCGCCTCCGCCCAGACAAATCGTCGATCAGCTCCGGCGATCGCGAATCCTTTAACTGGACCACCATCAATTGTTTTGAGTCCAGCAGCGTGTTTGAACCTGATTAGCACCTTGTTACCTTCAATGCTGAAACGATCGAAAAGAGGTCCTGAAACGATCACGCTTCGGCCATACGTTTTGGCGAGCGCCCACGCCGCCAACCTGCGGCCTACGTCCAGCTTGTTACGCGGATGGAGGTCGTTTTCGTCGCCGATGTCGATCGCCACTGCCATTCCGGTTTCTGGCTCACGTAACGTCATCAACTGGGCTTCGCGCAGTTCCGCCCAATCACTCTCGCTGGGGTCAGCTTTGCGTTCACACCAGTTCGGAAGCTGTACGAAGTAGAATGGGAAGTCCCGTCGCCAGGCCTTTCGCCAGTCGCGAATCATGGCGGGAAAGAGCCTGCGGTATTGAAAAGCGCGTCCCGCGTTACTCTCGCCCTGATACCAAATGACACCCCGAATCGCGAAGGGAACAAGTGGCGCAATCATCGCATTGTAAAGGACGCTCGGATTGTTTTGGTTGCTTACGCCTACCGCTTCAGGCCGTGTACTCCAATCCGGACGCCTCGGTTCGAGCGCCAGCTCGACTTTGTAGACCCACGTACCACGAAGAGAAATCACGTCAGATACGCCGTTGCCGGTTGGTCGAATGGACATTGCGCCTCCACGACTAAAGCCGCCCTCTCCTGCACTATCGAATACCCGTAGAGCGATCACGTTTGGTCCTGAATGGACCAGGGAGCCCGGCACTACATACCTCCGCGGGACCATGTAACTGTCTGGTGTCTCTCTCCCGGTCGAGCCGATCTTTGTCCCGTTGAAATACGTAATATCGTGATCATCAATAGGCGCCAGATTCAGGACGAGGTCTTTACCAGACCAGGACTCGGGTACGTCGACTACCCTCCGAAACCAGATAGCTCCGTCGATGAGCAGTCCCGCAGTTTCGATCTGCGCGGGCAGATCGATCTTGCGCCACTCGGCTGTCGAGGTTGCTGGATCTGCATACCCCTCCGCCTCACCTTTATTTCCGGGGTCGACGTGAAGGTTTTTCTCCTCCCACTGGGCGAGAGCGCGCACATAAGTTTCTTTTGTTATCGGCAGCGCGTTCAAACTACTTCGGTATCGATCGAGGATTGGTCTAAGTGCGGGTACTGAAACGAGTGCTTCGTAACTGGTCCACGCTTCCGCCGGTGTTCCGCCCCATGAACTGTCGATGAGACCGACCGGTACTTTCAGTTGCTGATGAAGTTCACGACCGAAGAAGTAGCCCACTGCGGAGAAATGCGCGGCCTCGTCGGGAGTGGTGACGACCCAACGTCCTTCCAGATCGGTTAGCGGAGATGCGGAGGTCTGTTTGGCTGCTGTGAAGAGCCTGATCTGCGGGTAGTTTGCTTCTTTGACTGCTTCCGCACCGTCCAGCGTGTTGACCAGGGGCCATTCCATATTGGATTGGCCGGAGCAGAGCCACACCTCGCCAACCAAAATATTTTTGACCGTCAGAACGTTGGCGCCTTTAATTTTCAACTCGAATGGTCCACCGGCCTTGAGTGGTGGCAGCCATACCTCCCAGCGGCCGTTCGTATCACCAACCGTGTGCAATGAAGTCTTTTCGAAGATGACGGTTACCTTTTCGCGCGGATCAGCGTTGCCCCAGATTCGAACCTTTACGCCCCGTTGCACGACCATGTTGTCACTTATGATGGCGGGCAAGCGCACTTCTGCGCGGACGGAACCAGCCAATGCAAACATCAAAAGTAGGAGGACCCATGCCTTTGTTGCACGACCGGGCAAAAGGTGCACGCAAAAGGTTCGAAAGAGAGCAAACATCGAGC
>Ga0079216_10000435_pt1 | contig 9994 bp, 9 predicted proteins | sample NCAS100_FD_77008 | JGI IMG/M metagenome (GOLD analysis project Ga0079216, IMG submission 77008) | Agricultural soil microbial communities from Utah to study Nitrogen management - NC AS100 | ecosystem: Environmental > Terrestrial > Soil > Agricultural land | place: USA: North Logan, Utah...
CCGACGTGAATACGACCTGGCCAAGATACTCGAGGTTTACCTGGTGGCAGATCCCGGTGCCCGGCGGCACCACGCGGAAATTCCGGAATGCATTTTGTCCCCAGCGCAGAAATTCGTATCGCTCCTGATTCCGCTCGAACTCGAGCTGCGTATTAATCAGCAACGCGGCTTCAATGCCGAACTGATCCACCTGCACGGAGTGGTCGATGACCAGATCCACCGGCTGCAATGGATTGATGCGTGCCGGATCGCCCCCCAACTTGACGATGGCGTCTCGCATGGCAGCGAGGTCGACCACGCACGGAACGCCGGTGAAGTCCTGGAGAAGCACTCGGCTCGTTCGAAACGCGATCTCCTTCTCGACTGGCTTGGTCACGTCCCAATGCGCCAGCGCAGTGATGTCGGAACGTTTGACGAAGGCGTCATCCTCGCCCCGAAGCAGGTTTTCGAGGAGAATTTTGAGGGAGAAGGGAAGCCGGTCTACGTTCCCGCCCGACCGTTCACGCAGTGCATTGAGGCGGAAGATGGTGTAGCTGCTGCTACCGACTTCGAGCGTCTCGCGGCTTGAAAAAGAGTCAGGGTGTTTCATTCGAATTGCATTGCAGGAAATGACCTTGGCTCTAATCTAATAGAAGACTTTTCCTCCCCTGCTTCCCTGCTTCCTCTCAGTGCCATGTCGCGCGCGTTCGTGGATGATGATCGGGATGATGCCGGCCGACCGCGGCGCGAGTTTGACTTGCCCCCGCGCGATGATCCGGGCTTCGATGCCGCTGCCGCGCGCGCGTTGCTCGAAGCAGCCCGCGACGGCGTCACGGGTGATGCGGAACAGGCGACCGGGTACTACTGGGGAGACGAGACGCTGAAGGTCCACGTCGAAGCGATTCGAAAGCGCGCCAACACGGAAGGGGATGAGCGGCTCGAGCAGTTGGCGAAGCGGTTTTTGAAATAGGGTGCGAAGGGTGCGCAGGGTGCGAAAGATCTGTCAGTTGCACCCTATGCACCCCTTTGCACCCTTTGCACCCCTACTTCATCCCCGCTTCCTTCTTCACATACTCCGCGGCCTGCTTGTGCGTCGCGAACCAGACGCCGCCCTTCTTCTTGATGTGGTCGATCAGTAATTCGAGCGCGACGATGCGAGACCGGTGGCCGATGACGTGCGGATGCATCGTCAACACGAACATCGTGCGCTCATCCCAGGCCTTGTCGAATTCATCGATCCATACCTGGGCAACTTCCCGCGGCGAAGCGTAGTTCGCGCCCTGCACGTTGAAGAGCGGCGCATCGTCCAGGATCCACTCGACCGGTATTTCGACGATTCCCGTTGGCTGGCCGTCCTGCAGGAGCTCATACGGGCGGTCGTCGGACATCATCGAGCTTTCGTAGGTGAATCCGAGCTCGCGAATGATCGACAACGTGGCGGGCGAGAAATTCCAGGATGGCGCGCGATAGCCGGCCGGTTTCGTGCCCGTCACCTTCGTCAGGTAATCAAATGCCCGCCTGACGAGATCGCGCTCGACGTCAGCCGGTACAGCGGTGTTCATCTCGTGTATCCAGCCGTGCACCGCGAACTCGTGATGACCAGCGGCCTTGATGACGTCGGTCATCTCGGGATGGAGCATCAGGCTCACAGCTGGAATGAAAAATGACGCCGGAATCCGTTCGCGATCGAGGAGTTTGACGACGCGCGGCAGCGCGGCACGCGCGCCGTACTCTCCCTGCGACAACGCGCCGATCGTCGGCTCCCCGAATCGCAGCGACACCGATTCGTTATCGACGTCGAAGGAAAGCAGGACCGCGACTCTTGCCCCACCCGGCCATTGTTTCGGCTGAAGGTTGCGCCCGGCGCGAACGGCGCCGACAACTTTCCTGATCGTGTCCTCGCTCCATTCCCAGGCGGGACGACGGGCGGGTGTCTGGGCGTGCAGTGGTCCCGTCGACACCAGTGCGGTTAGCAGAAGTATGGTACGCATGGCATGTGAGTTGATAAGCGCAACGTGCAAAGTTGTTATGATGTAACACGGGTAACAACCACTTTGCGCTTCGCCCTTTTCAACTGCCTTGCCTTCCGTCGCCGAAATCACGCAGAAACTGATGGCCATCGACTCCACGACTGGCATCGAGTCGCGAGTCATCAATGCCATGGAAGAGCTGCTCGAATCCAGGGACTGGTCTGTAGAGCGCATTCCGGTCGCCGGCGGCCGCGACTGCCTGCTGGCGCGCTCGCGACCTGACCCCGACGTCACGCTCTCGACGCACCTCGATACCGTTCCCCCATTCATTCCTCCGCGACTGAACGGCGATCGCATTTCGGGGCGCGGCGCCTGTGACGCCAAGGGGATCGCGGCGTCGATGTGCGTGGCTGGCGAACGCCTGCGGGAGGCGGGCGTCGCGGTCGCCCTGCTCTTCGTCGTGGGTGAGGAGACGACACACGACGGCGCGCGCGCCGCGAACCAATGGGCGGCCACACACCTGACGAAGCGTCCCCGCGTGCTCATCAACGGCGAACCAACCGAAAGCACGTTGGCGTTAGGCACGAAGGGAGCCATGCGCGCCATCGTGCGCACCACCGGCCGCGCCGCACATTCGGCCTATCCCGAGCTCGGCGACTCGGCCATTGCACGGCTCGTGAGCATGCTGACGGAGCTCGACTCGATTCCATTGCCGTCCGATCCGGTGCTCGGCCGCACCACGATCAACATCGGGGCCATCTCCGGTGGAGTGGCCGACAACGTCATCGCCCCGTCCGCCGAAGCCCGTTTGATGGCGCGCCTCGTGACGCCGGCGGAGGAAGTTTTTCCACTGCTTCAGCGCTGGGCTGAGGGACGCGCCGTACTGGAGCAGGGAGTGACCGTGCCACCTGTTCGGCTAAAAGGCATTGACGGGTTTCCGACTTCGGTCGCAGCCTTCGCGACTGACCTTCCCTCGCTCACCAATTGGGGAACGCCGTACCTGTACGGTCCCGGTTCCGTGCACGTCGCTCACACGGACGACGAACATGTGAGCGTCGCCGAGCTCGAAGGCGCGGTGGAGTCTTACGTCCGACTCGCGACAGCGTCGGTGGCGCAGCTTCCGGACTGAGAGTCGTTAGGCTACGCGCGTCGGCCCTTACTACCTCACTTCGTGACGACAAGTGGCGTGCGCTGTGTGCTACGTTCGCTCGTCCGACGCGACCACAAATGTTCTTAAATAGATAGAAAAAGTTGAATCTTCGACAACCGAACTAGATGGGTCCGGACGGAAATGGAATCGAGCATGATGATTAAAGCCACTCCCTGATACTTGTTTCAGCGGTTGGGTGCCACGGTAAGCTCCCCTATCCAGTAGACAGTCGAGAGGCAGACTTTCGGGGGTGCTGACGTTGGTCCCGTTTGTAGACAGGTCTAAGCTGGAATAGCTGTCGCCGTTAGGTCCTGATTGCCCTGACGGGTTTGCACAAACTCCCTGGGGGTCAGGTGCCCCAGCGAGCTATGCGGACGGTGCTCGTTGTAGTCCCGCCGCCAAGCTTCGACCTTGGCCTTCGCGTCGTCAAGCGTTAGGAATTGCTGCATGTTCAGGCACTCGTCCCGCAACCGGCCGTTGAAGGACTCGATGTGACTGTTGTCCGTGGGTTTCCCAGGCCGGGTGAAGTCGAGCAGCACGCCGCGCGCGTAGGCCCACGCTTCCAATGCCTTCGAGGTGAATTCGCTCCCGTGATCGCAGGTGATCGAAGCCCGTCGCCCGTAGCGCCAAATCGCGCGCTCCAAGGTTTGTGCCACGTCCCGGCCACCCAGCGAAAACCCGCACTCCAGTACCACACTCTCGCGACTCCAGTGATCGATCACGGTGAGAATCCGGAACGGCCGGCCGTCGAACAACTGATCGTGTACGAAATCCATGCTCCAGCGCTGCGCTTGCGCCGTCGGGACCGGAGCCGCGCCTCGATGCAACGCCATGTGCTTCCGCCGGCGGCACCGATGCCGGAGTTGCAATCCTTCCAGTCGGTAACTGTCGCACGCGCTTCCGATTCACGAACCAGCCTTCGCGACGGAGCAACACGTGGAGCCGGAGATAGCCGAACCGCGGCCGTGCATGGGCGAGTTCGCGCAATCGCATGCGGAGCGCCGACTGATCTTTGGCGACACTGCGCTTATACCACCCGTCCGCCGAAGCGCGCTTGATGGCGCGCCTCGTGACGCCGGCCGAGGAAGTGTTTCCACTGCTTCAACGTTGGGCCGAGGGACGCGCGGTGCTGGAGCAGGGCGTGACGGTACCACCGGTTCGATTCCAAAGCCATACGGGTTTCCAACTTCTGTCGCGGCATTCGCGACTGACCTTCCCTCGCTCACGAATTGGGAAACGCCGTATCTCTACGGTCCCGGTTCGGTTCACGTCGCGCACACCGACGACGAACACGTGAGCGTGGAAGAGCTCGAGCACGCCGTTGACTCCTACGTCACGCTGGCACGAGCTGCGGTCAAGCGACTGGCCGACTGAGACTCGCTAGGCGCGCTGGGCGAAAACGATGAAGTGTCCACCGGGCTCGCGTACGCCTATCTCGTGCATGCCGTAAAACGTGGTCCGCCGCGCCATCTCGATAGGATAGCCGCCCAGCGCGGCCTCAACGGCGGCCAGATCCGAAACCTCGATGAAAAGCGCCGCCGAGCGTCCATTCACTTCGCCGCTGCTGGATCCAAGGTCGGCAAGGATGCTGGCCACGCTCTGCAGCATGATCTCGGTATTTCCCTTCGTCAGGATTGCAAAGCCGATGGTGTCCTCGTGCGGCACCGTGACGGTGCACTCGAATCCAAGCCGATACTGCCAGAAGTCGAGGCTCGGCTGTACGCGCTCGACGGCAAGGACGGTGGTGATTTTTTCGACCGTTACGTGGGGCATTGTCGGATAAACGGGTAAACGGGTAAACGGGTAAACGGGTAAGCGGGTATACGAACAGAAGCACCGGAACGCAATCCTGACTACCTTCTGTGCGATGAGCGACCACGATCCCCTGCTCGAGTTTCGCGGCGAATTTCCCATCCTCGCGAAAACAAACTATCTCGTGTCCAACTCGCTGGGCGCGATGCCACGTGGCGTGCCCGGGAAATTGGCCGAATACGAAGCCGAGTGGGCCACGCACGGCGTGCGCGCCTGGTCACGCGAGTGGTGGGCGATGTCGGGCGACGTCGGCGATCGTATCGCTCCGCTCATAGGCGCCCGTGCGGGCGAAGTGGTCATGGTGCCTAACGTTACACTGGCGCAGGCGACGATTCTCTCGGCCCTGGAGTATCGCGCGCCCAGGAACCGGATCGTCATGACGGCGCTCGACTTTCCGTCGGTGCGGTATGTCTATGATGGCCTCGCCCGCCGCCTCGGTGCGGAGATCGTGGTGGTTCCGTCAGAAGATGGTGTGTCGATCGACGAAGATCGTCTCTGCGCCGCGATCGATGAGCGCACGGCGCTCGTCGCCATTTCACACGTCTTCTTCAAGTCGGCCTGGATCGTCGATGTCGCGAAGATAGTGCGACACGCACATGACGCCGGAGCGCTCGTATCGCTCGACGCGTTCCATTCAGTCGGTGTGATGCCCGTTGACGTCAGAGCGAGTGGCGCGGACTTCCTGACCGGCGGTGTGCTCAAATGGCTGTGCGGCGGACCCGGAGGATGCTTCACCTATGCCCGGCCCGAAACGACGGCGCAACTGGAACCGGCGCTGACCGGCTGGTTAGCGCACGCTCGCCCGTTTTCGTTCGAGCCGGACATGGAGTACACCGATGGTTCGTATCGCTGGCTGGGAGGAACGCCCGCCATTCCTTCCATATATGCGGCGATCGAGGGACCTCGAATCGTGCAGAACGCGGGCATCGATGCTATCCGTCGAAAAAGTGTCCGGCAGACGAGTCGACTTCTGGAGTTGGCGGACGCTCGCGGGTTCCGTTGTAACGTGCCGCGCGAGCCGGCACGGCGCGGCGGAACCGTGGCGTTCGATGTCCCGCACGCGTACGAAGTGGCCCAGTGCCTGCTCGACCGTGACATTCTTGTCGACTTTCGTCCGGGTGCAGGGATTCGGATCGCTCCGCATTTCTATACGCGAGACGAGGAACTCGAAGACGCGGTTTCCGCGATTGATGAGATCCTGGCAACCGGAGCCTGGTCGAAGTACGAAGGCCGGGCGTCTGTCGTGACGTAACTCATTCGACCGGTTAGCGTACTAGGGGATCCACGTCTCACATCCCACATCCCACATCCCACATCCGGTTTCATGCCCACGCCTCCCAAGAAACTCAGGAAGCAGTACCACAACGAGAAGTATCCCGAAATCGTGCTGCGTTTCGAGGACGGACACGAGATCAAGGTCGCCAAGAACGCGACGAAGTCGTTTGACGCATGGGCTGGTGAGCGCATCAAGGTCCTGGCGATCTGGGATCACACGTCCGGCGAACGCGAGAAGGTCGACACATTGCTCGCCGAGCAGTTCGCGGACGAGGGGAAGTAGCACGGGCACCAATCCGGCCAGCGTACGGCTGGCGCCCGACGTCAGGCAGGCGCTGGAAACCGGGCGACCAGTCGTCGGGCTGGAGAGTTCGGTCCTGGCGCAGGGACTTCCGGCGCCGCATAACGCCGAAGCTGCGACGCGGATGGAGGCGGGCGTCCGTGGTGCCGGCGCAGTTCCCGCCATCACCGCCGTGGTGCAGGGACAGGCCGCCGCCGGTATCACACCTGATGAATTGCGGCGGTTCCTGGCCGGCACTGACGTGCTCAAGGCGTCGGCCCGTGACCTGGGCGTCGCGGTCGCGGAAGGCAAGGATGCGGCGACGACCGTGGCCGGCGCGCTGATCATCTGCCACGTCGCCGGCATCCGGGTGTTCGCGACCGGCGGAATTGGCGGCGTGCACCACTCGGCGTTCGACGAGTCAGCGGATCTGATCGAGCTGGCACGCACACCGGCAATTGTTGTATGCGCCGGAGCGAAGTCGATCCTCAACGTGCCGGCGACCGTCGAGCGGCTCGAGACACTCGGCATCACGGTGATTGGCTACCGAACCAGCGAGTTTCCCGGTTTCCACTATGCCAGCACGGGGATGCCGGTGCCGGCGCGCCTGGACGATGTGGAAAAGATTGTCGCCGCTTTTCGGGCGCAGCGTGAGCTGGGGCATCCGGCTGCGATGCTCGTCGTCCAGCAACCCCCTGCCGACTCTGCGCTTCCTCGCGAGGAAGTGGAATTTGCGATCACCGTGGCGCTGGAGGCTTCTCGTCACGCGGGCATTCGGGGCGCCGCGACGACGCCGTGGGTCCTGTCCGAGCTTGCAAGGTCCACGGGGGGCCGATCCATCAGCGTCAACCTCGCGCTGCTCGAAGCGAACGCACGCCTCGCCGCCGAATTAGCCGTGGAACTGGCGCGCCGGGATGACTCGTAAGGCGTGGAACCAAGCGGAACTCAGGAAGCAGGAAGCAGGGCAGGTGCGAACGTTCCTGTTAGACGTTGAAATGCGCCTGACGTTACCCTCACGCGCGCCGAAGCGTCGCTTGGCGGACGGGTGTCACATCTGTTCCGTCGTCAGGCGGGGTTGGAAAAAGGCAACCGTTGAACTCGCCTGCGTTTCAGATGTAGTATGTGCGTCGCACGTCGTCTCGAACACGAGGTGACCAAGTAGATGTCTGCACCGTTCATGAGTTCCGAAGAGTACGATGAACGCGCGCACACCCTGTATAACGACGCCAGATACGATGAAGCACTGGCGACGTTGCGCGAGGGACTCACGCTGTATCCTCATGCCGTAGAACTGCATATCGGCGTAGGGTACGCCAGGCTTGCCCGGGAAGAGTTTGCGTGGGCAAGGCACAGTTTTGAGGAAGCACTGGTCCTGGATGGCGATCACGAAGACGCGCTGGCCGGATACGGCGAGACGCTGCTTCGCTTCGGCCAGACGGCTGACGCGCTTCGCGCGTTCCGTCGCGTCCTCGACCTGGGATACGAGGACGATCTCGAGCTGATGCTGCAGGTCGGTCGCGCCCTGTTCCGCGATGGACTTGTCACAGAGGCGCGCGACTTCTTCGAGATCGCCGCTCGTCAGGCGCCGGAATCTGCGGAGGCAGTGGCGCTGGTGGGGTTCGCGCAGCATCGCCTGGGCGAGGACGACGCAGCGATTGCGACGCTCCGCCGCGCGCTGACGCTGGACTCGGACAACGCCGAAGCCCGCATCTACCTCGGGAACATTCTGTATGACCGCGGCGAGCTCGAAGCTGCGTTGTTCCACCTGGATCGGACTGCGCCCGAAGATCACTGGGAAGAACTGGGGATCTGGCGGCTGATCGAGTTGAAAAAAACCATCCATCGCCTGAGTGACGAACATCCCGACGTGCGTCGCTGGGAAATGAGGCTGGCTGAACTCGCCGGCGATCCGGATCCGATCGATGATCTCCTCGCCGAAATCGAACAGCGGGCGCTCGAGAACGCGCAGGTCGATGCACGCAACCAGCTCGAGCTCTTCGGCCAGATGCTGGCTGGACTGGCCGACTCGCGGCACGACGGCATCAATCACCGGATCCTCAAGGACGGTCGTCCGTTCGATGGCACCTGGGAGGAGATCGTCGCGAAGATGCGCGATTCTGTTGGGGCATGGTCAGGGCGCCCGATTCAGGAATTCATGATGAACGAAGCGCGCCGCGGCTTCTCGCTCACCGGAGTTGTGATCCCGACCGGCGATGCCGAGAGCTTCATTCGCGGTGCTGCTGACGCTGGATTGCTGCGAATCCTCAAGTAGACCAGCTTCAGGCACTCAGGCAGGAGCAATGGGGTCAGACTCCATTGCTCCTGCTTCGTTTCCACCGATCAATGGAGTCTGACCCCATTGCTCCCTTATCTGCCCGTCACCCGGACGGTCCTGCCTAACGGCCTGACCGTCCTCGTCCGCGAGGATCACGGCGCGCCCGTGGTAGCCATCGTGACGTGGGTGAATGCCGGTTATTTCGACGAGCCGGACTCGGACGTCGGCATCTCGCACGTGCTCGAGCACATGTACTTCAAGGGCACGCCCACGCGCGGGGTCGGCGAGATTGCCCGCGACACAAAAGCCAGCGGCGGGTACCTGAATGCGCACACGATCTACGATCACACGGCGTACGAGACCGTTCTTCCGAGTTCCGGATTCCTCCGCGGCCTGGAAATCCAGGCGGATGCGTACGCCAATTCGCTGATCGACGCCGACGAGTTGGCGCGGGAGCTCGAGGTCATCATCCAGGAAGCGAAGCGGAAGCTGGATTCGCCGCCGGCAGTGGCGCTGGAGTCCTTATTCGCGCTGCTCCACGACCAGCACCGCTATCGTCGGTGGCGCATCGGTGATGAAGAGGGACTGCGATTGCTGACGCGGGACCGCATGCTGCGGTTCTACCAGAACTACTACCGGCCCCGGAATACCATTCTCGTCGTTGCCGGCGACGTCGATACGGGAGAAGCGATCGGCCACGTCACTCGTCTCTACGGCTCGCTGCCTGACGAGCCGGTGGAACGCGACGTGGGGCCCAGCGAAGACACACTACCCGGGTTCCGGTACCGGGAGCTGGCGGGTGACATCACCCAAACGCAGGTGGCGATGGCGTGGAGAACTCCGGGCCCGGAGCACCCGGACACGCCTGCATTGGACCTCGCGGCAGCACTGCTCACCGATGGTCGCGGCTCGCGACTGTATCGCGGCGTGCGCGAACGCGAGCTGGCCTCGCAAGTGACCGCGGGGAACCACACCCCACGAGATGTCGGCGTATTCAGTGTTCGCACGGAGGGAGACCCGCTGCGTGCCCGGGATGCGGCGAGGGCGACGTGGGTGAACGTCATGGCCTTGCGCGAGTCGCCACCGTCGTCGTTCGAGGTCGAGCGTGTACAGCATCTGTTCGAAGCGCGGTGGCTGCGCCGGCAGGAGACCATGGAGGGCCAGGCCGATTTTCTGGCCCAATGGGAAGCCCTCGGGGGCTGGGAAAAGGCCGCGGCGTATTTCGATCAGGTCATGTCGCTTGACGCGGGAGC
>Ga0079216_10000438_pt1 | contig 9985 bp, 9 predicted proteins | sample NCAS100_FD_77008 | JGI IMG/M metagenome (GOLD analysis project Ga0079216, IMG submission 77008) | Agricultural soil microbial communities from Utah to study Nitrogen management - NC AS100 | ecosystem: Environmental > Terrestrial > Soil > Agricultural land | place: USA: North Logan, Utah...
ACGGCATCGGACCGATGAGTTGATCGCGAGCGACGTGATTCGGCGAGGGAGCTTCCGGGGCTCATCGCCGAACACGTCGCGCCGGCGTGAGTACCGCGGGCGTCGGAGAGATCGGCATCGTAAAGAGGTTTTGCTCCCCCTATAGAATCCCCGCGTTTTCCCATGACACTCTCCGCCGGGACCCGCCTCGGGCCATACGAGGTCCTCGCGCCGCTCGGCGCGGGTGGAATGGGAGAGGTCTACCGGGCGCGCGACAGGAAGCTCGACCGGGACGTCGCGATCAAGGTCCTCCCGCAGTCCGTCGCGGCCGATCCCGACACGCTGGCCCGGTTCGAGCGCGAGGCGAAGGCGGTCGCGGCGCTCTCTCATCCGAACATCCTGTCGATCTTCGACTTCGGATCGGAGGGGGCGATCTCCTACGCCGTTCGGACGCCAGACCAGGAACACTGAGCCCAGCTTCAGGGCAAGACCCGGGAATCAGTGGATCCATGGGCTGACGATAGCCGAAGCGCCAACTTCCAGGCCTCGACCGCCAGCAACACGCCCACTCCCGCCACGAACGCCACCAGCAGGTCGCGTGGAGGCAGCGAGGTCGTCCGGAGGATTCTCTGGAGGAAGGGTACGTACACGGCAGCGTGCTGGAGCGCGACCGTCAGCGCTAGCGCACCCAGCAGCGCCGGGTTCGAGAGGGGCCGCTTCCAGAACGGTTCCTTCTCTGAGCGCACGCCGACCGCCAACGCCGTGGAGCTGAAGATGAGCGTGGTGAACAGCAGGGTCTGCCAGTGGGAGTCGCCCGCGCGGAACGCGAAGAGACCCACGCCGAGCGAGACCAGGCTTGCGACTGAGCCCAGCACGACGATGAACGGGACCATCCCGCGGCCGAAGATACTGGCTGTGGCCGCCTGGGGCGGCCGGCGCATCACGTCCTCCTCGGCTGGCTCCACCCCGAGAGCCAGCGCAGGGAGCCCGTCGGTCACGAGGTTCATCCACAGGATCTGCAGGGGCAGCAGCGGCAGGGGCATACCCAGGAGAGGACCGACGAGCATCACCGCCACCTCCGAGGCGTTGCTGGTGAGCAGATACTTGATGAAACGCCGGACGTTGTCGTAGACCACGCGGCCCTCCTCGACCGCGGCCACGATCGTGGCGAAGTTGTCGTCGAGCAGCACCATCTGGGCCGCTTCCTTGGCCACATCGGTTCCGGTGACGCCCATGGCAACGCCGATGTCCGCCTTCTTCAGCGCCGGGGCATCGTTTACGCCGTCGCCGGTCATCGCAACAACGTTGCCCTCCCCCTGGTAAGCCTGAACGAGGCGAATCTTGTGCTCCGGCGAGACGCGGGCGAACACGGAGACCTCGCCAGTCAAACCTCGCAGCTCGGCGTCCGAGCGCCCTTCGAGCTCCGGCCCGGTGATGAAGGCGTCGTCTTCGGAGATTCCGAGCGCGCGGGCAATGTGGCGCGCGGTCAGCGGGTGGTCGCCGGTGATCATCACGGGCCGGATGCCCGCTATCCTGCACACCTGCACCGCGTCGCGGACCTCGGGTCGCGGCGGATCCATCATGCCGACCAGGCCGAGCAGGGTCAGCTCCCGGTCGAGCGTCGCCATCTCGTCGGGGCGGGGCGCCACTTGCAAGCGCCGCAGCCCGATGCAGAGGATCCGCAGGCCGTCGCGCGCCAGCTCGTCGTGAGCGCGCACGATCCTCGCCCGCAGGGCATCGTCGAGAGCTTCCTCGCGGCCTTCCACCCATCCGGCGGTGGCGACAGTCAGCATGCCGTCGATCGCGCCCTTCGTCACCGCGAGGTACGGAGGCGGCTGGCTCCCGGGCGTGCGACGCTCCCAGACCCTTGCCAGACCCGAAGGGACTTCGGCCGGAGAGCGCGGCACCCGGTGCACGGTCGTCATTCGCTTGCGCACCGAGTCGAAAGGCAGCTCCGCCACTCGCGGAAAGGCGCGGTGGAGGTCGTCCTGCAGGATGCCCACGCAAGCCGCCGCCACCACGAGCGCTCCTTCTGTGGGATCGCCGATCGCGCGAAATACCCCAGGCTCAAGCTCGTCGCGCTGGAGCACGGCGTCATTGCAGAGGGCACCCGCGATCAGCAACAGGTCGAGGTTCGGTTGCACCGTCGCGTCCCGTGGTGCCGCGTCGGTCACGGCGAGACACAGCCCGGAGCGCTCGGGTTGCTGCGCAAACTGCAGCCGGCCGGCTGCCATGTCGAGGGCCGTCACCGTCATGCGGTTCTGGGTGAGCGTCCCGGTCTTGTCCGAGCAGATTACCTGGACCGACCCGAGAGTCTCGACGGCCGGGAGCCGGCGGATGAGAGCGTGCCGCTTCAGCATGCGCTGCGCCCCTAGCGAGAGGGCGATGGTGACGACGGCGGTCAGGGCCTCGGGAATGGCCGCCACGGCCAGGCTGACCGCTACGAGCAACATCTCCCGCCAGGGCTCGCCCCTGAGCACTCCGAGTGCGAATACCACGATCACGAGCACCAACGCGGCCGCCGCAAGCTGCCGACCGAGCTTGTCCAGGCGTTTCTGCAGCGGCGTCTGCTCCTGGTTGACCGACTGGAGCAGGTCGGCGATCTTGCCCAACTCCGTCGCCATGCCTGTTGCGGTGACGATCCCATCGCCACGGCCGTAGCTGACCACCGTACCTGCATAGACCATGTTGCGTCGTTCGCCGAGGGCGCGAGACGTCTCGAAGACAATCCCGGCATCCTTCTCTATCGCGTCCGACTCGCCCGTCAGCGCCGCTTCCTGCACTTGGAGCGTGGTGCTTTGCAGCAGGCGTGCGTCCGCAGGTACGACGTTGCCCGTCTCGAGCAGCACGACATCACCAGGCACGAGGTCGCGGGCCGGGATTTCTCGGACCTGGCTATCGCGCCGGACTCGCACAATCGGGGCAGCCATTCGTTTCAGAGCCGCTATGGACTGCTCGGCCCGCCGCTCCTGAAAGAACCCCAGGGCCGCGTTGAGCACGACGATGGCCAGAATGGCGCCCGCGTCGAGCAGGTCCCCGAGGATCACAGACAAGACCGCCGCGGCGAAGAGGACAAGGGTCAACACACCGGTGAACTGCTCCAGGAGCACCCGCCAGGCACTGCGGCCGCCACGGTCCGCCACCTCGTTCGCTCCGTACTGATCGAGCCTCTTCCGGGCCTCGGATTCCGTCAGACCGGAGACGGGCGCGGTTCCGAGGCGGGCCGACGCATCCTCGATGGGAAGACGGTACCAGTCGGTGGCCGGTGCGTCGTGCGCGGCGACGACCGCAGGTGGTCCGGCTGCCCGGTTCATCAGCTCCGTCCTCGTTCAATCCGCAAAGCTGAGCCTTCTCGGGGCGTGACGATATCAACGCCCGGCGCTCGCAAAGGAGCTGGCCCAACGCGGGCTTTCACCGGCGTCTGGCGCAATTGGCATTCGAGCGATTGCAATCGCACCCGCTGAGACCGCTGCCGATGCTGAGATGGTGACGGAAAGAGCAGACTAGCCTGACGATCGCCGGAGCATCCACTTCCACACCTCGACGCCCGCAAGCAGGACCGTCGTAGGCAGGATCCTCTGGAGGAAGGCGCGTACACGGCGGCGAGCTGAGCGCGACCGTCAGCGCCAGGGCGCCGCATCCTCCACCACTCGCGTATCATGCCCGCGTAACCGCATCGGTCATTGGCGATCACGGGGAAGATGGCCGAGAGAGAACGCGGGCGAGAAGGCATTCCATGGGAAACGATCTTGCCGCATCTAACGTTAATCGCTCGTATTCGCTCGCCGCGACGAGCATCGCGATCTTCACGTTCACGCTGTTCTTTCTCTATCCGAAGTTCGCGAGCGGCGAGATCAACGCTTTGCTGTTTCAGGCTACGTTACTCGTACTCGGCGTGGCGGTGTTCTCATTCGTGTTCGCCTCCTTCTATTACTACTGCGCCTCGCTTGGCAGCCGGATCGGTGATGCCGAGCGGGCTCTGTACTCCCAGCGAGGCGATCGCTTCTGGCTGCTCGGTTACACCCTGCTGTTCCTCGATCCGAGCCTGATCCTCTTCTCGCTTAGGCTTCTTGCCGTCGGGTGTGCGTGGTTCGCACTCTGGCTGGTGTACTTACTCTTCGTGATCCGCTACTTCCCTAGAGTCCAGAACGCTCGGGAGGGTTCCAGTCGAGGTTAAGCGGTGACCTTCGGATTTGTTCAGGCGCGCGCCGTTCTCCGACCGGGTTGCAACGCGTTTTGCGCCTCTCGCGCAAGACCTGCCGGCGCGCCACCTGCGCGTCACCGCCCAGTTGACCGACGTCGCGAGCGGCTTCCAGCTCTGGTCGGAGCTATCTCGAGGACACGCTCTCCTTCGAGAAGGAGGACGCGACGGCCCTGGACAGTGCGGTCACCTCGAGGAAGGAATCGCCGGGGGGCCCACTTTCTCGGTATCGTCCAAATTCATACCCTCGTCGAAGGGATTTCAGCCCACCTATTGTCTGGCGTGTTCGACGGCCCAATCCAGCGCATAGTCTGCGATTTCCTCCCAACCCTTTTGCGCAGGAAGCAGGTGCGCGTAGCCCTCGTACTCCTTCACCTCGGTAACCAGGCCGGGAGCCTCGTAGTGCTTGGCATTCGAACGCTGGATCGAGGGCGGCATTAGATGATCCTCGCCGCCCGAGATGAACAGGAGCGGCGCTCGGTCGGGGTTGTGGTAGTTCACCCACGTATCGTCGTGGCCGGGGTGGATGTTCGCGAGCGCGCTGCCCCAGAAGACCCGTCCCGACGCCGGGATGTGGTACCGCTCGTAGAGCGCGAGCGACTCCTCCTCGCTGAACGTGTTCGTGAAGACGTAGTGCCACTGTTCGGGCGTGAATCCGACGGCCTTGTGACGGTTCGCCGGGTTCTTGAGCACAGGGAAGGACGCCTTGATCTGCGAAAGCGGGACCCGCTTTACGCCCTCGGTCGGTGCCGAGTTGATCGCGACGCCCGAGGCCCCGAAGCCGTGATCGAGCAGAATCTGCGTGAACACCCCACCGGCCGAGTGCCCCATCAGGATGGGCGGTGTCTTCATCTCGCGGACCAATGCCGCGAGCTTCTCGATGACCTCGGGCACGGACAGGTTCTCGATCGGCGTCGGGTCCTCGCGGAGCGCCTCGACCTCGACCTCGAACCCGGGGTAGGCCGGTGCATGCACCGTGTACCCTTTCCCCTCGAAGCGGGACTTCCAGTGCTCCCAGCTTCGCGGGGTGACCCAGAAACCGTGGATCAGCACGATGGTGTCCGGACTGGATGGCATACGCATTCCCCTTTCGCTCGGCAGATTCATCTCGGGACCTGATCCTCGTCAAACCTAGGTCAGGACCGCCTCCCGCAACCAAGTCTGTTTCGAGCCGGCTCCTGCCCGGCTTTTCGTCAGATTTGAACCTCCGAGCGCGACGCGACGCGGCGCGGAGGTTCGACCGCCAACGCGCCTTGCTGGACGAAGGCGAGCAGATCGGCGTTGATCTGGTCCTTATGCGTCGAGCACATGCCGTGCGGCAGGCCCGGGTAGACCTTGAGCGTCGAGCCGTTGACGATCTTGGACGAGCGAAGGGCCGAGACCGCGATCGGGACGACCTGGTCGTCCTCGCCGTGAAGGATGAGCGTCGGGATGTCGAACTTCTCGAGGTCTCCGTTGAAGTCCGTCTCGGAGAACGCCTTGACGCAGAGGTACGAGGCGGGAAAGCCGGCCATCGTGCACTGGAGAAAGAACGAGTCCAGGATGCCCTGCGAGACTTTCGCGCCCGGGCGGTTGTAGCCGAAGAACGGAATGGCGAAATCCTTCCAGAACTTCGACCGGTCGGCGACGATGGCGGCGCGGATCTCGTCGAATACCTGCAACGGCATTCCGCCGGGATTCGCGTCCGTCCGGACCATCTGCGGCGGGATGGCGCTGATGAGCACGGCCTTGGCCACCCGCTCGGTACCGTGCCGGCCGATGTAGCGCGCGACCTCGCCGCCTCCCGTCGAGTGCCCGACGTGGATCGCATTCCTCAGGTCGAGGGCCTGGACGAGCTCCGCGAGGTCGTCGGCGTAGGTATCCATGTCGTTGCCATTCCAGGGTTGGCTCGAGCGGCCGTGGCCGCGGCGATCGTGGGCGATGCACCGGTATCCCTTCGAGGCCAGAAAGAACATCTGATCCTCGAACGCATCCGCGGTGAGCGGCCAGCCATGGCTGAAGACCACGGGCTGTCCGCTGCCCCAATCCTTGTAATAAATCTGGGTGCCGTCCTTGGTCGTGATGATGCTCATGAGCATCCTCCTTTCTTGCGGTTGAGAGACGTTTCACTTCTTCTTGCGTCGATGCATGTGCTCATCTGTCGTCCGGTGTGACTCGCCTCGCCCCCAGGCGCGTCACTCCGTCCATGGGCTCTGCGCGAGCAGGTCCGCAAACGTCGGGACTCGAACGTCGGGAGCGTGGGAATGAACAACGATCTCGAGAAACGTGCCGGGTACGAATTGCGGTTTGCGCCGCGCGCACTCCGCAAGGAGGTTCGCAGCCGACGCGATGAAGGCCGGGCGCGGATACTCGCGGACGATCTGCTCGACCCGTTCGGGGCTCAAGTCAGCGAGCCGCGTGCCCAGGAAGTCTGCGCTGACGCCCAGGTGGGCAAGGGCAATTTCCGGACCTTTCCGAAGGGCGATGCCGAAGCTGCTGTTCAGCGCAATCGCATCCCACACGACGTCGGCCTTCCGCGCGTCGAGTCCCTGCTCGACGAGGAAAGCGCGCGCCCTGTCGGCACCCTCCAGCTCGAACCGTTGGTCCGCGCCCACATAGGAGTCGGTCAGTCCCAGATCGTGCAGCATGGCAGACAGGTAGAGAAGCTCGCGGTCGTACTGCAGACCGTCGCGCTTACCGATCGCGTCGCCAAACAAGAAGCTCCGCGCGCAATGGTTGAAAAGGAAGGCCGGCGATAGTTCCGCAACGAGCGCTGTGGCGCGTTGACACAGCTCGCTGTCGGGTGCGCCAACAGGAACGGAAACGGCGGTTTGTCGATTTTGCATCGCGATACTCCTTTCCAGCAACCGCTCGTCCTCATCGGCCGGCATGCCGTACCTGCCGAGTTGTCCGGCCCCACCAATTGGTCTCGGCAGGGCGACATTCATTACAGGACTCCGGACGGTCAGCGCGCGATGGACGGCTCGCCGGGCCGTCCCGATATCTCCCGAGGCGCCGTGACTTGATAAAGTCCGATTGCGCGTCACGATCGACGGTGTCGCTCGAGGGCCCAAGTGTTGGTTGCGAATCCCCAGGCATCGGCAGCCGATGCCGCAGTCATCGCCGCATTGCGCGATGGAGACGAGGTCGCGTTCACCCGACTCGTGGATCAGCACCATGCAGCCCTGCGCCGCATCGCCGGGCTGTACGTTTCGAGCTCCGCCGTTGCTGACGAGGTCGTTCAGGAAACCTGGCTTGCCGTGGTCCGGGGAGTCTGGGCATTTCAGGGACGTTCCTCCCTCAGAACCTGGATTCTTCGTATTCTGATCAACCGCGCCAAGACCCGGGGGGAGCGAGAGAGTCGGACCGTGCCGTTCGCGGACGCCGGCATGACGGAGACCGCTGGAGCCGCGTCCTCGGGAGCCGCCGGCGCCTCCCTCTCTCCCGACCTCGACGGAGGACACGATCTGGTGAGTAGACGGGGCTCCCGGCTGCTCGACCCGAAGCCTTCGCCCGAGGGAGCGGTTCTGGCCCGGGAAGCCCGCGCACACCTTCGTGCGGCGATCGACGCTCTCCCGGTGAATCAGCGAACGGTGATCACGATGAGAGATCTCGAGGGCTATTCCAGCGAGGAAGTGTGTAACGTTTTGGGTCTCACGGAGACCAATCAGCGAGTGATCTTGCACCGAGCTCGATCCGGCGTCCGCGCGAGGGTGGCAGCCTATTTTCGGGAGAATGACGATGTCGTCGCCTCGAGAGATGAGCTGTCGCGAGCTGGCGGACGCGGTCTCGGCGTACCTCGAGAGCGAGCTTGATCCGGTCGAGCGGGACCGGTCTGATGCCCACCTCCGAGCCTGCCAGGGGTGCCGTCTCCTCGTAGCGCAGTCCCAAGCCGTGGTCGCGGCACTCCGAGGCCTGGAAGATGCTCCAAAGGGCGCGATCGACACGGAGAACGAGTGGGCCGTGGCTCTCTTCCACGAGCACGGCCTCCATCGCCCGGCGCGACGAAGTCCCGGGATCCCGCTAGGCCTCGACGGTGCGCTGGCTGCGCCCGGAGACCATCTCGCGTACTTCTGGGAGTCCGAGCAGGAATTCGGGGCCACGGTTGGTTTCGTCGCCGCCGGCGCGGCGCAGGGCGAAACCAGTGTGCTCCTCGGCCACGAAGGGGCCAACGACCGAATCGAGGCTGCGACCAACCGCGCCGGGATCGATACCGCGACCCTGCGACGGGAGGGTCGGCTGCATTTCGTCTCCGGATTGAGGTCGGCCGATGCCCTCCTCGAGCTCGTCGGCGCGAAAATCGATCTTGCGGTCGATCGCGGAGCGCCTCTGGTCCGCATCCTCGGAAATCTCGGGTGGGGTCGGCCCGAATGGCCCAATGAACCGGATCTCCTGCGTTTTGAAGCGCGCGTGACGAATGAGGTCCGAAAACTTCCCGTCATCGTGATGTGCGCTTACGACGTCGGGCACCTCGCCGGAGGCCCCGTTCTCCTCGGGGGGCTCGAATGCCACCCGCTGATTTACCGCCGCGGTGCCTTGCGGTCGAACGAGCTGTACGTCCCGGCCGAGCAATTTCTCGGGGCCTTGCCTCCGGCGAGTCCGATCGATCAGCCTCGTGCGGCTCGCCGCCGCCGACGAGAGCGTTAGCGTGGAAAGAACCATTCGCATTCTCGTCCAGACGACCACTCCCGGCGGGCCGGGCGATTGGTTTGTCGAGAGACTTTCGCTTCTCGGGGAACACCTCACGCGTTCGCCTGACCGACGTTGGTCACGGGCGAGCTGCACCGATTTTCGGTTGGGAGTTGAACGGATGAACAAGCCCCGAATCTTCCTGGGCTCGTCAGGAAAGCAGGAGAAGCTCCTTCAGGCGCTCACTCGCGGCCTTGAGGACGTCGCGCACGTCGAACCCTGGACGACCTCCTTCAACCCGGGAACGACGACATTGGAACGCCTCCTGGAGCTCACCCGCGAGGTCGACTTTGCCGCCTTCGTTTTCGCTCGGGACGACTGGACGAGCACGGGCTCGTCGGCGTCGCCTGCTCCCGAATCCGCTCAGGCATCGCCGCGAGACAACGTGGTCTTCGAAGCCGGCCTTTTCGGCGGAGCTCTCGGAATGCGCCGAACCTTCATCCTCCATGCGAATGGCTCCAAGCTTCCAACCGATCTCCTCGGCCTCACGTCCATACGGTACGGCGACGCGACGACGGCCGCGGAGATGAGAGCGGTCAACCAGAAGCTTCGGAAGGCGATCGAAAGTGCCGGCCGCCTGGCCCGCATCGAGGGCCTGTGGTGGCAATTTTCCCTGACGGAACGCACCACGCGAGAGCCCTCGGCCGTCAGCCTCTTGCGGATCTCGCGCGACCGCTTTGGTTCGCTGGAGGTCGTCGGTCGCTCGTGGCAGGAGAATGGCCGGCTCTCCGCCAGATACTGGAGCGAGGCGGCGAAGGAGAAGAAGGAACCTTCAGGCGTCTTCTACTACTGGAAGGGCGAACGTCCCCTGGACCCCAACGCGCCGCAGTTGGGCGGGACGGGGGAGATCCAGTTGGAGTCCGCCGATCGCGCGTCCGGCTATTGGACGACGCGAGCGGACACGGACCCCGAGCTGCGCGCGCGCACCTCGGGTATCTACCTGCGCGCCGACCCCGCAGACCTGAGCATCCTGGACGGGGATGACGACCGGCGGCGCGCGGAGCTGATCTCGGAACGCCTGCGGCGATGGAAGTCAATCGCGAGTGGCTAAGCTCGGCGCGTGCGGGAGCGTTTGATCGGAAATCGCCGACGGACTACGAAAGGAGCGTGGAGACATGGCAGTCGCAAAAGTCACCG
>Ga0079216_10000442_pt1 | contig 9960 bp, 10 predicted proteins | sample NCAS100_FD_77008 | JGI IMG/M metagenome (GOLD analysis project Ga0079216, IMG submission 77008) | Agricultural soil microbial communities from Utah to study Nitrogen management - NC AS100 | ecosystem: Environmental > Terrestrial > Soil > Agricultural land | place: USA: North Logan, Utah...
AGGGCGGTAGGGCGGTAGGGCGGTAGGGCGGTAGGGCGGTAGGGCGGAACGGGATATCGTCATCCCGAGCGAGCGCAAGCGAGTCGAGGGATCCATTGATCGGTTCCGGAACTTCCGGTGCGGATCCTTCGACTCGCTGCGCTCGCTCGGGATGACGATTCCTACCGCCCTTTCGTCTTCTTCGTCTTCACCTCCACGATCGCCCGGGCCGCGCGCTTCTTCCGCTCGTTGGCCAGGAGCCACTGTTGCGGGATGCTCGCGATGTTGCTCACCGCGTAATACAGGTTGAGGCCCGACGCGAAGTTGAGAAAGAGGAACGTCATCATGACGGGCATGATGTACAGCATCATCTTCGTCTGCGGATTGGGCGGCAGGCCGGCCATGCCGACCTTGCTCAGTACGTACATCGAGCCGCCCATGATGAGCGGAATGATGTAATACGGATCCTTGAGCGACAGGTCCGGCAGCCACAGGAACGGTTGCCCACGAAGCTCGATCGCGTTCTGAAAAACGAAGAACAGCGCAAACAGGATCGGCATGGGCAGGAGCATCGGCCAGCACCCGCTCATCGGATTGACGTTGTACTCCTTGTACAGCCGGAACATCTCCTGCTGGAGCTGCTGCGGGTTCTCCTTGTAGCGGTCCTGCGCCGCTTTGAGGTGCGGTTGCATCTCCTGCATCTTCATGTTCGCGCGCATCGCCTTCTGGTTGAGTGGCCAGAGGAGGATGCGGACGAGGATGCCGAAGAGGATGAGCACCACGCCGTAGGCGAGGTGCAGGTTCTGGTGCATCTGGACCAGCAGCCAGCGGACCGGCACCGCGAAGAAGCGGATGATGGTGCGGAAGCCGGGCCAGCCGTACGGGTTGACGTCGTCGAAGTCGTGCCCGATGGCCCGGAGGCGCTCGTACTCGAGCGGGCCGGCATAAGCGGAATACGCGAAGGTGCCCGTGGCGGGGACCGGCAGGGTCGCCACCACATGCACGTCGTCCTCGTAGCGGGTGCGGGCCACGGGCGCCGAGGCCCGGACGCCACTGACGCGGCCGCGGCTCCCTTCGGCCGAGTCGAGAGCGAAGAGCGCCGTCACGAAGTACTTGGACTTGATCGCCACCCACTGGAACGGACCGCTCAGTACCTGCGTCTCCGCGGCGTCGATGCTCCGGAAGTTGGTCCGTTCGGCCTCGCCCCCGTCCTTCACCACGACCGCGTACGCGCCGAAGTTCTGCGTCGAGTCGGATTCGGTGTTCCTGAGACCACGGCCGAGATCCACGAGCGCGAGCGCGCCATCGGGGCCGAGCCCGGTGACGCGGCCGGCCACTCCGATGCGGTAATCCGGCGTGAAGGTGTACGTCAGCTCGACCGAGTGGACACCGTCCGAACCGGTCAACGTGAGCGGCGTCGGTCCGGACACCTGAAGAGACGTTGCCGACGGCGTGAATACCCAGTCGTCGAGCCCGATCGTGTCGCCCGCCGCGATGAGCCGGAGACCAAGGAGACCGCTTCCCGGCCTGGCGATGTCAGCAGGCCCGCCCTCCGCACGCCCCGTATCCCGATAACGTGACATCGTCGCGGACACGAGGCGCGCGCCGCGGGTGCTGATACCGTAGGTGTAGATGTCCGATCGAACGACGATCGTGTCTTCCGGAGCCCCCGGTGTCGCCAGAGGAGTCGAGTCGCCGCGAGCGACGACCGGAACCGTGTCGTCTGGACGCGCCTGCGTCCCGCGAGCCGGACCCTGCGTCGTTCCTGCCAGAGCACTGTCCGCAGGGCTGCCGTTCCGCCGTTCCGCCGGCTTTCTGAAAAACGTCGGCGCGAGCGCGATCAGCATCATGAGCACAACGGCCCAGATGACACGTCGATCCATGGCTACTGAAGCTTCGGGTTCAGGGGACGGGGTCCACGCCGCCGGGATGGAACGGGTGGCAGCGGGACAGCCGACGCGCCGCCAGCCAGGTGCCCTTGAGGGCGCCGTAGCGTGAGATGGCTTCGACAGCGTACTGCGAGCAGGTCGGCGTGAAACGGCAGCTGGGTGGGAGCCCCGGCGAGATGGCGACCTGGTAGCCGCGAATCAGCAGGACGAGTGCGCGCCTGGGGAGCGCGAGGAGCCGCTGCATTCATCACCGCGCGAGCAGAGTCGAGTCGCGCCAGGCCAGCAGCTCCGCGCGGAGTGATCCGAACGATGCGCCGTATGCCTCGCGGCGCGCGCGGATGATCAGGTCGCGGGATCCCTGCGTGACGAGCACGTCCCGGCGCCACGCCTCACGCAGTCTGCGCCGCAAACGATTACGGGCCACCGCGGTCGCCCGGAACTTCGGAACGATCAGTCCCATGCGCGGATGGCCCGTTGTATTGTCGGCCCAGATCATGTCGAGGTGCTCGGTCCGGCGACGCTTTCCGACGGCGAGACACCGGCGGATCTCAGACGCCCGCGCGAGCCGATTGGCGCGCACCAGGCGTTCCGATTGCGTCAGACGCGCCCGTGCTTGGACGGCAGCGAAACGGCGAGCCGCTTGCGGCCCTTCTTCCGCCGCCGCGACAGCACCGCGCGCCCCCAGCGGTCCGCCATGCGCGCGCGGAATCCGTGCTTTGCAATCCGGCGCTTGTTGCGCGGACGATACGACGGCTTCATCGGTCTCCACTCCCCAGTGAGCCCGGGAAGCTAGTCGGGACGCGAGGTCGGGTCAAGGCATAGGGTTACGAGGAACGACGGAAGGACGGAACGACGGAACTGGTGGCTCGAAAACGATGGTCACGGTGATCGGCGGATGGTGAAGCCGAGTCGAGATCACGGCCGAGCCGTGAGTTCCGTCGTTCCGTCCTTCCGTCGTTCCGTCGAATTCTTCCTCGTTGACTTTTCCACACCCCGCTCGTAACATCGTCTCCCCTTGGATCACCCTCTTCGAAATTCCGATCATAGATGCAGCTGTCAGCCAGGGAAGCTTGGAAGCGCATCCTCGACGAAGCGCAGCGGGAACTTCCCGAGAACACGATTCGCACCTGGCTCGAGCCGACCGAAGCACTCGCCCTTGAAGAGGGGAGGCTCATCGTCGGCGCGCCCGATCAGTTCGCCGTCGAATGGAACGAAACGAAGCACGCAGGCGTCCTCGCCCGGCTCGCCGAGCCGGTGCTCGGCGGCCCGACGTCCATCGTCTTCCGCGTCCTCGATGACCGCCAGAAGCGTCCGCAGATGGACTTCTTCGTGGCGCCGACGCCGTCCGCGGCCCCGGCCGTGACCGCCAACTCGAGCACCCAGCCGCTCAACGAGCGGTACACCTTCCAGCATTTCGTCATCGGCAAGTCCAATGAACTTGCCGCCGCCGCCGCGCACGCCGTGGCGGAATCTCCGGGCAAGACCTACAACCCCCTCTTCATCTATGGGGCGACGGGGCTCGGCAAGACCCACCTCATGCAGGCCATCGCCCACTCCGTCTGCCAGAAGAGTCCGGAGACGCGGGTGCTCTACGTGGGCGCCGAGCAGTTCATCAACGAAGTGATCGAGAGCATCCACGGGCGGACGATGCCGGAGTTCCGGCGCCGGTACCGGATGGACGTGGACCTCTTCCTGGTGGACGACGTGCATTTCCTCGAAGGCAAGGAAATGACCCAGGAGGAGTTCTTTCACACCTTCAATGCGCTGTACGAGGGCAACAAGCAGATCGTGCTGACATCGGACCGCCCGCCGAAGGAGATTCCGGGCCTCGAGGCTCGGCTGGTGAGCCGGTTCGAGTGGGGCATGGTGGCCGACATCGGCCAGCCTGACCTCGAGCACCGGATCGCGATCCTCCAGAAGAAGCAGGAGCAGGACCACCTCGAGCAGACGATCCCCGACGACGTCCTCCGGTTCATCGCGGAGCACGTGCGCTCGAGCGTCCGCGAGCTCGAGGGCTGCATCATCAAGATGCTGCTGTACGCCTCGCTCAAGCACAAGGAGATCTCGATCGAGCTTGCCCGGGAAGCGCTCTCGGACAAGATCCGCGCCGGAGACGGCGACGGAGAGCCCAAGGCGTTGCCGAGCATCAACAAGGTTCAGGAAGTGGTTGCCCGGCGCTGGGGCGTGACGCCCGAGGGCCTGCGGAGCAAGGCGCGCATCAAGACGCTCACCGTGCCAAGGCAGATCGCGATGTTCCTCGCCCGCGAGCTGCTGCAGATGCAGCTGGTCGAGATCGGCCAGGCGTTCGGCGGCCGCGATCACTCGACTGTGATTCACAGTGTCGACAAGGTGTCGCGCCAGATGGCGCGTGATCGTGCGTTCCGCGATAGAGTCGAGCACGCTCGACAGGAGCTCGTTACCGCCGACTAGTCGCACGCGGCGCAATCCCCGCGTTCGTCCACGCGTGGAAAGTGTTCGTGTTGGGAATTCGAAACAGCGTGGAGACCCGGGGAGAATCGCGGTGCGCATCCGCATGGCACACAGCGACCCGACAGCGCGTGATTGCGGTAGGAGGATGTGGCACAGCGGTTTCTCGCGCCGCTCCACATTTCCAGAGCCTCTACTACTGCTACTAGTTTTATAAATATGGTAAGGAAGTAACTGCTTATAGCATCCTGAGGAGACGCATGAAGTTCACGATCACGCGGGAGCAGCTGCAGGAAGGACTCGTCGCAGTCGCAGCGAGTGTGCCGTCGAAGACGACACTGCCCGTGTTGTCGAACATTCTGCTCGAGGCGACGAAGGATGGCGTGCGCCTCTCCGGCACCGACCTCGACATCGCGGTGGCCACCACCGTGAGTGCGTCGGTAGACCAGGAGGGCGCGATCACGCTGCCGGCCCGGAAGCTCGTCGAGATCGTGCGCGAGCTGCCGAGCGCCTCCATCCGCATCACCGCCGCCGGCGAGCAGCGCGTCACCATCGAGTGCGGCCGCTCGAAGTTCAGACTTCTCGGATTGCCGCGGGAGGAGTTCCCTGCCTTTCCGGCAGTGAAGTTCGACAAGGCCTGGCGCGCCACGTCGGGTGATCTCCAGAAGCTGATCGCGCATGTTGCGTTCGCGGCGAGTACCGAGGAGAGCCGCCCCATCCTCAACGGCGTTCTCTGGGAGCTTCGTGCCGAACGGATGCGCATGGTCGCGACGAATGGTCACCGCCTCGCGCGCATGGACGTTCCCGCCACTGCCGGTGGTGCCACTCAGGCGGATCTGATCGTACCGCCCAAGGCGCTCGACCAGATCCGGCGTCTTTTCCGGGCCGACGAAGAGGTCGAGATCGCGCGAAGCGAGAACCACCTGGGCTTCCGCTCGAAGTCGACGCAGATCTTCACGCGCCTGATCGAGGGACCATATCCCAACTATGAGCAGGTGATTCCGCGGGAGAACGACAAGACCGCCACCGCGGACAAGTCGGCCCTGACATCCGCGCTTCGCCGCATGAGCATCGTGGCCAGTGACCAGACGCACCGGATCCGCATGGCGTTCGCGAACGGGTCATGCAAGCTGTCGGTGCAGACCCCGGACCTGGGCGAGGCGCAGGAAGAGGTCACCGTGAGCTATGACGGCGACCCGCTCGAGATCGGCTTCAACGCCTCGTACCTGCTCGAGATCCTCAAGTACATGCCGACCGACGAGGTCCGCCTCACCTTCAAGGCGCCGGAGCGCGCAGCCACGTGCGAGCCCGTAGGCTGGGACGACCCGGCGAGCTTTCTGACGCTGGTGATGCCGCTGCGGCTGGTGGACTGAACGAGGCGGACAGGCGGACTGGGCGGACAAACGGACGGACTATGCAAAAGGGTCGAAGCCAAACGTGGCTTCGGCCCCTTTCGCTTCGCTCAGGGTTACTGTCCGTCAGTCCGCCTGTCCGCCTGTCGGCCTAGCCTTCCCACGCCTCGTGGCCGTTCGCCTGCTGCATCGGCCGCTGCGGCTCGGAGGCGAGTGGATCGCTCGATACCGGCTCGGTGGTACGGCGGGCGCGGTGCTCCTTCCAGCGGAGCGACGCGTTGTGGCGGATGTCGTCGAGTGTCGATCCGATCCACTCGCGCGTCTCGCGACCACCCTGAGGAGTGAGCAGCGCCGCGATCGCTGCACCTGCCACGGTGCCGAGCGTGGCGTACAGCGTGCTGTGGTCCTCGGTGTGCCCGCGCCCTCGGTATTGCTTCACCCGGCGTTGCCCCTCTCCTCGCACCTGCTCCCAGCCCTCGAGGGCGGCCTCGCCGAGGCGGCCCGCGCGGTTCCGAAGCTCGAGCCTCCGAAGGCGGCGCGACACCGATTTCCGTGTCTCCGCCCCCGTGTCGGTCGTGAAGAGCAGCGCGACGCCGGCGCCCACGGCTGCGGCGAGCGCAACCGTCGCGATGCCCGCTGCGGAAGAGCGCCCGCGCCCACTACCCGGCTCCCAAGACCTGCCGAAGTCGTCCATGATATGCCTCCAGGCAATCGCGATGATGCTGCTGATCCTGCCAAGATGCCATCGATGGCCTTGACGGGCTGTGACTTGGCCCACAGGTCCGGATCAGCGCAACCGGATGATCCACACCTCATTCTCATCGACGGCGTCAGTCAACGGTAACCGCTTCGGAACGATTCCCCCGGCCCCATCCACGACTCCGAAGTCGTCGTCGTTGGAGATGGCGACTCGATCATCGCCCAGGTACGCGATGCCTTCGGGCTTGTCGTGCGGGTAGCCGAGCGCCAGGAGATCGGCAGCGAGCTCCTTCCCGACCGGCACGATGGCCGCCTCCCGCCGCTCGGCATCGGACAGCGCCTCGAGCGTCTTGCCGTTCCAGCGCCGACCCGATGCATCGTTCGCGGCCTCACTCACGTCGGTCGCCCCGGAAGGCGAGACCCGATACACGCGTTTCTGCCGTGATGGGCGCTCGGGGTCTCCCGGAAAGAGATCGTCTCGCTCCACCACGAGTACCTCATCGTCTGAAACGGCGGCGACGGCGCTCACCATGTACGACGGGTCATCGAGCTCGTACACCAGCTGACGCGAGCTCCGGCTCGCCGGATCGATGACGAGCAACCGCACCGCGCGCGACGCCCGTCCGGATTCGCGAGGATTGTCGAGCGGGGACTGCAGCACAGCGACCAGGCGCCCCGACGGCATCGCGGCCAGCGCCTCGATGCCGTAGTTCGGCCTTCGCCGCGCGAGCACGGCTGGAAGCCCGCCCTCGTCGGCGGTTCCAATGCGCTCGATCTCCCGCCCGGTACGATCGAAATGCACGAGCGTCGGTCCGTACTCCTCGGCAACCCAGAACGACCCGTCGCGCAGCACCGCGAGCCCTTCCGCGTCCATTCCCCCGTCACGCGCGGCGATGACAGTGCCGTCGAGAGCGAGTGCCGTTTCTCCGGTGGCCCCGGGGCCGGCGGGAGTCGGGAGGCCGCTCACCGGCGATCCGTCGTTCCGGGTCAGCTGAATCACTCGTGCGCGCACCAGCTCCTCGCCCTCGATGCGGAATTCTCCGATACGCGGCGTGTAGTCGGGAATGGGGAATATCTTGGAGTCGGCGAGCGCTCCGTCCACATTCGGACCGCGGTCGGTGAGGAGATAGAAGCGCTTGCCGGCAGCATCAACGGCGAGTGCGGAGCCGAATCCGCCGGCCCGAACCGGCACGTCCGCACCGGCCCGGTTCCGCACCATCCGAACGGTGTCCTGCGGCAGGACTCGCAGGCGCCGCTCGACCAGCGGACCAGGGGATCGATCGGCGCAGCCGGTCACGGTGAATCCGAGGATCGCAACGAGTGCATGGGCGTGTCGCATCCTACTCGGGTTCGAGCTCCGGAGGCTGGATCGGCAGCGTCTCGACCGGGGCGCGGAGCGAGTCGAGCAGCGAGTCGAGCGCGGGGGGTGCAGGCGTCGCCGGCTCCACGTCCGCAGCCGGCACCTCGAACCGCTCGCCGCGCATTCGGCGCAGGATCAGCGCCTGCCGCCCGCGCATGCGCGCCGGACGGAAGTCGGGGTTCGAGGCGAGCGGGAACGGCAGAGTCGCGGCAAGCGCGGCGGCCTGCTGCCGGGACAGTGCGCGTGCCGGCCGGTCGAAGTAGCGCCAGCTCGCCGCGTCGACGCCCCAGACGCCGGGCCCCAGCTCCGCGACATTCACGTAGAGCTCGAGGATTCTCCGCTTGCCGAGCGCGGCCTCGAGCCGGTACGCCGTCACCGCTTCCTTCACCTTGCGCAGCGGGTTCCGGGACGGCGACAGATAGATGTTCTTGGCGAGCTGCTGCGTGATCGTGCTGGCACCGCGAAGCGCATCCCGTCGCTCCCACGCCCGGGAGAACGACCGCAGCAGCTCGGCCAGATCGCGCGGCGAGGTCCACGCGAAGGCCGTCCGCCGGTAACCCAGCGCGCGGCGGATCTCGACGAAGTCGATTCCGCCGTGATTCCAGAACCGATGATCTTCGGCGACGACCACAGCGCCGAGGAAGTGCGGAGAGATCGCGCTCAGCGGTACCGGATGATACGGCGTCGCCCCGGCCGCCCGCCCGCCCGCTCCTCGCATGTGCATGAACGCCGTGGACGCGGGGAAGTGCGTGCGGTACCAGAGCGGAGGGGGCCAGACGGCAAACAGCCACAGCACGAACAGAGCTGTGGCTGCGACGATCCCGAGAGCCGCCTGGCGGAGGAGCCGCACGACGGGATCAGCGGACGGGCAGCGGCGTCACCGTAACGGAAGCCGTGCGCGCGGCGCGGATGGATTGGCCGACGGCGGAGACCGTGACGTCCACCTCGCTCGTCTCGTTTCCAGCCAGCCCGGCTGGAACGCCGTCGAGTCCGATGTAGTACGTGAACCGCCGGTTGCCCTTGGCCTCGATCTGGAGCGCCTGCCCGCCCTGCGTCGTCGAACCCTGCTGGGTGAAGCTCGTGTTGGCCTGAATGGGCAGCGCAGTGCGACCGCCACGGGCGGCAGAGCTCATGGCCACGTACTCCGTCACTGCCTGCTCGCGCACGTCGAAGAGATCCACCTTGGTCGTGGCGTTCGTCGTGTCGGTCCACGTCGCCCCGGCGCGCACGGACTCGCCGGGGAGCATCGGGAAGAGCAGCTGCAGCATGGCGCCGAGCTGTTCGCCGACGAGCGTCTTGCGATTTGCCGCGATGTCCGAAAGCTCGCCGTTCGGCGCGACGCTCGCCGTCCACTCGGTTCCGCGGGCGCTGTCGATCGGGCCGGTCGCGTTCCGGGGGAGCCCGGTGACGTCGAGCGAGTCCAGGACGACCGTGGCGCGGAGCCCCGACCCCGCCTTCGTCGTCGTCACCCGGAGCCACGCCGAGCGCGAGAAGATCTGCGACTGAGTCGAGTTGTCGGGCAGCTGCACCTGCACCGTGTCCACGCGGTCGAGGCGATACATGCCGCGCGCCGGGGCGTACGTGATTTCCTGCCCGCGCCCTTCCGGCGCCGGAACCGCGGCGCCATCAGGTGCGCGGGGACCCGGCCCCGAGGGCGACTGCGTCCCAGCGGACGCGCAGGCCGTGAGGAGCGCGGCCAGGAGGGGCGCGCCCGGTCCGCGGGTACTCACCGAAGAAGCGTAATCGTGATCGACGAGACGTTCGCGACCGGAACGGGCGCGGGCGCCTGCGGGATCGTGAGCGAGAGGTCGGCGTTGTCGCTGAAGCTGCCGTCCATGAGGTAGCCGTCGGTCGAGCGCTGGAAGGTCGCCGTGCTCTTGCCGGTCCCCTCGAAGGCCATGCCGTTGGCGCTCGCACCCGCGAGCGAGTAGCTGCCGCTTGCGTCGATCTTGATCGCCCGTGCGGCGCCGGCGGAGGCCTTGAAGTTCGTGACCGCGCGACGCTTCACCGGCATCCCGTTCGTCGTGTCCGAGGTTTCGGTCGTGTCGGTCCACGCGTCGCCCGCCTTGGCGGCCGCCTTCACCTTCGGAAAGAGCGAGGTGACCAGGCCGCGGAGAGTCGTGCCCCGGATGCTGTTCGTGTCCCCGATCTGCTTGAAGCCCTGGAGCGTGCCGCTGGCGTCGAGAAAGCCGGCCCCCGTCGCGCCCTTGGCCGAGGTGAGCGGCTCGGCGAACTGCGCCATGACCCCGCTGTC
>Ga0079216_10000443_pt1 | contig 9955 bp, 3 predicted proteins | sample NCAS100_FD_77008 | JGI IMG/M metagenome (GOLD analysis project Ga0079216, IMG submission 77008) | Agricultural soil microbial communities from Utah to study Nitrogen management - NC AS100 | ecosystem: Environmental > Terrestrial > Soil > Agricultural land | place: USA: North Logan, Utah...
TCGTGGACCAATATCGAAGGAACCCAAACTCTCTACAACATGAAGACGGGAACAATTTCGGCTTATTCCAGTCCGGGATTCCGCCGCGACAATATTGTGAAGCCCGAGATTGCCGCACCGGCTACTTACACGATCTCGCCGCTTTCGAAGGATTCCACCGAGATGGGCAAGAATTCTGATGGCACTCCGGACAAAGCCAATATTACTGATGACGGTTTCCACCTTGCCTGGCAGGGAACCAGTGCTTCCTCTCCTTACACTGCTGGGGTGATTGCCCTAATGCTGCAAAAGAATCCAGGCCTTGATGCGATTCAAATTAAGGAGATTCTGAAAAAGACAGCGATCAGAGATGAGTTGACGGGCGCGACTCCAAATCCGTACTGGGGTTACGGAAAACTTAATCCGGCTGCAGCTATCAGGGCAACGACTCCAATGGCCGGGCCGCCGCGGCGCGGTGCGCAGTAAAGTCGAATCTCGCTTTGCAGGTGTGATTAAAGGAGATTTTCGCCATGCGTCATATTACGCTCATACTCGTTTTGTTTACGTTCGTTTTGAGTGGTCCCTTCCCGCAGTTGTTCGCTCGGGCCAGTCAAAACGCATCCCGTGAACCTCGGCAAAGTGCCACTTTGAACGCAACGCCGCGCAAACGTGCATTGCTAGTGGGTATCTCAAAGTATTGTCGTGGCGACGGTGTCGAGTGTAGCAATCGAAAAAAGTATTGGTGGGATCTCAACTCAGAAGCAGATCTTGATGCCTTGAAACAGGTGCTAATGCAGAACTTCGGCTTCCTGGAGAATGAGATCAAAGTGCTCAAGACGAGTCAGGAAACAACTCACGAATCGATCCGCCGTACATTCAAGTCCTTTTTGATCGATCAGACCCGCCCCGGCGACACGGTTTACTTCCATTATTCCGGACATGGCGGCACCGTTCCCGACGACGATCAGCACGGACCCAACCCACAGGTCGGAGACGAAATCAGTGGTTATGACCAGACGCTGATTCCTTCCGACTACATCTCACGATTGGACGCCTCGAACGACATCCGCGATGACGAAATTAGGACGTGGCTTGACGAGTTAAAAGAAAAGAAGCCCGGCAACGTCACCCTGACCATGGATAGCTGTTTCTCCGGCACCAACACCCGCGGAGGAAGGTTCCTGGTGCGCGGGAGTAAGTGGGAGGGAGCGCCGCCGCGGGCCCTTAAGACACGTGGTACCAAGTCGACCGCGGAAGACTCCACAGGTTTGCTACCGCAAGGTTATGCCGCATCGCTGGGTTACGTGGTGATTGCAGCGACGCGTAATGACCAACTGGCTTGTGAAACCGATGGCTTCAATGGCAAACGAATGGGTTTGCTCTCTTATGCGCTAGCCAAAGCATTAATGGCGGCCGGACCTCGAAGCACTTATCGCGACATCTTTGGCCGCATCTACGAGGAAGTAACTCGCGACGGTCACGACCAGAATCCCACAATGGAAGGCGAGATGGACAAGGTGCTGATGCAGGGCATCGCGCTGCCGCCGCAGCCCTTCATCAACCTCGGGATCGATAACGAGGATCTGCTGCTGAAGGCCGGTTATCTACAAGGGATGACCAAAGGATCGCGCTTCGATCTCTATCCGGCAGACACGAAAGATTTCAAAGAAGCAGCGCCGATCGCCAGCGCTGAAATTCAAACAGTTCAGGCTACTTCTTCGCGTTTGAAAGTTGCGGGTCCGGCGAAGGTCGATTTGAAGCAACTGCAAAACGCACGCGCCAGGGAAACGGAACATAAGTTTGACGACGCGCGTCTCCGTGTCGCCTTCGAAGGGATCCCGCAGCCCGCAATAGCGGCGGACGATCTAGCCACGAGAGTTAAACAAATTGATGTCGTCCGCGGCGATTTCCGCGGGTCCAACGATTGGGACATCAAAATCTGTCGTGGCAAGTGTACCGACGAAAAGCCTTCCTCCCTGGGAGATGACAGAAACTTTTCCGGTGGCTACACGATGATGCGGCAGGACGGCTCCATCATTCGACGTGTGTCTGATGAGGCGGATGCGTTCGCAAAAATTTCGCTTGCGCTGAAAGGTGAGGCTCGCTGGCGCTTCGTAAAAAACCTCAAGAACGATGACCCCATGGTCAAAATAGAAATGCGGTTAATTCCTGTCTCGGCTGAAGAGCGTTCGAGCCTTAGAGTAGGGGATCGGAGGATTCAGGTAATAACCAAGACAAAAGACCTGGGACCACCGTTGGAGGTTGGAACCTTGCATTCCTTGCCGGAAAGCTCCTACTACTTGCTGGAAATCAAAAACACGGGCTACGCCGACGCATACATCAACGTCATCGATCTCACGAGCGACGGCCACATTGCTCCGCTCTGGCCAAATCCGGTAATCCCGTTGGGTAATGCGGACGAAAATAAGATTCCCGCTGATGGCGAGTGGCATCGGGTGCCGGCGCCGTTTGTTGTAACTATCACTCCGCCTTACGGACCGGAAATTTTTAAGGCAATCGCCACGCGCGAGCCAGCCGATTTCAGCCCGCTGCTAAGCGAGAGGTCAGTCGGCACCAAACGAGGAGGAAACGATCGTGGCGCTAAAGAAGAGCAAACAGCGCTCGGAAAGCTCCTGAAAACGGCGACCACAATCGGCATGACCACTCGCGGCGAAATCGAAGGAACTCAGGACATCTCCTCTCCTAATGCCGATACGTTTGGCTGGTCAACGTTTGAGTTTCAGTTTGTCGCGATAACGAAAGCCACTTGATGTTTAACCGGACGAGGAAAGGCACATCAGCAACGCCATCAGCTTGAGTTCACGATGAGCGTACGGGCAAAGCTTCACGCCGGCTCTGGCGCCGAGTTCAATGCAAGAAATAACCTCGACGGCGTTCTTTTGCAGGCCCGCACTTTTCCGCAGGCAGGTTTAAACTCAGCCATTTGGGTGGCTTCAAAATATCGCCGAGCGAGACCCGGGTGAAGAAAAGATGAAGACTCGTAACAACAAAAAGTTGTTTCCATTCGCGCTCCTGCTGCTTATGAGTTTCGCGGCCTGTGCTTCGCGTCTGGTATCTGACCGTCACTTGAATGCGGCGCAGGCAGCGCCACGGACGGACTCAAGCAATCAGAGTACGGAGCCGAAATTGGTGATCCAGTCGGGTCACGTCAACACCGTCAATGGCATTGCCTTTAGTCCTGACGGCAGATTGATTGCGACTGCCGGTGGCGATCGGACAATCAAACTTTGGGACGCCGCAACAGGAGCGCAACTAGGTTCGCTTGAAGGCCATAAAGATGCCGTTTTTGCGGCGGCCTTTAGTCCCGATGGAAAAGCGATTGCCAGTGGGAGTTACGATGGCAGTCTTAAGCTTTGGGATACCGCGCGTGGTAACGAGATACGCTCACTAGATGCCCACGCCAATGGTGTTTACGCAGTCGCCTTCAGCGTCGACGGAAAAATGATCGTTAGTGCGGGAGCGGAGGATACTCGCTCTGATGAGCTCCATGCGATCAAACTTTGGGACAGCGCGTCCGGCCAGTTACTGCGATCCGTAGATCGAGAAAGCGAAGTTCGCAGTGTGGCCTTCAGCCCCGACGGAAAATTGATTGTGAGCGACAGTTACGGCTCAAGTTCGCTTGTGATTTGGGATGCGAGCTCAGGCAAGAAAACGCGTGTACTGAAGGGCAATCTTGCAGAAGTAGATGCAGTCGCTGTGAGTCCGGACGGAAAGCTGATCGCCGGCGGGAGCGGTGCACAAAGGATTGAGTTGTACGACGCGGTAACGGGAAGTCTGTTGCGAACTCTCGAAGCACCTATGCAAGAAGTCAAAGGCGGCCAGTGCGAGGCGGAATTCGGGACGGCAACCTCTCTCGTTATAGCCTTCAGTCCCGATAGCAGGTCGATCATCAGCGGCGCTTGTGATCACACCACCACGCTCTGGGATGCTGTTACCGGTAAGCGGAAAATTTCGCTGAGGGGCCATTCGGGTGCGGTGGTTTCAGTCGCCTTCAGTCCCGACGGAAAAACGATAGCGAGCGGAAGTCTGGATCAAACAGTAAAGCTGTGGGACAGCGGCAGCGGCAAGGAACTGCGCTCCCTTGCGGCTCATTTAAGCGAGGTGCACACAGTTGCTCTCAGTCCCGACGGGCGATTGATTGCTCGCGGCGGCGCGGACGGTAAGGTAAAGCTTTGGGACACTGCCACTCGTAATCCGTTGCTGTCGCTCGCGGGGCATGTCTATCGCATCAATGGCCTGGCTTTCACTCCTAATGGCAGAATTCTTGCGAGCGGCGGCGCCGACAACAAGATCCTTTTATGGAATGTAGCGACTGGCCGCTTGCTACGAAGAATGGAAGCGGGACCGATTCATGGCGCATCCGAATCTGCTCCGAGACTTACCTCACTCGCCTTTAGTCCCGATGGAAAACTAATTGCCAGCGCCGGCAATAGTTACCGCATCACTATTTGGAACGCCACCAGTGGCAGAGAAATTCGCTCACTCATGGCCAATCCGAGCAGCGGCACCTTGTCTGTCGAGAAGGTTGCGTTTAGTCCGGACGGAAAAGTGCTCGCGGCAATCTATCAAAACTCAAACCTTATAGTCTGGAGTGTGGCTTCGGCTAAACAATTGCTCTCGGTGGAAGCATCCGGCGTAACCTCACTGGCTTTCAGTCCTAATGGCAAAGAGATTGTTACGGGCAATGGCGACGGCACGATCAAGCTTTGGGAGGCAGCGACGGGCAAGGAATTGCGCAGCTTCGCAGGACACACAGAATGGGAAGGCTCCTCATTCCTTGGCCCTGACATTTTTTCTATCGCCTTCAGTCCTGAGGGAAAGACATTTGTTACGGCCAGCCGCGACGGCACTCTCAAACTCTGGGAGTCGGCGAGCGGGAATCTGCTACGGACCCTCAGCGGACACAAGTCAGAAGTGCGCTCAGTCGCATTTAGCACAAATGGGAAAGTGATTGTGAGTGGCAGCCTGGACGGGACGATAAAGCTGTGGAGTCCGAACAACGATGAACCGCTTGCCTCATTAATTACTCTGGACCTGACGGACTGGGTGGTTGTAACACCTGACAATCATTTTGACGCTTCGCCCGGAGCCGAGAAGCTGATGCACTTTGTGGCAACTTCACCTGAGGGCCAATTCAAGATCATCCCTCTCGCAGAGTTAAGGTCGCGTCAGTATGAAGCGGGCTTGCTGCAAAGGTTGTTGAAAGGTGGAGTCTAAGGTGAAGTCCGCAGTCTTCTCACGCTCTGCTTGTCTTATAGCATTGTTTGCCTTCGCATCTTATTCGGCATCGCAGATGCCGGTTTCGCAAATTGCGAGCGGCACCTGCTCAGCGACGCTCCTTTGTAAACCGCAAGCCGCCACGCAGGATGAGGATCCCACCCTGCTGGAAATTGGTAAGCCCCTCTTACGATCAATCGCAGGCGGGCAGGCCCATTCGTACAAGATTGTGGCCCGCGCCGGTGACTATCTCAACGTTGTAGTCGATCAGCGCGGGATTGATATAGTCGTAAGCCTCTTTGCTCCAAACGGCAAGAAAGTTTTGCAGGTTGATAACCCGAACGGGGCTTATGGCCCAGAACCGTTGCTGACAATTGCTGACGCTACCGGCCCGTACCGGGTGGAGATAAAAACCTTCCCGGGAAGTAAGAATGCCGGATCCTACGAGGTTCAGCTTCAGGAACTGCGAGCCGCAAGCGATGAAGATAAGAGCCGCGTTCCACTCGTGCAGGCGGCCCAGCGGGCTTTGGATCAGGCAGTACAACTCGCAAACCAAAGCCCGGATGCAGCTCGCAGCGCGATTGCCATTTATGAAGAGGCTGTCACTCTCTGGCGTCGACTTAAAGAGCCTTATTGGGAAGCACTGTCCCTTTCCAACCTCGCCCAAATCTTTGACTTCCTGGACACGGATGAAAAAGCTGTCGACTACTACAACCAGGCGCTCTTGTTGCAAAAAGCCGTTGCTGATAATCGGGGAGCAGCGACGACACTCGATGCCTTAGGCGAGATATTCCTGCAACATGGTGACAAACAAAAAGCGCTCGATTACTTCAACCAGGCATTGCCATTTCGTAAATTGGCTGGCGACGTTCGCGGTGAGGGCTTAACTCTAGTGGGTTTGGGCCGTATCGCCCTAAGTATCGGAGAAACTAAGAAGGCCTTTGATTTCTTCAATCAAGCACAGGCGCTTTCCAAGACGGCGGGTGACCGCGGAGCGGAAGCCCTCGCGTTAGCTAACATTGCCAAGGTCTACTTCCATGTTGGTGATCTGCAAAAAGCGCTGGAACTGAACCAAGAAGCGCTAGCGGTGTTTGTAGCTTTAGGTAATCGCAGCGCTGAAGCCAAAACGCGGATTGATATAGGAAGCGTTTTCTACAGGCAGGGGAACAGACAGAAGGCCATCGATCTCTTCATGCAGGCCATCGCTTTTTTCCAGTCGGTTAATGATCGCAGGAGTGAAGGCACCACCCTGAATAATGTCGGATTTGTTTATCAAAATCTGGGTGAGAATCAGCGAGCCTTGGAACTCTATAACCGAGCGCTGCTTGCGCAACGAGCTGCCGGTAACCCGGGCGGTGAGGCGACCACGCTTAACAACATTGGCGCTTTTTACTACTTGCTCGGCGAAGGCCAAAAGGCTTTGGAATTCTATGGCCGTGCCCTCGCACTCCATCAAGCTATTGTTGATCCCAACGGCGAAGCCATCGCACTCAATAACATCGGTACAGTCTACAAATCGTTGGGCGAGACAGATAAGGCGGTTGAGCTCTTCAATCGCGCGCTCGTTATTCGCCGGCGTATCAGCGACAAGGATGGCGAGGCCAATACTCTCAACAGTCTCGGAACGATTTACGAACCCACCGATCCAAAGAAAGCCCTGGGGTTCGTCAACCAGGCTTTACTGTTGTATCGGGAATCGGGCAATCGCGGCGGAGAAGCAGCCACGCTTGGCAATCTCGGAGCTATCTACAAAGACCTGGGAGATATCAGGAAAGCGCTCGAGCTATACAACGAAGCTTTGTCACTGGACAAGACTATAGGGGATCGACACGGTGAGGCCACTGTGCTCAGCAACATTGGCACGCTCTATCAAAACGCCGGCGAAAATCGTAAGGCATGGGAGTTCCATGGAACGGCTCTGACAATTCGCAGCGCGATCGGTGATCGACCAGGTGAAGCCCTGACACTGATCAACCTGATGCTGCTTGCAAGCGATCATAATCGCTCCCTAGCAATCCTGTTCGGAAAGCGCGCCGTCAACCTCTTGCAGCAACTACGCGCCAGCGTGGCTGGCCTCGACAAGGAACAACAGAAGTCTCTTCTAAAGAGCAATGAACGAACCTATCGCATCCTCGCTTACATGTTGATCGGCGCCGATCGACTGCCTGAGGCGCATCAAGTCCTAAATCTATTCAAGGATCAGCAATTCTTCGACTTCAATCGGAACACTGATCAGACGGTTTCTATTCTCACCTTGACGCCACGTGAATCGGCAATCAACGCAACTCTAGAACAAGCGACGCAGCGGGTAGCAACGGTCGGCGAACAACTGGCTCAGCTTTCACACAGAGTTGATCCGAGCGAGGTAGCGGCTGAGCGACAACGTCTCGAGGTGCGCTTGAAAACCGCCTCAGAAGGATTTTTGCTAGCCGTTAGGGAGGCCGCCACTGAATTTTCTCGCGCCAGTTCGGAAGGAAATAAAATCGTAGAAATTGCCGATACGGTTCAACTGCAAAAGACCCTGCGTGAACTATCTCAGCAAACTGGGCAGAAGGCAGTTGCTGTTTACACGCTGCTCGACAAAGAACTGGAAGGCGAAGGAGACGGATCATTCTCCGCCCTCGTTGTCACCCCAGAGGCTATTACGTTCACCACACAACCTGTCAAAGGAGATGCGGTGAATCAGAAGGCTCTGCAACTTTGGGGATTGCTGCAAAGTGATCAGTATGATCCCCGGCCCTTGGCCGAAGAGCTCTACGCCGTAGTCTTCAAACCAATTGAATCCCGGCTGCCAAAGGACACGACAACAATCCTATGGTCGCTCGATGGCAATTTGCGGTATCTGCCGATGGGGGCGCTTTATGACGGCAAACAGTACCTCGTCGAGCGTTACAACCACGCAGTCTTTACTCGAGCGGATGGCGAACGCCTTACAAGAGCGGTAAGCCCGCGTTGGACCGGTTTGGGATTGGGCAGCTCAGAAGCGCATACAGTTGAAGTTCTGGGTGACAAGATCAGTTTCAATGCTTTACCCGGAGTCACGGAAGAGCTTCGTCAACTGTTTCGACAGAACAACTCACCTGGTGGCGTGATCGATGGCGAGGTGTTGCCTGATGCGAAATTTACAAAAGCTGCCATGCTCGCTGCCCTGAAGCAAAAGCGACCACTCGTCCACATCTCCAGTCACTTCAGCTTTCGGCCCGGTGACGAGGCGCGGTCTTTTTTGTTGCTTGGCGATGGCACGGCTATGACGTTGGAGGAAATGAAACAGCACTTAGGGCTCTTTGGCGGCGTGGAACTGCTTACGCTCTCTGCCTGCAACACGGCGGCACAGCAGGAAGGCAACGGCCGCGAGATTGATGGGTTCGCCGAGTTGGCGCAGCGTTTAGGTGCCGCTTCAGTGATGGCAACGCTCTGGCCCGTGGCGGACAACAGCACTCCCTGGTTGATGCGCGAGTTTTATCAAACTCGCCAGAGTGGCCAGGGCTTGTCGAAAGCAGAAGCCTTTCGCCGCGCGCAGCTCGCACTCTTAAACGGAACTGCGCAAACACAACCTCTACCGGCGGCAGAAAAAGGGCCTGCCCCCCCAATAACAATCGTGATCGGTGAAAAGGGTGGCAAACGTGATGGGGCCGGAACGCGTGCTGATGTTGTTTATGTCGACGCGGCTGACGCTCCGCCTTTTAAACGCGACGACAACAAACCTTTTGCCCATCCCTATTACTGGGCGCCATTTATTTTGATCGGTAATTGGAAGTGAGGGCGCCCAGCAGTAAGCAGTCTCTCCTGCGATTGAGATGACGCCACAAGTGGCTCGACGTCTCGACTCGTTTAAGACTCTGGAAGATTTTTGCGGGGGGCGACTCCGCGGTCGGATCTAAAGACGACGTATCAGCTTTAGCTGGAAAATCGTCAACGCGTTGAAAGAGGCAATTGGAACGTTGCCTGACGACGGCATCCCGGAGGAAACGATTAGCTACGTCGCCTTACCGGAGCGGTGTGATTCGTGACGCACCTTCAACCTGCCGTTCTGTAGAAACCCTACCAGCTCGCCTTTGTTATTCACTACCGCCAACGAACCGACACCGTTGCTCTTCATTAATTGCCGCGCGTACTCAAGGGTGGCTGAAGGATCGACGAAGAAGCGTGGAGCGATTGGCCGCATCACCTCGCGCGCGCGTGTCAAGCGCCAGCGCTCGCGTGGGAGAGACTTCAAATCTTCGAGTGCGAGGATTCCGTGAAGTTGCTGCTTCAGCGCTACGGGAAAACTTGTCTGACGATGGAGCGGCAGAAAGTCGTCAATCAATTGCGTGATTGTTAACTCTGGTTCAATCGCAATCGGAGCTGACATTGCATCACCCACGGTCACGAGCCTTGCTCCCTGCGCACTCTTCACCACTTTCCATGCGGTGTCTAACAGGAAGAGTCCAACAACGATCGACCAGACGCCCATGAAGTAAGGCTGGGCCGGCCGCCAGTTCGGCGCAATCATGATGTAGACGCCAAACAGGATCACGGTTCCGGCTATTAGCACGCCACAGATCCCTGCCATACGGGTCGCTTGGGAAATGTTGCCACTGTTTCGCCAGAGGATCGCGCGCAACACCCGGCCGCCATCAAGAGGATAACCAGGCAACAAATTGAAGACTGCGAGTAACAGGTTGCCCCAGGCAAGAAAGAAAAACACGACGATGGTAGCGTGGTATTCACCTAGTGCAGCAACCTTGCTTCCACCAAA
>Ga0079216_10000445_pt1 | contig 9935 bp, 7 predicted proteins | sample NCAS100_FD_77008 | JGI IMG/M metagenome (GOLD analysis project Ga0079216, IMG submission 77008) | Agricultural soil microbial communities from Utah to study Nitrogen management - NC AS100 | ecosystem: Environmental > Terrestrial > Soil > Agricultural land | place: USA: North Logan, Utah...
TCAATAACCTGCGATCACATCCGAGGTGGCTCGCCGGCTTGCTCGTAATTGTGCTGCTGAACGTTGCCTACTCGGTGGCCTTTCAGCAGCGGCTCACGCCGGAGCGTATCGTTAACTTCACTGCCGAAAAGATGGCCCAGACCCCGATGATCCCTGCCGAAGCCGTTGAGCGCACGCGTGAACAAGGTTTGGAACAGGCGAAGAATCCGGTGCAACGTGTAGGCACCGCGATCAAGACTCTCGTCGGTACGTTCGTACTCATGAGCGTTCTTGGCGCCCTCTACATGCTCGGCGTTTTGGTGTTTGGCGGACGCATCAATTTCTGGCAAACGTTCTGCGTGATCATTTTCGCGACTATTCCCATCGTGGTGATTCAGAAGCTCATCAGTCTACTGCTGCTATTCATCAAGGACATTGACGACATCCATCCCATCATGGGCCAGGAGACGTTGGTCCAGGACAATCTGGGAATATTGTTCACCCCAGCTGAGCATCCGGTGCTGTTCGTCACCGCGAGTGCGTTCGGAATTCTCTCGTTTTACGGGTTGTGGTTAAAGGCGACTGGGCTGAAGCACGGTGGGCAGAAAGTCAGCAAAGGCGCCGCCTGGGGCACAGCCATTCTTTTCTGGGTGATTGGACTGCTTTTCATAGTGGCTATGGCAGCGCTCTTCCCGAGCTTCATTAGTTGAACGATTACCGCCACGCCACAAAGAGACGCAGAGTACGCCAAGCGGAAAACGAAATTTGAACTTGGTTCTTTGAACTTTGTTCGGTGCTGAAATTTGAAAGGCAGCTCTCAAACAAAGAACTAAGCACAAAGTACTAAGCTCGTTTTTATTTCTTCCTGGCGTACTCTGCGTCTCTTGGCGGCTTGGCGGTTTAATTTAAAAGGGGCGAAATTCACTCGTACCTTAGTGATTCGATGGGATCCAGACGCGCCGCTTTCCACGCGGGCCAAAGTCCAAAGATCAAACCAATCCCCACACTCGCCACCAGCCCGCCAATGGGAGCCCAGAGCGGCACATAGGAAGGAAGAAACACGCTTAATAACAAAGTCAGCAGCCAGCCAATTGAGAGGCCGACAATGCCACCGATACCAGTCAGCGTAGCCGCTTCGATCAGGAACTGCCACATGATATCGCTACGTTTGGCTCCGATTGCTTTGCGCACACCAATCTCGCGGGTGCGTTCGGTGACTGACACCAGCATGATATTCATCACCCCGATGCCACCCACCATCAAGCCAACGGATGAAATCACAACCATCGCGATTGCCAGGCCAGCAGTGATTGAGCGGAAGTTGTCGAGGATGCTTTCCGCCGTCTCCATCCCGAAATTATCAGCCGCCGCAAATGGAACCTGCCGCCTTACACGCAACATGTCGCGCACCTGATCCTTTGCTTCGTCCATCATTCCGGGTCTGCCTACGGCCATGATGTAGACGTCGTCGGCGTTCGGCTTTAACTTTCTGGCGACTTCGTAAGGCAAATAGATAACGTTATTTTGGTCGTCGCTGCCGCCACTAATCAAAAACTGTTCACGCTTCTGTAATACGCCGACGACCCGAAACTCGTCCGCACCAATCTTAATGGTTTGTTCAACAGGCGAACCGAAAGGGAAGAAATCGTCAGCCACTTTCGAGCCGATAACGCAGACTTCCTGCTTGCTGTCGTTCTCAGATTGAGTAAAGAAGCGTCCTTCCGAAATCACCTGGGTTCCTGCCCGCTCAAACTCGGGAAGTGTCCCTTGTAATGCTACGCCCGCCGTTGTCTTGCCTCCGCCGGAAACCAGCAGCTTTTGTCCGAAGAAGTTGTTCGTAATGTCGAGAAAGGGCACTGAGATCTCGACGGCCGGCAGACCCTGCAGCGCAATAGCATCGTCGTAAGTGAGTTCCTTACGCATCCTCTCTTCACGTGACATCCGTCCCACATGGATGCCGGGATTATACTTGCTGATGAAAATCGAGCGCGTGCCAAACGATTCCACTTCCTTCTTAACTGAGACGTCGATACCGCTGATAATCGAGGCAATCAACATCACCGTGATAACCCCAATCACAACACCAAAGACCGTAAGGAATGAACGAAGTTTGTTCGCCAGGAGGGTCGAAAGCGCCATCCGCAGGTTTTCGTAAATATCACTTCTTAGAATTTTCATGTAGCGGACCTATTCGTCATTAACGGTCTTGGAAATTGGTCTTTGGCCTTGGGTCTTTGGTTTGATCCTCGCTAATTTTTGAGAACCAGGCAATATCAGGAAGGACTCAGCTTCTTTTCAAAGCCAAAGACCAAAGCCCAGCCTTTCTTATTCCGCCCGCAGCGCTTCAATCGGGTCGAGCCGCGCAGCTTTCCAAGCCGGGAAGACACCAGCGGCAACGCCGACGCCCATTGACATGCCCACTGCAAACACGATCGCTGCGATGGAAAGCGACGTGGGGAAAAAAATCGCTGTCAGCACTCGGCCAATGATCCACGCGATAGCCACACCCACCAGCCCACCAATTGCCGAGAGCGTGACAGCTTCGACCAGGAACTGCTTCAGGATATCCATCTGGCGCGCTCCAAGCGATTTACGGACCCCAATTTCCTTGGTGCGTTCCGTCACCGACACCAGCATGATGTTCATAATCACTATCGCGCCGACGAGTAAGGCAATGGCGGGAACCGCGATGGCGACTATAAAGATGGTGCCGAAAAGGCGGTCGCGAAGTCCGGTGATCGCATCCGGAGTAACTATGCCAAAGTTGTCTTTCTCATTAGCGTCAAGTTTCCGGCGCACGCGCATCAGAAAACGCGCCTCATCAACTGCGTCGTTAAAAGTATCGTCAGTTTTGGAAGTGGCCACGAAGTAGAGCGAGCGCTGCCGAATCAAACCGCCAAAATTGTTGGCATAGGTCTTCAAAGGAATCAGCACGAAGTTGTCCTGGGGAATCCCGAAGACTGAACCTCGGGCAACCTCAACACCGATGACGCGATAGGGAATGCCCCTGATAGAGATCTCCTGATTCAAAGGATTCCCGGCCGGAAAAAGTTTTGTGGCAACGTCGGCACCGAGATAGGCGACGCGCTGGGCGGCGGCGTCTTCAGCGTCGACGAGAAACCTACCGTCGGCGATGTCGCGGTTTTCGATGTCAGCGATGGCTGCGGTGGCGCCGGAAACAAAAACGTCTTCCAGAGTTTGATCCCCGCGTTTAATCTCCGATGGTGTGCCACGCGCGCGCGCTCCCAGTCTCCCAATCAACGTCGCCCGCTCCTTCAGATATTCAAAATCCTCCATCGTCAGATCCTTGTTGCGACGTTGAGCCGCCGCGATCGTATCTGTGTCTTTGAAGTCTTCGAGAGGATTGAAGCGTTGCACGTTAAACGACTTCGCGCCGATGCCGGCTATCTTTTCGTCCACGTAAGTATTGAAGCCCTGGATCAGCGAGTAAACGACCACGACGGCCATAACTCCAATAATCATGCCGAGCAACGTCAATACCGAGCGCAGTTTATGTGCCCAAATTGCCGCTACGGCGAGCTTCAATGTTTCGATAAATTTCAAGGTTTAGTTAATACGCCACTCCAAACTAAAGGGTTTCTGGTTCGACTTTCGCTTTTGAACTTAGAACTTGGAACTTTGTACTTTGTTCGCTCCCAAGAACAGAGAACAAAGCTCAAAGCTCAAAGCTCAAAACCAACAAGATACAGCTCCACGATTCAAGATCCGAAACCAATCATTCCCACCGCAATGCCTCGATCGGATCCAGGCGCGCCGCTTTCCACGCGGGCCAGAGCCCAAACACAATGCCAACCGCCGCCGAAATTCCGATTCCCATCGCAATGGCCCAGAGCGGCACGTATGCAGGAAGCGGCGAGTACCGGTTCATCAACAGACTTGCAATCTCCCCGACGATCAAACCCGCAAGTCCGCCAATGGCCGTCAACACCACGGCTTCAATCAGAAACTGCGAAAGGATGTTGAATTTTGTGGCGCCCACAGCTTTGCGAATCCCAATTTCCTTAGTGCGTTCAGTCACTGAGACGAGCATGATGTTCATGACGCCGATACCTCCAATCATCAGCGCCACAAACGAGATTGCTGTCAGCACCAGGGCAGTTGCGCCGGTCAGTTGATTATAAATGTCCAGCAGGGAATCCTGTGACGAGACGCCAAAATTGTTCGGCGCGTTTTGCGGAACGCGCCGGCGCCGGCGCAGGATATCGCTTATCTCATCCATCGCCGACTTCACCTGGGCGCGGGAGTGCGGACGAACGATGATGAAAAAGACAACCTGGGGGAATGGTTGATCGGGATAGTATTTGTCGAAAGTGGAAATTGGCATGAAGATCGAGTTGTCGCGCGACTGGCCGAAGAAATTGCCCAGCGGTTCCATCACGCCAATCACTCGGTAGGGATTGCCGTTGATTCGGATTTCCTTATCGACCGCATTCTCATAAGGGAAAAGCGCGCGCATCACGTCGACACCGAGAATGCAAACGTTGGCGCGGTCCTGCATGTCGATGTCTCCGATGAATCGACCGCTCGCCACGTACTGACTGTGCACAAACTCGTAATATGGGGTCACCCCTAAAAGAATCGGCGTGTCCGTCTGTTTGTCCTGGTAACGAGCAGTGGCGGCGATCATGCGATGGATCGGCGAGACACCGGCGATAGATGGGGCCTCGCGTCGCAAAGCCTCCGCATCGTCCATGGTCAGGTCTTTGCGATGAACTTCTTCGGGATTGGGTGGTCGGCCGAAGCTGGGTTCGAACTTGGAAACAAAGATTGTATTTGAGCCGAGCGATTCGATTTGATCGGCAAAGGCTCGATTCAGCCCCTGGATAATCGAAACCATGAAGATGATAGTGACCACGCCGACGCTGACACCAAGGATCGTCAGCGACGAGCGCAACTTATTCGCCCGCAGCGTGTCGAGCGCCATCAGTGATGATTCTTTTACGTCGTCTAAACTCATGGGTTGAATTGAGTCATTGAATCATCGGAACATCGGGTCATTGAATCATCGGAACATCGGGTCATTGAATCATCGGGTCATTGAATGATTAGCCAAGGTTCAAAAGCAGATAATGACATGATAGTCCACCCATTTAATCCAATGATCAGATTATTCAAGGACTCAACTCAATGACTAAATGATTCAATGATTCAATGACCCGATGATTCAATGACCCGATGATTCAATGACCCGATTATTTAATCGTTACTCGGCTCGCAGCGCTTCGATCGGATCAAGTTTCGCTGCGCGCCAGGCGGGCCACAACCCGCTAATAATTCCTACCACCGAAGAAACACCGACCCCCAAAACCGCTGAAGCGACACTCACCAACAGCGGAAATCCAATGATTGAAGAAATGATGTAAGCCAAACCAAAACCAGTTACCACGCCCAGAGCCCCTCCAATTGCCGTTACCGTAACTGCCTCTATCAGAAATTGCGCGAGAATGTCTTTGCGTCGTGCGCCGATAGCTTTGCGAATGCCGATTTCCTTGGTGCGTTCAGTGACGGAGACGAGCATGATGTTCATCACCACAATGCCTCCGACCACGAGTGAAATTGCGGCAACACCAATCGTAACGATGTAGATGTTGGAAGTTGCTTGCCCGTAAAGATCGAGAAATACATCCTGGGTCTCTAACGAGAATCCCTCATCGCCGTCGTCGCTAAACATCTTGCCGCGCCGGTTCAGCATAATCGTGCGGACCTGATCTTCGGCTGCCTCCAATTGTTCGGCGCTGGGCACCTGTATAAACGCGACAATCGAGCTGCGCGCGCCAAACGATTGTTGATACGCCGAGTAAGGAATGTAGACAACATTGTCGCGAGAGAAACCAAAAATGGATCCGAGCGGCTCCAGCACGCCAATGACAGTGTATGAGCGCCCGGCAATGCGAATCTCCTGGCCCACCGCGCGATCCGCAGGGGCATCGCCAAACAGGTTCTTAAGTAAATCCGGTCCCGCCACTGCAACGGCCCGCCCCGCTTGGCCCTCGCCGTCTGTCCAAATACGTCCGGCATCAATCGAGACGCCGTCGATCTCAAACATCGTGAGCGGAGTTACACCACGGATGCGCACGTTTTCCGCTTTTTGATCGGCATGCTTAACCGTTTCCACGGCATTGGCGGCCACGCCGACGCGCCAACAGGCAGAGCAAAGCCGCGCGATTGCCTCGGCGTCTTCGTCGGTCACGTCCTTGCGCTTATTGAAGGTGACAAACTCTTCGCGCGATTTGATAATCGCCGGCTTTTTCGAAATCGTGAATACCGTCGAACCCTGCGATGAGAAGGTTTGCGCGACGGTCTTGTCGAGACCCTTGATGATTGTGACGACGGCAATCACCGCGGTGACCCCAACCACTATTCCCATCAGGGTGAGCGCAGTGCGTAGTTTGTTAGTGCGAAGGCTGGATGTGGCTACCAGGAAAGCTTCCCAGAGAGCGGTAAGGCGCAAGAGCCCCAGCGAACGTGATTTGCGCCGAGTTGGGAAACGGCTGGTTGGAGCGAACGAACGACGTGAGGTACCGGGTGCCTCGTTTGCAGTGATCTCATCCGGCTGATCGCGTTTCATCAGAGCCACCACGCCCCAATCATCGCTGGACCCCTATCTGATCTTCTCGTCTTTTTCGATCAGTCCGTCGCGAATTGAGAGGATGCGATGAGCGCGGGCGGCAATGTCGTGCTCGTGAGTTACCACAATAATGGTGTTGCCTTCGGAGTGGAGACGCTCGAAAAGATCCATGATCTCCATGCTGGTGTGGGTATCGAGCGCGCCTGTCGGTTCGTCAGCAAGCAGGATCGATGGATGGTTCACAAGGGCGCGCGCAATCGCGACGCGTTGTCTTTGTCCGCCCGAAAGTTCGTTGGGACGGTGCATCATCCGATCTGTGAGATCAACGGAGTCAAGCGCCTTCTTCGCCATCTCATGCCGCTGTGACGAGGAGATGCCACCGTAGATTAAAGGCAGCTCGACATTGTGAAGTGCGGTAGCGCGCGCCAGCAGGTTAAACGTCTGAAATACGAAACCGACTTCCTGGTTGCGAATGCGGGCTAGTTCGTCGTCGTCCATTTCCGAGACGTTCTTACCGTTCAACCAGTATTCGCCCTGGGACGGCGTGTCGAGGCAGCCAATCAAATTCATCAATGTCGACTTGCCGGAACCAGAAGGTCCGATGATGGCGATGTACTCACCTTTGTGAACGTCAAACGAGACGCCGTGCAAAGCGTGCACTGCCTCGGTTCCCATCTGGTATGTCTTCCAAAGGTTGCGCATCGAGATCAGCGCATTAGGACTGTGTTGCGCGGCCGTTGCAGTTGGCTGCACCACCGGATCCATCACTGGTGTAGTAAGTGTGGCGTCGCTCATTAGCTGGCCTCGTTAGCGTTGCCGCCCGGCTTTCGTTCCTGACGCTTGACAGACATTCCGTCTTTCAAAGTCTTAAGAACGCGGCTGGGTCCGCGGACAATCTCCATCCCGGCTTGCACCCCGCTCATGACCTCGATGTCGGCTTCGCCGGTGATTCCGGTTGTTACTTCGATGAATCTTACTTTAGATCCCTCGATAACGTAGACGCCTTTAAGGTTTTTTGGTTTCTCTCCGACAGGAGGATTCGGAACGGAACCCGCGACTGTTCCCGCAGGAGAAGGTCCGGGGGTCGGCGACTTCTCGACAATCGATTCAAGCGGGACAGCAACGACGTTGTTCTTAACTTTGGTTGTGATAGTAGCAGTCGCGCTCATTCCCGGCCGCAAACTGTTGCGCACTTCGTCCGGCAAGTCCTTCAGCTCGACAGTTACTTTGAACTCCTTTGCTTCTTGAACATTCACGCGCGCCGAAAGTCCACCCTGAGTATCAGACTTGGACACGGCAAGCGGATTCTTTTGCGTAACGACGGCCGCGATCTCTTTTTCACCAAGCGCGTCCACCTTCACTTTCACCGGCTGCCCTACTTCAACATTGGAGATTTCAGTTTCGTCGACGTTGACCTCGACGTTGATCGTGGACATGTCGGCAATCGTCATCAGGGACGTGGTAGAGAGACCGGCGACGGCAAACTCACCAACTCGAGCCGGGATGTCTGCAATCACCCCGTTCAGAGGTGAAAGTTGGGTTGCTTTCGAACGTTGGCTCGATTGACCACGCAACAAGGCTTGTTGCTGACTGGCACGCATTTCGGAGGTCTTAATTCCGGTGCGCGCGTCGCGAACGGCGATCCGCTGCTGGTTGGCGCGTTCCATGGCTTCCTTCACGGCAATCTTTTGCGATTCCAGATTTGCTCGGGCAGTGTCGAGAGCAATCTTCGCCTGATCAAAACGATCGCGCGCGTTGTCGTACTCTGAACGAGAAGCCACGCCGGCTTCGATCAAATCAGCGTTGCGTTTCAACTCGCGTTGCGCGGTATTCAAATCAACCTGCGCCCGCTCGACAGAATTCTGCACGGCAACCAATTGCTGCCGCGCCTGGGAAACAGCGGCCTCGGCCACGACTAATCCCTGTTGGGCAGAAGAGACAGCATTACGCGCCGATTGCACGTCACTGATTGAAGCCTGCGCTGCGGCCCACTGCGCTTCCTGGTTCGATTGCAACTGCGTAGGATCGATTCTGATCAAGGGCTTGCCTTGCGTCACGATGTCACCGGCGTTTACGTAAATTTCCTCGATTCGTCCTTGAACTTCGCTAGTCAGCTTAATGTAGCGAACGGGCCGCACTTCGCCGGAGGCGGTCACGGTTTGGCGAAGCTCAGGTCTGACGTCGATCTTAACCGTAGTAACCTCTGACTCTTCTTTGCGGCTGGCAAAAACGCTAATAATGATTACAAGGGCGAGGACGGCCACGGCGGACACCGCGATGATGATCTTCTTCTTACGACTTAAAGCCATGATTTAATCCTTCTACAGATTGTTTTCGCTGGAATACTGTCAAATTCAATAATTCTGCACGGATGTGCCTTAATTACAAACCCGGGTTCGACAAGCATTTACGTCGAAAAACGCGAAACGGTTTCAATTATGAGTATTTAAGCCTGTTGGTGCACGTGAGGCGCTGCGCGCGCTGGGCTGGCCTGAAGCTCTCTTGTGGTTTTAGAGGGAATGCCCAGGGAAAGTAATGGCCTGCTTTAGCCGATGCCGAATCCCTGTCCGGTGCCGATTGGTCAGGTCCTTTCAACGGCCTTTCGCAAAGGCTGCAGAAGCAATTGGCATTTGTTACTCGGCAATTCTACTCAAACTTACTCCCAAGCCTGCGGGTTCGGATCGAAGTAGCGTTGGCGAGCCCGGCACTTTGCGTTAGAATATTGCCGCTTAACTAGTCCGGCTGGCTTCAATTACTTGATCCACCTTCGTTCCGCAGTTCAGGATCGCCGAAAAGATGATTAGTTGTGAAAGGTGCAAAGCTGAGAACGCTGACAGCTCGCAGTATTGCGACGAGTGCGGTGCTCCGCTCAGGCCAAACTTCAGGGCTGCCAAACCCGGCGGCAACGGCGCAGCAGACAGCGAAGGAAACAACGGCTCTAGCGCAGCTAGCAAACAACCCGAGTTTGCTGCAAATTCCGGGGCGGGACTTAACTTGTCCCACTCCCTAAACTCGTCGAACAAACCGCACGCCTGGCTGGAACTGGAACGGGGACGTTCGGTGGGAAAGAAGTTTACGCTTACCGACGGTGAATCCCAGATCGGCCGTTGGGACGCTGACGGCGGAATTTTCCCGGACGTCGATCTTGATGCCGACGATCCCGAGGCCAAAGTTTCGCGGCGGCACGCGCGCATCGTTCTCCAGGACGGACTCTACTTTCTTGAAGATCAAGGTTCGACGAATGGAACCTTTGTGAATCGCGGCAGGCGATTAGAACCCGGCCAGCGACATCCCCTGAAAGACGGAGATGAGATAATCGTGGGGAAGACCTTCCTACGATTCCACGTCGCCAAATAGTTTTGTTGGA
>Ga0079216_10000447_pt1 | contig 9920 bp, 8 predicted proteins | sample NCAS100_FD_77008 | JGI IMG/M metagenome (GOLD analysis project Ga0079216, IMG submission 77008) | Agricultural soil microbial communities from Utah to study Nitrogen management - NC AS100 | ecosystem: Environmental > Terrestrial > Soil > Agricultural land | place: USA: North Logan, Utah...
AAGCGGCACCCCTCTACGCACGAATCCAGGAAATCGTCAGCCGTGAAGCTCCGGTGCTTCCGTTGTGGTACCAGGCAAATATGGTGATTGCGAAAAAGAACGTTGGCAACATTCAGGTGGACGCGAGTGGCGATTGGGGCTTTGTAAGAAACTTAACGGTGACGCAGTAATTTAGGATCCAAAGTCCAACGTCGACGGCGTGCCGACTTTGGAGTGCGGCAACCTATTGCGCTTTAAAAACGCCGACTAGTCGGCACAATCCAAACTGGCACTGTTCCAACTTACCCAAAAAAACGATTCAGCTCCTGACGCCTGATCGCTCCTACGCGAATCACGACAGGATTCGTTCCGCTCAAGTCGATCACCGTAGACGGCTCGGTCGTGTTGACCTCGCCGCCGTCAACAATCAGATCTATCCCATTCGAAAAATAGCGAGCAACTTCTGGAGCCGAACGTCCTGGCTGCTCACCAGAGGGATTAGCGCTTGTGGCTGTTAGTGCCCCGCCGCAGGTGCGCAGCAGGGTGCGCACCCCCTCGTCATTGGGAAGCCGAATGCCAACGGTTCCGGTTCCTGCCGTAAGCACCTCCGGCAATTCATTCGCTGCCGTTCCGATCAAGGTAAGCGGTCCGGGCCAGAAGTGTTTGGCTAGTCGATCGAAGAGAGCGGAGGTTCGCCGCAGATACTTCGGAACGAGGTCAGGATCTGAAACCAAAACCAGGATCGGCTTCCCTTCCCTTCCTTTAAGGTCAGCGATCTTGCGCACAGCAGAAGCATTTGCGGGATCGGCTCCGAGGCCGTAGAAGGTATCTGTCCGGAAGGCGATTACTCCGCCGCGACGAATAATCTCCCCAGCCTGGACATGTACTTGGTCACTTGCGGGAACGATCATTAGGAATGACTAGATTTACTTAGGAGTTGGGCTGGTCTCGAGGACCACTGTGACCGCGGTGCGTGCCATCTTCGGAAACTTTCACAGCGTATCCTAATCCATCGCCCACCGAGAGAACTTCCGCGCGCAATTTAGGATGGTTAACGAAGTAGCTATTGAATTCCCGCAGAGCGTTAGTTGAACTCTCCTGGTCCGGTGAACGAATCTCACCTGCCACCTGGCCGCCCCACAGCAGGTTATCAACTATCACTACACCGCCGCTGCGGAGCCGTGGCAATGATAGTTTTAGGTAGTCTGTATATTCTTCCTTGAGCGCGTCGATGAAGATGAGATCAAAAGTGTCGCGCAGATGCGGGATAACATCCAGTGCCTTGCCTCGTTCGATCCGGACCCGCTCGCGTAAGCCGGCGCGTTCGAGATATCCCTCCGCTGCCTGGATCATTTCGTCGCTGGGATCGATGGTGACAACCAAACCACCCTCACCCACGGCGCGAGCAAGGTGCGTGGTGGTGTAACCGATGGCCATTCCGATTTCGAGAGCTCGTTTTGCCCGAATGGCGCGTGCTGTGATCTCGACGAACGTCGCAACTTCGCGATCGGCGCTGGGCACATGGTGCTGCCCGCCGTACTGCTCCATCTCGCGCAACAATTGATCGGTTTGCGGATGTAGCCGCTCCAGGTACTCTGCCTGGTCCCTTTGAATGATTGCGTCAAGCGCTGCTTTCATTAGTGATTCCTGTTTGCGGGCATCAAAGTCTAGTTAGACACAGTGGAGAACGCAAGGAGACACCATTCGGCACCCGGTCGCTACCGCTCCCGGTTCTAATTTGCGGAGGTCAAGTGGTTTGGTTCTGCCGGGACTAGAAAGGCTGGTCTATTACTTTCGATCTGACGGAGCGGACGGTAAGGGCGCCTCTTGGTTGGTTAACCTTCTTCTTCGCCTACCGACACGTACCTTCTGCCCAGACCCAGTTGCCGCAATTTGTGTTGCAGCGATTGCCGGTGCATCCCGAGGATCTCCGCGGCACGGGTCACGTTTCCTTGCGTGTGTTCTAGACAGCGCGAGATGTAACGGCGCTCAAATTCACGCCGGTCCTCACGGAAGTCAGCGGTGAAAGGGACTTGCAGCCCTCCGGCTCCGTCGTCGCTCACATCTGTTGTTCGTAATTCGGAAGAGCCTTCGCTTGGCAAATCGCGGGCTGATAATTCTGAGCCCTCTGCCAGAATTACCGCGCGATCCATCGCGTTCTTCAATTCCCGAACATTGCCGGGCCAGTTGTACTCCACTAATCGGCGCAAGGCGTTCTGCGCAATCGGGCGTTCCGGCAAATTAAACTTTTCAGCCGCGGCGGTCGCAAAAGTCTCGGCAAGCAAAGGTATGTCTTCGCGTCGATCGCGCAGGGGTGGAATCTCAATCGTCACTACCTGGAGACGATAGAAAAGATCTGCACGGAAATTTCCGTTACCAATTTCCTGTTCGAGGGGTCGATGCGTCGCGCTTACGATGCGCACATCAACCGGAATTGATTCGTTGCCGCCTAGCCGTTCTATCTGCCTTTCTTCGAGCGCCCGCAGCAGTTTCGCTTGCACGTTTGCACTCATGTCTCCGATCTCGTCCAGAAACAACGTCCCGCCGTTAGCTTGTTCAAACTTTCCCTGCCGGCGTGCAGCAGCGCCCGTGAACGCCCCTTTCTCATGACCAAACAACTCTGACTCAATTAACTCTGAAGGAAGAGCGGCGCAGTTAACTGCAACAAAGGCGCCTTCACTGCGGACGCTGTTTCGCTCATGGATTTCACGGGCGACCAATTCCTTGCCGGTACCTGACTCGCCTCTCACTAAAACCGTCGCGTCGGTCTCCGCCACCTTCTCAATGATGTCACGTACCCGCTGCATCCCGGCGGAGTTTCCCAGCAGGGCGCCCCTTTGCGCCTTTTCCGTTTCTATGCGTTGGCGTAAGGAGAGATTTTCGCGGCGCAGGCTTAGTGTTTCTGCAGCGTTCTTAACGACCAGCCGCAAATCATCGAGTTCAAATGGCTTGGCGAGATAATCGTACGCGCCTGCTTTAACTGCTTCGACAGCCAGGCGCTCGGAGCCGTGCGCCGTAATGATAATTACAAGTGGACTGCCGGAGTCTGCAGTTTGCAGTTCGCGTAGAAAGTCCAAGCCACTGAGACCTGGAAGATTGACATCGAGAAGCATAAGGTCCGGCGCCTGTTGCTTCATCAAGGCGCGCGCAACTTCCGCCGACTCGGCTTCCGAAACCTCATAGCCGAACGTACTGAGGGCCCGGCGCATGCCATAGCGCGCCGCCTCTTCATCGTCGACGATTAAAAGACGCAGGGACTGTTTCTTCAAAGTGCGGTTAGTTTAAAGCTTCTACGGAGTTCCGTCCAAAGCGCGTAGGCGGTTGAAAGGAATCAGGAGATGTGGCCGGTTGGTTGAGGATGCAGCACGAATGCAGCGCTCAATAAAACCGCCCGCCGAGTATTAACCCGGCGGGCAGTTCGTCGCGTACCCGGGACAACTTAGGCAAAATAAGTCAGAGTTCTTTATCGACGACCGTGGCGTCGCCGAACGGCGCCTGCTACTCCGATCAGTCCGGTACCCAGCAGTAACATTGTCGCTGGCTCTGGAATGGCTGTTTGTTGCGCTCCCGTGATTTGGCCGGTAATCGATGCAGCTTGACCTGGATCGATCGACAAGTCGTTAACGGCAAAGAAGAACGAGCCGGTGCCGCAAGTTGTGGATCCGCCCTCACAATTCAGGTCATTAAACGTGAAAAGGATCGGCGTATTGTTGAAGTCAATAAATACCCCGCCATTTCCCGTGCTGCTGACCGCCCCGCTAAGGGTCGCCGTGAACAGTGATGTGTTAATACCGGTGATACCTTGAGGTGCGGTGAACGTCACGCGCAACGTAAATGTATTTCCGGAGTAAGTCGCCTGTGTAGTGGCAAGACTGAAGGCGCCGAGGTTGTTGACGTTTTGAGTTGGGGGCGCTATCGGATTGCCGCCCAGGCCCAAAAAGCCTCCAACAGTCGTGTTCGAAAAAGTTGAATTTACGTAGGTTAATCCAAACAGCGAAGTTGTTTGGGTTGCCGACGAATTAGGCGGAGGGCAGCCGGCGTTAAAACAGCCATTTGAATAGCCGGTGACTAAGACCTCATCCGCCCGCGCAGCGCTCACGCTCAGTCCCATCACCGCCAGCACGAAGAGGCCAAGCACGAGATTCTTGAAAGCTGAGATTAATGAAATTCGCATTGCATCTCCCTGATTTGCAACAAACCTCTTGGTTTGTAAATTCGGAGTTGATCAACTTCGACTGGCAAGTTGGAAAATACTCCGTTCAGGCCGTCGCTCTGGCATTGAGCGTTGGCCAACCACCCCCCACGGCACTTGGAGAGCCAATATAGAAAGCCGAGCTTTCCACCTAATGTCCTGGAACCAGGGAGAGAACCGCGGAATATTGTCGGGAGGGGGGCTATGACCTTCTTCGGGAGTGAAGATCCACAAACCGCTAGTTGATTGCTGGTGACGACTGTACTACGGTCTTCGATACGGTACCGTACAAAGGCTCCGCTTGCAAGCGGGAAGACTCATTACAATGGGTTCCCGGAGATCATTATCCGAGTCAACCCGGGGGGCTAGGGGGCTAGCCGGCTTTTTGGCTTCCCGATCAGGCATCTGGGGACTGGGGCCGTCCAGCTGTTTGCTAGTCAGCTTCGCCGCAGGGGTTTTGCCTGAAAGCCATGAGGCACGCAAGTATCGGCTTTGCCGCGCGAGTGGACTCTGGCCGCAAGCCGATACTTCATTGGCAGAACTTTTAGGCAAAGACTGCTACTTAGAACTTCGCCGAGCAGTCATCACGAGAATGATCGCATCCCCTGAGGGACCCACATTGAGGGTGCCGACTATCACCGGTTCACCCTCATGCATGCTGATGTCCGTGTTCAAGCCGGTGTTTTCATAGTTTAGGATCGGCGCGGCCGGGCCATTTGAAGCGATGGCTGTTCCCGTCTGAATTGGAATGCGCGCACCAAACCGGAAACCGTCCATTCGTACTACATCGCGTCCATTCGCATCCGTGGTCAGCTTTACCTGATTAACTTTGAATTCATTGAAACTTGGAGTTTGCGCAGAAGCGGCAGCTGAAGCCAGCAAGGACCCGCCGACCCACTGCAGATTAAGTCGCCCATGATTCTTGACGCGGTTGATTAGGGTTGCCGCCAAACGATAATTCTTGAAAGGCAATGAAGCGCGCAATTGTTTGACGACCGGCTCCAGATTCGACGGCAGCTTGGCGTCGTCAACTTCCTGGTTTGTAGCAATTAACAGGTAGAGTTGAGTATCAAGATTGATCTCATCGTTTTTCGTATCGCGTTGCTCAGCCTGGTCCGCGCCCTGGGCAAAGGCTGAAGCGCCGAGTGTTGTCGCTGCAATCAGGAAGCAAACGAACAGAATTCTCCGGGAAACCTTAATCAAAGACATAGCCATTTCTCCTCCAAAACGAGTCGTGTTGTAATTTTTGCTTGAGTGGATCGAGCGTCTTAACGAACAACGCGATGGGCGTATCAATCAAGCTGCTTACCCAGAGGGCCCCCAAATCAGTAGCAGTCACGCCAGTCAACGAAAAAAGTTCCGTTAAGAGAGCGGCGCTCACATCTAGGACTTCGCAGATCAAGAGAGCGGAAGTCGCAACTCAAAACGGGCCCCGCCGCCATTGTCGGACTGTCGGATCTCAGCGGAGCCACCCACTTCTTCCATTCGCTTGCGCACAATGGCGAGCCCCAGTCCCGTACCACGCTGCTTAGTCGTGAAGAATGGCTCCCAGATTTTGGCAGCAAGCGCCGGTGGTATTCCTGGGCCGGAGTCTTCTACTGTAATCAACAACTCTTTTCCAATTTCGCTCGCCGCTATCGCGACCTTGCCGCCATCCGATATCGCCTGCAGCGCGTTAAGCAGCAAGTTAGAAAGTGCATCTCTCACTGCTGGTACCACCGTACCCGGCAACTCTTTGTCAGTGTCTACCTTCGTTATCAAACGGATGTTCTCTTGATCCGCGCTGGCGCGAAACAGCGCCACAATCGAGTGGATCAGTTCAGCAACCGGCAGCGGTAGGGTTTCGGCGGTTTGCCGCCGGGCAAAACTCAGCAGCTGCGTCACGCTCTGACTGAGACGATCGGTTTCACCGACTATCAAACTAAGATCACGCGCATACTCCACACTCAACTCGTCGTCTTCACGCATTACCTGGGCAATCGATTTGATGGCCGACAACGGGTTCTTGATCTCGTGCGCCACGGTCGCCGCCATCTGGCCGAGCGCCGCCAGGCGCTCACCTTCCGCCACCCTGCGTTCCAGGCGTACGTTCTCGGCAACCAGACGAGAGTCTTCGATTGCAATGGCGACCTGGCCGGCGAGCACGCTCAGCACGGCACGAGTTTCCGTCGTTAAACTTGCCGGAGAACCTTCCACCAAGAGGACGCCATGGACTCGCTCGTCGCGTCGCAACGGATAGGCGATTTGAAAATCTCGTTCGGTCAGCGCGGGATCATGTTCAACTGGAGACCATTGATGGCTTTGGGAAGTCTCCAGGAGTTTTCCGATCCACTCGGGAGGGTTTTCCGAGTTACCGGTTGCGTCAGCCGCGAGAACTATTTCGACGCGTCTCAAACTTAGTGCCTGTTCAGTACGAGCAGCGACGAAACGCAAAAGCTCAGGCAGTTGCTTGTAATGCCCCGGTTGCGAGCCGATACGCGCCACGACGTCGCGATACAGCGCTGCTTCTTTTTCAAATAACTTGCGAAAGCGCTTCTGCAACCAGCGCCGGAGCGGAGCCGCGACCAGAGTCAAACCCAGAATCAAAAGAGCTTCAACGACGCCGGACTTAATTCCATAGCGTGAACTCAGCCAATCACCAAACGTGCGAATCCCGTAGATATAGATGGCGAGAACGACCGTGGCAAAGGTCGCCACGATTAGACTCTCTTCGATGATCAGCTCAAGGTATCGATAGCGATAAATGTAGTAAGCCAGCAGTACCGACGGCAGCAATGAACCAAGATTCGCAATTGTCTTTAGATAAAGCCCCGCAGTCGTTCCCTCACCTAATCCCACGGCCAAAGCCGCGAGAATCAGGAAGCCGATGGCAATGAACGACACCGCAAGCGTCTTCATGATCCGCTGTTCGCTGCGGTTCGGCGCCTTGCGGGCAATTAAGAACTCGGTAACAGCAATCAGGCCCAGGACGTAGGCGATCCAGATCGCAAACGGAAGAACAAAAAAGTTCACCTTCGTGAGCATCGGCGCGTAAGCGCCGCTCCAGATCGTCCAGATCGCGATGGGCAGGAAAAGCGTCGGCACATACGACAGATAGGCGCGGACATTTTCGGTCTTCGTCAGGCCGCGGCCGTTCGCCTGAGCCCAGAGGTGCAAATGGATGTGAAGCAGGAATGAGTAGGCGAAGGTGATGCTGATTACGGCGATCGAATCAGCGAGCCGTAAAGCCGTGGCCCACTGCGTGAGCGAAAGACCAAACAGCCCGTGGATAGTAATGAAGAGATTACTGGTGTGCCAACCTCCCATCGTCAGCGCGAGCGCACAAAGCAGACGCTCGATCGGTCCCAAACTGTCACGACGGGAAATCAGCTGAACGCCCAGCCAGAGGGGCAACGCCGCGCCGATGCTGTAGCCGATGAGTTGTAGGACGTCGAGCGGGGACATTGCGATTGCCGACTGCCATTTCCAAACTGCCGATTAGACTCTGTTCGGTTGGGACCTGATAGCTAGTCTCAACTAACCGGCGACAAAACCAATCGGCAATTGGCAATAGTCAATCGCCAATCAAATCATTGGCTGCTCGCCGTCCGCGTTGTTGAGGAACTGAAAGTAATTGCCGTGCGCCGGTTGCGCGCGCGGCCGGCTACGGTCTTATTCGAAGCCAGTGGATTTGCCGCGCCCATGCCGTTCGCCTGAATGCGCGAAGCCTCGACGCCCGCGGCCTGCAAACGATCGGAGAGCACTCGCGCCCGCTCCTGCGTTAACTGCTGCAGGGAAACTTCATCGCCATTGCTGTCAGTGAAGACCTCAATCAGAATCTGAAAGTCCGGATTACTGGCAAGTAGGGCTGCCAGCGGCTCGAGCTTCGCTGCCATTGCGGAACTGAGCGTAGCGACCCGCGCCCCCCTCCACATTGACTCCGGCAAGATCAACTGGAAGCCACTGCCAGTTTCTTTAACCGTGCCGTATTTGGCCAGCGTTTGACGCAACGTAGCAGCTGCCTCGCGCGCCTGCTGATCGCGTAGCTCCGCTTCCCGGCGGGCCACCTCCGCCTGTCGCTCCCCCTCAATTCGGGCCAAACGCATGCGAGCGTTGTCTCCTTCAGATCTAACCGCCTGAAGTTCGTCCCGCAGACGAGCCACCTCGCTGCGCTGTTCTCGCAACTGCTCGGTGGCTGCACCCAGATCTCTTTCCGCAAGCTCGCGCGCACGTGTCTCGCGATCGAGGTCGCTCCGTAATTGCGCAATCTCTCGCTCCGCATTTTCAGCGGTGCGCTCCGCACTCCGAAGAGCCGCGTCGCGTCGTGCAATGTCTTCACGGCGCAAGCGCGCCGTCTTGCGTGCGACCGCCATCTCTTCGGCTCTTGCGCCGGATGACGTTGCCTTGCGCGCGAGAATATCAATTTCAGCAGAAGGTTGGTCAACACGCCACGCCCGTTCGGCCGCCTGCAGATCATCTTCCGCCAGACGCAGCTCATCAGGTGCGTCTGAGGAGGCGCCGGCAAATTTCGCAAGGTTCACCGCCTGGCGTGCTCCCAAAAGTGAAACGGGAGTCGTCTTATAGTCGCTATCTGCGAGTTCCGGTACACGCGCGTCGCGGAAATAATCACCCGAGTTTCCGATGTACTGCACATTCGCAGTCTCAATGTTGCTGCCGCTCAGGCGAGCTGGCGGAAGGTTCTCCAACACGACCATCCGACTCGGGACCTTCATCAGAAAATGTGGCTCGGCGGTAATAATCATGGCAAAAGTTTGCAGGTTGGTGGTCACGTCCAGTTTTGAATCAACCAGGGCGCTGCCGCTGCGTTTGATTTCCCCCAGATTGTCCACGCGTCCGTCAGGAGCGATGGCCCACAACACAAAGGTTGTGTAAATGCCACCCAGTTCGTTCGCCCGCGTCAAATTATTGATACTCAATTCGACACGCGTGCCTCTCCGGCCCGCGCGTTTCACCTTCGCCTCACCTTTCAATCTCGGCAGCAAAGTAGTGCCGCGAAACTTAACGTTGATCGTTTCATCAAGCGGATAAGTTATGGCCACAGTCTGCCGCGGAAGATCTGACTGAGCAGCGGTGGGCAAGCTACTGGCTGTTACTAATGAAATGAGGAGACCGACTGAAACAACAAAAGCGCGGGTAGAAATCATGACAAAACCACTCCTAATTCTGATTGTTGGAGAGCCGCATCGACTCAGGACCGGCGCTGCGGAATGCCGCAGGGCCATTATCTTGATGCCAAGTCGCGAATCATTGTTGCCGAACGATCCTGAGAAGATCAAGCAAATGCGTCAACTTAATCCCTTTGATAGCGCGTTTTACGGTAGGCGACGAATTGGATAACCAGGATGGAAATCCCGCACAGCAGCAGCACGTGGATGAAGCCGCCCTTGTGGAAGACAAATTTCAGAATGAACCAAACGACCAACAGACTCGACCCGGCGATCCACATTTTCGTAGTTTACCTGTTCGCGCTGATGGTGCGACAAAGGTTCTGAGCCGGCACAAACTTCAGGCACTGAACGCGTTGGGCAATAGCAAGGTTAAGAAAAGTCGCGGAACGAACTTTCGGGCGCGGTACGTTGGGAAGAATCTCAGTAGGGATTGCTGGAAGTCGATAATTCATGCAAGAACGGCTAAAACATTAGCTCACGGCGCTTCATTCAACTTGTAGCCCACGCCGCGCACGGTTAACACGTAGCGCGGGTTCTTCGGGTCGACCTCAAGAACCCGCGCTACGTGTTAACCGTGCGCG
>Ga0079216_10000451_pt1 | contig 9895 bp, 9 predicted proteins | sample NCAS100_FD_77008 | JGI IMG/M metagenome (GOLD analysis project Ga0079216, IMG submission 77008) | Agricultural soil microbial communities from Utah to study Nitrogen management - NC AS100 | ecosystem: Environmental > Terrestrial > Soil > Agricultural land | place: USA: North Logan, Utah...
AAGCTTCTGGCGTTGACGGAAGACGCAGTCACTTTTGCTGTGGGTGAAGGCATTCCAGTGATGTATGTGACCGAAGATACCACCCGCGCCGATCCTGAGACGCTACGGGCGCTTTATACAACGGCAATTCGCTGCGGCGCCAAAGCCGTTTGCGTTTGCGATACGGTCGGACACTCGACCCCGGATGGCGCCCGGGCCGTAGTCAGCTTTGTGAAAGGCATCATTGAAGAGCAAGGCGGCGGAGTTCGGCTTGACTGGCACGGTCATCAGGATCGCGGTCTTGGTGTGATTAACTCGATCGCGGCAATCGAAGGTGGCGCCGATCAGGTTCACGGTTCGGCGCTGGGAATGGGCGAACGCGTGGGAAACACCCCGATGGATCAATTGCTTGTGAATTTGAAATTGATGGGGTGGATTGATAACGATTTGTCGCGTCTGGGCGAGTACTGCTCCGTTGCATCGTCTGCCTGCGATTGGTCAATTCCCCACAACTATCCGGTTTTCGGTCGCGACGCTTTCCGCACTGGCACGGGCGTCCATGCCGCTGCTGTGATCAAGAGTTATAAGAAAGGTGATCGGCAGCTGGCGGATCTCGTTTACTCCGGGGTTCCAGCAGGTCAGTTTGGTTTGGAACAAGTCATCGAAATCGGCCCAATGAGCGGGAAATCAAATGTAATCTATTGGCTGGAGAAACGCGGCATTGAGCCCAGCGACGAACGCGTCAATCGCATTTTCGAACACGCCAAACAGGCGTCGTGTATCTTAGCTGAGGAAGATATCCGCGAGCTCGCATCGCAAACTTAACCGCCTCGCAATCGGTTCTCTGAAACGTAAACGATCTGTCCATTGTTGTTTATTATTTTTCTCGTAGCTAAGCGTGCGGTGTACACCTTGACGCTTCGCGAGACGCCTTGCTAGACTTCGTTCACTTACCAACTAGGAGCCCGACGCCAACTCGCGTCGTTCAGAGGGTTCCCCCAGACCCGCGCGTGCGGCGCTGTCTGATTTTCAAATCGATGGAGGTGCTTCGGTGGGCTTCAAAATCGGCCAGAAAGTCGTTTACCCCAACCACGGAATCGGAACAATCGAGCAGATAGAAAAGAAGCAGATCGGCGCTACAGCGCTTCCTTTCTACACCTTACGCCTCGCTGCTAATAATTCGCTCGTGCTCGTTCCAGTTTCCAATGCTAGTGAAGTCGGCCTGCGTGCTCCCATAACGTCAGGAGAATGCGAGTTGTTGTTCAAAGCGCTCGCGGACGATTTCACTGCACCGGCGAATGATTGGAAGGATCGCTTCAAGGAATTCTCAGATAAGATGCGGACGGGCGATATCTTTGAAGTCGCAGGTGTGCTTAAGCACCTGACGTACTTGAGCCATATCAAGCCTCTCTCATTCCGCGAACAACGCATGCTGGAACGTTCTCACTACCTCGTAATTTCAGAGTTGGCTGCTGTTTGTCGCCAACCCGAATGCAATATCGAACCGCGAGTCGAACAAGCGCTCGCGCGTGCCTGCAGCAAGCACGATCGACGTCCCGCCCGGGCCCAGGCCGCAGGCGCCGCCGCCGGTCACTAGTAATAGCGTCTTCTCAGTCCGGCTTTTGTAGAAATTCATCCCAGGCCCAGCGGCCTGCGGGGCTCCGTTCAGATCGCTACTCTCAAAGCCAAGCCCTACGAACCGCTTGGGCGCTGCCTTATTCGGTTTATCGTCGCAGCGCCCGAAAGCCGACTTCTGATACGGAGGGTGGGGCACCTTCTGCCCATCGGGACCGCCGTTCCCACTTCGATCTCCGAAGCTTAGTTTTTGGAAAGCTAACTCAACAATTATTGGTTGCGGAAGTTTCCTCTCACGGACAGACTTCTCCCAAACCATCACCTGTCCTCGGTGAATCCTAAAGGAGTAAGTTTCGCCTGGCTTGATTGGAATATCTTCAGGCTCGGCCTTAAATTCAATATCGGATAATTTACTGCGCCCATACCGTAAAGGATAAACCAGTGTCGTGCCCATCGAGATTTTCGCTTCCGGTAAACGCAATAGCAGGTAGAGGTAATAGATTGGCTTGTCGCCAGTATTCGTAACCTCAAGCTCAAAATCACGAAGCCACCGTTCAGTGTCCACCTTCTTGAACCCTTGTTCCTGAGCCTCCGAGATCTTCACTTTGAGGGGCAGGTGCTTTGGTATATCTGCTTTTAGTACTCTTTGTTCAGATTGCGCCACGCTCGGTGAGATCAAGTTCATAAACAGAATTAGCACTGCGAGGACGCACAAAAACCGCCCACAGTCGTCTCGGCGAGACTGCTGTTGTGACGCTAGGTTCCATGAGGGATCTCCATGAAGCGGTCACGGAGGATGCGACGAGAAGTGCTTAGATTCGTCACTAAAGTTCAATACTCGTCGGATAGATTGGGAGTCAAGCTCCACGGAACGAGTTTCCAACTCCAATTTATGGGGCATTTACTCCCTATTGGCCCGACTCCTTGGTCAGGCATCTGTGCCCTCATGTATAATCCGGGCCGTTCCCATGCGCAGGTTTCATTGGAACCTACCCCCCACTTAAAGAATGTCGGAACCGCCAAGTTATCTCTACAACTTAATACTCGCCGACGGTGAGGCAGGCGCTTCTATCGGGGTGTTGATGATCGCTCTGAAGCTGGGCGTGGTGCTGTTGCTGGTCGCAGTCAACGGCTTTTTTGTGGCTGCTGAATTTGCCCTCGTTGGCGTACGCCGCTCACGGATTGAGACCCTCGCGGCCGCCGGCAAGACTTCAGCGAAGCGCCTCCTGGGGCTGCTCGATGATCTGAACGCCTATCTTTCTGCTTCACAATTAGGAATCACGCTGGCTTCGTTGGGCCTCGGCTGGGTCGGCGAGCCGGTAGTCGCGCGCATGTTGGAAGGACCCTTGTCCGGATTGTCGGAGACATGGAGACACGGCATCTCGTTTTTTATCGCCTTTGCAATTATTACTGCGTTGCACATCGTTCTTGGTGAACAAGCGCCAAAACTCCTCGGCCTGGAAAGAGCGGAACGCGTCGCCCTCGCTGTCTCGCTGCCGATGAAGACGTTCTATCGCATTTTCCACTGGCCGATTCGCGCCCTCGATTGGGCTAGTGGCCGCACCGTCCAACTATTTGGTTTAAAGGCGTCGTCGGAACACGGCTCGATTTATACCGAAGCTGAGTTGCGACAGTTGATAGATGTCTCGCGGCAGAGCGGTCATCTGCGCGCCGAAGAGCGCCGTCTGATCCATCGCGTCTTCGAGTTTTCCGACACGCTGGTGCGCGAAGCAATGGTCCCGCGTACTCAGATTGCGGCGCTTTCTAGCGAATGCAAATTAGATGAGATTGCCAACGCCTTTGATAAATATCGTTATTCGCGACTGCCGGTTTATCGTGAATCGATCGACGACGTGATTGGTTTTGTCCACAGCAAGGACATCATGCCCTACCTACTGCAACCGGAAAAGTTTAAGTTGCAGGACGTGATTCAGCCCCCGCTCTACGTGGTCGACACCGCGCGGCTCGAAGACGTGCTGCGGCAGATGCAAAAGGGCAAGTCTCATTTCGGCTTCGTTGTTGATGAACACGGCGGTCTGGAAGGAATCATTACTCTCGAGGATCTGCTTGAGGAGATTGTTGGCGAGATTTCTGACGAGCACGATGAAGAAGTTAACGAGCAGATTACACCGCTCACTGATTCGGAGTATCAGCTAGAAGGCGGACTCGCCGTTCGTGATTTGAATCGCCGTCTAAAGCTGTCGGTTCCGGAATCAGAAAGCTACACCACAATCGGTGGCTTTCTTATGACCGCAGCGGGCCACGTCCTGAAGCCCGGCGAGGTGGTGCGACACAACGGCCTCGTCTTTAAGATCGAACGAGTTGAGCGCCGCCGGGTTGCGCGTGTGAAATTGATTCTGACGCCGGACATCTCGAAAGCGGAAAGCAAACCAACTTTAGGTGCGCGCGCGGCAGGATAGATGGCTGATCTCGCTCTTATTGTACGTCGGGGCGTTCCTCTGTGGCGCCCCAAATTTATGGGAAGAGGTCCCTACGGAGCGACTCATTATTAAGGACATCCTTTACAGACCGTTATCACGAGTCGCCCACCGCTCCCAATTCTGACTTCTCTACCGCAATGCAGAGTGCATCTAAGAATCTCAGGATAATGAACCAGAAGGGGCGCGCCCACACAATCCTTCTTTCATTCGATTCACAGGGCAACGTGATAGAGTTGTCAGCGCAAGACGTTTTGTCATCATTTTCGTGGAGCTGATTAAAATGAGCTGGATTGAGCTGGTCCAAGCGCGAGAGATTCTCGATTCGCGCGGTAATCCGACAGTGGAAGCGGAAGTCACTTTAGTGGGTGGGGAAGTCGGAAGAGCGGCAGTCCCGTCCGGTGCTTCGACTGGCGAGCACGAAGCTATTGAGCTTCGCGACGGCGATAAGAAACGCTACCTGGGAAAGGGCGTATTAAAAGCGGTGGGCAACGTTAACGACGTGATCGCACCGGAGCTCGAAGGTCTTGATGCGCTCGATCAGGCCGAAGTTGATGCAGCCTTGCTGGCACTTGATGGTACGAAAACAAAATCCAAGCTGGGGGCGAATGCCCTGCTCGCGGTATCGTTGGCGACCGCGCGCGCCGCTGCCGAATATTTAGAAGTGCCACTGTACAAATATTTGGGCGGACCAAACGGACGCACACTTCCAGTACCGATGATGAACATCATCAACGGCGGCGCACACGCCGACAATAATGTCGACTTTCAGGAATTCATGGTTGTGCCAGTTGGGGCCGCGACTTTTTCCGAGGCCCTGCGAATGGGTGCGGAAATCTTTCACGCGCTGAAATCAGTCTTAAAGAAAAAAGGCTACGCGACCAGCGTCGGTGATGAAGGCGGGTTTGCTCCTAACCTGCGTTCGAACGAAGAAGCCATTGAGACAATTCTTGAGTCGATTCCTCAGGCTGGTTACCAGGCCGGCAGCGATTGCCTGCTGGCACTCGATCCCGCGGCCAGTGAGTTTTACGATGGCAAGTCGTATGTCTTCAAGAAAAGCGACAAACGAAAGCTATCAAGCGACGAGATGGTGGCTTACTGGAAGAGCTGGACCACTCAGTATCCGATCGTTTCGATCGAAGACGGTATGGCCGAAAATGATTGGAACGGATGGAAGACGCTCACTGATGAGATTGGACAAAGCGTGCAACTAGTCGGCGACGATCTGTTTGTTACTAATACTGAATTCCTGCGCAAAGGAATCGATCGCGGCGTCGCCAACTCAATCCTGATCAAAGTCAACCAGATTGGCACTCTCAGCGAAACACTCGATTGCATTGAGCTGGCTAAGACTAACGGCCGGACTGCTGTAATTTCCCACCGCTCCGGTGAAACCGAGGATCCGTTTATCGCTGATCTTGCAGTTGCGACTAATGCCGGCCAAATCAAGACCGGATCACTTTCCCGAACCGATCGAATCGCGAAATACAATCAACTGCTGCGCATAGAAGCCGACTTACGATCTGCTGCTCGTTATCCGGGGCGCTCGGCTTTTCATCAGCTATCGCCGGGTTCGGAAAATCGCGCGAAGAAGACGAAGGCAGCTAACGCAAAGCGATGACTACAGCGATCGAGTCGTGGCAGCAGGGCGAGTTTGAGATCAGCACCGACCGGCAACGTCTTGATCGGGGGATGATTCACGAGTTTCTCTCACGCGAATCCTATTGGGCGCAGGGTCGCAGTTTGGAAGTAGTTAACCGCGGTATTGAGCATTCTCTCAGCTTTGGCATCTATCGAGGTCCTCAACAAATCGGTTTTGCGCGTGTCGTTACGGATTACGCCACTTTCGCCTGGCTCGCCGACGTGTTTGTGCTCGAGGAATATCGAAGGCAGGGTTTAGGAAAATGGTTGATTGAAGTGATCCTGGCGCACCCGCAGCTGCAAGGCTTTCGTCGTTGGGCGCTTGCTACCAAAGACGCCCACGAACTGTATCGAAGTTTTGGTTTCAATGAATTGATGCGACCGGAACGCTGGATGGAGCGCCCGGATCCAAACATGCGCGAAAGCCCGGACTACTGGCAGAAGACTTCCCAATAATATTCTTCCCTGGCCAATCGATTCAGATGACAATTGCAAAAGGACAAAGCGGACCGCTGGCGCTAATTATCATCGACGGCTGGGGTTATTCACCGGTAATTGAAGGAAATGCCATTGCTCTCGCGAAAACGCCTTATTACGACGAACTGCTCAACAATTACCCGCACACACTGCTCGAGGCTTCAGGCACGCGCGTGGGACTACCTCCGGGAATCATGGGCAACTCTGAAGTCGGTCATCTGAACATTGGCGCGGGCCGCGTGATCCGGATGGACGTGTCGCGAGTGGACTACGAGATCTCGACTGGTGAGTTTTTTAAGAACCCGGCACTGCTCGCAGCAATGGCTGATGCCAAACGAAACGCGCGGGCGCTTCATTTGATGGGATTGCTGTCTGACGGACAAGTGCACTCCTCGCTGCAGCATCTTTACGCGCTGCTGCGAATGGCGCGGGTCCAGGGACTCGATCAGGTTTTTATACATTGCTTTCTTGATGGTCGCGATACACCACCGCAATCCGCCATTCAATACGTTGACGCATTGCAAAAACAGATCGACGCAATTGGTTGTGGACAGATCGCCTCAGTAATTGGTCGGTATTACGCGATGGACCGTGACAAGCATTGGGATCGAACCAGACGAGCTTATGACTTATTAGTGAACGCAGTAGGCCAGCGGAGCGTCTCTGCAATCGACGCCATCAAAGCGTCATACGAAAAAGGGATCAATGATGAATTCGTAGAACCGATTGTGATCGTTTCATCTGCAGACGAGCCAATAGCCACCATTCAGGATGGAGACTCCGTCATTTTCTTCAACTTTCGTCCCGATCGCGCGCGCCAGTTAACTCGCGCGCTCGCTGTTCCAGGTTTCAATGAGTTTGCGATCGCTGATCGTCCCAAAATTAAGTTCGTATGTTTCACTTTATATGACCGGACATTTGGTCTTCCGATCGCTTTCGCGCCGCATGACCACCAGAATGTGCTGGCAGAAGTGTGGGCCGGAAAGACTATTAATAATTTTCGACTTGCAGAGACAGAAAAGTATGCGCACGTAACTTATTTCTTCAATGGCGGTGTGGAGAAGGAATACCCGTGCGAACGGCGCCTCCTGGTTCCATCACCCCGAATTGCAACTTATGATCTGCAACCTGAGATGTCTGCGTTCAAAGTTACTAAGCAGTTATTGACTGCGATTGAGGAAAATGAAACGAATATCTTTATCGTGAACTTTGCGAACCCTGACATGGTTGGCCACACCGGCAAGCTCCACAAAACCATTGAAGCTTGTCAGCACGTGGATACCTGTTTGGGCTGGATCACTAAAGCGATTCGCCAGGCCGGCGGCATCACGATGATTACTGCCGACCATGGTAACGCGGAGCAGATGATTAACCTGGAAACTGGTCAACCACACACTGCGCACACCTCAAACCCCGTCCCGTTTCATTTGATCGATGATGCTGCGCGCGGGATGCAGCTGCGCAGCGGGGGAGCGCTCGAAGATGTGGCCCCCACGATTCTCAGCCTGCTGGGAATTGAATCGCCAGAAGAAATGACAGGCCGCGATTTGCGAGAGTCGTAGCACAGCGAGTTGCAGTAAGTGAGTTGCGGTAGTGACTTTCGAACCAAAAAAGATCCTGGTGATCGACTTCGGCCAGCTTGGCGATGTCGTACTCAGCTTGCCGGCCTTGCGCGCAATTCGCGCCCGATTCCCTCGCGCACACATCACAATTGCAGTCGGGAAGCCTGGCGCCGAAGTGATCAACCTCTCAGGTTATGGAGACGACACGATCGTCGTCGATCGCGTGGCGTTGCGTGATGGATTTAAGCCTTTATCGCTGTTTCGGGTGATCGAGTTAGTAAAGGATGTACGCCGGCGCAAATTCGATTTCGTGATCGATCTGCACAGTCTTTCGGAAACAAATCTCCTGGGATTTCTTTCCGGCGCTCCAAAAAGGCTCTACTCACGCCGCCATGGTCGCTCTCTTGAATACCTCGCGAACTTTCATCCCCGCCCGCCCGCTGAAGCAGAGAGTTCCGACCGGCATTTGATTGATCGATACCTGGACGTCCTGATTCCCCTGGGCGTAAAGAGTGCCAACCGCGTGCCGCAGCTGAAAACCAGGAAAGCCGATGATCTGGTAGTCGATCGGATTCTGGGCAAAGCAAAAGTTGCAACGGGAACTCCCCTGGTGGGATTATTTCCGGGCGCCGGTCATCCGGGACGGCGCTGGCCCTTGGAAAAGTTTGCTGATCTGGCTGATTACTTAATGCGCAATGACGATGTCAGGGTGTTGGTGTTTGCAGGACCTGAAGAGCAAACGTTGGTCAGCGAAATGCGCACGATTTTTCCGCCTCGCACCTTGATCTTAGACAATCTCACGATTACCGAACTTGCCGCCGCCCTTGCTCGCCTTGCCGTCTTTGTTTCCAACGACACTGGGCCAATGCACATCGCGGTTGCCGTTGGAACTTCCGTCGTCGCCCTCCTCGACCGCCCAACTCCCAATAGCTTCGTGCCGATAGAGAGTCATCATCGCGTGATGTATGGAGAGCGAATTCACGACATCACTACTGATGAAGTCTACGCGGTCGCGCGCGAATTGCTGGTCGGCAATCGCATGTCAAACATCTTCGCCCGATAAGTTTAAGTAATGCTCAGTCGCACTAGCTCAGCCGTTTCTAGCTATATTTTTCTGCTTACCCTTCTCGCGTTCGGTGGCTGCAGCTCGCCCACTGCCGATACGCCGCCTCCTCATCCGGAACAGGTTGCGGAAACTAACGCTCGGGAAACGTCAGCTGCTGTTCATTCGAACGATCCTGAACTGGCTCGTAACATCGATCATTTGATTGATGACGGTGAACTCGCCGAAGCGCGATGGGGCGTGAGTGTTGTTTCCCTCAAAGACAATCGTGTCGTCTACGAACGAAATGCCGATAAGCTTCTTACGCCTGCTTCCAACATGAAACTCTTTCCCACCGCCGTTGCTCTCGAATTACTGGGTGCAGACTATCGCTGGCGTACCTCTGTCTATGCGACAACATCAACCGACGACGCCGGAACTGTGAACGGAGACCTCGTGCTCTACGGACGTGGTGCCCCGGATCTCTCCGACGTTGCCCGCGCCAATGAGGAGAACCGAAATTCGCTCGCTCAACTCGCGTCGGATCTTTACAACCGCGGTGTGCGACGCATCCGCGGCAATGTGATTGGTGACGAGAGCTACTTCCGAGGCAATCCGCTCGGTGATGGCTGGCAGTGGAATGACGTTCAGTGGTACTACGGCGCCGAAGCTAGCGCGCTTTCAATCAATGACAATGAGACGTCCATCAATGTACTTCCGCCCGAAAATCGGGAAACACCTCCGGTCATCCGCGTCGGTGATCCGACCGGCTATGTGACAGTAGAAAATAAAATGGCGATCGGTGCCCCTGGGGATCGAATGACGCTGGGAATAGAGCGAGGACTCTCCGATAACGTCGTACGCGTTTGGGGCACGTTCCCTCCGGGCAGCAAAGGTTTCGGCGCCAGGCTGTCAGTTCACAAGCCTGCGTTATGGGCCGCTAAGATGTTTCTCGATTCGTTAAAGGCACGCGGGATCACAGTCGACGGACAAGCGCTGACTCGAAATGCAAACGAACCCGTTGCAAATCGATTCGATCCCCAGCGAGCGAGTGAGCTCGCATTCGTTTTGAGCGAGCCGCTGCGCGAGATCATCAAAGCCACGAACAAAGAAAGCATTAATCTCTACGCCGAGCTGTTACTGCGAACTTTGGGTCGCGAGCGCGCCGCTTTGCTGTCGAC
>Ga0079216_10000455_pt1 | contig 9869 bp, 8 predicted proteins | sample NCAS100_FD_77008 | JGI IMG/M metagenome (GOLD analysis project Ga0079216, IMG submission 77008) | Agricultural soil microbial communities from Utah to study Nitrogen management - NC AS100 | ecosystem: Environmental > Terrestrial > Soil > Agricultural land | place: USA: North Logan, Utah...
CGCCGGCGGCGAGGAGGGGCACGATGGTGGGATGCTGCAGCCCCGCCGCGAGCCGGATCTCGCGCCGGAATCGGTCAGTACTGAGTCCGGCGGAAAAATCCGGAGGGAGGACCTTGAGGACGACGCGACGGCCGAGCGCGAGCTCTTCAGCGACGAAGACGCGGCTCATGCCGCCGCCGCCGAGCTCGCGCTCGATGCGATAGGTGCCTGCGAGCCCCGCTTCCAGAAGGGCCCGAACGTCGGTCACGGCGTGGGCAGGGTCACCGAGGCAGTGGTCTCGAACCCGCCGCGCACGTTGTACACGGTCACGACCGTGAGGCGCCGGGGTGCCAGAACGCGGAAGAGATCCTCGGCGATGCGCGCGGTAGCGTGCTCCTGGAAGATCCCGACGCTGCGGAAACTCGTCACATAGTACTTGAGGCTCTTGAGCTCGATGCAGCGATCGGAGGGAACGTACCTGACGCGGAGCAAGGCGTAGTCGGGAAGGCCGCTATAGGGGCAGACCGCGCTGAACTCGCGCGTCTCAGTGAGGATTTCCTGCTCGGGCCCGTCGTACGGAAACGTTTCGAGCACCGCGACGTCGATCGCGTCGGGGCCCGAAAACGGAATGGTCCTGCCTTCGGCGGTGGGCATGGGGGGAAGTTAGTGCGGAGACCCCGGCGGAGGGAGAGAGACGATCGACGAGGGACCAGCGCCGCGAACCCTCGTCCCCTCGTCTCCTCGTCCCCTCGTCCACTACATCCGCACGATTCCCCTTTCCAGCCACCCATGCGCGCCCTTGAGCACGCGCTGCGCGACCTTGTACCCGCGCTTGTCGTCGTTGAAGAACACGTCCCCGAAGCGGTCGTGGACCCGGCGGCGGGCCTGACGGCAGAAGAGGTCGGCCAGCTCGATCGGCCCCGTGTTCGACGGATCGTCGGCGACCTCCTTCCGGGCACGGGCACAGGCGGCGGTGATCGCGAGGAGCTCCGCGCCGATCTCGACGAGGCGCCCGAGCACCATCTGCTTCTTTTCGAGCTTCGGGCCGAAGCGGATCATGCAATGGAAGAGCGTGCGCGCCAGCTTCCGCGACTTGCGCTCGGCGAACCGAACGTGCGTGGCGAGCTCGCCGAATTCGGAATAGCGCGGCCAGCGGCCCCATCCGAGCCAGCGCGTCGGGTACCACCATGCGTAGAAGAGTCCGGCGCGGAGGAGTGATCTGGCCTTGGCGGACGCGGAGGTGCGCGGGTCGATGAGGTCGCCCGCCACCGAGAGGTGGGTATCCACCGCCTCGCGCGCGATGAACAACCGCATGATCTCGCTCGAGCCCTCGAAGATGAGATTGATCCGCATGTCGCGCATGATGCGCTCGACGGGGTCGGGGCGCTCGCCGCGGCTCCGGAGCGAGTCCGCCGTCTCGTAGCCGCGGCCGCCCTTGATCTGCAGCGTGTCGTCCGCGATGCGCCAGGCGGTCTCGGTATTCCACATCTTGGCCATCGCCGCCTCGAGGCGGATGTCGTACCCGCCGCGATCCGCCATCCCGCTCGCCAGGTCGCTCACCGCCTCCATCGCGTACACGTCGGCCGCCATGCGAGCCAGCTTCTGCGCAATGGCGTCGTGCTTGCCGATGGGGGCGCCCCACTGCACCCGCTCCGCGGCCCACCGCCGCGAGATCTCGAGGCAGCGCTTTCCGGCGGTCTGGCAGGACGCCGGGAGCGTGAGACGGCCGGTGTTGAGCGTCACCAGCGCGAGCTTGAGCCCCTTGCCCTCGCCCCAGAGCACATTCTCGACCGGCACCTTCACGTTCGTGAAGCGGATGATGCCGTTCTCGAGCGCCTTGAGTCCCATGAAATGGAGTCGCTGGACGACCTCGACGCCGGGCCAGTCCGCTTCGACGATGAACGCGGTGATGCGCTTGGGGCCGGTCCGCGCCATGACGACCATCAGCTCCGCGACGGTGCCGTTGGTGCACCAGAGCTTCTCGCCGTTCAGGATGTAGTGCCGCCCGTCCGGCGAGAGCTCGGCGTGCGTCGCGAGCGCGGCTGGATCGGAGCCGACGTTCGCTTCGGTGAGCGCGAACGCCGAGATCGCGCCGCGGGCGAGGCGGGGGAGATACTTCCGCTTCTGATCCTCCGTACCGAAGAGCTTGAGCGGCTGCGGCAGGCCGATCGACTGGTGAGCGGAGAGCAGCGCGGTGAGGTTCCCGTCCACGCTGGTGACGAGCCCGATGGCGTGGGTGTAGCTCGTCTGGCTCAGCCCGAGGCCGCCGTACTCCTCCGGAATCTTGATACCGAACGCGCCGAGCTTCCGGAGTTCCTCGACGACGTGTGCGGGAATCTTCCCCTCACGATCGATGCGGTCGGAGTCCACCTCCTCGCGAAGAAACCGCTCGAGCCGCTCCATGAAGGGACGCGCACGCTCGACCTCCGCGGGATCGACGTCGGGATACGGGTGCACCAGGTCGAGCCGGTAGTTGCCTTCGAACATCTGCCGGACGAAGCTCGGCGCGTCCCACTGCTTTTCGCGGGCGTCCTCCGCCACCTGACGGGCTTCCTGCTCGGTCGCGAGCTTCGTCTCCGGAGGTGCGGGGGCCTCGAGCACGTCGGTCATGAGGGGATCCGGTTGAGGTCGGGTGCGCCGGCCGCGCCGGCATAGAGGCCGCGAAGGCCGTTGATCGTGAGCGCGACGACGTGCTGCCTGCGCTGCTCCAGCCGGTCCGCGGTCGAGAGATCGACGCCGACCGCGGGCACGACCGTGCGCGCGTGCACGACGGGAAACCAGCAGAGTGAGACGATGCTGAGCAGGAGCTGTGCCGCTTCGCCCGACGGAGATGCATCGAGGCCGAGCTCCGCCGCGATCGCCGCAAGCGCCTCCTGGCCCGCGGCAAGTCCGGGAGGGATGCCGCGCGGCAGCTCATCGTCCTGCAGCGCGGCACGCTCGATGAGCCGCACGAATCGGGGATGCGCGACCAGGAAGTCGAAATACTCACCGACGGCGCCGGCGAGGATCTCTTCCGGCGCCCTGCCGCTTGCGAGCGCCCGTTCGCGGCCGGACTGCACCGCCGAGCGGACCTCGGTGAAGCAGCGGTCGAGCACCGCCTTATAGAGATCGGCCTTGGCGCCGAAGAAGTACCCGGGAGTGCCGCGGGAGACCCCGGCGAGCGCGCCGACGTCGCTCAGGCTCGTCGCCCCGTATCCCCGGTCCGCAAACAGCTGCTCGGCGGCATCGAGAATTGCCGAACGCGTGCGCTCGGGATTTCGGGAGCCGAGATTGTCGGGGTGACTGTCCGGCCGACGGGCCATGTGATATCCTTGCTTGTTGTTCAGCAAGTATGTGGAGTGGTCCGCCTGCCGTCAAGAGCGTCACGGCGGGCTTCGGAGGCCCCTCTTGACGCGGGCCCACAACCTGCAAGGTTCCAAGGACTCGAAAAGAATCGAGCGCGAATTGCGACATTGGTGGCGCGCGGCTTCGACCGCCGGCGTGCCTGGAGACTGAGTGCTAGACGTCGTCTGCCCCACGTGCCGAGCGCCGCTCGCGCCTGACGCCGCGTTCTGCCCGCAGTGTGGTCCCGATCCGCTCGTCCGGTTGACGACCGAACCGGAGGGTCTCGAGCAGGCCGATCCCGGCACGGTTGCCCGCCTCGAAGCAGCGCTCGGCCCGCAGTTCGACGTCGTCGGCCTCTTCGGGCGCGGCGGGTTCGCCGAGGTCTACGAAGTCCGGGACACCGAGCTGGAACGGCGGCTCGCCGTGAAGGTGCTCCGCGCCGACCTGGTATGGACGCCGGGGATGCTCGCCCGGTTCAAGCAGGAAGCTCGCGCGGTCGCGCAGCTCACCCATCCCAACACCGTCCCCATCCACTTCGTCGGCGAAGGCCAGGGCCTGGTCTTCTACGTCATGCCCTTCATCGAGGGCGCGACGCTCGCCGACGTGCTCCGCGCGCAGGGCCCGCTCGACGCCGAGCGCGCCGTTTCAGTCGCCCTTCCGGTGCTGGAGGCGCTCGACCATGCGCACGCCAACGGCATCGTTCATCGCGACATCAAGCCCGACAACATCCTGATCGAGTCAGGGACCGGGCGGCCGCTCCTGGTGGACTTCGGCATCTCGAAACGCATGAGCGAGGATGGCGCGATTCCCGATGCGCACGACGGCATCGTGGTCGGCACGCCGCTCTACATGAGTCCCGAGCAGGCGCTCGGACACAGTGACGTGGACGCCCGCACCGACATCTATGCGATGGGCGCGCTGCTCTATCAGATGCTCGTGGGAGCTCCCCCCTTCGACGGCGATACCTCGCACGAAATCGTCGCGAAGCACCTCACCGATCCGGTGCGCATCCCGCCGGCGTGCGCCGCGCGACTGCCGTCGTGGATCGTGGACGTGATCGTCCGCGCGATGGCGAAGCAGCCGGCCGACCGCTTCCAATCGGCGTCCGACATGCTGGAACCGCTTCGGCAGGGAGCGCGGCGCCATCGCGGCTCGGCGCTCAGCACCGACGGCGCAGCGCCGAACCGCGTCAACCGCGACGATCCCACCCTGCAGATGGGGACGGCGGAGACGCTCGCCGCGCGCGTTACCGGCTTCGGACGGGTGCGGCGTCGGCGCGTGACGCTCCTCGCGAGCGGCGTCGGCGTCGCTGGGTTCGGACTCGCCGCGGCGCTCGCCGGCGCACCCTCTCCCGCGCTCGTCGTCGAAAACGGCCTGTCCGATTCGGTCGCCGTGGTGGTGAACGGGAGCTCCCCGCAGACGGTGCGGCCCGGCGATTCGCTCCGGGTCTTCCTCGCCCGGGGGGCCGCGCTCACCGCGGAGTGGCGCCTGCTGGGTCCGCGGGCGCTCGACGGCCGCAGCGGCGACGAGCTGCACGGCGTGATTGCCGACGAATCGCCGCGCGGTGAGATCCGTCGCCGACTCGATCCGTCGGGTGCCGGGGCCAACTACGTGGTCGCTCGCGCAACGAACACGACGGCCGATTCACTGGGCGTGACGTTGCGTGACTCGGCCGGCGCGGTGCTTCCGTGCGACTGCACGGTCCCGCCGGGCGCGACGGACGCGCAGCTCGGCTACCTGCGAACCGGGCGGATTCAGTCGGTCACGTTCACGAACTCCGCTGGGGGTAGCGTCACGTTCGACTCGCTCGCGCGGCGCGCCGACCGGGTGACGCGCGCCGTCTGGTTCCGGCTCGATTCGGCGGATTTCTCCAGGCGGGCGACGACTGCAGCGCGCCCGCGACGGAACAGCACCGCCGTCCGCGCCGAGCTGCCCGAGCTCAAGCTCACCGAGCCGCCATTACTGCCGGATACCGCGGCGGTCTCCGATTCCGCACCGCGGCCCGCGACGGATTCGGCACCGCGCCCGGCCGACCCGATCCGCTCGATCTTCCCCAACAGCCGCTAACGCATGGGCAGCCGCCTGCTGCTGCTCGTCGCGCTCGCTCTGACGCTCGGCTACATCGGCTGGCGGCTCTCGACGCGCGCATCACTGCAGCTCACCAATCCACTCGCGCTTCCGGTCCGGGTGCAGATCAACGCCGACCCAATGGTGGTGGTCGCACCGGGCGGAGCACTCGACCGCCGGCTCGCTCGCGGTACGACGGTCGTAACCTGGGAGGCGGAGCGCGCCCGGACCCGCGGCGGGGTTCCGGTCGGAGAGCCGGTGCGGGGAACCCGGCTCATCGAGGGGCCGTCCGGACGCGTCGCGCACGTCATCACGCCGTCCCGCGGAGACACGGCGCTGTTCGCGCCGCTCATCACCAACGAGACCGGCGTCCCGCTTTTCGTCCGCGTGAACGCGGGCACGGCGGCCGCCGAAGAATGCGCGTGCCGCGTGCCCGCCGGCGCGCGGCGGGCGTCCATCGGATACTACCGGCTCTTCAGGAACAGCAGCGTCGAAGTCCGCGACTCCAGCGGGCGGCGTGCGCTCTTTCCCGACATCGGGAGGGAAGTGCGCGGGCGCAGCGGAACCGTGGGACTTCGGTTCGCCGCGGCCGACCTGCGCTGATCACTCGGTTCGCTGCTTCCCCTTCCTGAGCTCCAGCAGCTGCGCGGGTGTGACGGCGTCGAAGCCGTAGCGCTCACGAACTTCGTCCACGGCATCGGTGAGCTGGCGGAGCCGGGCGCGCTTCTCGGGCTCGAACAGATCCGGCTCGGTCGCCGTGCCCAAATTGGTCGCGGCGATCCCGATGAGGCGCACGCCGCGATCCTGGCCGCGGACGTCGGCGAACGCGGCACGAAAGAGATCGCGTGCCGCACCGAGGAGCTCGGGATCGAGCGCGGAAGGCTCGGGGAGCGTGCGCCGCCGCGTCACGGTGGTGAAGTCATCATGGCGGAGCTTGAGCGTGACCGTGCGGGCGACGAGACCCTCGTCGCGGAGCTGAGCCGCCACCCGCGCGGTGAGGAGGGCGAGTATGCTGTCGAGACGGCCGGGATCACGCTCGTCGCGCGCCAGCGTCGTCTCGCGGCTGACCGAGCGGGGCAGGCGGTCGGCGCTCAGCGTCGTACCGCCGTAGCCGTGCGCCCGGAGCTTGAGCGCCCGCGCCTCCTCTCCGATCAGGCGCTCGAGCGCTCTTTCATCCATGGCCTGGATCTGCGCGACGGTCGACAGCCCGAGCTCCTTCCAGCGCGCGGACGTCTTCGGACCGACGCCAGGCATGGCGGAGAGCGACAGGCCCGCAAGGAATCCCTCTTCCCATCCCGCGCGAACCTCCATGAGTCCACGCGGCTTCGCGTAGTCGCTTGCGAGCTTCGCGATCATCCGGTTGGGCCCGATGCCGATGCTGCAATCGAGACCGGCGTGGTCGCGGACCGCGTCGCGCACCGATTCGGCGATAGGGAGCAGCGAGACAGGGTAGAGGCGCTCGGTGCCGCCGAAGTCGAGGTACGCCTCATCGAGCGACGCCATCACGACTGTCGGCGAGAACGAGGTCAGGACGTCGGCGACGGCGTGGGAAGCGTCGCGATAATGCGCGAACGATCCCTGGAAGAACACGGCCTCCGGACAGAGGCGCACGGCCTCCGCGATCGGCATGCCGGACCGCACGCCGAATGCCCGGGCGCCATACGATGCCGACTGCACCACGCCACGCTCGTCGCGGCGCCCGCCCACCACGAGCAGCTCCACGTCGCGGAGCTGCGGATAGTGGCGGCGGCACACTTCGACGAAGAAGGCGTCGAGATCGACGTGCATGATACGCGCGGGCATCCGGGAGGGTACGCCCATCGACGTGCGGAGGTCAATCGGCCGAAACGGCTCAAACCTTGCCGCTCCCGGTGCGACGGTATAGCGTGAGGCGTTCATCCCCCGGCCGGGGCCGCCCCCAGCCCCGATCTTACATACAGAGTTGTAGCGGAGGTCCAGCATGAGTCGTTTCACCGCCACATTTGTGGGGGCGGCAGCGCTTGTTGCCGCCTGTTCTGATGCGCCTCAACCGGCCGCGCCCGACCTCGGGAGCACGACGCCGGCGTTTTCCGCGCGCGACGCCGGAGAGGCAATCCCCGATGCGTACATCGTGGTCTTCCGCGCGGGCGTGGCGGATCCGCCGGGACTGGCACGGCGCCTCGCTGCCGATCACGGGGCCGCGGTCACGCACGTCTACGAGCATGCGCTCAAGGGCTTCGCCTTCCGCGGCTCGGCGCAGGCGGCCGAGGCGCTTTCGCGGAATCCGAACGTGGAGTTCGTCGAAGCGGACCAGGTCATGACGGCGATCGCGACGCAGACCAACGCCACCTGGGGGATCGATCGCATCGACCAGCGCGACCTGCCGCTCAGCACTACCTATACCTACGGCAACACCGGATCAGGCGTCACGGCGTACATCCTCGACACCGGCATCCACTTCGGCCATTCCGATTTTGGCGGGAGGGCGTCGCCTGGCTTCGATGCCGTCGGTACGAACGGAGTGGACTGCAACGGCCACGGCACGCACGTCGCCGGCACGGTCGGCGGCACGACCTGGGGGGTGGCGAAGGGCGTCGCTCTCGTCGCGGTGCGCGTGCTCAACTGTCAGGGATCGGGCACGACGACGGGCGTGATCGCGGGAGTCGACTGGGTCACGGGAAACCACCAGGCGGGCGCACCAGCGGTCGCCAACATGAGCCTCGGCGGCGGCGCGAGCTCGGCACTCGACCAGGCCGTCGCGAACTCCATCGCCGACGGCGTCACGTACGCGCTGGCCGCCGGGAACGGCGACTTCCTCGGCCGACCCCTCGATGCGTGCACCCAGAGCCCGGCGCGCACGCCGGCCGCACTCACGGTCGGCGCCACCACGAAGACCGACACCGAGTCGTCGTTCTCGAACTACGGCAGCTGCGTGGACATCCTGGCGCCGGGATCGGGGATCACGTCGGCGTGGTACACGAGCACGACCGCGACCAACACGATCAGCGGCACCTCGATGGCGACGCCCCATGTGGCCGGCGCCGCCGCGCTCTACCTGAGCGCGAACCCGTCGGCGACGCCCGCGGCGGTCGCGACGGCACTCGTCAACGGTGCGAGCAGCGGGAAGATCGCGCTGCACAGCCGGAGCGTCTCCGGCGGGACGCCCAACCGGCTGCTGTTCATGGGTGACGGTGGGTCCGTCGAGCCGCCGCCACCGGCCACGGGAATCTCTCTTTCGGTGCGGGCGTACAAGGTGAAGGGGACGCGGCAGGCGGACCTCACCTGGAGCGGTGCGGTGGGCACGAACGTCGATGTCCATCGGAACGGCTCAGTCATCACGACGACGGACAACGACGGGACGCATACCGACAACATCGGCGGCAAGGGCGGCGGATCGTTCACCTACAAGGTGTGCAACACTGGAACCACCACCTGCTCACCGGACGCGACCGCGACATTCTGACCTCGAATGCGCGGCAAGGGACGGGTCCCTCGGGGCCCGTCTTTTTTTGTGCCTGGTCGCCGCGACTAGCTTTGGGGCTCAACCTCGAAACGGACAGACCCGTGCGCGTCGCATTCCTCGGCCTTGGCGCCATCGGCACCCCGATGGCCGTGCACCTCGCCCGTCGCTTTCGGCTCACCGTATGGAATCGCACGGCGCACCGAGCCGAAGAGTTTGCGCGGCTGCACCCGGCGCGTGTCGCGGCGACGCCGCGCGAGGCGGCGACCGACGCCGAAGCGCTTATCACCTGCCTGCCAACGTCCGCGGAAGTCGAGGCACTTCTCGATGGTGCCAACGGCATACTGGCGGGGCTGGCCCGCGGTGCCAGTTTCTTCGACTGCACGTCCGGCGATCCCGCGACGTCCCGACGCATCGCGGATCGCCTCGCGCCGCTGGGCGTCGAGTTTGCCGACGCGCCGGTGAGCGGCGGCACAAACGGCGCGGAGGCCGGCACGCTCACGGTGATGGTCGGCGGCAGTGACGCAGCGATGGCGCGGGCGCGGGAAGTGCTCGCGCCGTTCGCGGGCCGGATCGAGCATATGGAACCGGTGGGTACAGGCCACGCGATGAAGGCGGTCAACAACGCGCTGCTCGCCGCGAACATCGTCAGCGTAGGCGAGGGTCTTGCCACCCTCGTCGCTGCCGGAGTGCCTGCCGCCAAGGCGGTCGAGGTGCTCAACGCATCGAGCGGGCGCTCGTTCGTGAGCGAGGTGCTCGTGCCCGAGCGCGTGCTTACCGGTGCCTGGCCGCGCACGTTCCGGCTCGCCCTGCTGGAGAAGGACGTGCGCATCGCGCTCGGCGTCGCCGACGGAGAAGGCGTGGACGCACCGCTTCTCGAGCTCGCCGCCGATGTGCTGGGAACCGCGCGCGCGGCCCTCGGCGGCGACCCCGACTATCTGGAGGCGATCCGGCTGATCGAGCGGAGCGCCGGCGTCGAGATCCGGGCGTGAGCGCGCCGATCGTGCGGGCGGCAACGGCGGCAGACGCGCCGGTGCTGCTCGACCTCGTGGACGCGCTC
>Ga0079216_10000456_pt1 | contig 9853 bp, 5 predicted proteins | sample NCAS100_FD_77008 | JGI IMG/M metagenome (GOLD analysis project Ga0079216, IMG submission 77008) | Agricultural soil microbial communities from Utah to study Nitrogen management - NC AS100 | ecosystem: Environmental > Terrestrial > Soil > Agricultural land | place: USA: North Logan, Utah...
ACAGCCAGCGTGGCCACGAGGTTGCATGGGGAGAACGGCTTGAGGCTTTCGCCAGTGAACGTTACTCGCATGCCACCTGGGGGACGGCTAGCCGGAAAGCCATAAGCGAGGTAGTCGCCATTATCTCCCACCACTACTACCTCCTGGGCTTGAGGATAGAGCGGAGGCAAGAAGCCGGAGGCCACTGACTTCACCAGATAAACTTCATCGCCAGCAAGGTGGCTGTCCGTGTTCGTGTCCGTCCCTCGACGCCCTCGTGCAATCCCAGAGAGGTCGATCACCTTCGAGTTGACCACAGTCACCGTGCGGAACGCGATGTACTCCCAGCGGCCTTGCTTGCCGACAACGAGGAGGTTCTCGTTGTTGTAGAACTCTTCGGCCGTTGCAGTGGCAAAGTCAGCTGAGGTGGCCGACTTGCAGATGATACGAAGGGTCGTGTCCTCATCAGTCATGAACGGCGTTGTGGTGGCAGGAAGAGCAGACTGGAGTGTGCCATAGGGCAGGTCGTTGGTGACCACCTGCAATGGGTTGACAGTTTCTGTTCCAGTCTTGTAGGACAAAGAAGCCTGCTGCCAGTTAGGCTGGCCATAAGTCCGGACGCCATTGAACACGGTGAAGTAACCAGCGGTGCTGCCGAGCGCCGGATCGATCAATGGCCCATCGATAATAACTGGTACACCATCACCAAAGCCGGTGATCGTTTGTTCTTGCCGAGCTGGAGGATCGTAGGAGACCAGCGGCACGTCGTCTCGGAAGGAATAGTTCTGCCCTGTTACTGAAATGGTGTAGTCACCGTTGAAGGTAACTTCATCCAGCCGCACGATATAGTTATAGGTTCCAATGGTGATGGAAGCGATGTCGGAAGGCTCAACGCGCATGAACTGCTGAGGCAGCTGAAACTCTTGAGTAATCTGGGTTATGGGAGTGACGATTGACGTCTTGGTTATGCGGTTGTAGGCTTCTGCTCCGGACATGACGAACGGAACGTCATACTCAGTCGTGTTGAAAAGCCCAGAAGCGTCGGCCCCATTGTCTGGTGAGAATGCTTGTGTCGAGGGCGAATAGTCTGCGTCCAGGTTGTAGAAGTTTATTGCAGCCGCTTGCGGCCGGTTGGGCGCAGGGAAGGTAGTGAGCAGCGCCGAGTTTTCTCCCACTCGGCCGCTCTGCACCGCCATCATGTTATCAACGTCGAGGTTGATGGAAGCCGTCGGCGTCGCTTCACCACCATTAAGTGTGGTGTCATCCCAGCTCATAAAGAGAACAGTGTCCGAAATTGCAATGCTGTTTCCAGCCGTGCCTCCAATACGAGCTGTAGCAGTCAGAGTGCTTTCAGAAAGCTGTGATGCAACCACCTCAGTGTGCGCGCTGGTGATGCTGAAATATTCCGTCCCGTCGGTGCCGCTCTTGTTTATTCCCTTCATCAGGTTCGTGAGCGACACCCTGTAATCGGTCGGGTCAATTTGAATGTCGTAAGGAGCAGCAGGAGTTGTTTTGAAAGTATATGTGAACGCGCCAATGGCCACTGTGTTGCCGTCGGCCGGTTGGTCGGTCGCCGTTAGGACAGCGCTAGCTTTCACTGGAGCACGGTTGTTCTTTACAAAGCGCAACTTCCCAGCGCTCATGAACCAGATGAAGCCGTAGATTTCTCCCAAGTCGTTGAACAGCTTTGCCATGCTCATCGGCGCGAAGACCATTGTGCCGATAACTTGGTCTCTCAAATTACTGTCAATGACTAAGTCTGCTGCCTCGAAGCCAGCTTGAACAGCCAGCCACTGCAAGTAGGTGCTCAGCGCCCCAACTTCACCCGTAATTTCTGTTCCAAGCTCGATCCAACGCATGTTGTCGAGGCTGGTTGCAGTAAGGCCATGACCGAAGTTGGTTTTGGTCAGGTCATCCCATGTATCCTGGCCGTCCCCAAGCGAAAGGCCGGGGAATGGCAGAGTGGTGACACTTCCGTCTGCAATTGAAATGAGGTAATTGTCCGAATACAGCAGGGTGCCGTTTATGGTGTTGCTGAACTTCAGTCCATCAGAGCTTGGGAGAGAAAGGGACGCAGTGGTGTCCACCTCGTAGATTGTAGTGCTGGCATGTGGGAAATAGCCCTTCCAGCCTGGAGCAACCGAGTAGTTGGGGTTTTGGTCGTAAGTGATATCTATGCGAGCAACCTTATCGGCTTCAGCCGTGAGGGCTTGGTATACAAGGATCAACACATTGCGATCAGTCGTCACCAGAGCTGAACATTGCATCCCAGCGTCCGGCGCGGAATATATCTCTTCAACCCCAACGATCTCGCCAATGTTGTATCCACCGGCGCTATGTACCTTTACATAGATGATCGAGACCTTAGAGCCATGAGCAGCCACAAAGGCTGCATCTTGGTAAGACGGCGCAGAGCTTTCCAATGCCACATCAACGAGCGGCAATGCCTGGCACGTATTGAACACTTCAGGCATATCACGAATTGCAGTCAGCGGAAGAGTTGGGGACCACGTCTGTCCGTTGTTGGAAGGCGTCAACACAAAGGCTGTGGCAGGGTAGCCAGTGCCGCATATAACGGGTCCGATAGTACCGTTACTCAAGCAGTGGCCGATACCACCAATAAACATTTCCGGAATGTCTACTATAGCCTTCCCAGTTACCTGGGCGTCGTTTCCATCCTCGTCGTAGAAGCCCAGGTTGAAGTTGTTGCCATACGGCGAAGGGTAGAGCTGCCCTGTTGAAACATCGCATGCCGCGATTGGGTACGGCGTTCCGCCGGAAGAGTTACGCAAGTGAGCGTAGATAATGTTGTTGGTGGTGTCCCAATCAGTGAAGTTATGAGAATCACCAAACTGGTCGCTGGCGTGCAGCTTGATTAGCGGAACAACCTGAATGGCTGCTTTAGCGTCTACATCATATATTTGAATGTTGGCTTCTGGAGACACGACAGCGATTTGGCGCTTGTTCCAGTCCGACATGCAAATTTCATTTGCATAAGGAAACGAGGTGGACTCCGACATCAGCTCGAAGTCATGCGCCGAGTTGTCGAGGTTGGTGCCATCCGCAAGTTCAACATCGATCTTCGGGAAGCTGCTTTTGATATTAGGCTTCCTGAACTCAGTGCTCCAGCTGCCATGGTCGAATGGGATGGTCGTGGTCTGGGAAATGCTTCCAACAGGCAATCCCGAAATAACAAGGTAGATCATTCCGCGATAAGCGGGAGCCAAATTACCAACGTCCGCTCGAATTTCAGCGTCAGGCAATTGGTCTTCCGTGCCAGCATAAAACCGAAACGCTAGGTCACCACGGAAGGCTCGGCCCTCCGGGTCATCATCAGATGGCCTAAACGTTGGGTTGTAAGTCTGCGAAGAAGGATCGTAATAAATCGGCTGAACGTTGGTTCCATTGGCGTAGACCAATGTTCCATCAAGCCATATGCGCCTCACCTTCGGAGGATCGTATTCCCCTTCCGGAGCGAGGTTTTGGCCAAGAGCATAAGCAACACTGCGAAACGCAGTAATTTGTTCCTGTTGAATAACAGGGTTGTAATGGCGTGTGAAGTCGTTGAACCAAGTATCTTGGTAACGCCAGCCAGCAAACTCCCCACCACTCATGGCGGAGGAGGTTACTTTTTCGGTGAGAGGGCCGGTCCATATTGGTTGGCCTGTTATCCTTCGCATGCCTTGCGATTTGGGAATGTGTGATCCCCAAATCGAGGTGTAGTTTTGCAAGCTCAACGTGGTGGGCCGATCTTCAAAGATCGGCATGCCACCCATGGGAGCCGGAGGATTTATAGCTGCCATGGCCCTTATCCCTTGATAGTCAGCATGCCATTCGGGACGTGCGGCTCGCCACGAAAGTTGACAACGTTGTTGAATTTCGTCAAGCAGGTTTGCAGCTGCTTATCGCACCCAAGGTAAATATACCCAGTGTCACCCACCGTTATGGCATTGAGCGGAGGGGAAAGAAGATATACGCTCGTGATGCTCGGGTCTCCGGCTTGAACCGTCGACGATGTCCCAGCATTCGCTCCAGTGAGCCAATCCACTCGGCCTAAAACCCAGTAGTCAGCTGCCTGGACAAATTCAGCAGCGACCACTTGAGCACCTGAAGCCGCTGTAACAGAGAAGCCCACCCTCTGGGCAATGATGTCAAACTTGCACCTAGTGTCTCCTAGGTTAGCGCGGCAAGTCGCGCTGTACCTCTCCAGGCTTATGACGTTTTCATTTCCAAGAGCCGCGTCCGGAATAATCTCTATGCTGGCAACGTGCTGGTCGCTTAGCACCACCTGCCCAAAGACGCCTTCGAACAAGTCGAGGCCGCCCCATTCCGGGTGCATGTAGTCGATCACTGAGATTGTTGCACGAGCGCCAATGTACAAGCCCAGGCGGATATCCCCTTCAGCAAAGGCGTCCGCATCCGTGCAAATTGTCATGTTCACGCTTTGCTGATTGGCAGCAGAGCGACTAGTGAAGATGGCTGAAGAAGTGAAGGAAATGTCCGAGCGGTAAGTGTTGGTTTCGAACACCACATCTGACACAGCATCAGTGAAGAACAGCTCGGTGCCGTCTGTCCTGATGACATACCAAAGCCTTGCCAGAGAGGTTGCCTCAGAGGCAAGAGCAATGATCAGCTGAGGTGAGGCAGACCTCATTCCCGCACCTCAATGATCGGCAGGGAGCCAATGGCAGCGGCTTGCGGCGTAGCGATCTGAAGTGAAAACTTATCAACGTTGAAGCGAACTGGAACGTCGAACTCACACGTAACAGCGACCACCACACCAATGCCTGGAGCAACAGCGAACGTTAAAACGCCAAGAGGATTGATGGTGCAAGCGGTTGCCACTCCATCAAGATAAGCAACGATGGTATCCTCAACCGGCCGGGTTATCCTCCGGACATATGGGTTCGGGCCATCGCTCTCGTAGGTCTTGATGATATCAAACTGTTGGATTACACCATCGCCGGTGCCTATGGTTTCTAACGTTAGCCGATAGTCTCCCCAGTCCTTGAAGCGGAAGGAGTGGGCCTGCCCTCGACGCGCATAGAAGAACTGACGGACCTCATCGAAGTCAGCGTAGTCTTGAATGCCGTAAGACAACTCCCAATCAGCACGAGCTTCTTCCCAGTTAATGTTCCTCTGTTCATGGCCTGAAACCATGGCGTTGACCGTGGTGTAGAACGAAGGTCCGCCGGAAGCGCCTTGCTCCACCTGTTCAGGCAAACGTGTGTCATGAAAGGCCATTAGATTTGCCCCAATTTGCTCTTCAGCGTCAGCAGGTTCTGAGTCTGCGAGCGCCGGAAGCTGTCAGCGTCTGGTGTCACCACCTTCATGTTCACGACAATCGTTTTCCCATTGGGATGCATTTCCTGCGACCGTGATCGCTGTGAGGGCGTTTCTACCGTCACTCGCTCGCCAGGAGTGGCGTAGAACTGCACGAGCTGGCTGTCCGTGCCGCCGGAGCCACCCACATCGAACGCCCCTCCCTGGGCGAAGGCCGGCATACCTCCACCAAAAGTCGGAACTCCAGCGCTCTTTTGGAACTTGGCAATAGCTTCCTTCTGCTGAGCAGCGTTGCTGATGGCCCCTCCGAACCAATCTGCCAGCCAGTCTGGAACGTCACGTGCTCCCATGTTCGCAAGCCCAGCCAGCTCCAGCGCAGGGTTGACGTACATTGTAGAGCTGAAGCTGTTGCCACGGCCGCCAAAGGAGATACCTCCTCCACCAAAGTCGTCGCTGCTGCTTCCGCTGGAAGAGGAGGAACGGGTAGCAGAAGCCGTGCTGGAAAGAGTGTCACCGGTCGACTCTGCGTGGTTCTTCACAGCGTTGAAGTTCGCTCCGGAGCGGAGCGCCCACTCGTCACTGGCCTTGATCATTTCACCAAAGGCGTTTCGAGACACGAGCGCCAGCTCCTTCATAGCTTCCTGCTCGGCCCTCACGTCTTCAGCGTATGCCTTGGCAGCTTCGGAGGCTCGCTGGTGAGCTGCAACCATTTGATCGTACGCGCCAGTGAAGACCGGAATGAGTGAAGCGTTCACTCGGCCCATCTGGGTGAGGTTTTCAACAGAGCCAGACAACGTGTTGACTGACTTGGTGGCCCTCTCGGTAGAGCCAGCGAGACTTCCAGCATCGTCTCCACCTAGAAGCTCTGCAAGCGTCTTGGTGTGCTCTCCTGTTTCATCCAGCTTTGCAGTGGCCTCTGTCATGCTGCCCACCAATGAGTCCTTGAACAGGATGAATGGTGTTGCCAAATCTGCAAATGCTTGTTTGGTTTGATCAGATATGGGGATGATCAAAGACAAGACGTTGATGAAGGCTCTTACCGCTTGAATGGCAAGAAGGAAGACGCCTTGAATGATGAAGCCGACTGCTCTGAACGCTGGGCCAAGAACCGTTGACACCACGTTGTAGACTGCCAACAAGGAATTTCGTAGAAAGTCCCATGTGCCAATCATTGCGCCGAGCAAGCTGATGCTGCCGTCTGAAGTCAGTCGGATAGCATCACCGAACTGGAAGATCAGCGCGATGGACGTTGTGATAGCAACAATGAGGAAGCCCAGAGGGTTTGCGGCAATAGCGACAGTCAGGGACGTAACAGCTCTAGTGATGAGGCCAATGGCTGCTGGGAAGGCTACGAGGATGGCATAGTAGCTGAGCCAAGCGGTAGCAGTCACTCGAACTACAGTGGCGATGGTGTTGAGGTTGTTGGCGAGGAACAACACGATGCTGGCAAGCGCATTCGTTGCGCCGCTGGCCTCGTTCAACTGGCCAACGTAGGACGTCACCGCGTTACGCAGCACAACGATGGAGCTTTCGAACGATAGGCGTATGGTGCTGCCTACCTGGACGGCCGTCTCTGAAGTTTTGTTGAATGCCTCAATGAACTCCTTTGCTGCCAGAGGTGACTTCTGGCTGAACGAAGTGAGCGCAGAAATTGGCTCATTGAGGCCCCTAGCAACAGCTTGCCCAAGGGCAGGGAATTGCTGGAGCAGCTGCCTGAACTGGCGTCCCTCTACCTGCCCTGTGGCCAAGGCTCGCTGGAACACGTCGAGCGCTCGTGCTGCATCCTGCGAGCTGCCTCCGGAAATTCGCACAGCGTTGTCGACGCCAAGAATGGTCTGCAGAAGGTCTTCTTGGCTTATGTTGAGGCCCTTGGTCGATGTGGACAGCTTCTGAAACGAGTCAACGTTCTTCTCAAACGAGCTGCCTGTCTGCTGGGAAATTTCCAGCAGACGCTCTTCGAAGCCATGCAGCTCTTGCATGTTCGCGCTGACGGTAGAAAGCTGGTCGGAGACCTTTTCGTAGGCATTGGAATATTCTATCAGCTGCTCGGTGCTCAATGCCAGACCAACGAGCGTCAGCACCTCCTTCAACAGGTTACCTGCTTCCGCAAAGTGCTCTGTGTGCTTGGCGGCCTCTTCCGTGGCCTCACCATGCTTCTTGGTCTCTTCAGTGTTTTGACCCACTGCCTGACTAAGTTGGTCGGTGCCGTTCCGAAACGCTTCAGTGCGAGCCTGCATCTCCTCTAGGGAAATGCCAGCACGGTCAGCAGCTGCTTGTTGCTGTTGTAGGAGTGACTGGCTGGCTGATATGGCGTCGTTCATCAGAGTGACACCATTAGTAGAGGCCGCTGCCGCTTGAGCCATGCTTTCAATCGGAGCAGTAACTGCGGCCGAGGTATCCTTCAGGAAGGTAAGAGAAGAGTTGGCTGAGTCAACCTTCTTCGCAGCCTCATCAGCGGCCTGTCCAAGGTCGTTGATCTTTTGAGCTGCTTGGTCAGTGCCGCTCTCGGTGACGACAATGTCAACATTCTCAGCCATCTTTCAGCACCTTCATGTTCTTAACGTGAGCAACTCCAGCCTCCACAGCTGCTTCAATAAAGCCTGCAGGAGCCTGAGCCGAGCTGCCTTCGTTAAGGTATTGAATATACGGCAAGCTATTCGAGATATAAATGACTGAGACATCTGTGCTGTCCAGGAACTCCCTGGCCTGTCTCAGTGCAGCTTCAGCGTTTTGGCCAGCCGTCTCGCCCTTCTTGCCTGGAACGTAGGCTTCTATCGCGGCGGTGGAAGGGCCGGTGCCGACCACCCAATTCGAGCGAGCACGGCCAGTGTCCACTGGTGTCTCAGTTACCAGGATTTGATCAATGGCAAGAACGGTCTCTTTCAGGCCGGTCTTAACGTTGACTGGGATTACCTTTGAGAGGCGCTCCAGCTTGTTTGCTAGGTCTTTGAGACTCCCCACTGGCGCTCTTCCCTTTCAACCATTGAACATACACCACGTCCATCTTGCTGATCAAGAAATGCATGTCGTGGGCGTCGGCCCAATCCAGTCTGAGAGCATCAGCGTACGACTGAACAGCTGTCCAGGGAATACGGCCGTTCTGAAGTCGGCAGGTGCACAAAGCCCAGAAGGCGTCCACGTAAAGCTGCAACCCATCGTTTACCTCTGGAGGAGGCTCCAGGAGCTTCGGTGGGATTGCGCGGCCGGAGCGGACAGCCTGCAGGAGCACTCGGTCACGGACCTGTGCCTTGTCCAGCGTGTGGACAAGGCACTCAGTCAGTTTTTTGCAGCAGCATCCAGGTTGTTCTTGGTGAAGTTGCTCATCTTGTGAGCTTCGGCTTGGAGGGCCAAGAACAAGTTGGGCAGCTGAGAGAGCAGCTTGCGCGCGGCTTCCTTCGAGAAGGGCAGATCCTTACCGTCACGGTCGGTAACGTTCTTCCAATCGAGCAACAACGTGTCCACGAAGATGCCCTGGGCCAGCTCATCGGCCGCCTTCTTGGGCAGGCTGTCCATTGCCGACTGGAACGGCTTGAGCCGCTTGTTGGCCGTCTTCATGAAGTTCTCGTTGGCACCACCAGCACGAGCCAGCTTGAACTTCGCCGCGCCGATTTCGATCCAGGTGCCGGAGACTTCTGCATCCGCCATGGTCTCAAAGAGGTCCCAGACGGATGCACTGTTCTTCGTTTCTGACATATTCGCCTTTCTATGCCGCCAGATCAGGAATGTAATCCCAATACTGGACCAGCAGCGTGTGGTTCAGGTTCGTGTCCAGCTTCGAGCCGGAGGCAGCTGCAGAGGTGAGCGGCAATTGGATGGCTTCATCCTGCTTCACGTCTGCACCTTCGGTGGCGAGCGTAACGAGCGGCAAGTCCAGCGTGATGCCCTTGTTCGCTTGCGCGAATGTTAGGTCCAGCGTGACGTCCGCATTTTCCCGCACCGTCTGAATTGCCTCCACCGTGGCGAAGTAGGCAGTCATTTTCGCATCGACCTCGAACTGTCCCGCCGAGTTGTCGAAGGCTCCGAGAACTGAGATTGCCTTGTTGGCCTTCACGTTGTTGTTGATCGTGAGGGACATGTCCAAGAGATAGGCAAATAGGTCCGCCGGATTTGCTGACGCAGAGTCGATGGCGTTCAGCGACAACCGAGCGACGTGCGAGGTCGTGTTGAATGCGTCGCTGTCGAGCAGCGTCGGCCTCGTACCATCCTTCAAGCCTTCCGCCGCCGTGCGGGTTTCCTGGTCGCGCGCCATGAAGTTGAGTTTCATGGTGACCTTGTCAGCCGTCTTCAGGCTGATGTCCAGCTGGTCGGCCACGCAGCCGGTGATGTACTCGGCCTGCTGGTCGGTCGACGCATCGTCCGGAGCGCCCAGGGTCCGCTCAAACTGAATGGTCTGGCGAACGATATCGGTGCCCACTTCGTTCTTGATCACTCGGCCAAAGAAGATACGAACGGTCTTGCCGGTGCCGCTGTCCACCACCATGGCCAGGGTGGACTTGTCGAAGGTGAACGACGTGTTGTCCTGATAGCGGATACGCTTCAGGCCGTTGTTCTGGGCATTGGCAAAGGACTGGTTGGTACCGTCGTCTCCGAT
>Ga0079216_10000460_pt1 | contig 9829 bp, 9 predicted proteins | sample NCAS100_FD_77008 | JGI IMG/M metagenome (GOLD analysis project Ga0079216, IMG submission 77008) | Agricultural soil microbial communities from Utah to study Nitrogen management - NC AS100 | ecosystem: Environmental > Terrestrial > Soil > Agricultural land | place: USA: North Logan, Utah...
AACCTGTTGGCCCACACGGATCTGTTCCGCGCCGGGATCGCGCGCAGCGGCGCGTACAACCGCACGTTGACGCCGTTCGGTTTTCAGAGCGAGCGTCGCACGTTGTGGGAGGCGTCCGAAATGTATTTGAAAGTGTCGCCCTTCATGTACGCGACGAAGATCAACGAACCGATGTTGATGATCCACGGCGAGGCCGACGACAACACCGGCACGTTTCCGATTCAATCGGAACGCATGTACCAGGCGCTGAAAGGACACGGGGCGACAGTACGGCTCGTGATGCTGCCGCACGAAGCGCACGGCTATGCCGGACGCGAGAGTATCGAGCACGTTCTTTACGAGATGATCACGTGGTTCGACAAGTACGTGAAGAACGCGTCGCCACGATCGAAAGACACATCCACGGATCAGAAATAGTTTTTGATTAGTTCGATCCGTGGAGTTGAATCGTCGGGTAAGACGACGGTAACAACGTCGAACCGGTAAGTCTCGTTTTCTAATTCAAACATACGGCGGTAGGCCCGCGCAGCACGCGTGACCTGCCGCCGTTTGCGTAAGTCGACATTTACTTGCGGCGGGGCAAACCAATCGGACGCGCGCGTTTTTACTTCGACGAAGCAAAGCGTTTCACCGTCGTAGGCGACGAGATCGATCTCGTTGTTAACGACGGTGCCGCGCAAGTTGCGGCCGACAGGTAAGGTGAAGTTTGCAGCGACGAGACGATAGCCGCGCTGTTCTAAATAGGCGGCGGCGTAGGCTTCCCCGAGTTTTCCGAGTTCAACACCAGGTGAGGATGACATGTCTTTTTGTGCTTGGTGCTTTGTTCTTTGTACTTTGTTCGCAGTGCTGCTGGTACTTGAATGCGAGTAGTTGCTCCTCACAACCAAGTACAAAGCACAAAGAACGAGTTTCCGTTTCTATTCGTCGCGATCGTAGGCGACTTTTAACCAGTGTTTGATCTCGTCGTCGATGTCATCAGGGGACGCGATCGGAATCCGGTGAGTGATTCGGTCCTTTTTCGCAAATCCGCCAGTATCGATCAAACGACCCTTCGGTTTCATATCACCGAGGGCAAAACCCATGTCGATTCGCGTTTGAGTGGTCGGCTTGATCTGCGCAAATACGTGGTTGCGATACAGCGGCACGATCGTCTGACACGGACACGCCTTCGCTTCCTTGCCGGTTTTTAGACCAAGCTTCAGCAGCTTGTCGTAGAGTGGCCGCAATCCCCCTTTGCCGCCTGAGAACATTTTGTCGACGTCGCGTTCCGCCTGTTGCAGGTAAAGCTCAGGATCGCCGGACTCTTCGCCCTTTCCCAACGATCGCTCGGCGAGCCACCAGGCGGTGTTAGTGCCGAGGCCGTGTTCCTCCTTGAGCCACGCGCGTCGTTCCGTTTCGTCGGCCGGACCTAACTTTTTAATGTGTTTGAGCCACTCGTCGAGCGAGCGGCCGGTTTTCTGTTTGAGTTCGGCGATCCACTTTTGAGTCGTGAGGACGCCGGGATGGACGCTGTAGATCGATTTCATGACCACAGATTAGACGAGATCGGGACCTTTGGCTTCTCGAAAATTGCTTTACCACAAAAAGGCACAAAGGGCACAAGAGGCACAAGACAGCAAGAGATTAGTCGTCCTTACTGAAGTCTACAGTGGGCAGAAACTTTGGCGGGTGGCGGGCCTTCGTTGCTTGTTCAAATGCGTAGGCGGCCTTGATCAACGTCGGTTCACTGTACGCTCCGCCGAAGAAGGAAACGCCTACGGGTAACCCGTAAACGTAACCCGCCGGAACGGTGATGTGTGGATAACCCGCAACTGCTGACGCCGACGAGTAACCGCCAGAGAAATGATCGCCGTTAAGCCAGTCGGTGGGCCACGGTGGTCCACCAGTGGGCGCGATCAATGCGTCCAACTTGAGGTTCTTCATGATGAAGTCGATGCCGCGGCTCCGCGTCAGCAAATGGTTCTTCCGAAGCGCCTGAAGATACTTGCGGTCCGTCAGTGGTCCCTTCGCTTCAGCTTTTTCAAAAATATCCTGGCCAAAGAACGGCATCTCAAACTCCGCTTTCGATTCATTGAAAGCGATTAGCTCTTTGAGCGAACGAATCGGCGTCGATGCTCCGAGGGTTTTTAGATATGCATTGAGATCAGCTTTGAACTCGTACAACAAAACGTCAAACTCTGAGTCGTCGAACTGACCGGTGGTGGGAATGTCAGCCGGATTGAAAACCCGCGCGCCGAGCCCGGTTATCGTCAGTATCACTTCCGCCATCAAGGCGTCGACGTGCCGGTTAAAGCCGAGATGCTTTTTCGCCACGCCGATGCGCATTCCGTGCAATCCATTTTTATCGAGAAAGCGCGTGTAATCCGTGTGTGCCTTACCACGGCTCTGCGTGGTTGTTTTGTCTCGCGGATCCTCGCCGGTCAAGGCGCCCAAAATGATCGCCGCGTCCGTGACAGTTCGCGCCATTGGACCAGCGGTGTCCTGACTATGAGAAATTGGAATAATTCCAGCACGGCTGACGAGACCGACAGTTGGCTTGATACCCACCAGTGAATTCGCCGATGAAGGACAGACGATCGATCCATCTGTTTCGGTACCGATGGCTGCGGCGCAAAGGTTTGCCGACGGCGCCACACCCGAACCCGAGCTCGAACCGCACGGATTTCGATCCAACACGTACGGATTCTTTGTTTGTCCGCCGCGCGCACTCCAACCGCTGGTCGATTTAGTCGAACGAAAGTTGGCCCACTCACTCAGGTTTGTTTTGCCAAGGATAACAGCGCCCGCATCGCGCAACTTCTTCGCAACGAATGCGTCCTGAAACGGTTTCGCGCCGAGCATTGCGAGCGATCCGGCAGTGGTCATCATCCGATCGTGTGTATCGATGTTGTCTTTGATCAGGATAGGAATGCCGTGAAGTGGTCCACGCGGTCCTCGCTCTTTGCGTTCGCGATCGAGCGCGGCGGCGATTGCTTCCGCGTCAGGATTGAGTTCGATGACGGATTTTAGCGTCGGACCCTTTTTGTCGATGTCGTTGATGCGGTCGGTATATTTCTCGACGAGCGACCGTGCAGAATATTTTCCGGATTGCATCCCTCGTTGCAGATCCGGAATGGTGAGTTCTTCGAGTTCAAACGCGGGTGGCGTAAACGCTGCTGTCGGTTTGGTGACTGCAACCGCCAGCACGGCGGCAGTTGTTTGTAGAAAGTTTCTACGTTTCATGCAGCGTTGCGTTGTGCGAGGTTTAGTTCAGTCTGACTTTGAACGAGTTAAAGAACCGATTGGTGGTAAGCGGATCCTCCGTGCCCTTTGGATACCCGATAACGATCTGATACGGCCGGCGACCCACCATGTAAACGCGCGACTTGTAAACCATCTCTGCAGTTTGCGCTACAAACTCCAGCGCCTGATAGCCATCGATCTGCAACGGCCGTGTGCTAACGAGCGTCGCCTTGATGCCTTTGACAAAGTTGTCGCGGTTTGCCGCCAGCTCGCTTTGCTTGTTGAAATTGAAACTTGGATCGTAATCGACCCACCCAATAAGATAGACGTTGTTAGTACCCCTGTCGCGGGCGATGAACAGGTGCGTCGTGTACGGACCATGTTCGCTCGGTGTCGTGTCTGTTTTGTCGGTTGGCGTATCCGGCATCAAGACCGAAAAGCGGCCTAACTCTGACGTAAACCTTACCCAGCCCGCATCATTCGGGTCGGCAGCAGCGACGCGCGGTGCCGGGGTAGGCGCCGGAGTGGTTGGTCGCCGGGGCGTATGTTCCTGTGCCGCGACCGCCGCGGTCAGCACCAGCGTAGTTGATAGGATTACGACGAATCGGCTCATATGAAATTCCCTTCAAACGTGCTCAAAGACTCAGAGGCTTATACCACGGATCGACCGTAGATGACACGGCTTTGAACGCCTTGTAAGCTATCGAAGTTCATGGAATCTAAAACCCCACAGGTCGCGATCGTTGGACGTCCCAACGTAGGCAAATCCACGCTCTTTAACCGTCTTGTCGGCGAGCGGCGCGCCATCGTGGGCGACGAGCCTGGAATCACGCGCGACCGTATTTACGGGCAAGTCGAGTGGTCGGGGAAACAGTTTTCCCTGATCGATACGGGCGGCATCGTGCCCGACGACGACGCGGTCATTCCGGCAAACATTCTGAAGCAGGCGGGAATGGCAATCGACGAGTCGCAATTACTGGTCTGGGTCGTCGATGCGCGTGCCGGCATCACGCAACTGGACGAAGAGCTCGCGGCGCTGCTTCGTTCGACCGGAAAACCCGTGTTGATTGCCGCGAACAAGACTGACTCGTCAAAACAAGAAAGTGAAAGCACAGAGTTTTACCGGTTCGGTTTCGATGATGTGTTTCCGATCTCTGCCGAACAGGGAATCGGCGTTGGCGATCTGCTCGATCGCATTATTGAAACTCTCGAACACAAACCGGTCGACACCGCGGAACAGGAAGAGCGCGGCGAACTGCGACTCGCGATTGTGGGCCGCCCGAATGTCGGGAAGTCGTCGTTGTTGAATCGCATACTCGGTGAAGATCGGGTCATCGTTTCACCCGTAGCTGGAACGACGCGCGATGCGATCGACACAGTCCTTAAGACTCCGGAGCGAAACTTCCGTGTGGTCGACACGGCCGGAATACGTCGTAAAGGCAAGACCGACGAGATGGCCGAAAAGTTGTCGGTGATTATGGCGCGCAAGAGTCTCGAACGCGCTGACGTCGCGATTGTGATCATCGATGCCGAAGAAGGTGTCACCGCGCTGGATGCGAACATCGCGGGTTACGCGCTCGACGCGGGATGTTCAATCATCATCGCCGTGAACAAGTGGGACGCCGTGAAAGACAAAGAAACGAATACGGCGATCGAGTTTGAACGAAGCCTGCGCGACAAGATGAAGTTCCTGGATTGGGCGCCGGTGATCACGATCTCCGCACTGACCGGACAACGAGTGGATCGGATCCTGTCGCTGGTCTTGAAAGCCGACGAGGCGCGCAACCGGCGCATCGCGACCTCGCAACTGAACGACTTCTTCGAAAGAGCCGTCGGGCAACCGCGCGGTGGATCGGCGCCGTCTCCAGGTAAGAGCGGGTATTCGCGGTTGAAAGTTCAATATTTGACTCAAGTCGGAGTTAGACCGCCGACATTTGTGCTGTTTACGTCAGGCGGTAAGCCGGGGCTCCATTTTTCCTACGAACGTTATATACAGAATCGACTGCGCGAAGAGTTCGACTTTTTCGCGACGCCTTTGAGAATCGTTGAAAAGCATAAACAGAAAAAACCCAGGCATTAGCTCCCGCGGAGGCGCAAAGGCGCAAAGGAGAACCTCCCCCATCTTACTTAGCGTCTTTGCGCCTCTGCGGGAGCACTTCTGTCTCCGATGAAGTCATTGCATTTTGAAGTCGAGGCGCAGGACGGCGAAGCGCGTGCGGGCGTGCTGACGACGCGTCGCGGATCGATCGAGACACCGGTTTTCATGCCGGTCGGAACCGCAGGCACAGTCAAAGGGATTCGCTTCGAAGAACTCGAGTCGGACGATCTGAACGCGCGGATCATTCTCGGCAACACTTATCACCTTTGGCTTCGACCTGGCATCGACGTCATCAAGGCTGCCGGTGGTCTTCACCGGTTCATCGGTTGGGACAGGGCGCTGTTGACTGACTCGGGCGGTTTCCAGGTATGGAGCCTTGGCGCCTTGCGCAAAATCAGCGAGGAAGGCACCGAGTTCCGATCTCACGTCGACGGATCGCTGCGGTTTCTTTCGCCTGAAGTATCGATGGAGGTGCAGGCGGCGCTCGGATCGGACATCGTGATGGTGTTTGACGAGTGTGCGCCCGGGGAGGCGAGTCACGAAGATACCGAGCGCAGCATGCAACTGACCGCCCGCTGGGCGCTACGATCCAAAACAGCGCTCGATCGACTGCAAGCGGGCGCTGCGGACACCGGTCGCGTCGAAAAGCACGGCATCAGCGGCGCGCAAGCACTGTTTGGCATCGTTCAAGGCGCCGGCCACCTCGATTTGCGGCGACAAAGTCTCGAACAAACGGTGGAAATCGGCTTCGACGGCTACGCAATCGGCGGTTTGAGCGTCGGCGAAGAGAAATCCGTGATGTTCGAAGTAATTGATGAGATCGCGCCGAAAATGCCCAGGGAATCTCCACGATATTTGATGGGTGTCGGGACGCCGGAAGACCTCGTCGAGTCGGTCGCTCGCGGTGTGGACATGTTTGACTGCGTCCTGCCAACCCGTAACGGGCGCACGGGCCAGGCATTCACGGCCCGCGGCAAGTTGAACATTAAAAACTCCCAATGGGCGCAAGACAATCGCCCGCTGGACGAATTGTGCCCCTGCTCGGTTTGCCGCCGTCATTCCCGCGCGTATTTGAGGCATTTATATATGAGCGGCGAGATGCTGGCGAGTATCCTGTTGACACACCACAATCTGGCGTTCTTCCTTGACACCATGCGAGGCGTGAGGCAATCTATCCGGTCTGGCGATTTCCCTAAATTTCGGCGAGAGTTCACCCAGCGGCTGAGTGCGAATGGTGAATAGTAGTTCGCTACCTCGCCGCTTGTTTGTTTGCTCGCAACTAAAAACCAAATGCACACTCTCCTGATTTTCTTTCAGACTGGTATGGGCGGATTAGCGCAACTACTTCCAATCGTTCTCATCATCGTCATCTTCTACGTCCTATTAATAAGGCCACAGCAGAAGCGCCAGCGACAACTTCAAGAGACAATCGCGAGTCTTAAAACTGGCGACCGCGTAATCACTAATGGTGGAATTATTGGCGTGATTACCGCCGTGCGCGACACCAGTTTCATGATCCGGAGCGCCGATAAGACGATTCTGGAGATCGCGCGGTCGGCCATCGCCGGAATCGACGAAGAAGGGAAGCAACCCGGGTAAGTTTTCCAAAATGAAGAAAAAGCACCTCCTTCACCGCACAATCATTATCGTTTTAGTAACTCTGGTCGGTCTGTATCTCGTGATCGGCCCGCGCCGTTGGCCAACGCTTCGGGATTTCACCTGGTCGGGCATTAAGGCGACCATGGCGTCGAATATTCATCTCGGTCTCGACCTTCAGGGCGGCTCGCATCTCGTCATGCGAGTGCAAACCGAACAGTATCTGAAGCGCGTTACTGAAGAAGCCTATATCTCGGCACAAAACGCGGCGAAAGACGCAGGACACGATATCAAGGACGGCAAGTTTGAAACCGGTAATAACAATTATCGAGTGATTCTCGATCCGGCCGACGCGTCAAAGATCACTCAGATCAAGGAAGCGATTGATCAGAAGGTAGAACTCGCTGACACGACAGTCTGGGCCTACTCCTCGTCCGGATCGCAGATGGTTTGGACGATGACGGGTACTGCGCAACGAGTCCTTGCGGATGAAGCGACGAACCAGGCGATGACGATTATCGATCGTCGCATCAACGCACTCGGAGTTGTTGAGCCGACGCTGCAATCGCACGGCGCACAGAGTGCGCACCAGATCCTGCTGCAAATGCCAGGCGTCTCGGATCCTGAGCGGGTGAAAGAGATTCTAAAAGTCCAATCGCGCCTTGAACTCGTTCACGTGATTGGTCCTCCGAGTCCCGCGCCGCCAACGACATATCCGACGCGCGAAGCGGCGATCGAATCTCTCGGCGGCTCGATTCCGCCCAATCGAAAGGTTTTGCCTTATAAGGAAAATAAGGACAAAAGCGACGATCCAACCAAAGATCCAAATGCACAGGGTGTGACTCAATATGTTGTCGTCGAGGCCCCGGCTGTCATAATCGGCGATCAATTGAGCCGCGCCAGCGCCGGTCAGTCGCAGGGCGGCGGAGTTAAAGACTGGGAGATCAACTTCACGTTGAAGAGAGCCGGCGCTGAGAAGTTTGGAGCGTGGACCACTGCCAACGTAAATAATTACATGGGCGTCGTCCTTAACGATGAAGTGAGCTCGATTGCCTTCATCAAGTCTCCGATATATGAGAGCGGCCAGATCACCGGTGACTTTACCCAAACTCGCGCCGAGGACTTGGCGCTGACGCTCCGCTCGGGCGCGCTGCCGGCGCCAATCGAATACCTCGAAGAGCGCACGGTAGGTCCCAGCCTGGGAGCTGACTCGATTCGCGCGGGTGTGCGGGCATCGTTATATGGTCTCGCGTTCGTCGTCCTGTTCATGCTCATCTACTATCGCGGCTCCGGCGTAAACGCGGTGGTGGCATTGTTACTTAACATGATCCTGATGCTAGCGGGATTGATCGTCTTCGGAGCTACGCTCACGCTGCCAGGTATCGCCGGTATCATTCTTACGATCGGTATGGCGGTCGACTCGAACGTGCTGATATTCGAGCGTATTCGAGAGGAAATACGATCCGGAAAGACAATTCCCTCGGCCGTCGAGCAGGGATTTCAACGCGCATTCATCACTATCATCGACACTCACGTCACCACGATCGTCTCGTCGCTGTTTCTGTTCGTGTTTGGCACCGGACCGATTCGGGGTTTTGCGGTCACACTCGTGATTGGATTGCTGGTCAATCTGTTCTCGGCCGTTTACGTATCGAAGACGATCTTCATCTGGCTGTTAAGCCGCAAGGAAAGAGTGGAGTCGCTGAGTATTTAGAGATTCATTATGTTTCAAATCCTTAAGGCTATTAATGTTGATTGGCTGGGTGGTCGCCGCTTGTTCATCTTGATCTCGGTAGCGTTGATGTTGGCGGGGCTGGGCTCCGCTATTTTTCGACAAGTGAGCGGCGGCCAGGCTTTCAACCTAGGCGTCGACTTCAAGGGCGGTACGGTCGTCACCGCACGCTTCAGGCAAATGCCGCCGGACGAAACTATTCGTGCAGCTCTTGCCGCCAAAGGTATTCACGACGCAGTTGTGCAGCCAGTCACCGACCGGACCGATACCGTCCTTATTAAGGTTCCGCTTGAAGAAGGGAAAGACGGAAGAACACAGGTGCGCGACGCCTTGAACACGTTTGGTGCCGAAGCAGCGCCAGACCGTGAAATCGAAGCGGATCAAAACGCCGCCTACAAGATCGTCGGTACCGATGCCGTAGGCGCAATCGCCGGCGAGCAACTTCGCAACAAGGCCATAGCCGTCACGCTCGCTGCACTGGTCGGTATCCTGATGTACATCGCCTTCCGTTTCGAATGGACCTACGGCGCAGCGGCTGTCATCGCGGTCTTCCACGACGTGCTCGTCACCCTCGGTTTCTTCTCAATCTTCCAGATTGAGATCAGTCTCAACGTGATCGCGGCCTTGCTGACACTTGTCGGTTTCTCCGTGAACGATACGATCGTGGTTTTCGATCGCGTTCGCGAAAACCGCAAGCTTCACCGCCGCGACTCGCTCTATAAGATCACGAACGACGCTATCAATGAGACGATGTCTCGCACCGTGATCACGAATGGACTCGTATTTTTGTCGGTGCTGGCCCTCGTGTTATTTGGCGGTGACGTGTTGCGCGGATTTTCGCTCGCACTGTTTATCGGCGTCATCTTCGGAACGTATTCGTCAATAGCAATTGCAAGCCCGATCATGGTTTGGTGGGAGCAGCGAATCGAGGCAGCAAACAAGCAAGCGGCATTAAGTTTCAGTCAACCAGTTAGGGGCGGCGTGCGCACACCCGCGAAAGCAGCGGGTCGCGAAGCGATTGCGCCGAGTACGGGCAAACGCTCGACTGGCGCTGGTCGCGCGTGAAAACAGGACACATATCGCAATCGTAACGCGTGGGTGACACGTTTGCGCTTGACTTTGAAACGGTATGAGGACTAGACTGCGACCGTTGCTGGCCAATTAAATAGTCTCAAAGTCGA